>TARA_B110000879_G_scaffold203876_1_pt1 | contig 19394 bp, 17 predicted proteins | sample TARA_B110000879 | Tara Oceans TARA_B110000879 (sample SAMEA4398094) | marine metagenome | biome: Polar Biome; feature: [SRF] surface water layer (ENVO:00010504); material: water (ENVO:00002006), including particulate matter (ENVO:01000060) such as... | depth 5 m
TTAGCGGGTGGTATAGCAACTTATTCCTCGGCAGATCAAGCTTATTTTGAGCGATGAAAGTTGCTGCTATTCAGTTGGCCAGTCATTACTTGTGACGAAAAATCGTTCGACTTCCCGGTAGTCATGAGCGTCTTCTCGCATACCGCATACCATGGCCGGTCTAACTGTGCCGGTGAAATAGTCTTTCAGGTGGCGACTGATATTGTCTGACGTCATTAAGCCCTCAGAGCTGCTACAGATTGCCGGACTTATCCAGTTGGATTTCTGCAGATGACACCAGTACGAATGCAGGGTGTTCAAACAGAGAAAATCGTCGAGATGTATCCATTGGCCGTGCAGATGGTCTGTCGACAAATGTTCTCCTGATGAAGCTGTTTGAATATGTGGGGCAGTCGCATCGCTATAGGCATAGAAAAGCATGCCTTTCAAGGCGATGACTTTGTTCAGTGATTCAATCCCATACTTCTCAAGCAATGGCACCGATTCCTCCAGTGCTGATAACTCAATCTGGTGGTTGAGGAGATGCCCAAGTTTTTTGTCCAGCCTATCAATGGTATTAGGCCCGACCCAAACCCGATGTTCAGTTGAGAAATGTCGATTGGCAGCTAATACTGTGGTAGAGGCATTAAGATAATATTTGATAGCCAGCTCGAGATGAAAAAATTCATCACTTTCCAAGTCCCTGTACAATATATCAAACTCGCCAAGTGTGACTTTACCGCGATAAACGCGCAAATTATGAGCAACTAGCTCGAGCTTATCATCTTGCTGGAGGAAAAACTGCCAGAGTGCCTCGAAGTAAAGACCTAGTCGATTAGTATTGAGATGCTGTAAGTGTTGGGCCAGTGGTTTTGGCTCTTCGTCGAGCTGCAATAACCAGTGTCTTCTCTGCTTGGTCAAAGTGATTGGGCAGCTATGAATACGGCTATCTTTGCCGCGAACATCTGCAGGGAAACTGTCGACAATATTCGGGCCGAAACAGCTCCAGGCCAAATCACGGACAATTTGATGCTTAAGTGGCGGAAGTGTTTGCATATAGGGTTGTTAGCTGCCTTTTATTTTAGAGTATACTAGCGGCTTAATTTACCGACGACATAAAACTATGGGTGATTTTAGAACAATTGGTATTATTGGTCGCGCCAGTGATGCGGTGGGAGAATCCTTACAGTTGCTAACCGATTTCCTGTCTCATCGAGGGGTGTCTATTGTGCTCGGTGAGTCGATTGCCGGATTGCTAGCGGATAATTTATTCCCGATCAGCAGTCATACAAGAATGGGCGAGAGCTGCGATCTTATCATCGTGTTGGGTGGTGATGGTAGTCTATTGGCAGCAGCTAGGGTGTTAGCGCGGCATAATGTGCCTGTGTTAGGTATTAATCGAGGCCGGCTGGGCTTTCTTACCGATATTTTACCCGACGAAATTGAAGAGCGGGTTGGCGCGGTGCTCGCAGGTGAATATGAAATTGATAAGCGCTTTCTATTGAGTGCGGTTGTGAGACGGGGTAGTGAGGTTGTCGGGCGTGCTGAGGCACTTAATGATGTTGTGGTGAATTCAGGAACATCCGCCCAGATGATTGAGTTTGACCTTTATGTAGACAATGAATTTGTTTATCGGCAGCGCTCCGATGGACTAATAGTTTCAACACCAACTGGCTCTACCGCGTATTCTTTATCGGGTGGTGGCCCTATCATGCACCCCAAACTAGACGCGGTTGTTTTGGTGCCGATGTTTCCTCACACATTAAGTAGTCGCCCCATAGTTATTGATGGTGACAGCGAAATTCGCATCGAGATAATCGATAGCAACGAGATACATCCACCGGTTACTTGCGATGGCCAAGTCAATATAACGGCGATGCCCGGTGACACGGTTTTCATAACGAAGCGACGGTATAAGCTCAAGCTCATTCATCCTACCGGCCACAGTTTTTACGCCAGTTGTCGAGATAAGCTAGGTTGGGGTAGCGCGTTAGTCTAGTGTCGATCTTGTTTTCCTTGATTCCGAGATCGGTTTATAGGGCTCTGCCGACTGACATTGGTAGACTGGAGATGTTGGACTTATGACAGAAATTGTTGTCGTTAATGTACCCGCGGACGTTGATCTGCGTGAGTTTAGTCAGTACTTGTGGGGACAAGGTGTCAGCCACAGAGTGGTTGAAGATACAGATCGCAAGTTGCTATTGGTTGGTGACGAGCGTGTTGCCAGGGAGGTTCGACAGGCTTACGATCATTTTGAAACCGATAGCTCTGATATTCCTGCTATGGAAATGCCAGGTAAACCTGAAACAAGCCAAGTCTTCAGTCGTTTACTGACCCGGCTACCCGTCACCCTAATATTTATACTGCTAAGCGTCGCGGGAAGCCTACTGGTTTATTTTGATAGTAATTTCGACGGGGTTAGATACCTGACGTTTTATCATTTCGAAATGGCGGGGTCTGGGCTCGAGTTTTATCCGCCCGGGTTACAGTATTGGCGGTTGATTACGCCTATTTTTTTGCACTTCGGGCTAATGCACGTTGCCTTTAATATGGCGTTATTCTGGTTTTTAGGCCAGAGAATAGAATTGCTGCAAGGTAGTCGAGTCATGCTGGGTATTTCCCTGATGATTGGATTCGGGTCGAACATGATGCAGGCGGCCGCCGAGACGGCAATATTCGGTGGCATGTCGGGCGTTGTATATGGCTTGCTCGGTTATGGTTGGGTTTGGGGTCTTATGCGTCCGGAAAAGAATCTACAGATTCCAAATTCGATTCTGTATTTTTCTGTTGCGATGATGGTGCTGGGGTTTGTCGGTGTTGTCGGTATTTTGGGCATAGGAAAAGTGGCAAACATTGCTCATTTGGGCGGTTTGATAATGGGATGTCTAATCGGTGTCGGAGCCGCATTGATCGACAAGTCTTCGATGAGAAAAAATGAGCATTTATGAACTTTGAACAGTTAATCAGTAATATTACGCCAGACATTCATGCCAGCTTGAAAAAAGCAGTCGAGTTGAGGAAGTGGCCCGATGGCCGCTTGCTGACCAGTGAGCAACTAACGTTGTGTATGGAAGCGGTGATTAGTTATGAGCATCGATTTATCGATGAAAAAGACAGAGTCGGTTATATTGATAAAGGAAGTAAGTCTGATGGCGATGTCTGCGATGACACATCCGATGGCGGTGATCAAGAGGCACCGCTGAAATGGACTTAAATTTAACGAATGAAATGACCGGCGGGTTCGTTAATCTGACGGCTATGGGGGATAGGGTTTGATGGAGAAAAAAAGTGGTTTGCTCAAGAAAATGCAGACTCAACTGATGGGGGTTAGTGGAACGGATGTCGACTATTGCCTACCGGTTGGTGACGTGTTGATACCAATGAATGAGTTGGTAGGGCGCAGCATCAAGTTGGCCTACAGTGGCGCTATTAACTGCCTGCATTGCGGAAGAAAAACTAAAAAGAGTTTCAGTCAAGGCTACTGCTACCCTTGTTTTAGGTCGTTGGCTCAATGCGATAGCTGTATAATGAGCCCTGAAAAATGCCATTATGAGCAAGGGACATGCAGGGAGCCGGAATGGGCGCAGACACACTGTATGACCGATCATTTTGTATATTTGGCGAATTCTTCAGGAATAAAAGTTGGCATCACTAGGGGAAATCAGATACCGACCCGCTGGATGGATCAGGGGGCAATTCAGGCCCTGCCAATTTTCCGCGTTAGCACGCGCTTACAATCCGGCTTGGTTGAAGTTGTCTTCAAACAGCATATCGCAGACAAAACTAACTGGCGTACTATGTTGAAAGGCGATGTCGATCGAATTGACTTAATTGCAGAACGCGACAGACTGTTGCAAGAGTGCGCGGAAGAAATTTCCGGTTTACAGGATGAGCATGGTATTCAGGCCATTCAGGTCATGGATGACGCTTTGGCCGTCGACATAAGCTATCCGGTTCAGGAATTTCCAACAAAGGTCACCTCGCTAAATTTTGATAAACAAGCAGAGATTAATGGAGTACTGAAAGGCATCAAAGGTCAGTACTTGATACTCGATACGGGGGTATTAAACATCCGAAAATTTGGTGGCTATGATATTGAATTTAGCGTTGGCTGATTAGTTTTCTAATTTACCCCCAGTGCGACTAGGGTTCAATTATTGCCGGCTAATTAATGGTAGCCAGCATGGTCGAACTGGTACGGTCGAACTCGGGTGAAATAATGTAGTGGGCAGTTATTAATAGACGGAGTTATAAGACAATGCGTGATGCGCAACCTCGGACGATTTTTCTCAAAGATTATCAAGTACCTGACTTTCTGATAGAGACAACGGACTTGCACTTCACGCTTGGAGAAGAGCAAACGCAAGTCCATTCAACACTGTTGATTCGACGTAATCCTAAGGCTAATGATGCAGCGGCGCCTTTGATCCTGCAGGGTCAAGAACTGACGTTGAAGTCCGTTTTGATGGATGGCGAGGTTTTGGCGCTTGAGTCTTATCAGGTGTCAGCAGATGCGCTGACTATAGCCAATGTGCCTGAACAATTTGTGCTGGAGTGTATCAATGATATAAAGCCACAGGACAACACATCGCTTGAGGGGTTGTACAAGTCTAAGACGATGTTCTGTACCCAGTGCGAAGCTGAGGGCTTTCGCAAAATCACTTATTATCTGGATCGTCCTGATGTGATGTCGGTATTTACGACAACTATAGTTGCGGATCGAGGTCGGTACCCGGTGTTATTGTCCAATGGAAATAATGTAGAGTCGGGGATTAACGATGACGGTAATCACTGGGTGAAATGGCATGATCCATTCCGTAAGCCTGCCTATTTGTTTGCTCTGGTGGCTGGTGATTTGGAGTATATAGAAGATCAATTTATTACAATGTCTGGGCGCGATGTTACCTTACGAATTTTTGTAGAATCCAAAGATATTGATAAGTGCGACCATGCCATGACCTCGCTAATTCATGCAATGAAGTGGGATGAAGAGGTTTATGGTCGTGAATACGACTTGAATATTTTCAATATTGTAGCCGTCGATGATTTCAATATGGGGGCTATGGAAAATAAGAGCCTCAATATTTTTAATACTTCCTGTGTATTGGCGAAACCTAATACAACAACAGATGCGGGTTTTCAGCGAGTAGAAGCTGTCGTTGCTCATGAGTATTTTCATAATTGGTCGGGCAACCGAGTTACTTGTAGAGATTGGTTTCAACTGAGCCTAAAAGAAGGTTTTACTGTATACCGGGATGCTGAATTTTCATCCGACATGGGGTCGCGAACGGTCAAACGAGTAGATGATGTTTCATTGCTGAGAACTGTACAGTTTGCCGAAGACAATGGCCCTATGTCGCACCCCGTGAGGCCCGAATCATTTATTGAAATATCTAATTTCTATACCGTTACTATTTATGAAAAAGGTGCTGAAGTCGTTCGGATGATTGCCAATCTTCTTGGTCCAAATGATTTCAGGAAAGGAACAGATTTGTATTTTGATCGCCACGACGGTGAGGCAGTTACCTGTGAGCATTTTGTGTGTGCAATGGAGGATGCGTCAGGCAAGAATCTACAACAATTCCGTCGGTGGTATTCACAGTCTGGAACACCGAGGCTAAAGGTGACCGGCGAATACAGCGAGATAAATGAAACGTACACGCTGTCAGTTGAACAGAGCTGTCCTGCAACGCCAGGACAGGCGGATAAAGCGCCGTTCCATATTCCACTGTCGACGGCGTTGCTCGGGAAAAATGGAGTGCTGCCGCTTTATCTGGACGGCGAGCTTATGGCCGGCACGGAAGTAGTTCTTAATGTCACGAATGTCAGTCAACAATTTGTTTTTGAAAACGTTTCAGAGCTGCCCATTCCCAGTTTACTGCGGGGGTTTTCTGCGCCCGTTAAATTAGTATTTGATTACAGCCGCGATGATTTAGTTTTTCTTATGAGTCGTGATACCGATGGCTTTGTGCGCTGGGACGCCGCGCAGCAACTTGGTGTGCTGGTGCTTAACGATATGGTTAGTGCAATTCAGTCGGGTTCTGAGATCGCAGTAGACGAACGTCTGATTGATGCCTATCGTGAAATTTTGGCTGATGATAGGCTGGATAAATCCATGGTTGCACTGATGTTGAGTCTCCCTAGTGAGGCATATTTGGCTGAAATTACTGATGAAGTTGATGTCCATGCAATTCATCAGGCTCGCACAGCGGCGAGGCTTGCCATTGCTCAGCAATTACAGCCGGAGTTGCATCGAGTTTATGCTGATTTGAAAAGTTCCGATGCATATCAGCCGACCGCCGATCAGATTGCTCAGCGCAGTCTGAAAAATACAGCGCTTAGTTACTTGATGCTATTGGATGATGAAGCCACCTTGTTTTCGTGCGTCGATCAATACGATAACAGTGACAATATGACGGACGTCTTGGCGGCCTTTAACTGTATTTTGAACAGTTCATTTGAGCAGGAAAAAGAGCGTATTTTGAATCATTTCTACCAGCGTTGGCAGCAAGAATCTCTGGTAGTGAATCAGTGGTTTATGGCGCAGGCCGCATGCAGTTTGCCGGGGAATTTAAGTCGAGTGAAAGAGCTAATGAGTCATCCTGCGTTTGATATTCGCAACCCTAATAAGGTTAGAGCGTTGATCGGCGCATTTTGTGGTCAAAATGCCGCTAATTTTCATCAGTTAGACGGTGAGGGTTACCGTTTTCTTGCGGATCAAATTATCGGCCTGAATAAGTTGAATCCCCAGGTGGCATCAAGGTTGTTAGGGCCTCTTACCAAATGGGAAAAGTATATTCCTGCCAGTGGCGATTTAATGAAAAAGCAATTAGAAAGAATTATGGCAGAGCCGGACTTATCGACAGATGTTTTCGAGGTGGTGTCAAAAAGTTTAAAGTCTGCTTAGTCGATAATTCTAAAGTCAGAAATATCGCCTAGAAGCTCCCCGATAGTGCACTTGACTAAATAGTCATCAATTTTCGGGTATTCGGTAACTGATTCGCTGACACTGATGCGGTAGTAAATCCAATACTGCCGCTCTCTTGGTTGGTAGCGCGAAGATAGATTGTCAAAGCTTTTACTGATCAACTTGTTGCCATACCTACTGACAATTTCTTCTTCACAGTCATAGGAGGCGTTGTCAACGGTGCGAATAAACGATTCATTAGGGTCTTCGTTAGTCTTGGCTAAAAACAGCAGCGACAAAGACGTTGCTATGATGATTAAGACTGCGAATCCGGCGAAAAAATTGTTGGGGGTAGTTTTTTTCGTCATAGAATAGGTTCGCAGAACATCGAAACGCCGTAGGGAAATATTTCGGGTAGTTTACTTTGAGCGACCGCTTTAATCTACAGTGTCGAGGTTTCGAAAAAGATTTTGAAAATTATTTTATTCTCAAGAAGTTTGTTTGCGATCACGCTAATCGCCGTCACCGTGTTGGCTTTGGTGCCGGCTGAGTCAGCTATTGTGACTAGCGGGTGGGACAAGGCTAATCATCTGCTGGCATTTTTTGTTCTATTGGCGTTGCTGGATATTGCTTATCCGACGCTTCATCTTTTATACCATAAAATTTTATTATTGATTGGCTATGGGATTCTGTTGGAATTATTACAGGCCATTATAGCCAGTCGAGATGCATCACTACTCGATGTAGTAGCCGATTGCGTAGGGCTGGCAGCCTATACAATGATTCGGCCTATATTGTTGATGCGATGGAAAGACAAAAGGTAGGTTGCCGATGAAACATTTGTTGATTATATATCACAGTCAATCAGGCAGTACCTTAAAGCTTGCAGAGGCAATTTTTAAGGGAGCATCGCGAGAGGCTGATGTCGAAACAAGATTGCTGCGAGCGATGGAGGCGGGTACCGAAGACTTGCTATGGTGTGATGCGATTCTTTTCGGCACACCTGAAAACTTGGGTTATATGTCCGGTGGACTAAAAGATTTTTTTGATCGAACGTTTTACCCAGCGCTACCTCACCAGCTGAATATCGCTTATGGCATCTTCGTGAGTGCGGGCAATGACGGTACGGGGGCCACACAACAAATACAGCGAATCGCTAAGGGCTATCCTCTGCGAGAAGTGGCCGAACCGGTTATTGTTTGTGGCGAGGTCAATGCCGCAGGTATCAAATCCTGCGAAGAATTGGGTCATGCTTTAGCCGCAGGCTTATCGTTAGGTATTTTTTAAGCCTTTGTTCGGCCTTAAAGCCAGCTGCTCACAACTGTGTCGGCAGATAGCCAATAGTAGCGTATGCCAATGCCGATGATAGCCGCCAGCAAGGTTTCAATAGATCGGGTTGCCTTTTGCACAGCCTGAGCCGGGCTCGCGGGCGAAGCGATGTTTGACAGTGGTTGCTCCCCTTACTCAATTAAGGGACACACGGCCATGCTGCGATAATGTTATGCCTTACTAAAATCTCCCTCAGCTTGGAGGGCAGCTACAAATGCCGTCGCAGCATTGCTGAGGCTGCGTTTATGATGATGAACGTAACCAAGCGTTCGATCTAATTGCAGATTATCTATTTCCAATGCTTTAATAGTCGTGTCGATCATCGTGTGCGGCAGTACACTCCAGCCAAGACCAATTGACACCATCATTTTGATGGTCTCTAGATAATTTGTCGACATGGAGATGTCGAGCGTGAGTTGGTGTTGCTGAAACAAAGCTTTAATGATTTGGCCGGTGTAGGTATTGAGGCCCGGAAGTATCGCCCGATACTGACTGAGTGTGGCTGGGCTTATATCACCAATGTCGGCCAGAGGGTGCCCCCGCGCTACCGTAACCACAAGTTGATCGTGCCATATGGGTTTGCTGGTTAGTGGGCTATTACCGGTTGGGTCAAGGGTAACAACGCCCAGTTCAATGCGACCATGAGTGACTTGTTCGTAAGCCTCTTCGGAGTCCATAAAGTCAATGTCAAAGTGCACCTTAGGGAAGCGCAGACTGAATGCTTGCAGAACAGGGGGGAGTCGGTGAAGTCCAATATGGTGACTGATACCGATGCTCAAATTACCGGCAATGTCTCCCTGTAGGTCATCGATGCTGCGTTTGGCATCGCGGACTGCTTGTAGAATATGCTCTGCTCGAGGTAATAATGCAGCACCTGCCTCGGTGAGTTGTACGGTACGGCTAATACGGTCAAAAAGCCTAGCGTCCAGTTGACCCTCTAGTGTTGCAATGCGCTTGCTGACCGCAGGTTGAGTAATGTGCAGACTTTCTGCCGCTTCGGAAAACGATCGACTTTCGGCGACCTTAACAAAGGCTTGTAGGTTCTGCGTATCCATGTGAGCTCCAAAATCAAAAGGTGGCATAGCTGAGGATTTATCAGAGCTGCCCATGTATTCCAAATAGGAATCTAGTCGATAAAAAATATGAATTTGTTTTATTCTATGGGACTGTTTAGAATTCGTCCAGTGGAAAAGTGTTTAGGTTAAATTGATAGATTGAGTGAGGTGCAAAATGGCTGGTAAGACTTTGTATGACAAGTTGTGGGATGCCCATGTGGTCAAGCAGCGCAAGGATGGTACAGCGCTGATTTATATCGACCGTCAGTTGGTGCATGAAGTGACATCACCTCAGGCTTTTGAAGGCTTGCGTATTGCTGGTCGAAAACTGTGGCGGGCCGACGCCAATCTGGCAACACCGGATCACAATGTCCCGTCTCTAAAATCAGAGCGCGACGGTGGTGTGGCTGGAATCGTGGAGGATATTTCGCGTATTCAAGTGGAAACCTTGGACGACAACTGCGACGAATTTGGGGTTACCGAGTTTGAGATTAACGATATTCGACAAGGCATTGTGCATGTCGTTGGTCCGGAGCAGGGTGCAACGCTGCCGGGCATGACGGTGGTGTGTGGTGACTCCCATACGGCAACGCACGGCGCACTTGGCGCGTTGGCTCATGGTATTGGAACGTCTGAAGTTGAGCATGCGATGGCAACCCAGTGTTTAATTCAGAAGAAAATGAAAAATATGCTGATCCGAGTTGATGGCACATTGCGGCCTGGGATTACGCCCAAGGATGTCATTTTGGCGATTATTGGGAAAATTGGTACAGCGGGTGGTACTGGGCATGCAATAGAGTTTGGCGGTAGCGTCTTTCGTGATATGTCGATTGAGGGCCGTATGACAGTCTGCAACATGGCGATTGAGGCCGGTGCGCTCGTTGGTATGGTCGCGGTGGATCAGACCACGCTAGATTATGTCGAGGGTCGGCCCTATGCACCGAAAGCGGAACTCTGGGTGCAGGCAGTAAATTATTGGCGCACGTTGCGCAGCGATGATGATGCCAGCTTTGATACGATTGTGGAGGTGGATGCAGAAACGATTGTCCCGCAGGTCACCTGGGGTAATTCTCCGGAGATGGTAGCGGCCATTGATGGCGTAGTCCCATCGCCTGAGACTACGAGTGATCCGGCGAAAAGAGCGGCCATCGAACGGGCGCTGGAATATATGGGATTGACCGGAGGAATGGCGATTACCGATATTCAATTGGACTGTGTTTTCATTGGTTCTTGTACTAACTCTAGGATAGAGGATCTGCGAGCCGCAGCCGCCGTGGTTAAAGGTAAAACTAAAGCGGCAAGTGTTAAGCGGGCACTTGTTGTCCCTGGTTCAGGGTTGGTGAAAGCTCAGGCTGAAAGAGAAGGCTTGGACAAGATTTTTGTCGATGCGGGTCTTGAGTGGCGAGAGCCGAGCTGTTCAATGTGTTTGGCCATGAATTCTGACAAATTGGGTGACGGAGAGCACTGTGCCTCAACATCGAATCGCAATTTTGAAGGGCGACAAGGCTTCGGTGGTCGAACTCATCTGGTAAGCCCAGAGATGGCCGCAGCGGCGGCTATTGCCGGACATTTTGTCGATGTGCGTGATGTTATGGGCTTATAGCAATAAAGAGATAGGGGAAGAAAAATGAAAAAATTTACCACAGTAAAAGGCGTGGTGGCGCCAATTGATCGGGCTAATGTCGATACCGATATGATCATTCCCAAGCAGTTTTTGAAGTCTATAAAGCGATCCGGTTTTGGGCCGTTTCTATTTGATGAGCAACGTTATCTGGATGTGGGAGAGCCGGGAATGGATTGCAGTGACAGACCACTGAATCCTGATTTTCCGTTAAATTTTCCGCGCTATGAGGGTGCGGAAGTACTGTTAGCAAGAGATAATTTTGGCTGTGGTTCGAGTCGGGAGCATGCTCCGTGGGCAATAGAAGATAGTGGTTTCAGGGTCTTAATCGCACCCAGTTTTGCTGATATATTCTTTAATAATTGCTTTAAGAATGCGTTGTTACCTATTGTTTTAAAAGAAGATATTGTTGATCTTTTATTCGAAGAAATGTACCGAGAAGAAGGTTATAGTTTGACGGTAGACTTGGCGCGGCAAGTGGTAGTGCGGCCTAATGGTGAGGAGATTCTATTTGAGGTTGATGAGTTTCGTAAGCACTGCCTAGTGAACGGGCTCGATGATATAGGTCTTACGCTGCAGGACGCCGATGCGATAAAAGAGTTCGAACAATCATGGCAGCAGCGTTCGCCCTGGTTGTTCAATGCCGGGCCTTAGTGGCGAGGCTCTAATAGGCGATGACAACAAGGGTCGGGTGAGTGTTCCGGCCAATGATCAATCAGGGTATTTGGGAGTAGGGTGTGAGTAGAAAAGTATTGGTTATCTCAGGTGATGGCATTGGTCCGGAAATTACCGCAGAAACGGTGAAAGTTCTTGATGTGGTCAACCAGCGGTTTGAATTGGGTATCGAATTCGACGAGGCTTTATTGGGCGGTGCGGCACTGGATGAGACGGGTGTGCCAATGCCCGATGAAACACTAAGTAAAGCAAAAGACTCTGATGCAATTTTGTTCGCTGCTCTCGGTGGGCCTAAGTGGGATGCTAATGATCGGGATTTGAGACCTGAAAAGGGTCTACTGCAATTTCGGTCAGGTTTAGGCTTGTTTGGTAATCTTAGGCCAGCCATTCTCTACTCTCAGCTTGCTGATGCGTCTTCGCTGAAACCTGAAATTGTCGCGGATCTCGACATTCTGATTGTTAGGGAGCTTACCGGCGGTATTTATTTCGGCGAACCGCGGGGAATTCGCACGCTTGAAAATGGTGAGAGAGAAGGTTACAACACCTATAAATACAATGAAACAGAGATCCGACGCATTGCCAAGATGGCCTTTGAGGCGGCGCAAAAGCGCAGTGGCAAGCTATGCTCGGTTGATAAATCAAATGTGCTTGAAGCAACGGTCTTGTGGCGGGAGATTGTCGAAGGTATGGCGGCTGACTACCCAGATGTTGAGCTGTCTCATATGTATGTTGATAACGCTGCCATGCAGCTGGTGAGGGCCCCAAAACAATTTGATGTCATTGTTACCGGAAATTTGTTTGGCGACATCTTGTCTGATGCCGCAGCGATGTTAACTGGTTCTATTGGGATGCTGCCATCGGCATCGTTGGATAAAAATGGCCGTGGAATGTACGAGCCCTGTCATGGCTCGGCACCTGATATTGCCGGCCAAGGCAAGGCTAACCCGCTGGCAATGATACTGTCGGCTGCGATGATGTTGCGTTATTCACTGGATGCAGTGGAGGCTGCGGATGCTATTGAGATCGCGGTGGGCGTGGTGTTGGATCAGGGTATTCGCACCAGTGATATTTTTTCAGCGGGTACTGAATTGGTCAGTACGCGAGTTATGGGCGATGCCGTAGCAGCGGCGCTGCAACTGTAGCCAGTAGACGGCTATCAGCGGGTTTTGGATAGCCCCGCTAAGGGTTGTATTGCCACCAAAGATAGCGAGCCGGTGCTGCCGGTGAAATGGTAGTAGATCGGATATTAAAGGCATTGAGAGATTAGGGTAATGAAGAGAGTAGGTTTTGTAGGTTGGCGGGGAATGGTTGGCTCCGTATTAATGGAGCGAATGCTAGCAGAGGGCGATTTTGCTGACATCGAAGAACCGGTATTTTTTACCACCTCTAATGTCGGTGGGGAGGGCCCGAATATCGGAGTCGACACTGCACCCCTGAAGGATGCGACCGACATTGAAGCACTGAGATCAATGGACGCAATTATTTCCTGCCAAGGCGGCGATTATACTAAGTCAGTGTTTCCCCAGCTTAGAAAAGGCGGGTGGGATGGTTACTGGATTGATGCAGCGTCAAGCTTGAGAATGGCAGATGACGCACTGATTATTCTCGATCCTGTGAATATGGGAGTTATTAAAGAGGGTATCACTCATGGTTTAAAGAACTTCATCGGAGGAAACTGCACCGTTAGCTTGATGTTGATGGCGATGGGTGGCCTATTTCGTGAGGGGCTGGTGGATTGGGCTTCGGTGATGACCTATCAGGCGGCGAGTGGCGCTGGTGCTCAGAATATGCGCGAACTTATTCGCCAGATGGGAGTTATTGAAAGCTCGGTAACATCGCAATTGCAGGATCCTGCCACTGCTATTCTAGAGATTGATCGCAGAGTCTTAAAAACAATGCGCTCAGCAGAATTCCCTGCCGATAATTTCGGAGCTCCTCTGGCGGGTAGTTTGTTGCCATGGATTGATACCCAGCTAGAAAATGGTCAAAGTCGCGAAGAATGGAAAGGCCAGGCAGAGACCAATAAGTTGCTTGGATCCTCCGCAATGATCCCTATTGATGGCATTTGTGTTCGCGTGGGGGCGATGCGCTGTCACAGTCAGGCATTAACAGTAAAGCTTCGCCAGGATGTGCCGATGGATGAAATAGAGAGCATGATCGGCAATGCAAATGACTGGGTCAATGTTGTTCCTAACGACAGAGAAAAGACGCTGCGTGAGCTAACGCCAACAGCGGTTACTGGATCTTTGGCGGTGCCTGTCGGCAGGCTGAGAAAAATGAATATGGGGCCAGAATACTTGAGTGCTTTTACGGTGGGCGATCAATTATTGTGGGGCGCAGCGGAGCCCCTTAGGCGAATGTTGCGAATTCTGCTTACTTCCTAGGGCTGACGGCAAGTGGGATAAAGTTAGTGCCGTTTCTGACTGTGAAGTGTGCGCTGTGTCTAGAATCGTTCGAAAAGTTATTTTTTGAAGGGTTTTTGACCCCCTTGAAATCTTGCTTAAAAGCTATTTCTAACCAATACTTACGCGTATTCATTAATTATATTCTAGCTGTTTTGGCCTATTTTTGAAGGGGCTAAAAAAGTAAAGCGACCTGAACGTGATGAGGTTGGCTGTGTGCTAATTTGCGACTAACAAAATTCAGTCTGATTGGATCGGTAAAAAGGGAAGAATTATGATACGTAACAAGCTTGCGGCTGCTATAGCGGCGATTGGGGCATTGCAGGCAGGTGTCGTTGGGGCTTTGGGGATGGGGGACCTTACCCTCAATTCGGCCCTAAATCAGCCATTAGATGCTGAAATTCGTCTTAACAACACCCAAGATCTCGATCGAACTCAAGTCTTAATTAGGATGGCCAGCCCAACTGACTTTGACAATGCAGGAGTCAGCCTAGATTATTCACTGACGGGGGTAAAATTTAATGTGACACTGGACGGTGACGGCGGTGGCATCATCAAGGTGACCACCCGTGAGCCGATCATTGAACCCTATCTTAATTTTTTAGTGGAAACCCGCTGGCCTACTGGTCGGATGCTGCGGGAATATACCGTGCTGTTAGACTTGCCATTATTCAGTGAGAGCGCCGCAAGACCGATAGAGCAGGCTGCCAGTCGAGGTTCTGCGGCTGTTGAATCTGCGGGTGTTGTGCCACGGCAATCATCAAAGGCCCCAACTAGTGTCGCCGCAAACGTGCGTAATAATAGTCCGCGGTCCGCACCGCTGTCATCCGAGGGTGAGTATCGAGTCCGCAATAATGACACGTTATGGCAAATAGCCAACAATAATCGCCCGGGCAGCGCGTCTGTTCAGCAGACGATGGTCGGTATTCAGAAACTAAATCCTCGGGCCTTTGTGAAAGGTAACATCAATCGACTCAAGTCCGGTTCTGTATTGCGATTGCCCTCATCGGCGGATATATCGGTCTCTGCTAATCAGGCGGTTAGCGAAGTGGCTAGTCAGAATCGAGCTTGGCGTCAGGGAGATGAAACGGTCATTGAAGCGACCGGTGCGCAATTGGATGCTACTGACTCTTATGAGGCCAGCGAGATTATGATGAGCAGCGAACCTCGCTTGTCAATTGCCGCAGGTGGCAGTGACGATCGGTCTAGTGCCGGCGATGGTTCGGGGCTAACCTCCGGTAGCAAAGCATTGCAAGACGATTTGGTGGCCGCGCAAGAAAGCCGGGATAAAACTGTTCGCGAGAACGACGAGCTGCAATCCCGTTTGGATGACATGGAATCCAAAGTAGCGACATTGCAGCGATTGCTGGAGCTTAAAGATGATCAGCTGGCAGTAATGCAAGGCAATTTTTCGGAGGGTGAGCAGGGTTTAGATGCTGATAACGTGCCTGCCAAAATTGCCGGCTCTTCAGATAACGAAATAATGAAAGTCGTTGATACATCGGATGCGGCGGCAGCACAGGTTGCTAAAGATAAAGCGCAGCAAGCCAGAAAGACTATCGTTACAAAACCGAAAGAACTAAGCCTACTTGATCAATTGTTGGCGAATCCACTGTATGCAGGTGGTGTCGGAGCTTTGTTACTGGGGCTGATATTACTCGTTATCAAGCGTCGTAGAAATACTGATGGTGAAGCATCGGAACGCGATCAGTTAAGTAGTCGAGAAAGCGATGCGGTTGATACATTTAAGGATCTTGCAGAGGAAGAGGCGCCTGCTACTGATATTGATCGGCCTGAGGAAGAAGATACAGCTGCCGACCTGATTGCCGAGTTGGAGCAAGAACTTACTGCAGATAACAACATTGATGACTCCACAGTAGCGCTTGTAGAAGAAACTCAGGCTATAGAACCTGAAACGGGAGATCCGATTGCAGAGGCCGACATCTATATCGCCTATGGGCGTTTTCAGCAAGCAATTGATTTACTTCGGTCCAGTATAGACAAAGAACCTAGTCGCTCAGATTTGCACGTGAAGCTGCTCGAGGTCTTTATTGAAACACGGGATAAAGCATCATTCGGATTAGAGTTTGGTAGGTTGCAGTTGTTAGGTGATCGGCGGGCATTTGTGCAAGTCACGGAGATGATTGCCGGTGTCGATGACGTCTCTGCATGGCTGGATGACGTCGATGTGCCAGATTTTTCTGATGCTGAGATAGGCGCCGACTTTATCGAAGAGGGTGATGCGAATGTTGAGCAGGTTCAGACTGGGCTTGCAACAGAAGTAGAACAAGCGATTTCTCCTGAAAGCGAAGATGACTTTGATTTTACTGCCGTCTTTGCTGACTTATCGCTTGATGGAACACAAGAGAATGCCATGGCTACCATGGAGAGTTTGGAATCTTCGGATAGTTCTTTGGATCTTATACAGGATGATCTGGGCGAAGATTCGGCACTAGGCAAGCTAGAAGCAAGTCAGAGCTTTGAGCTGGATCTTGACGATGATCTTAATATCGCAGCCCTCGATGCTAGCGATCTCAGTGATCTAGAGGCAGAATTTGGCGATGGAGCAGAATCGACAGGAGATTCCCCGGGTGATGAATTTAGTCTGCAATTGGAATCGGAATTAGCTGATATCGATTCTAGCAGTGCTATTGATGTTGCGGAGCTGGAGCTTGAAACAGAGCTTAATCTTGACGACTTAGATGCGGGGTTCGAAATAGATGCCGGAGCGGGTGATGCAAGTGCGCTTGAGCTCGATGCGTTTGCATTAGAAATTGATGTCTCAACTGAGGAAGACGACTTCGAACTGGATCTTGGCGAATTTGTACTAGATGAAGAAGCGTCGGCTGAGATGACGGGTGAAGCGCTGGTTGCGGCAGGAGTAGCCGCTGCAGCCAGTCCCCTAGTCAGCGACGATTCAGTGAATAGTCAAGTAGATATACCCGGTGAAGAGGCGGGCGACGAGGATTTTGATTTCCTAGCAGACACTGATGAAGTCGCTACTAAGTTAGATTTGGCGCGTGCTTACATCGACATGGGAGACTCTGAGGGCGCCCGTGATATTCTCGATGAAGTCAAGCAGGAAGGTAGCGAGGAGCAGCAGCGCGAAGCTGCTACTCTCATCGATCGTATTGAGTAATTAGTGGGCAGGGAAAAAAATATAGGGACTGGTTCTGACGAATTAGCTCATCCATTTCCTGCTCAATTCGGTCAGGGCGACCGAGTGGCGCTGTGTGTCAGTTACGATGGCAGTGCGTATCATGGATGGCAGAGTCAGCGGAAACCCCAAGTAGCTACCGTGCAGGAAACGCTAGAGAAGGCGCTCAGCAGCGTTGCCAATGCCAATGTCATTGTACAATGCGCCGGTAGAACAGATACGGGTGTTCACGCCAGTCATCAAATTGTTCATTTTGACAGTCCCTCTGCTCGGGGTGAAAAGGCCTGGGTCAGAGGAGGCAACACCAATCTTCCCTCCAGCATTGCGATACAGTGGGCAAAGCCTGTTTCCGCCAAATTTAATGCTCGCTTCTCAGCAACGGCTCGTCGATATCGTTATGTCATCCTCAACCGGCCTGCACGCTCGGCTATTTTGTCGGCTGGAGTCACGTGGCAGAGGTACCCCCTCGATGAAATATCGATGCATGAGGCTGCGCAAGCGCTAGTGGGTGAATTGGACTTTACGTCATACCGAGCCGCTGCTTGCCAATCGAAAACACCGATGCGAAATATTCACTGTGTTGATGTTAGCAGGCAAGGTGATCTGGTGATAATCGATATTCAGGCTAATGCCTTTTTACATCATATGGTGAGAAATATTGCCGGCGTGCTGATGGCCATTGGTACTGGCGCAAAACCTCCTGTTTGGGCAGAAGAGGTTTTGTTAGCGAAAGACCGTTCGGTTGCTGCAGCAACAGCACCTCCCCATGGTTTATATTTGGTAGAAGTGAGGTACCCTGAAGAGTTTGAGTTGCCAGCTGCTCAACCTGGGCCTTATTTTTTGTCAATGTAATGAGCCGGCTTGGCAGGCAATATGTGTTTGTCTTTGTTATCATGCTGCGCTGTTTAAGTCGTATACTGACCTGAGAATCTTGGCGTGAAACGCACCCGAATAAAAATTTGTGGAATTACTTCACCTGAAGACGCAATGGCTGCGGTTGATGCGGGAGCGGATGCAATTGGGTTGGTATTATGGGAGCGGAGTCCGCGCTCTGTCTCTATAGAAATTGCTGCTGAAATATGCCGTAGGGTACCGGCATTTATTACAACTGTCGCGCTAACCGTCGACGCCGACGCCGGCCTCGTCAATTGTATTCGCGATGAATTGAAAGCCGATATAATCCAATGCCATGGTAACGAATCTCCCGAGCGTTGTGAGAGTTCTGGCATTCCCTATATGAAAGCCATTCGGATGCATAAAGATGTGGTTCTCGATGACGAAATAGAACGTTTTTCGGGCGCCCGCAGCATATTGCTTGATGCTTATCGCAAAGGGATACCAGGGGGTACGGGGGAACGTTTCGACTGGTTGAGGATACCAGCATCTTATCGTCCCCAGATTGTTTTGGCGGGAGGGCTAAATTCAGCCAATGTGGCTGAAGCAATCACTACCGTTCAGCCCTATGCTGTCGATGTAAGTGGTGGTGTTGAAGCGTCGCCAGGTATAAAAGATCACCGCAAAATTACCGAATTCGTGGCCGCCGTGCGTATCGGCGATCAGCGAGTGTATGGATGATGTGCTGGATGATAAACTTTCGCGAGCGGCCTATTTTTTTCATATTACTATTAATCAGAGTTAACTATGCGCTTTGATACGCTAAACGAATGGCTAGTCTGGCAAGAATCTTGTCACTCTAGTGAAATCGAACTCGGATTAGAGCGCGTTGGAGCGGTTGCCCGAACTATGGGGTTAACGCTAGACCGGTCAAAAGTAATAACCGTGGCGGGAACCAATGGAAAAGGTTCTACTGTTGCAGTACTGAATACGTTACTGCGGTCAGCTGGTTATTCGGTCGCCTGCTTCACTTCCCCTCACTTTTTACGCTATAACGAGCGAATTAAGCTCGACGACTGTGACGTCAGTGACCAGCTTTTGATCGATTCTTTCGATCGTATTGACCAGGCTAGGGGCACCATCCCGCTAACGTTTTTTGAGTTTGGTACGCTAGCAGCAATCGATATTTGTCAGCATCATAATGCGGATGTCATTCTGTTAGAAGTTGGCTTGGGCGGAAGGTTGGATGCCGTCAATATTATCGATGCAGACATTGCCGTAATCACTAGTATCGACATTGATCACGAGGATTGGCTGGGTTCAGACCGTGAGCAGATTGGACGTGAGAAGGCAGGAATTATGCGTTGCGGTAAACCAACTGTTTCCGCAGGTCTGACTCCGCCAGCCTCACTGCAGATAGAAGCGGACAAGATAG
>TARA_B110000879_G_scaffold8428_1_pt1 | contig 19378 bp, 19 predicted proteins | sample TARA_B110000879 | Tara Oceans TARA_B110000879 (sample SAMEA4398094) | marine metagenome | biome: Polar Biome; feature: [SRF] surface water layer (ENVO:00010504); material: water (ENVO:00002006), including particulate matter (ENVO:01000060) such as... | depth 5 m
ATGGCACTTTTCAAATCGTTCTACAAAATTATCAATTGCTTCTTTAGATAAACTTTCTATGTAAATCTCTGTTCTATTTGTATTTGCCATATATTAATTATTATAAATTAATGTGTTGAACAACATTACACTCTAATTTTCTATGTTCAGCAATGCCTAAATATCTTTCGATATCACTCCCTTTTAACATAACATCATCACCTTTACATTCACCTGGGATGGCATTACAAAAATCTAATAATTGAGAATGGGTGTAATTTAATACATTCTTTAAGTAACCTAAAACATTTTCTAATTTAAACATAACCTTGATTTTTATTAAATGAGCGCTTATCTACCCCCATACGTAAAGATACGAAATATATATCTATTAAGCAACTATTTCACTGTATTTTTCCCTAATTTTTTACTCCATTATATTTGTAATTCTATCTGTAATCTTCTTATACTCTGCGACATATTCTTTGATAGAAGTATAAGACTTACTTTGATTAAGTAGTTCTTCAGCTGCTTTCTTTAGAGCATTAGCAAATGTTGCAGGGTAACAAACAGTTTTAATATACTCTGTATTGTTTTCCCCTTTAATTACTCTTTCGTATAATGTAAAACCTCCTGTTTGAGATCTTGATACAAAAAATGGCTCTAATGCTGGGTCTTCTACTAGGGTATCTCCTGCTGGTATTGAATCTGGTTTACGTAACATTTTTTATTCTATTTAGTTTAATATTAATTCTTTTAACTCTGCTTCTTTTACTACCCCTGTCTTAGTTGTAGATTTACCTTCTTTGACAATAGCTGTAAAGGGAATAGATCTTATCTTATACTCAGCAGCTAATCCTGTAGTATCTGATTCGATATCTATTGAGATAAACTCTGCTGAGTCTTTTAATTCCTCTGCTACTCTATCAAATATTTTTCCATAGACTTTACATGGTCCGCACCATGAAGCATAAAATTTAATTACCTTAGTCATATTAAAATTTCTTTTTAAATGTTGTAGGTCTTTCTACTTTCTTAGGTGTTGAACTGGTTCTAGTGTTCATCCACTCTTGTAATTGCTGTACTCTTTGCTTTGCTGATGTTTTAGACATTATATAGTTTTTTTATTATATTTAAAGATACGAAATTATTAGGTAAAAACCAACTTTTACCCGTCACAACTCAAACAGTCTTCAGAAGTTCTACTTCCTATGTCTCCGTTAATTACCGAGTCCGTACGTAGGTAGTATAACGTTTTAACTCCTAATCTCCATGCTGTTTGATGAACTTGGTTAATGAATTTAGGATTATCTGTTGGGTCAAAAGCTAAATTTAAAGATTGAGTTTGATCAATATATACCTGTCTAGCGGCTGCTTGTTCTACTAACTTTAACTGGTTAATTTCTGCAAACGTTAAAAAGATAGGTTTATCTTCAGTAGGCATAATATCAATAGGTAGGTTAGCAATAGACCCTCTGTCTTTCATAATCTGGTCCCATACCTCTTCTGTGTTATGACCTTTTTCTTCTAAATAAGACTCTAATGCAGAGTTCTTTCTAATAAAAGTACCTTTAGCTGAGTTAAATGTATATATGTTAGCAGGTACTGGTTCTATTCCTGCAGAAACTCCTCCTGCTATCGTAGAATTAGAGACTGTTGGTGCTATAGCCATTAAGTGTGTGTTTCTCATTCCAGTTCCCTTACACCATAAAGGTTCTCCATATTCTAATGCTAACTTTCTTGATGCAGCTTCTGCTTCTGTTTTAATTTTAGAAAAAATCTGATGAGTGTATGAAGTTGCAGCGATAGAATCAAAAGGTATACGTTCGTTCTGTAAAAATGTATGCCATCCTAGTACCCCTAATCCTAATGCTCTTCCTTTCTTAGCTGATCTATGAGATCTAATAAGAGACTCTTTACTATTTGTTTTAACTAAAAACTCCTCTAAAACTCCGTCTAAGAAGTAAACAGCTGTTTCTATTAAGTCACTGTTTTTCCATTCATGGTATTTAGTCAAGTTAACAGAAGAAAGGCAGCAAATGAAAGAATGCTCTTCGTCTGTGTGTAATGTAATCTCTGAGCATATATTAGTCATAGATACATCTAAGTTATTTTTCTTATATGCTGGTGGGTTAGCGTTATTGACTGTATCCTTAAACATAATATAAGGTTCTCCTGTTTCGACTCTAGATTTAAGTATTTCTACCCAGGTTCCCATTGCCTCCGGGTCTCTATGATCTAGTTTCTGCATAAAGCTATCATCCACTACAACGCATTGGTGAAGGTTTAGACACTGTCTATTAGGGTCTCCTTTTGGTCTTCTAATTTGAAGAAACTCCTTAATATCTGGATGGTTTATATCTAGGTTTACAGATGCTGCTCCTCTTCTTACTGCTCCTTGATTTGTAGCTATAATCGTAGAATCGTAAATCTTAGCCCAAGGTACTATACCTTCTGATTGGCCAGTTTCTCCTCCTCCAATTTTTCCTCCTCGTCCTCTAACTTTAGAGAGTCCGATTCCAACTCCTCCACCTAACGAAGTTAATCTCATTAATTCAGCATTTGTTAGTCCGATTCCCCTAATGGAGTCTGGAGTATCTATACCAAAACAGGAGATAGGAAGCCCTCTGTCTGTACCTGTATTTGAAAGTACCGGTGAAGCTAGGTTTAACCAACCTTTCCACATATACCTAAAGAATTTATTCTCTAAATCTGGCCTATCTAATCTTCTAGCTACAGTTGCTGCAACTCTTCTATATGCTTTTTTAGGTGTTTCATCTGCTAATAAATACCCTTTAGATATTGTTGCTACTGAAACTTCGTTCATCCATTCCGGATAATCTTTACCTGCTTCCCAATTGGAAGTATCTACTACTTGACTCATTTGTTAAAGTATTATATTGTTAAAACATTGAATTTGCATCCCATTCCATATGACCTTTTGAGTAGTTTGTAACCCTACCTGCAAAGAAATCTGTTTGTTGTTTTCCTGCTATTACTGCATCAAACCATTTCATAGTCTTTAAAGCTCCTTTGTCAATTTGGTCTGAAGGAATTAAAGGTTTTAAACCTAAATCTCCCATCTTAGTATTTACTCTATGTCGTATAAAGTTCTTTAAATCTTCTTTAGATAAATTCTCTAAGTCTCCCATTTCAAATACCTTATCAATAAAGTCAAATTCTAATTGGATAGCAGCGGTTGCAGCTTCTCGTATATCTAACTCCAATTGTTCAGTTTTGAATTCTGGATGTTCTTTCATTAATGTTCTGAATAACCAACATCCTGCGTTACTATGTAGTGATTCGTCTCTTACTGACCATTCAACAATCTGTCCAACCCCTTTAAGTAGGTTTCTCATTTTAAAAGACAGTAACACTGCAAAAGAACTAAATAAGTTAACACCTTCTGTAAAAGCAGAAAATATTGCTAGAGAGACAGCTCTTTGATGCCAGTCTGGTGCATCATGAGAGTCACGGACATTCATTAAGTTTTCGATTTTAGCCATAGTAGCTTCATCTTCTAAGAACTCTGCGAAATTATCTAATCCTAATTGTTCATTTAATAGTGAATAAGCTTCTGCATGTATTGTTTCAAATGCTCCGAATGTTACTCCCATCATAATCACTTCTGGTTTTCTAAACCATTGAGTTACTAGGTTAGTCCAGTAATCATTTACTACTGTCTCTGTTTGAGCAAAACCTTTAAGTATTCCCCCTATTAAGTTTTTTTCGTGCTCTTTTAAATTAGAATTCCAATCTGTAACGTCTTGCGACATAGGTACTTCTGTATGTATCCAATGTGCTTGGTGTTGCTTTAACCAGTAATCATATGCTTGTGGGTATTCGAATGGCTTATAAACTATTCTTTCTTCTAATAGACTCATATATCTTTATATATTTTTAAATTGTTTAGACAAAGTATCCCCAAGATACTTTATAGGATTTCTTGAGGATACGGTTATAAATATCTCGTTATGAGGCTTCTACTCGCTCAACACTAAAAAACTTTTTAGCTAAGTCTTGATGTATTGATGTTACCCCGTTTTCATTAGCTGGGAGTAGGTCTGTAAGTTCTTGTTTTCCTACAAACTCTATATGCCCGTTGTTAGTATCCATTAATATATCGTACGTCATTCCATCTTGTCCGTATCTATTTTTCATGACATGTATTCTACCTGTACCCAGCACTTTATCTTCTTTTTGTCTGGATAATGATATACATACATCTGCTACCATCATTTTATCGTACGAGCCGGCTGCTTTATCTCCTTCTATAATAGAATCTTTAGCTCCCATTCTATTAACCTGTGATGGAGTAATAATAGGAATCTTTAAATCTTTAGCTAATCCTTTAGTAGCAATAAATACATCATCAATTTCATCTTTCCTTTCAAAGCCTTTTCCTCTAGAAGGTGCTTTTAAGTAGTCTACGTAGTCAATGATTACTAAATCTGGTTTATGATCCATATCAATACATTTCTGTATGTGTGATTTAATAGTATTTACTGATGCCATTTTAGGAGCATATTCCTTTACTATTAACTTACCTTTTAAACCCTTAACTACTTTCTCTACTTCCTTACGGTGAGAGTTAACTTCATCAATAGAGTACCCTGTAAAGTAACAGTCAAATCGTTTACCTACGTATTCTTCTCCTAATTCTAATGTATAATAGTTTACCTTGAAGCCTGCTTTTACAGCGTGTGCTGCCATAGCTACACAGGTCCAACTCTTTCCTCCTCCTGGATTACCAAATACTATTGCTAAATCTCCTGGTCCGAAGCCTCCTTGTATTCCATCGTTGAATAATCCCCACGGTGTTGGTACAGTTGGTCTATAGTCTACTCTATATCTAGATTCTACATCTATATTATATTCGTGTCCCATATCTTTATCCATTCCTGCTTTCATAGCTTTTTCAACCATGTTACGAATACCGTCAAAATCTCCTTCTTTAAGTAAGTCTGCAGAAGTTAGAATTGCTTGTTTCATTTCTTGATTCTTACAAAATCCTAAGAATTCTTCTTGTACATAAACTAAATCGTCTTGTGAAGCAGCATAAGAGTTTCTTAACTCCTCTTTCAATGCTACAACTAAAACTTCATTCTCTACTTTCTGTAATTCTACTTTAATTACATCCATTGTAATACTAGTATGGTACTTATCGAAGTAGTTAATAATTTCATTTACAATCCACTTATGTGAATCTGCATCGAAGTATTCTTCTTTTAAGACATCCCTTACGTTAAGTAGAAACTTTTTGTCTGTTAATAATGAGCCTAAAACTTTAAGTTGGAAGCCCTTTCCGTATTGATGAAGTGATTTTAATGTCATGTATAACCTTTTTAATTATATTTAAATATACGAAATATATTGCAGTGAAGCAACTATCTCAGTGTAGTAAGTCCTCTAAAGTTCTCCAACCACCCTTCGGTGTTTTTGGTGATTCCTTCAATTCTATCCGTTTCAAGAAGATGTAAAAAAGCTCCTGATTGTAAGGTAGGTACTGGCTGTTTTAGTACCTCTTTAACATGATCAATTTCTTTATCGTCTAAAGAAGTTTCGTGTAGGTCCATTAGTTCGAAATTAGTTTCGACCTTATCCCATTCTGTAATAATTTTAGGGAATATCTTCTTAACTTTCTTTTCTTCTAGTTTTTCTGCACATATATCGTATACGTACTGAAGAGACATACTAGGTTTGTTTATTAAGTCCGGAAATTGTGATAATATTGTTTTAATCCCCAGTCCTTTTACTCCTGCTAAATTATCAGAGTTATCTCCTAGTAATGCTTTAACTATATTATAGTTTTCAGGTAGGACTTGTAATTCTTCCTGTATATTAGCTTTAGTAAATATTTTCTTCTTAATTGGAGCGTACACTTCTACTGTATCGTCCACTAACTGTAAGAAATCCTTGTCGGAAGAGACTATAGTACATTTATTTACTTTATGCGCTGATGCCATATTAGCTATATATGCTATAATATCATCTGCTTCTAATTTTTCCATCATTAACTGTTGGATAGGTAAACATTCTAAGTAGTCTTGAGTTCTTAGTAATTGACCTATTAAAGCTTCTTGTTCTTCTGCTTTAGAATCGTATAGTCCCCAATGAGTAATACGAGATGTTGCTCTTTGTGCTTTATAGTTAGGGTTTAAGTTCTTTCTATTAGCTGATCCTCCTTTTCCGTCCCATACTATGATTACTCTAGTAGGGTCAAAAGTACGTGTAACAAATCCTAAAGACCTCATAAAGCCTACTAGACCACCAATATGGTGGCCGTTCGGGTTCATTGCTTTGAGAAGAGAGAAGCTACGAATTAACATATTCATAGCATCAATAACCAATATATGGTCGTTCAATTCTCTCGGTGGCTTCTCCTTTAGGTTATCTAAGATATTGCTAAAGTCCGCCATTAGTCTAAAAGTCCTTTAGTTATTACTTCTTCTTCTAAATCTCCTTCTTCAATTAAGTCAAAGTCAACACTTCCTACTAGCTTTAACCAGTGTTCTTTATGTGTATCTCTATACTTATCAATTGCTTTCTTATCATCTGGTAGGAATCCGTGAGAGGTCATTATTACCTTTCCTCTAGACTGTACTCCTCCAATATGATTCTTTTCAATTTGTATATTTGTACGTTTAGCAAACTCTACCTGTAAGCCGTTTTTAACTGCTTTAATTTTAGAGGTACCGGGATTAGTAATATTTCCGAAAGTAACTACTAACGTAGCATCATACCACATAGACATACCGCCTTTATTCTGTAATTTAGGTTGGCCCATTGGATGTTCTGGTTTCATTGTCCAAACCTTATTAATAGCAACTAATGTATTAGTAAAAGGTGAGTTCTCTTTTCTAGATAGTAAAATCTTTTGATTTAAATTATTACCAAATTGAGTAGACATTGCTCCTGCATTCCATTCATTATTGTTCTTATTAGAACGTACTGATAAATCACAGGGTATAGATCCGATAGAATCCCAGAAGAAACACATATCATACGGAAGATTCCCTTTAGACTGTTCGTCCATTAAGTCTGCCATATGTACAGCTACTTCTTCGATAGTGTTTAATGAACCTCTATCTGCATATAGAAAGTGACCTTCATAATCTGTAACTTTTCCGTTTTCGTCTAATACTTCTTCAAACTGTAGTCCCATTTCTTTAGCATGTTCCCAAGACCACTTCATCTCTGAGATAATGAAGACAGGTAGAATTCCCATCTTTTGAGCATTAACTGCTGCTTCTAATAGAGCTGTTGTCTTACCGGTATCACTATGTCCTCTTAAAAGGGTAATATGACCTGTAGGTATACCCGGTAAAGACGTAATATCCTGGAAAGCTGGGGATAATGGTATCCAACCTTGCTCTTTAAATTTAACTGATGTTTGAGCGAAGCCTTTCTTCTTTTTAAAATTACCTAAATTAAATCCTTTCTTCACTGCCGCGGTTGCGGCAGCTTGAACTGCTTCTTTTTTCTTTGCCATATCTATTCGTTGAATAAGTCATCAAATTTACTAACTGTGTCTTTGTTCTCTGCTACTGCTGTTTCCAAAGTAAAGTCTGCTTTTTGTTGACCTAAACTTTCCGGTAAAGCATTGCCTGTAGAGGTAGGAGTTGTTACTGCTTCTGTAGTAACTTCTTGAGTCTCTTCTCCTCCAGGGTTAAGGTATCCTTGTAATTGTTTTTTAATGTAGTCATAGTCATACTGATTATGTACTTCAACCGGGTTAGGTTGTTTCTTTAACCACAAGTCTACTGATTCATTGTTATCAGATAAAGGTGTCTGTTTAGGTTTAATTCTTACTGTAGTTGCAGGATACGGGTTACCGGCTTGCATTTCTACTACCATGTCCCATCCTTGCATTACATCTGTAAAGTCTCCTACATCTTCATCTTCTGCTAAAGCAAGTAATGCTTTATAGATAGTTACACCAAATCCCCATAATCTAACACCTTTCTCTTCTTCTCCTCTTACTACTACTGGAGCAAAGATACGTGTTTTAGGGTTTAGTTTTCCTGATAAGGACCAATTGTCTTTATCGTTTGTCTTTCTCAACTCTTTAACAAATTCTTCAATTGGGTCTTGCTTTCCAAAGTTTGATAAAGCTACCATAGGGAATTTTCCAACTCCGTAGTGAAATTTCATCTCTTTAAAGGGGAATGCAGGATCAAAGGCAGATGGTACAATACGTACTGTCTGTTTTCCCATTACAGGCTTCCAAAAAATTGTAGAGTAGTCAACTTTTTCTCGTTCTTGACCATTCGAGTTTAAGGCATCTAGTTTCGCCTTGATTGCATTTAAATCCATATAACTTATTTTTAATTTATAACGTGTTCTTTAAAGATAAGAACTTTTTTTTAATTCTCCAACTCTATTATGTTAAAAAGTTTAGTATTTACTCTTTTTAATTCAGGGCCCTTAGTTAGGAGTACACAATTCTTATAGTCACTCCAATTAACTCTATAAGAACTATCTAACTGACCGTTATTTAATTCTTTGATTAGAGTATTAAGAGCGTTTATTGTGTAAAGGGTGTTAGTTTCTTTTTTTCTGTGTACTAAAATGGTATTCTCTAAAAAGTTAGAAACATTACCAAAGTCCACATTATACGTACATATGTATTCATCTTGGCTTTTTGAGTAAAGCACAAAGATTTTACTATATACTATTTTATATTTTTCCTGTATAGTTGTTAATACATTGTCAAGGTTCTCTTGTGTTGAAAATGTACAGAACAGTTTATTACTCATATCGTCTGTGTAATGGAAATCGTCTAAGTCGTAATCAAACGATTGTTTATCTGCTAATTGCATCATATATAAATATTAACTGTTTTTATAATACTAAATCTTTACTGTATTTAAATTTAACTGGGTATTTCCCATCTTGTTCTAGTACTTTTTGTATCCCTAGTAAGGTTTCTTTTCCATCCTCTTTACTGTAGTCAAATAGTATTGCATCATATGTAAAGAGCACTGCTGTTGTCTTTTTATTCCTAAGGTACTTAAGCACTTCCTTTAAGATAAGAATATTTCTTGAGGTTTCCAACGATTGCATCATATAATTCATTAATTTAGCGGGATGCATGCCTTGAAGTTCTTTTGTAAAGGGTTTTCCAGATACCGGGTTATATACTACTCCGTTTTCTTCGTACATAGCCCACATATTATCAATATATTCTTGAATCAAAACAAATATATCTAAGTTTCTATGTTCCTTTGGTATCTTACCGTATATAGCTTGAAAATTAATCTGCTTAGCTTCTAAATACTGTTCATCTGAAATGTCTTCTGTACCGAAGTAGTGCTTTGCTAATTGTTTATGAGCTGATTCAGGAGTTAATTTATAGTCTATTTGTTCACAGAGTAACCTTAGGTGGTATCCATCAAAATCAAATTCTACAAAAAAGTCGTTTTGAGGAGTAAAACAAGCTCTATGTGCTTCTGTTTTTGGTATGGCAGCATAGTTAACGCTATTAAATGCGTTAGTGGGTCTTGAAGTACTATTGTAGAGGTTATAGTATGTGTATACTGTATTACTTAATGTGTTAAACTGTGGCTCTCTAGGGGTAAATAGTTTTACGTATTCTTCATACTCTACTCCTAATCCCTCTTGCTCTAATAGGTAAAATACACTAGTAGCAGTATTATTATAAAAGTCAAATCCAGCAGGTATCTCCAATAGTATAACTGGTGCTACTTTATCGTAAACGTTTTCACATACTTCATACAACTTTGAAATTGGTATAAAGCTATTTACTCCTTTTAATTTTTTATGTTTATTGTAAAAGTAATTTAAAGTGTTAGACTCTTTACTGTACTCTAACCTTTCATATTTCACCATTGAATATAGTAGTGAAATATCTATTGCTCTTGGTAGATTAAAGTGATAGAGTAACTTCTTCTTGTCTAATGTATATAGTGTAGGAGCTTGTAGAAGAATATCGTAGACACGTTTTTTGTCTACATTAACTCCTTCATCGTGTGATATAGGAATAATAAATCCACTTTTACTTTTTGGGAATCGTAAGTATACAGCAACTGTTGAAGTTAACTTAGGGTGGTAGTTATCATTAGAGGGCACTACATCAATATAGCAACCCTGTCTAACTAGATTCTCTATTAATTGTAACTTACTATCTTCCTCTACTATATAAAACATTCTTATAACCTTTTATACAATATAAGAACTATATGTTGAGTCTACAACTAATATATACTATTACTTTCGTCAGAACTGTTTGTTATAACGTTGGGTTCAGTACTCCCTCTGTAGTTACCTGATCCTCCGGTATTATTTTGAGTGTTGGAAGTAGTGTTGTTGTTTGGTATTTGCTGGTAAGGTTCTAAGTGCCTGTGAGGGTTCGAAGTATGTACTGCTCCTTCCATAACACCATGTTGTGGGTGGATGTGGTAGAATCCTATATAACTAGAACTAGAACCTGAGATTTTATACCTTCCACCGGAGGTATATAAATTCTCTTTTAACTTTCTTTCCATACGTTTCTTCCCTAAGAAAGTAGGTACCTGTTTAACTAGTGGTTCTTGCTGGCTGCTAGGGGACTGCTTACGTATAATTCTTTTTTGTTCTTTTTCTGGTAAATCTATGAATTTAAATCCTTCAACATCTGATTCTATATCTGCAAATTTACCGTAATCTGTTATTATATCACGTAGCTTTGACATTTTTTGAGATGCTTCTACTATAGCTTGCCTGTTTCTACTAGCTGCTCCTTTATAGAGGTATCCTTGGTTAAATAAATCTTTAACTGGTTTGTCCAGTACCCATTTAACTTCTGCAGTATTGATAAATAATTTTTTCCCTTTAATACCGTAGGATGCTTTACCTACCTCTAATACTCTACCATCTCTAGTATCCTCAAGAAAGTAACGCAGGAAGAATCCCTGCTTATAGTTAGTTGGGGTAGGTACAGGTGATTCTGTTTTAAGCAGTACCGGAATACCGTCAAAGTCTACTTCTGGGCCTGCACCCTCTATCGGTAGAAGTTTTTTTGACTCAGAAGTTAGTGTTTTACCTGTAAAAAATTCTCCACTACTTGTCTCAATGTACGGTCCTTCGTAATCACTGCCGTTGTTTAGTGTAAAACTTCCTTTTAGGGAAAATAGACCTTTGATAAATTTAAATGCTGGTAGCCACATACTATACAGTGTATTTATTAATTTTGTTTAAAGCAGCTAGTCTATTTGCCACTTTTAATTCTGCATTTCCTTCAGTTCCCTGTCCCCATGATATATGCATATGAGCGCCAGATGCATTAACTGTTAATTTCTTATACTCATCTTTATATCTTACCTGTCCTGACATACCTGCTGCATACCCCTGTACTACCTTTAATACCCTTTCGTAATTGTTGATAGTGTATGGAACTATTGTAAAGTCTAAAGCATTACCTTTTTTATGTCTAGAGTTTGAGTTTAAATTTTGGTGATATTCATCATTACCTCCAGTAAACCTTAATTTAACTCCTGGTAATTCTGATTTTACTGTATTAATTACTGACACTCCTAGTTTAGAAGCTGATGCTGTTATGTCTCCTCCGTTAGAAAGTTCTTCTCCTTTTTCTATAAACTTTGCTGCGTTAATAGCTGCTCTTAATTTATCTGCTTCCGGGGTGTCGCTTTTTTTAGTTGATGTAATTACTACTTCATCTAATTCTACTGCTTCAAGTTCCAGTGGTGGAATAACAACTGGTGGTGGTTTCCTATCTTTGACTGGAAGAATTAACATGTTTGTCTTAATGTTTGTATACCAGATATTATTCGTTCCTATTACATGATCAAGTCCAGTTATTACAAATCCTACTCTTTCATGATACCGAGTTGGAAGTATTTCTTTGTTTACAGTAAACGCTTCACCCATTTTAATTCCTGCAATTCCTCTCATAGTAAGGGATAACTCAATAGGTAACAACGGATCGGAGGGGGGGACAGGTTTTTTTTCTCTCTCATCTGCAACTATCTTTTTGACGGTTAATTCAGCTAGTTTTTGATAGTCGTAACTCAGAGAATCAAATGTACTTTTATCTGCTGATCTATCAACTGAGTATATTTTGTATGCATTTCGTACTACCCTCGCGATATCTGATGCAAGTTTACGATCAGATTTTACAACTTCCTTCATTATGGAGTCTGCTTTGTCTGGGATTTGAAAGTATCTATCAACGAGGTCTTTATTATATTGCATCAATCCATCCTGGTCTTGCTGCTGTAACCCTACGGAAGAGGCTGCTATTGATAACATATTTACCATGTTACTTGATATTTTACTATCAATGCTTAGACTTGTTACTAAACTACCTAATCCAACCACGTTAATAATTGGCATCTCCTTCGATGTTTTGACAGGGCTATAATTTGTCCTATCTATAACTGTCCACTTATTAATATCAGAAAAAAGATGTAAATCTAAGCTTGTTTGTCCACCGACTGCTACACTTATATCTCTAAGTAATGATTTAATTAACTTAAAGACCGGTTCTTCTTTTTTTGTCTTAATCCTTGTTTCTATACTGGCCCTGTGTAGACTTATTAAGTGTTCTATATTAACAAGTATTCGCAGTGGATCGTTATCGTTTACCTTTTTATGGAGTTCTGGTGTTTTGATATAAGCAGTAGAAAGTTCTTTAGGGAAGTGCAAGTTTTGATTATTATCGCTTAACATCCAGAATAAGGGTGCGTACTCTCTTGTAGGTGTTATTTTCTGATCTCCCGTAGCAGGTATCCCACAGATAAATGGGTTGGCGGATAGATTGGTACCCCAGGTTGTAAATTCAGAAGTTCCAAATTCAGTACTAAAGGTACTATCATTGTTTCCGGAAAATGGTTTTTCTAGTATTGTTTTGTTTATTACGTACAACACATCTCGAAGAGTAAGGTACCTATTTCTTAGACCGGGGGTAGAACCTGTCTTTTCATTTTCAGTTTTATTCCCAGTCTGTTCGTCTCCTTTAAACACCCATAGTTTTCCGTTGGGGTAGTACTCATTTATATAGGCTTCTACAGTTTTATTATCGGGATTTAAAAATGCTTTTAACCTATTTAACAGTAAGTCATTTGTATCTTCAGGAGCATCTTCATCTTCTACTTTATTTACGTAGGCTTTTATCTTTTTGTCTGGGTCGTAGAATGTAGAGCTTACTGATTCAAGTACTTCTCCTTTTCCGATTACTTTTAGTGAACATTCGTACGTTCCATTTCCGCCGTATTGCCAAGAAAAGTTTACCACTTTTCCTATTACAGCATCGTAATTTAATCCAGAGGCTTCTATTTTTTTATTTATTTTTGCCTGTACTTTTTCTGTTTTAATATTAGCTAAGAATGCTGTTGTGACTGTGTTAGGGGTACTGCTCTCTTCTCCTTCTATATCCCTGTATAGATTATTACCCCATTCTACTAGCATCGTATACCCTGGACGAAAGAATAGTTTTTCTAACTGGTCTAATTGTTCAGGAGAATGGGCTGTTATGTTTAATTCGATTTCACGTAAAGTTCCAAATTGGCTTTTAGATTTTACTTTAAAATTTGTTATACCTGCCATCGGTACATATCCTCCAACTTCACTAAATTTGTACGAGCTTTTAGATGCTAAGTCATCTATGCTCTTTATATCAATACCGCTTGTTCTATATTCTTTTTGTTCTCCATCTTTTATCTTAAAGTAGCCTGTACCTCCTGATAGTATAAAAGTACTAGCTAATATATTACTAGATCTATCTGTGCTACTGTACCAGTCTCTTAGTGCTTTTGCATACAGTGGATCCTTGGAATACTTCATTAATGCTTGGACGTATTTTTTTGAATCTTCATCGATAGTATCCACGCCTGAGACACATCTAACCCAAGACCCTGCGTTGTGTGCAATTCTGGTATCTACAAAGCTAGCATCCTTCTTTGGTATTTGATCTTGTACTCTATATTTTAACTGTGTGGTGACTTCATCATTTAATGGTAAGCCAAATAACTTTTTAGTTTCCCTCATTACCTGCTTTCATTTAAGGTTTCGAACTCTTCTATTATTTCTACAGTATCTGTTGGGATTCTTAACTGCACTCCAGGAGTAACTACTAATGAATCTTTTTTACTTTTGTTTACTCCAGCTATTATCCACCATAACGTAGAATCACTATAGTATGTATAAGCTAAGGTATCGTATCTGTCTCCTGCAGTAGTAATAATGTATATATCCGAGTATTGAGGTTTTATTTCAGGGAAAATTAAATTTCTTTTATATGCTTTACCGTTAATTGTTGGTAGTGTATCTATTGTTTTATACCTGTTCATATAGTCAGTGTTTTTTATATTTCTATATCGTTCTTTGCACCTATATACTGTGCGGAGTTTGATGGAACCTCAGTGTGAATTGGTTGGAATACAATAGAAACATCTAAAACTGTTGGAAGTTGTTTATGTTCTGCCTCTTCTTTACGTTTTCCTCCATGAGAATTTCCTTCATGTGCATTAGTATGCCAAGGGTACTCGTTATTCCAGTCAAGAGAAATAGATTGTATAAATCCAGGTTGATCTTTTATATATCCTCCTACTGTTACTGCTGTGTGTGTTCCTCTCATGTAATTCTTTCCTCTATATGTAGGTGCTGTTGTACCTACTAGTAAGTTTAGTTTTTCATACAGGGGTTTCATTTCATCTATCGAACTAGCAGCTACTTTAAAACTAAAAGCAATTGCCCTGTTGAATCCTGTATAACTATAAAAGGTTTCTGCTCTACCTAAGTAGTTAATACTGGACCAGTCTCCTGTAAAGGAGTCATTAAAAGAATCTAAATACGCTCTGAAATCCAAAGTAGTAATTATAGGCTTATCAGCTCTGCTTATTTGAGGTGTTATAACCTTAAATCTAAAGTCTATAATGTCTTCAAAAAAACTTTCTGATGAATTATGTGTTGAGGTTTCTGTTGCTGATCCGGTAGTAGGAAACTTCGCAGTTACCCTATCGAGAGGTACAAAGTTAACATCATCCCAGTATATTTCTCCGAACTTTGCCTCTGTTCCAACTGCTTGAAAACCTAATTTATTTTGTTTGTAAATAGTATGTGCTCTGGCATTTTGGCCTTCGGAAGTTCCTGCTACGTATTTAAACCCTTTTTCATTTGTAAAGTCTGATGGCTCATAATACTCAGTATCCTTTACTTTATCAGATTTAGGGTCTAAGGGTAAGTCAGTAAAAGCAGTTAGAATACTACCTTTCGTTTCAAACTCACCTGTCTTTTCCAGTATCCCTTTAGTGTTAATACCTCCTTCAGAGTATGGAATTTTATAATCTACATGACCTTGTACACTCTTTAAATAACCTCTCTTTCCGCCAAATCCTTCGACAAAATGTGTACCTGTACCATTTACTGGAACTTGTGCTAGTGTAGATGCTATTCCTTTAACAGCTGACCATCCACCTCCTACAATAGATCGAAGTCCGGTTTCATTTTTAGCTGTTATTCTACGTTCTACTGCGTTAAGTGCAACTTGGTTGATTCCATGTTTAATGCCGGGAGCTGTAGTTAATAGTTTTCCTATTCTAACTAAATCATCCCCTCTACGAGTAATTTCCATAGAGAGAGTATTACTTGTAGGTGGATTTTTAATGTCCTTTGTGATTAAGGGTCCGTTTCCTCCGTAAGTTAAGTCTTTAAGGTTGGTAACTAAGTCTATTAATGGCATTGCCTATTAGTTTAAGTTATTATGTTAAATCTCTACCTCTATCTTTAATCCCTTTTTCTGGCATATTATCTAAGTAGTTGTTAGCTGGTTTTTTACCTTTTAAGCTAAGTTGAGATTGCTGCGCTAAAATATCTGGTTTATCAGTTATAGAGGAAGCAAAATGTAAAGTAGAGGCTTTATTAGCTCCGTCTCTCTGTGCTGGTGTTTGGCCTTTCAATCCGTGGACTGAATCTTTTAGGTTGTTTAGTATTGACATAATTAATTTTTGTTTATTATTGGTTTTAATATAAATAGCTATTATGAACTAAGGTTGGAACTAAGTACTAAAGCTTCTCCAACTTTACTACCGTCTAAGTATACATTACCTCCTTTTTCTACAATTGATATTAATTTATCTATTCTAGCTATTAATGCATTAGATGAAGATCCTCCGCCGTTACCGCCTCCTCCGAGGTTAGTACCGACTATCATTGAGTCTTGTTTGTTTAGTTGAATACTACCTTTTGGTCCACTTACTATAGTTTCACCGCCTGGTCCGATTAAACCGTCATTCATTTTCTGTTCAGTACCCTTTGTAGCAGACTCTACTGACGAATCAAAGACTCCGGCCATCAGAGCGAGTCCTCCTGCTATTGCTAAAGCACCAATACCGAGTGTAACAGCTGACGCTGTTGTCATTGCTGCTACCGCAGTTATAGTTGAACTTATAGCCATTGCTCCAAAAACAGTTCCTAGAACTATAGCCATAGTTTTAATAGCTCCCATATTTTTTGCTAATGAACTAAAAAATCCGACTATACTTTTTGCTGTTCCAGCTATATCAAAAGTTTCATCAAAAATCTCAGCAAATGTTTCTTTAGCGACATCCAAGGCTTGTTGAAATTCCTGTTGGATTGTTACTCTCTCTAATGCTGCTTTTGCATCTGCTGCATTTCCTGTTTGACTTAATAATCGGTTTGCTTCTTCTACTTTTCCTTGAGATTTTAATAATTTAACTCTCTCCTGTATTTCTTTTCTTGTATTAGCCCCTAGTTTAGACATATTCTCTTCAGTTAGTAGAGAATTAGCTAATTCATCCGATGTCATTCCTGCTGCTGTAGCAAGTGCTTCTTGCTGTATAACATTTAATTTTTGAAAGTCTGCTAATGAACCTGTTTGTTTACGTATCTCAGCTGCTGCACCTGCTGCATCTCCTGATAATGCTAATGCTCTTGCTTTATCAAAATTTAAGTCTCTTCCTAAAAGTACTTCAGCTTCCATCTCTTTACCTATAGAAGATTCAAAGTCTAGCATATTCGAAGCCATCTTTGCAGCTTGTGCTAAAGATAGCCCTAATTTTCTTGTCTGTAAGACTGCTTTAGCAATCATTCCAGGGTTGTTTTTATAATTAGCTGCTAATCGTCCATCTGTTTTTGCAACTTCATCTAGTACCCCTTTCTGGTCTAACTGTATACCTGTTTTTAACTTAAGTGCTTGTGTTTCTGCTATTACACTGTCTAAGGCTTGGTTTGCAGTTGTACCTGATGTCATAGCTAATGCTTGAAGTCTTCCAGCTGTTTCTTCCTGTACTCCCATTTTATCAACTAGTGATACTTGGTCTTCAAGTTGCTGTGCGGTGAATCCTCTTGTAACTCCAAATGCTTTGCCTAAATCTCCTTGGGCTTTAACTAAGTTCTTAGTTGATACGAAGATATCATCACTGTCGTTCTTTATGTCTTTTACTGTTTCGTATTGTGCTTTCGCTTCAGATGAACTAAGACTCATACTCTTAGCTATAGATGTCTGTGTACCGTCTACTGCAAAAGCTATATCCTTAAAGGCTTTGAAAGCTGTAATAAGCAAAGTTATTGGACCGAAAGCATTTAGTAATACCTTACCTCCTGCAGCAAAAATCTTTAGACCAGATTTACTTTCTCTTGCTGTATCTTTTGCTGCTTCTGCTGCTGCTTCAAATGGAGCGGAGAGTCCACTTAAACCGGGAATGGATTTAACTATACTGGATAGAGTGGAGAAGCCAGATGCTTTTTTTTCTATCTCCTTCTCTAATGCTAATCGGGTTTCTGTTTTTTTAATAATTTGATCGGCAATACTATTTTGATCGTGGTGGCTAAGTAGTATTGCTTTTTCTTCTTCGTTTAAAGCTTTGCTCTGTAATATCTGCTGTGTCCTGTACGCATTTTGATTTTCAATACTGTCATTAGAGTCTTTAAGTAATTTAACTTCTTCTTCTATTAACTTAACTGCTTCATTACTCCTAGCTAATTCTTCTGCTCCAGATTTCATTAATGATTTAGATGCAATAGCTTTGTCTAATAGTGTTTTAAGTCCTTTTGAACCTAATTGAGCTATTTCTTTTTCATCTGAAGCTAGTGTACTTGCAGCTTTAGTTAAATCTCTATACCCTTTACGTGCTAACCCAATAGAAGTTGCTTGACCTTTCATCTCAGACGTCATTGCTCGTAGTTGTCCATATAGACTAGAAGCAGTTCCGTCCATGTTTTCTAGTTCAGTTCTTGCTGAGCCTAGTATATTAGGTAGTTCGGAAATATTGCTGTCTATTAATTCGAGCTTCTTTTTACCCATTGTTCGATAAATTGCATTTATCTTAGTTAGGGTTTCTAAAGCTTTTTTATTCTCTTTGTCGTCGATTGCCATCTCTTCTTTGGTTATAAATAGTAAAGGCCACTATTTAGTAGGGGCCTTCACATTATAATTTGGTTTTTTTATCTTAGGTATGCTTTGTTTAGCAGCTTGATTAGCAGATTCAGTCTTTTCATTTTCTTCTGCATAAAAAGCTTGTATTTTACTAAAGGTAAATTTACGTAGCCATATTGGCATGGAATATACTTCAGTCCATGAGTACCCTCCTTTACCGTGAAAAACAATGTCGTGAATCTGACTAAATATATACCCTCTATAACTGGAGGTCAGGCCAAAAAAAGTTTAGCGTTATTGGCAACGCTACGTCCTCCTTGCCGTTCACTTCTACAGTGGTATCTATATCTGGGTTAAGTCTACTGTATTCCTCTCTTAATGCTCTTCCGTCTTTAGCTAGTAGAAAGTTTTCTACAAACTCTCTTACATCTTTAGGTTCAGACATTCCGTTTACTGAGGTGATCATATGTTTAAACCGGGTAGTACTTGTAGGAGATGCGTCTTTATTTAATCTTTTTAGACCTTTTATTTCTCTTTCAATAGCTTTATCGTCATTATGTGTTAACAGTTTAAATGTAACGACATTACCTGTATGCGGTAAATTAAAGGTAAATTCATTTTTACCTTCACATTTTTCTAATTCATCTGCTACTGGTTTGTTCTCTAATACTGATAAATCTACTGTTTCTGATTGTCCTTTATACTCAAAAGTATAGTCTTTTCCGTATGCTAGTACTCTTGCTGCAATCATTATTGCGTTCTTATCTCCAGCTAGTAAGTTACCGTAGTCGACTCCTTTATCTACAATTAATGACTGTAGTAGTTTATCTATTACTGTCCCTTTTTCAATGTAGTTTTGATTTGTTAAGATGTCCTCTTCTTTAGCGGTCATGTACTTCATCTCTAACTTACCTGTTGCAAGTGTAGAATCTTTAGGGTACAGTAGCCCTTTAGATGGCAGTTCTACCGATTCAGTTGGCATTTTAAATTTTGGATCCATAAATTTTATTTAATTATAACTTGTTATACTAATAAATATACGAA
>TARA_B110000879_G_scaffold35436_1_pt1 | contig 19364 bp, 15 predicted proteins | sample TARA_B110000879 | Tara Oceans TARA_B110000879 (sample SAMEA4398094) | marine metagenome | biome: Polar Biome; feature: [SRF] surface water layer (ENVO:00010504); material: water (ENVO:00002006), including particulate matter (ENVO:01000060) such as... | depth 5 m
AAAATTTCTATTTACATTATAACTTCCCTCCTTTTTGTACAGGTGAAGCGAGACCTATTCGTGGAACATCTCGTAGAGAAGTGGGACATGGTAATTTGGCACAACGTGGTTTAAAAGGAATGATTCCTGCGGATTGTCCTTATACTGTAAGAGTTGTTTCTGAAGTATTAGAATCAAATGGTTCTTCTTCTATGGCAACGGTTTGTGCAGGTACAATGGCATTAATGGATGCAGGTGTACAAATGATAAGACCAGTTTCTGGTATTGCAATGGGATTAATTTCTGATGCTGAATCTGGAAAGTATGCTGTTTTATCTGATATTTTAGGAGATGAAGATCACTTAGGAGATATGGACTTTAAAGTAACGGGTACTGCTGAAGGTATTACGGCTTGTCAGATGGATATTAAAGTAAAAGGATTGGGTTACGAGATTTTAGTGAATGCATTAAAACAAGCTCGTGAAGGTCGTTTACATATTTTAGGGAAAATTACTGAAACCATTTCTACTGCAAACGAAGAGGTGAAGGAACATGCTCCAAAAATGATTAACAGAAGAATTCCAAATGAACTTATTGGTGCATTTATTGGACCAGGAGGGAAACATATTCAGGAATTGCAGAAAGAAACTGGAACTACAATTGTAATTACAGAAGATGCAGTTACTGAAGAAGGAATTATTGAAATATTAGGAACAGATCCTGCAGGAATTGAACAAGTAATCACTCGCATCGAGTCAATGCTTTTCAAACCAGTTGTAGGAAGTGCTTATGAAGTAAAGGTAATTAAAATGTTAGATTTTGGTGCCGTTGTAGAATATGCTGAAGCTCCAGGAAATGAAGTTTTATTACACGTAAGTGAATTGGCTTGGGAACGTACAGAAAATGTTTCTGACGTTGTGAAAATGGGCGATGTTTTTGATGTGAAGTACTTTGGTTTAGACCCAAGAACTCGTAAAGAAAAAGTTTCTCGTAAGGCATTGTTACCAAAACCAGAAGGATATGTAGCAAGACCACCAAGAGATGACAAACGTTCTGGTGGACGTGATAACAGAAGCAGAGATACTCGCGGACGTGATGACAGAAAACCAAGAGAACCAAGAAAAGAAGAATAAACTCTTTTTTAATTGATATTAAAAATCGCCAACAAATGTTGGCGATTTTTTTGTGCTTTTTCGTTTCTTTGTTAAAAACAATTTAGACTTCACTGGTTTCTAAAATCTGTGACGTTTTATAAAAAATATTTTTCTGAAAATTCAACGTATTACATACCTCTCTTTAGGCACAAATCAAGGAGAAAAACTTGAAAACTTACAAAAAGCAATTCACCTAATTGCTAGTGAAGTGGGAGCTATTCAAAAGATAGCTTCCGTATACAAAACACCTTCTTGGGGCTTTGATGGTGATGATTTTCTGAATACTTGCATAAAAGTCTCAACTTATCAAGCTCCAGAGAAATTATTACAAACTCTTTTTGCAATCGAAAAAAAACTAGGAAGGACTAGAAACAACCAGAATGAATATCAAAATAGACCAATAGACATTGACATCTTATTGTTTGACGATGAAATTATTTTCTCAAGAACTTTAACGGTACCACATCCAAAAATGTTGTTGCGTAAATTTGTATTGGCTCCTTTAAATGAAATTGCTTCCACCTTCAATCATCCAATCGCGAAAAGTAAAATTGAGCTTTGCCTACAAAATTGTGAAGATACTTTAGAAATTGAAGTCATCACAGAGAAATTAATTCACCCAATTCCCTTGTCAGAAAAGTACAACTATATTGCAATTGAAGGAAATATTGGTGCTGGAAAAACCTCGCTTGCCAATCTACTCTCTGATCAATTTAATGCAAAAGTAGTTTTAGAACGCTTTGCAGACAATCCTTTTTTACCAAAGTTTTACGAAGACAAAGAGCGGTACGCTTTCCCGTTAGAAATGAGTTTTCTAGCAGACAGGTATCAACAATTAAGTGATGACTTAGCTCAATTTGACTTATTTAAAAATTTCATTGTTTCTGATTATTATATTTTTAAATCTTTAATTTTTGCACAGGTAACCTTGTCTAAAGACGAGTATTTCTTATACAGGAAAATGTTTGATTTAATGTATAAAGAGATTACGAAACCAGATCTATATGTTTATCTGTACCAGAATACAGATCGATTGTTAGAGAATATTAAAAAAAGAGGAAGAGACTATGAGCAAAATATTGAAAAGGACTATTTAAAAAAGATTCAGGATGGGTATTCCAATTTTATAAAAACAGAACAGAACTTAAACGTATTGACAATTGATGTTTCTGAATTGGATTTCGTGAATAATGAGGAAGATTACCTGGCTATCATCCAACAAATCAACGAAGTTTAAAAGCAATAATAAGAATTAAAATCATAAAAAAAGGGATCCATTTCATGGATTCCTTTTTTTATGATTTACGAAAATTACTCCTTTACAATTTCTAGTTTCTCTGCAAAATAGGAACAAAAATCACGCATAGTAGCACTCATCTTTTCATCGTTTGTAGCTCTCTCAAAAGAATCTGCCATAGACACCAAACTCTGGTGAAAAAATTGTTTCATTTCATCAACTGGCATGTCTTTAGTCCACAAATCCATGCGTAAAGTATCTTTGTCTTTAGGATCCCAAACAGATAACATAATTGCCTTAGAAGTCATATTTTCAATTCCTCCTTCTTTTGCTGTCCATGAAATTTCTTCTGGAACTCTATTTTCATCCAATCCAATTTGAAATTTGATCTCCGATGTATGTTTTACAGCCATTACTTTTTTGGTTTATATCTTGATTGGTCTAATAAACTTTGTGCGTCTATTGCTATTAATTTTTGCAAAGATACATCATTCTGTTTCATGAAAGACTGAACAATTTTCCAACCAATGTACCCTCCAATTTTACCGGGAGATTGATTGTCTTGTGCTGTATAAAATTTAGAAAATGGAGCATTCTCAATAAATCTTTTATTCAATTTTGTATCTGTGCTATAAAGTAATTCTTTTTCAATAAAAAATTTCCAAACTTGCTCTTCATTTTGTTTCGCCCATAAAAGTTTCTTCATGGAATATCCTGTTTTTTCTTTTTCTGAAACAAGTGGTAAGTAGCTATCTAAAAGGTACCATTTTTTTCCTTCTACAATTATTTTTGAGAGAAAACTTCGATTGTTGAAAGGTTTCACCTGCGTATTTATAATCGCATTTGCTACGTCAACAATTAAATGTTCTTTCGAATTATTTTCTTTAATGTATAGCGGGTAATCTGCATAAAATTCATGTTGTTTCCCTAAATAAACATCTAAAGAAACCAATAATATACTATCTGCATATATCATTCTATTTTCATAATCGATATTTGAAAGCATGGTAATAACTTTGGGAGCTCTAAATGTAGGATTGTAATGAGTGATGTGTTTGAATAAAGAGGTGAATTGTTTTTTCATTTCATTGAAATCACTATAGATTTCTTGCGTTTCGTTGAATAGGTCTTGTTCGTCTTTGTTGTTTATTTTTGCCAACCAAACGCTATCAGATACTGCAATTGGAAACAGTAATGGAAAATTATTTTTAACATCTATTAAAGACTCAGAAGTAGCCTTATAAAAGGCCTGTTCAAATCGTTCTATAGCATAATCTACTTCAATATTTGTAACATCGACATCACTTTTATTTTCATTTTTACAGGAAAGTAAAATGAGAGAAATAATAAAAATCTTTAAAAGAAACTTCATAAAATTTGTATCTTGCTGTTAGATAATAGAACGACAAAAATACTAAAATAGTTTGTGTATGAATGCTCAAAAAGTAACAGAACATATTATTAGTTGGTTAAAAGCATATGCAGAGAATGCAGGAGTAAAAGGTTTTGTAATTGGGGTTTCTGGCGGAATCGATTCTGCTGCTACCTCTACCCTGTGTGCAGCAACTGGTTTTCCAACGTTGTGTGTGGAAATGCCAATACATCAAGCACAAAATCAAGTAACTAGAGCTGAAGAACACATAACACAATTAAAAAAACAATATGCAAATGTTTCAAGTGTTCGTGTAGATCTAACAAGTTCTTTTGATAATTTCATAAATGTTGTTCCAGAAGTTGCTTCGTCAGAACAAGTGGCGCTGTCTTTAGCGAATACAAGAGCGAGATTGCGAATGACAACCTTGTATTATTTTGCGGGACTGCACAATTATTTAGTTGCTGGAACGGGAAATAAAGTAGAAGATTTTGGGGTTGGGTTTTACACCAAGTATGGTGATGGTGGCGTTGACCTAAGTCCAATTGCCGATCTAATGAAATCTGAAGTGTATCAAATTGCTGCTTTTTTAAAGGTACCAACAGCCATTCAAGAGGCACAACCTACAGATGGTCTGTTTGGAGACAGCAGAACAGATGAGGACCAAATAGGTGCTTCTTACGATGAATTAGAATGGGCAATGAAAATGCAAGATCTTGAAAAGACAGTAAATGATTTTAAAGGAAGAGAGCAAGAAGTTTTTAGAATTTACTCGAGATTGAACAGGGTGAATCAACATAAAATGCAACCAATTCCTGTTTGTAAAATTCCTGAAAGTATACAATAATTGAGAGTTCTAAACCACTCTTGTCAATTTATTAAAAAGTTTCATTTTTAAATTATTATACCTTATAATTTCTTCTTTTTCTTCGTTAGAGTAAATTCTATTTTCTGATGATTTCTCATTCACCAAAGTTTCGATCAAAACTCTTCTGATATTAAAAACAACATCATTTACTGCTTTTGGTAATTTTTCTATTTCAGATTTCACTTCAATACTTTTGCTTTCCCAGTTACTTAATTGCTGGGTAGGGTTTTCTTTTTCCATTAAAATGGAAGTTACTATTGAAGAAATTTCTATATTCTTATGGTTAATTAAACGATCTATATCTAATTTTTCTAGCTGATTTAATTGATGAATAATTTCATTATAAATTTCTTGAAATGTAGTGTTTGAGAACTCTATTTCGTCTTCATGTAAATGAATATAAATTTCTGATGAAACAGTGTTTTTATAGATTCTATTACTGTAAATTTCTTTTCCGTCTTCGTTTACCTGAACCACTTCCTCTATAAAATCTACTTCATTATTTCCATAAAGCAACAAAATTCTTATGATTTCTTTTTCTAAAATAGACAACTGATCTATTTTCTGAGTAGCAATCATTCCACCTTTTACCACGCCCATTTGCGATTGTTCTTGCTCGTGAAAGTATTCTGCGGGTGGCTGATTTGGATCTACATTTGAATTGAAATTTGATTTTGTATTGCTTTTAACCGCTTTTGCATTGCGATCTTTGCTTAGCATTTGTGCGAGTTCACTAAAGAGTACACGCTCTGAAATATCCATGATTCTTGCACATTCTTGCACATACACTTCGCGCTGTATGCCATCTGGTATTTTAGAAATACTCTGAACAATGTCTCGGATAACGCCTGCTTTTTTAATCGGATCGTTTTTCGAATCTTTTAAAAGAAGTGATACTTTAAAGTTGATGAAATCTTGAGCTGCTTCTTCTAAATATATTTTCAACTCACTATCGGAATGCGATTTGGCAAAACTATCTGGATCTTCTCCGTCTGGAAATTGAACTACTTTAACGTTCATTCCCTGTTCTAATATCAAGTCGATTCCACGAAGAGAGGCACGTATTCCAGCTGCATCACCATCAAAAAGCACTGTAATGTTTTTAGTCAATCGACTTACCAATCGAATTTGATCCGACGTCAACGCGGTTCCGGAAGATGCAACTACATTTTCTACTCCAGATTGATTGAATGAAATAACATCGGTATACCCTTCAACTAGGAAACAATTGTCTTGTTTGGCAATTTCTTTCTTCGCTTGATAGATTCCGTATAAGATTTTACTCTTATGATAAATGTCACTTTCTGGAGAATTTAAGTATTTTGCTGCCTTTTTATCACTTGTTAAAATTCGACCTCCAAAACCTAAAATTCGACCAGACATCGAATGTATCGGAAACATTACACGCCCTTTAAATCGATCAAACTGTTTGTTTTCTTTGACAATAGTCAATCCTGTTGAGGCTAAATATTTAAGATCGTACCCCTTGTCTAAGGCTGCTTTGGTAAAATTATCCCACTCATCTTTACAATATCCTAAGTCAAATTTTTCTATAATTTCGTCTGTAAAACCACGTTCTTTAAAGTAAGACAGCCCTATTGCTTTTCCTTTAATGGTGTTTAGCATAAGGTCATGAAAGTATTCTTTGGCAAAATTAGAGACCAAAAACATACTTTCTCGCTCGTTTAATTGTGCTTTCTGCTCATCGGATTGTTCAGTTTCTTCAATCTCAATATTGTATTTTCTTGCCAGCCATTTTAAGGCTTCTGGATAGGAATAATGTTCATGTTCCATTAAAAAAGAAACAGCGTTCCCTCCTTTTCCTGTAGAGAAATCTTTCCAGATTTGCTTTACGGGAGACACCATGAATGAGGGCGATTTTTCGTCTGTAAACGGACTTAAACCTTTAAAGTTACTTCCTGCTTTTTTTAGCTGAACAAATTCACCAATAACCTCCTCTACTCTTGCAGATTCGAAAACACGGTCTATGGTACTTCTTGAGATCATTGATTATAGTCTTTATCGAAAAACAAAGATACCAATTTGAACTTTGTTTTTTCTCTTTGATTTTTTTTTGAAAATAAAAAAACCTCACAGGTTGTAAAAAATCTGTGAGGCCTTTATATAATAGCTGCTTTTTATGAGGCTGCTTTTAACTTTTTAAGAGTCGTATTTGTTAATTTTGATTCTGCATATTTTTTAGTAACCTTCAATACTTTCACTTCAGTACTTGGCAACTCAAACATTGCATCTGTAAAAATGGCTTCACATAAAGAACGCAAACCTCTTGCTCCCAACTTGTAAGCTACTGCATTTTCTACAATGTAATTCAATGCGCCTTCTTCAATGGTAAAATCAATATCGTCCATTTCAAACAGTTTTGTGTATTGCTTGATAATAGAGTTTTTAGGTTCTGTTAAAATCGCTCTTAATGTGACTGCATCTAGAGGATTCATATAACTTAGCACTGGCAAACGTCCAATGATTTCAGGAATTAGCCCAAAAGCCTTTAAATCGGAAGGGATGATGTATTGCAATAAATTTTCCTCGTCAATTTTATCATCGTCTAAAGATGCACTAAAACCAACGGCTTGTCTATTTAAACGCTTGCTAATAATTCTTTCAATACCTGAAAAAGCACCTCCTGCAATAAATAAAATATCTTTTGTGTCTACTTCAATAAACTTTTGCTCTGGGTGTTTTCTTCCGCCTTTTGGCGCAACATTTACAACAGTTCCTTCTAATAATTTTAATAATGCTTGTTGTACTCCTTCTCCAGAAACGTCTCGTGTAATGGATGGATTGTCCCCTTTTCTGGCAATTTTATCAATTTCATCAATAAAAACAATCCCTCTTTGTGCTTTTTCTAAATCGTAATCTGCTGCTTGTAAAAGCCTACTTAAAATACTTTCAACATCTTCTCCAACATATCCTGCTTGCGTTAAAACAGTTGCATCTACAATAGAGAAAGGAACATTTAACATTTTTGCAATGGTACGAGCCACTAGTGTTTTTCCGGTACCTGTTTCACCTACTAAAACAATGTTTGATTTTTCAATTTCTACTTCGTCTTCATCATCTGTGGTTTGTAACAATCTTTTATAGTGATTGTAAACTGCAACAGCCATTGCGCGTTTCGTTTCATCTTGTCCAATAATGTATTGATCTAAAAACGTTTTAATTTCTACTGGTTTTTTTAATAATAAATCTTTTGAAAGGCCACTTGTATTTGTTTCAGAAACTTCTTCTTCAACAATACCATGGGCTTGCTCAATACATTTATCACAGATATGCGCATCTACCCCTGCAATTAGCAAGTCTGTTTCTGCTTTTTTTCGTCCGCAAAACGAACATTCTAAATTTTCTTCTTTCGACATTTGAATCGCTTTATGCTTTAGGCTTTAGGCTGTATGCTTTTGGCTATATGCAAATTATAAACTACAATTTGGCTTTTCGATTAAGGCCTTTTTACTTTCTTACTAAAACTTCGTCAATCATACCGTACTTTTTAGCCTCATCGGCTTTCATCCAGTAATCTCTGTCAGAGTCTTGATGTACTTTTTCGATGGTTTGACCTGAGTGGTTTGCAATAATTGCATACAACTCGTCTTTTAATTTTAAGATTTCTCTTGTTGTAATTTCAATATCTGAAGCCTGACCTTGTGCTCCTCCTAACGGTTGATGAATCATTACACGAGAGTGTGGCAATGCAGAACGTTTTCCTTTTGCTCCTGCACACATTAAAACAGCACCCATAGAGGCTGCCATTCCTGTACATATTGTGGCAATATCTGGTTTTATAAATTGCATGGTATCATAAATACCCAAACCAGCATACACACCTCCACCTGGAGAATTGATATATATTGAAATGTCTTTATTGGCATCTAAACTTTCTAAAAACAATAATTGCGCTTGAATAACATTGGCAACTTGGTCATTAATCCCTGTTCCTAGAAAAATAATTCTATCCATCATTAAGCGTGAAAAAACATCCATTTGGGTAATATTCATCTGACGTTCTTCCATAATGTATGGCGTAAGACTACTCGTTATTTTACCTAAATAGGTGCTATTTATTCCGTGATGTTTTGTTGCGTATTTTTCGAACTCTTTTCCGTAATCCATTTCCGTGATTATTTTATTGTTTGAACTGTAAAGATAAGAACTATTCCGTTATTATTTTGTTACAGTGTTTAGACTAAAAAAACCTGAATTTAATAATTCAGGTTTTTAATTATTATTTTTTTTAACTCAAGAATGAGCTACAATAACAATCTGTGATTGTTATTTGTAAACTTCTTTTACAAATTTTTCGTAAGAAAGTTCTTTTGACTTAAAGCTCATGTTTTCTTTATAGAAAGCTAATAATTTTTGACTCATTAATTGAGCTTGTAATTTCTGAGCTTCTTCTTGATTTGATAATATTCTTGTTGCAATGTCATCCAATTCTTTTTCTTCTGGATTCATATTGCCAAATTGTGCCATTTGCGTGCGGATAAATCCTTTTGCATAGGCCACCAATTCTGCATAATCTAGTTTAATGTCATTATCTTTCATAATCTTTCCTTCGATTAATTGATAACGCAATGCTTTTTCAGATTTTGCATATTCTGCTGCTGCCTCTTCTGTTGATAATTGTTTTTCACCGGCTGTTGCTAACCATTTCTTTAAGAAATCTGCGGGTAAATCAAACTTTGTGTTTTCAACTAAGTATTCGGTTACAGCATTTAATAATTGCTGATCTCCTTGCTGGTTGAACTGCTTTTCTGCATCTTCTTTGATCTTCGCTCTTACATCTGTTACTGACGTTACACTTCCATCAGAAAACAATTTGGTAAATAATTCTTGATCTAATTCTGCAAGAATTGTTTCTGTAATTGCTTCTAGGGTAAATGTTATATTAATGTCTAAACCTAAAACTTCTTCTTGAGGAATACCTAAGACCGTTTCTAGTTGATACTCGTTTGTAAACAATCCTTTTGTTTTCAATTCGATAACAGCACCACTTTTAGCACCAACAAACTTTTTTAAGTTTGCCTTTCCTTCAACATCTTTTAAAGAAAATGTTGCTTTTTTATCAATCTCTTTTTCTTGATTCACAAAAGTACCGGTAACATTAGATGTCGCTGTAACTACCTCTATTGGAGATTCTGTTCCGTAACGCGCTTGAATGTTTTCAACTTCTTTGTCGATTAATTCATCTGTTGCTATAATATTATATTGAGTTACTTTTTTCTTTGCGTTTAGATCTACATCAAATTGAGGCGCTAACCCTAATTCAAATTCGAAAGAAAAAATAGCTGCTTCCCAGTTAAAATCTTCTTGCATTCTTGGGATTGGGTTTCCTAATATCTCTAGCTTCTCGTCCGCTAAATATTTATTTAGAGACGCTTGTAATAGCTTATTTACCTCATCGATCATGATCGATTTCCCGTATTGCTTTTTAATCATTCCCATTGGCACATGCCCTTTTCTAAATCCTGGAATGTCTGCTTTTTTACGGTAATCTTCTAACAATTCAGATACTTTTGCTTGGTAGTCTTCTGCAACAATATCAATTTTTACAACTGCATTTAATGCATCACTGTTTTGTTTTGTAATATTCATTTCTTTATTGGCTTCTGTTCATGAAAAATCGATTGCAAAATTACTCATTTTTATCAACTATACAAAAGTTTAAAAGAGTTCTATTTCAACCACTTCTTTTAGAAGACACTCACAAACTGGATATATAAACAAAAAGTACAGAAAGAGTTAAGCTACATTTTAAAAACCCAAAATTATTCTACTAAAGCTACTTTAGTAAGGATTTTCGTTCCAATTCGACTTGAAAGTCTTCCATCACAGGTTTTACAGTACTCTCTGGAATGTCTGCAACCTTTATATACATGAGACCATCAACCGCATTATTAAATTTAGGATCTACATTAAACGCAACCAAACGAGCATTTTGTTTGACATATTTTTTTATTAAAACCGGAATTCTTAAAGCACCTGGTTCTATTTCATCAATAAATTTATCAAATTTTTGCATGTCAGCTTTTGTGGCATCAAAAACAAAATCTTTGTCTGCATCCTTCAACTTCACCTTATATTCTTTTTTGGGCTGAATATATTGTGCCACGTAAGGATCATAATAATGCGATTTCATAAACTCAATCATTAAAGATTTTGAAAAATCTGAAAACTGATTACTTATAGAAACACCTCCCATTAAATATTTATGATCTGGGTATCTTAGTGTGATGTGCACAATCCCTTTCCATAACAAAAAAAGCGGCATTGGTTTTTGTTGGTATTCCTGAGTGATAAAAGCGCGTCCCATTTCGATCGTCTTTTCCATCATTTGATGCAGTTCTGGCTCTATTCTAAATAAATTTTGAATGTAAAACCCTTTGATTCCGTATTCTTTATAGATTTCCTTTCCCAAACCCATTCGATAAGCACCCACCAAACACCTTGCTTCTCGATCCCAAAGAAATAGGTGATAATAATACGCATCATATTCATCTAAATCAATCGCTTTATTAGTTCCTTCACCTACAGCTCTAAAAGTAATTTCTCTTAAACGCCCAATCTCTTGTAATAAATTAGGAATGTATTTTGCATTGGCAAAAAAGACTTCATAATTTTTACTTTCTAACAATCGCCCATCAGAGGTTCTAAGCGCATCCACTTCTTCAATAAAAGAAGCTGTGTTATTTTGAGTAATAATTTTTTTTATCGGCTTTTTTATTTTGATTTTCGGAGAAGATAAAATCTTGGTCTTTTTATGAAATGGGTTTGCCAACAGGTATGTTTTCTTCCTTATAAATTGAGAAAACAGTTTAAGATCTACATATTCATCTTGGTCTTTGACAGCGATTGGCTTTCCAATTCTAACTTTGATAACTCTGTTTTTTTGGGATAAAATCTCCGAAGGTAATTTTGCAGTTCTGAGGGTATCACTAATTTTAGATAAGAGATAAAAAAGACGGCTGTTCTTGGCATGAAAATAAATTGGAACAATGGGTACATTGGCTTTTTTAATAAAACGAACAGCGCCCTCTTCCCAAGGTTTATCAACTTTCAATTTCCCTTCTTTTCGAGTAGAGACCTCGCCCGCTGGAAAAACACCCAAAGGTTTTCCAGATCTTACATGAAGTAATGCGGCTTTAATTCCGGGAACACTTGACTTTGCATCCTTTCTGTTTTCAAAAGGATTCACAGGTATTACATAGGGTTTTAAGGGTACAATTTTATGCAATAAAAAATTGGCAATAATTTTATAGTCTGCTCTTTTTTCGGTCAGTAACTTTAATAATAAAACACCATCAATGGCACCTAAAGGATGGTTGGAAATAGTAATAAAAGCGCCTTCTTTTGGAATTCTTTTAAGGTCTTGTTTTGGAATTTCAAATTCAACTTGACAGTCTTTTAAAACACCGTTTAAAAAATCCAGCTTCTTTTTGTTTTTATTTTGATCGTATATTTTATTGAGTTTTGAAATTCGCAAAACATGAAGTACTACCCACCCAACAAAAGTGCCAAAAAAACCCAATTTTTCGATACCAATTACTTTTGAAATCTCTTTCGAAGTTACTAATGCCATAAACTTTAACTAAACGTATTTTCTAAAACCGTAAAAAATAAGGCTATTTAATTTTTCTTTAAAACGATTTGAATGGTTTCTTTATTCGTTTGTGACAATAACGTTTTACCTAGTTTAGTTATTGTGTCTTTTGTTGCAGTATTAAAATGACGTATGGTATATACATCTACTTCTTTCTGAAATTCTATTTTAAATTCGTTTTTCAGTTCTGTGTGAAAAGCATCAAAATTACCAAATTTATTGTCTACACATACAGAAAAACTAATTGCTGAATTTTGAATTAAATTCACCTTCAATTTATAATCATGTAGTTTTTTAAAGATATAACTCAAGTTGTTTTCTACCATAAAAGAAAAATCATTAGCCGATATAGAAACAAATACCTGGTTTTTCTTCACAATAAAACAAGGAATATTGGGTAACAGTCTTGCACCTTTAGAAACTCTTGTACCCGGTGCTGTTGGGTTTAGAAAAGATTTTACATACAACGGAATTTCTTTATTTTGTAAAGGTTGTATTGTTTTTGGATGAATTACTGAAGCGCCATAAAAAGCCATTTCGATGGCTTCTTCATATGAAATATGTTCTAATAAAGTAGTTTCCTCAAAAACCCTTGGATCTGCGTTTAGCACTCCAGGAACATCTTTCCAAATAGTAACGCTTTCTGCGTTTAAGCAATACGCAAAAATTCCTGCGGTATAATCAGAGCCTTCTCTCCCTAAAGTTGTGGTGTTTTCGGTGTCATTTCCTGCCAAAAAACCTTGGGTTACATTTAACTGATGAGTTGCTATTTTTTTGGTAATGATTTGCTGTGTCAGCACCCAATTTACTTTTGCATCTCTATAATTGCTGTCTGTTTTTATATAATTACGAACATCCAACCAATTATTCTCTATTTGTACCGTTTCTAAATAGGCGCTTACAATTCTTGTTGATAAAAGCTCCCCAAAACAAATAATTTGATCGTATACATAATTATATCTTTGCGAAGTGTTTCTCGATAAGAACCAGTCCAACTCTTCAAAAAGAATATCAACTTGTGTGTGTATTTCGTTGTCGCTCTCAAATAAGTCGCCCATCATATTTTTATGATAGTTTTCAACTTGTGCCAACTTTATACGTAAAGTATCCGACTTATAAAAATAGGCATCAACTACTTCTTCGAAAGCATTGGTCATTTTACCCATTGCAGAAATTACTACTAAAGTATTTTCACTTCCTTCCTGCTGCAATACCTTTGTAAGATTCCTTACACCATTTGCATCTTTTACAGAAGCTCCACCAAATTTAAAAATTCTCATTTCTAATTATTTTGTACAAATTTCTCTAAATTCTCTTCTGACATTTGCACTACAGACCAATCACTTAAAATAGTAGCTCCAGTACTTTCATAAAATTCTATGGCATTTGTATTCCAATCGATTACTTCCCAAGACACTCTTTTTACACCAAGGCCATGAGCATGCTTTAAAACCCTAGTGTACAAGGCTTTTCCAACGCCTAATTTTCTTTTTTTCTCGGTGACAATTAAATCTTCCAAATGAACAATCGGTCCTTTCCAAGTAGAATATCTCATATAAATAAGTGCAATTCCAATAATTATTGAGGCTTCTTCTGCAACAAAAATTTTAAATTTTGGGTTGTCAGAAAATCCGTCTTTTTCGATATCGCCAACCGTTATTTCCACAGCAGTTGGTTCTTTCTCAAAAACTGCTAATTCAGTTATTAAATCTAAGACAGCAGATGCATCTTCTTTGTTGGCTTCTCTTATAATAAAACTCATGGTTTGCTATTTGTAAATCAAAGATAATTGATTTGTGTGCAATCAAAAATTAATGCGGAATAATAACTAGAAAAAAAAAATTGTCTAAAATTAAACCCTACTCCTAAAAAAGCTCGAAATCGTTGTAGCGGTTTAAAAAAAACAGCATCTTTGCAAAAGCATAACACATCATATAATGGCTAAAAAAAATCAAACTTTAGGAGAATTTATTATCGAAAATCAAAGTGATTTTCAATATTCTTCCGGAGAACTCTCAAGATTACTAAACTCAATTAGATTGGCTGCCAAAGTCGTAAACCATGAAGTGAACAAAGCGGGATTGGTAGATATTACGGGTGCTGCTGGCGACACAAACATACAAGGTGAAGACCAACAAAAGTTGGATGTGTATGCCAATGATGTTTTCATACAAACCATGACAAACAGAAATATTGTCTGTGGAATTGCGAGTGAAGAAGAAGATGATTTCATTACGATTAATAGCCAAGATGAACTTCATCAAAATAAATATGTTGTACTAATTGACCCGTTAGATGGTTCTTCTAATATTGATGTAAATGTTTCTGTGGGTACTATTTTCTCTATTTTCAGACGCGTTACCCCTGTTGGAGCCCCTGTTGAGTTAAAAGATTTTTTACAAACAGGTGACAAACAAGTTGCCGCCGGCTATGTTGTTTATGGAACTTCTACCATGCTAGTGTATACAACTGGAAATGGTGTCAATGGGTTTACGTTAAATCCTGCTTTAGGGAGTTGGTATCTATCACATCCAAATATGCAATTTCCAGAAGACGGACAAATTTACTCTGTAAATGAAGGGAATTATTTAGATTTCCCAGAAGGCATCAAAAAATACATCAAATATTGTCAAGCAGAAGAAGAAAACAGACCGTATACGAGTAGATACATTGGTTCTTTGGTTTCTGATTTTCATAGAAACATGATAAAAGGAGGAATTTATATGTATCCTAAAAGCACAAAAAGTCCAAATGGAAAACTTCGTTTATTGTATGAATGTAGCCCGATGGCTTTTTTAGCAGAACAAGCAAATGGCGTTGCTTCAGACGGATATAACCGAATCATGGAAATAACACCTACAGAGCTACACCAAAGAGTCCCTTTTATATGCGGGAGCAAAAACATGGTAGAAAAGGCAGAAGAACTTATGCGAAAATTTAAATAATAAGCATCTTCTATTTCACTATAAATTATCAAAAAGTAAACTTCTTGTAGAACCATTTAATTATGATTAAATTTACATGCACAAAGTTATATTAACACTTAAAACATAAAAAATGGCTTTTCAATTACCAGAATTAGGTTATGCGTACGACGCATTAGAACCAAATATTGATGCAAGAACTATGGAAATTCACCATACAAAACATCACAACGGATATACTACAAAATTAAACGGAGCAGTTGCGGGAACTGATTTGGAAGGGAAATCTATTGAAGATATCTTAACAAACTTAGACATGAGCAACGGCGCTGTTAGAAATAATGGTGGAGGTTTTTACAATCATTCATTATTCTGGTCAGTGATGAATCCAAATGACAAGGGAACGCTTTCAGGAGAATTAAAAGACGCTATTGAAGCAGCTTTTGGTTCTGAAGAAGCTTTTATGGATGCTTTTTCTAAAGCTGCTGCAACTCAATTTGGTTCTGGGTGGGCTTGGTTATGTGTTCAAAAAGATGGAAAAGTATCCGTTTGTTCTACACCAAATCAAGACAATTCTTTGATGCCAGGTGTTGGTTGTGGAGGAACTCCAATTTTAGGATTGGATGTTTGGGAACATGCTTATTACTTAAACTACCAAAACAGAAGACCTGACTATATCAGTGCCTTTTTTAATGTAGTAAACTGGAATGAAGTAGCAAAACGTTTTGTGGCTGCAAAGTAATCTCTAGTTTTCTTATTGAAACTTATAAAAAGACCCGAAGCATCGCTTCGGGTTTTTTATTAAAATTGTTTTAGAATTTGAATACGATCTTTAATCGGTGGATGTGTTGCAAACAATCCGTTGAAAAAGGTCACAATTGATTTGCTCTCTTTCTTCTTTGTTGGGTGGTCTATAAATAGTTGTGCAACATCTGCTCTTTTTACCGCTTCAATCCATGGATCTTCAGAAATTTTTCGCAAAGCGTTTGCTAAAGCCAACGGTTTTCTTGTCATTTGGGCAGCACCTGCATCGGCTAAAAACTCTCGTTTTCGCGACAAAGAAAACCTAAAAAAAGAAGACAATAGAAGTCCAACAACACCTAAAAGTAAGATGATAAAAACGGCTCCACCTTCTTTTTTTCCTCGACTCCCTCCTCTTCCATATAGCACGGATCTAAAGGCCAATTCAGTTACAAAAGAAAAAATTCCTACAAAAATAATAGACACAATAAGGAGGCGGACGTCTCGATTGATAATGTGCGTAAGCTCATGCGCAATTACAGCTTCTAACTCATCATCCTCTAACTTATTTATAATTCCACGAGACAACGTTACCGCAAAGGTTTTCTCGCTTAGTCCGCTAGCAAATGCATTTAACGAATCATCTTCGATTACAAAAATCTGAGGCATTTTCATTCCTTGAGAAATACAAAGATTTTCAACCAAATTATACACTCTTTTGTTCTCTTTCCTTGCTAATGATTTTGCACCAGTTGCCTTTCGAATCATTGAGGAATGAGAAAACCATGCTATTAAAAACCAAATAGTAACACCTATTAAAACAAATGGAATCGTAGTTAAAAAGGAATTATTTGTCACTGAAATTGGGAGTACTGCTCCTTCATCTGCTACATAATAAATAGAAATAAAAAAAAAGAGCCAAACCAATCCAAGTAATAATAGTGGAAAAGCAATAAGAAGAGCAATCGATTTATAATTGTTCTTGTTTATTTGAGATTGTAAACCAACATATTTCATGGTTTAAAAACTAATTTTTGGCGCTTCGTCTAATTGCTTTCTTTGTGCAACACCTAGGTCAAACATTGGTTCTTTTTTGAATGAGAACATACCCGCAATCACGTTAGATGGAAAGATTTCTACGGCATTGTTATATTCTTTTGTGGAAGAATTAAAGAATCTTCTCACCGCAGATAATTTATTTTCAATATCAGAAATCTCTTCCTGAAACTGCATAAAATTGCTACTTGCCTTTAAATCTGGATAGGCTTCTACCGCAACATTCAGTCCACTTAAAGCGGAAGTTAATTGATTTTCTGCTGCTATTTTCTCACTGATTGTCGATGCGTTTAAAGCGCCAGACCTTGCAGCTGTAACATTTGTCAAAACTTTTTCTTCATGCTTCATATACCCTTTAACGATTTCTAGTAGCTGAGGTATTAAATCATGACGTTGTTTTAATTGCACATCAATATCTGCAAAAGCGTTTTCTCTGTTATTTCTCAGTTTCACTAATTGGTTGTAAAAGGAAACAAGTAGCAATAAAAAGATAACAACTGATACTATGATAATAATTGTTGTTGACATAGAAATTTATTTTTTTAGTTCCTCAAAGATAACAGTTTCTTAAAAAGCAAACAAATGGTGTTAATAGGCTCTTTTATCATTGCCTTCATAGAAATTAATGAATGCCTGATTCACGACCCGATTTCCTCCTGGTGTTGGATAATCTCCTGTGAAATACCAATCTCCCAAATTGTCTGGACACGCCTTGTGCAAGTTCTCAACAGATTGATAAATAACTTCAATTTCTGCTTTGATATCTTTGGTTTTCAACATTTCTGCAATTTTAGTAGAAATTTCTGCTGGTGTAAAAAGAGCGTAAATTTCTTTCACATAATTGATGATTTCAGCATCTGCTTTTCCATGTTGTGCTTTCGATTTTTTATAAACGGCATCTACAATGCTGTATTGATTGGTGTCTTTCAACAACTCAATAGCGGCTTTAAAAGCGATAAAAGCATCAATTCTAGCCATATCAATTCCGTAGCAATCTGGATAACGAATTTGTGGCGCAGAAGAAACAACGACAATTTTCTTGGGCTCTAGTCTGTCTAATATTTTGATAATACTTTTCTTTAATGTAGTTCCGCGCACAATACTATCATCAATAATTACTAGGTTGTCTGTTGGCTTTACAACTCCATAAGTAACATCATAGACATGTTCTATCAAATCATCTCTACTGCTATCATCAGCAATAAAGGTTCTTAATTTCACATCTTTTATTGCGATCTTTTCAAAACGAGCTCTTTCTGATAAAATTTGGGTTACTCTTTCTGCAGATAATGCTTTTCCTCCCGCTAAAATCTTTGCCGTTTTTTGTTGGTTTAATAAATCTTCTGCTGCTTCTGTCATTCCATAGAATGAAGTTTCTGCAGTATTCGGAATGTATGAAAACACCGTGTTTTCAATATCTGAATCTATCGAGTTTAAAATTTGTGGAAATACTAATTTTCCTAAATTTTTACGTTCTTCATAGATGCTTGCATCACTTCCTCTTGAAAAGTAAATACGTTCAAAAGAACAAGATTTTTTCTCTTTTTGCTCTAAAACAGGTTCAATGGAAGTTTTTCCGTTTTTCTTAATAATTAAAGCATGCCCTCTTTCTAATTCTTTGACATCTTCAATTTTTACATTAAACACCGTTTGAATAACGGGTCTTTCGGATGCAACTACGACAACTTCGTCATCTTCATAGAAAAAAGTAGGTCTAATTCCGTTGGGATCTCTTAAAACAAAAGCATCTCCATGTCCTACTAAACCTGCCATGGCATAACCACCATCCCAGTTTTTTGCAGATCTTTTTAAAACATTTTGTAAGTCTAAATTTTCTTCAATAAAAGGAGAAGCATCTTTTTTACTAAAACCTTGTTCTTTGGCTCTTGCATATAAACTAGCAACTTCATCTTCTAAAAAGTGTCCAATTTTCTCCATCACAGTTACCGTATCTGTAAACTCTTTTGGATGTTGTCCCAATTCAACTAACTCTTCCAACAATTGTGTAGAATTGGTCATGTTAAAGTTTCCTGCTATAATTAAATTTTGATGACGCCAATTACTTTGACGCATAAATGGGTGCACACTTTCAATACTGTTTTTGCCAAAAGTACCGTAGCGAACGTGACCAAGAAACAAATTTCCGATGTAGGGCATGTTTTCTTCTTGCCAAGCAACATCCTCTTTTTTATCAGGGTTTTGTTCTAAAACACCATTGAGGCGATCGTTTATTTGTCCAAAAATATCTTGAATAGGCTGTGATTTATTAGATCGAACTCTACTTACATATCTTGTTCCTGGGGCTACATTAAATTTTACGCTTGCAAATCCGGCACCGTCTTGACCACGATTGTGCTGTTTCTCCATTAATAAATACATTTTATTAATTCCGTAAAAAGCAGATCCGTATTTGTCTTT
>TARA_B110000879_G_scaffold99847_1_pt1 | contig 19345 bp, 22 predicted proteins | sample TARA_B110000879 | Tara Oceans TARA_B110000879 (sample SAMEA4398094) | marine metagenome | biome: Polar Biome; feature: [SRF] surface water layer (ENVO:00010504); material: water (ENVO:00002006), including particulate matter (ENVO:01000060) such as... | depth 5 m
TATTTATAATAAAGCCAAAAAATTAATTAATGGTGGCTAACAAAGAGTAAGTTGTTTTGGGATGTAGCCGACTTAACTAATAATGTTACTGATATGAAACAAAACAAGGTAAAGTGTATCTAATATGAAACATTTGTCCCATTTACAGGCTACTTTGGGGACAAATTTGTATTAATTACATACCACTATTGGTGCTAACTATTTTTGGTAAATAGGATTTAATAAAATAAATAAAATGGGAAAGAAAAACAAAGCAGTAACAAATGATAGGGTTGAGGTTATTGATAATGACTTAAAATATAGAGTTTGTATTGATATGAGAGCTTTAGGACAGGCTGAAGGAGGTAAATTTATTGAACACAAAGGCATTAAAGAAGTTATTGAATCTATAGAGGCAAGTGGTATTAATAAAATGGTTGGTTTAGTTTATGATGGCACAGATAAACTTGAGATTTTAACTCAAAATATTATAGATAATTTACCAAAAGATGAAATTGAAACAGCACAAGAAATTGATTAAGTTTATAATGTCATTCTTTGGATATAAAAAAAATAATTTATTTCAAAATTTAGAAGAATATGAAAAGAGAAGAAAATGAATCTTATGAAGATTATGTTGAAAGAAGGAAACAAGATAACATAAAAACGCAAAGAAGATTAAAGGGAATTAAAGTGTGGCCTGGAGATTGGGGTACTTATAATTCAAGCATAGATGGAGCTGTAGAAAGTAGATTGAAGAGTATGATGGATAAACTTAAAAACGAAAAAGATGGCAAAATCTAATATATTACAGCCAGATTTAAAAGATTTATGTCCAATGTGTAATAAGGGCTTTAGAGGGTGTCCATGTAATAGAAAAAGAGCAACTGATGATAAAGTAGTTCATGCTAATTGCTTAAAAAAATATAATCACATGTTAAAATTAAATAAAATTGAAAATGGAAAGTAAAGAACAATTAAAAGAAGAGTTAGGAGAAAATATTAGAGCTTTTATAGATTTAGATGCTACTGGAGCTGCTAAAGGAGGTGTTTTTTTAAGAAGCGATTTAGTGGAGCATGTAGAGAGAATTGAAAAAGATGGTAAAATGAAAGTTGTTGGAATAGTTTATGATGGCACTTATAATTTAGAAATAGTTTCTCAGGAAGTAGGTAAAGAAGAGGCAATGAAAACAAGCAATCCAGTTCCTTTTATTCAATAATGATTTTATATCCAGCAAAAGGTTTAGCTAAACCCAGGATGACTCAGGCTGACTCCTGGAAGAAAAGGCCTATTGTTTTAAAGTATTGGGAATATAAAGATCATATTAAAAATTGGGCAGATCAAACTAACTTTAATTTAGGAAATGAAATATTTTGCATCTTTAATATACCTATGCCACCATCTTGGAGTAAGAAAAAGAAAGCTCAAATGTTGGGTAAAGAACACCAACAAAGACCAGATATTGATAATCTTTTAAAAGGACTAATGGATGCTCTACTTGAAGAAGATTCACACATACATACTGTTTGTGCTAAAAAAGTTTGGAGTGAAGTAGGATCTATAGAGTTCTATAAAGATAGTATATACTAATCTTCTCTTTTTATATTAAAATCTTTATCCATCTTGTATCTTTGCTTATATATAATATTCCTGCATTGTTTTTCACATATATTATGCTTAATAGATAGATCCATGAATGTATGTCCAATATGACCATTATTCTGTATTAAAAATTTATCAAAATCCTTAAACATCATATAATTTCTTAAAGTTTTTGGAGATATAATTCCATTTTCTATCAGGTGATAAACTAAATCTTTTATTGTAAATTCATCCCCCCACCTTATAGTGGATTCTTTGAAGATAGAATCTCTAAACTCTTCAACAACCTCTATACTATTTGGCATTTAGTTCCACCAATTTTTTGGGCACTTTATAAAATCTTCATCTATATTATTCTTAGCCCTAAGAAAACAACCACAAGCACCACATTTTTCAAGCACATTAAGCTTTAGAGGGTTCTGATAGACATTACAAGGGTTGCTCCTGCATATAGACATCCTTTCGTTATAAAGTTCCTTAGAGGCTATCTTTATGCCTTTACCTAAAATTAACTGATAAAACAATCTTCTTAAATCTTTCATGTTACAAATATTATATTAAATTACGAGAATAATGAAGCTCTACCTTCAGAGATTTCAACAACTGATTGTGAAGTAGTTATTTCTGATTCTGAAACAAAAACTTGTTGTGAATTTATAGCACCAGATATTAAATTAGCAACATCTTTAGCTTTCCATCCATCTGTAGCTGAGTCCATTTGTGTTTTAGTACCAGGAGATATTCCTCCTAAAGCAAACTTTTTACCTCCACCAGCAACATTCATAGAAGATAACTGAGTCTTAAACATTGCTGTAGATTTTTTATTGATTACAGCTTCACCTCCCTCTAACTCTACAACCCTACCTCCTGCTCTAAATTTCTCACCTCCTTGTGCATGTGATTTTCCATGAACCATTCCACCAGCAGCAAACTTCTCTAAAGTTCCATCTGATGTTAAACTAGGTGTTAAACCTCCTTTAGCTCCAACAAACTTTTGTGCCATTATAGAACCAATTTGAGCAGCTACCAATGCAGCAGTTACAGGAGCAGCAGCAATAGCACCAATACCTGTTTGTGCTGTAACCTTAGTAATAGCTTGTGCTCCATTAATAATAGCCATAATAACATTATTAGCTTTTTCCACCATGAATTGCTTTCTCTTGATTTTAGTTATATCAATATTTTTTTGCTCTTCTAAGGCTCTCATTTTCATAGCATGCTCCTCTTCCATTCCTTGAGTATCTTGTCCAGCATTTTGTGCTATTTCAAGTTTCCTATCAAACTTAGTTTGCTCATTTTCTGATGTAGTGGTGAAATCTGTTTCTAAATCTGCTATCCTTGCCTCAGCTATATTGTTAAATACACTCAATATCATTCCAGAGATTTGGGAATAAACCTCTTTCATTTTACCTATCCTTGCATCTTCAATAGCATTCATTTCATCAGCAAGAGTTTTTGCAGCAGCTAATCTTTCTGCATTTGCTTCTAATTCTGTTATAAGACCTAATTTTTCTCTTGCTTCTATATCAGCTAATTCTTCTGTATTAGTTTGAGTGGCAAGTGAAGCTCTTTTTTTCCATACTTTACCTATATTAACAAGACTAGTGTCCATCATTGCTAACTCAGTTTTGTTTTTAGATCTTATTGCATCTATATCTCTTTTGTTAGTTTTGTATGCAATTTTTAACTTTTCATTTTCCCAGTAATCAAAAGTAGAAGATTGTAGCTCTAAACTTGTTGCTAATTTGGCATCCTCTTCTGCTTGTAGTTGAACTAATACAGCAGTAAGCTCTTCTTTTTTAACTCCAGTCTTAGCCATTAGATCATTCCATTCATCTTCATTCATGTTCTTTAAAGTGGCAAACTTATTTCTATTTGCTTTTATGTCTGCTTGAATTTGTGCGACATTACTTTTACCCATGATAATCCCAATAGATTCTTGATTTGTTCTTATTAATTCCTCTTCATCATTATATTGTTGCATCTTTAAAATATAACCTTGATCAGCAGCATCAGCTTGTCTTACAAGCGTATCATTAATAGTTTTAATCTGAACATCCATTAATTCTTTTAATCTGTCTTTTGTTTTGTTTAATTTAAAACCTGAAAGACCTGATTTATCAAAGGCATCACCATTTTTAGTTAATGATTTAGAAAGATTTGTAACATACTTTCTGAACTCAGATATTTTTACATTTATAGTTCCTTGCTGACTAACAAATTCATCATAAAAAGCTTGACCATTTGCACTTGTGTTCTTCCACATCTTATCGTATAATTCCTGGTATTTATCCGTAGTAGCCTTATCGCCTTTTTCTTTTATTTTATCTAACTCTTGTGAAGCATTCATTAAATCTCTAGCTCTTTGTAAATCTGCAAGTCTAGTTTCTGCTTTTTCTTCTATTACTACTTGCTCTTTAAATGTACTTGCTCTAAAATCTTCAAGAGCAGAAAGATTTATCATTCTTTCTTTCTGTCTATAGCTTTCTTGACCTTTTAACTGAATACCATTAGCTTCTGCTTGATTTGTTATATCTTCTTCTAAACTTTTTTGTTTTTCTATTACATAATTTTGTTCATCCTCTATTTCTTGATTCTTGCTCTCAAGCATACCTTCTCTTCTTCTTTCCTGCTCTGCAATAGCTTCATCATTAGAAAGTACAACTTCTGTAAAAGGTTGGCTGTTACCACCTTTATCACTAAACTTATTAAAGTTGTCATTTTTAACTCTTTTTTTCCCACCTTCTCCAGTTTGTTCCAACCTATCTATTTCTTCTAAAAAAGCAGCATCTTTTATATTTCTTTCTTTTTCTATTAGTTCTATTCTTTTTTCAGCAGCAGTAATTAAAACTTGTTCTCCTGAACCTGCATTTACAATATCTCTAACTGTTTTTAATTCCTGAAGAGAAAGTATTTCTAAATCTATCATACCTACTAAATCCCCATAAGTTGCTGTCATTTCTCTAAGAGCATCATGTCTTTCTTCTGTAAATGTTCCTAGTTCTTTTACAATTTTCATTTCTTCATTAAAAGATTCATTTAATCTACTAACAGCAAACTCTGCTTCCCCAAGACTTTCATCAGTTTTACCAAGCCATGATACAAATTCTCCTAGACCAATTATAAGCAAACCTATACCAGTAGAAGCTAGTGCTACTTTAAGTGCCTTTAAAGCTGTAATTTTAAGATATGTTGCAGTCATGCCATATTGCATGTGTAGTCTAAAAATTTGCAGAAACTTAGTGAAAGACATCATTGATGCACCAGTAGTTATTGTAGTAATTCTTAATAAAGCCATTCTTGCAATAAATCCTTTTATTACAAATGATACAAGCTTAAAAGTTCCATTTACTCCATTTAAAAATTTATCGCTTTCTGATAAACTTTGAACCCATTTTGTTAAACTAGTTGTAGATTGCCTTAATGATAAATTAAATGTTTCTCCTATAGCAATACCCAAACCTTCTGTTGCAGACTTTAATAATGTAAAATCTCCAGTAAGAGTATCAAGTCTAATAGCTGCCATTCTATTTATATCTCCTTCAGCTTGATTTAACAAATCACTTGATAACTTTAATTTCTCAATATTATCAATTAATATTAGGAATGCTGGTGCAGACCTTTTATCAAGAAGAGTAGTAGCATCTGTAAGATTAAAAGTTTCTTCCTTCATTCTTTCAAGCTCTACTATAAGCTGAGGTAGTCCCTGAACAGTATGGCCTATATTTTTATTTAAAGAAGAGTTGGCATCACCTAGTCTTATAAAAACATTCTTCAATGCGTTACCAGCAATAGATCCATGAATACCAGCATCAGCTAATGTCATTAACATTGCACTTGTTTCCTCAATAGTAAACCCTGCTGTCTTTGCTACTGGAGCTGCAAACTTCATAGATTGCGTAAATCTTTCAAGATTTAAAGCTGAACCAGTAAAAGAAGCTCCCATGACATTTGTTACTCTAACTACTTGTGCTGCTTCTAGTCCATAAGCCTTTAAAGATGATCCTGCTATTGCTGCTGCTGAAGATAAACTTTCTCCTGTTGCTGCTGCTAAATCTAATGTTGCATCTTGAGCTGCTAATATTTGTGGAGTAGTAAAACCTAAACGAGCAAATTCTTCTTGTAGTTGTGCTACTTGAATAGCAGTAAAAACAGTTGTTCTACCTAATTCCTTAGCACTAGACTCTAATAGTTTAAACTGTTCATCTGTAGCTCCAGAAATAGCTCTTACAGCAGCCATCTGTGCTTCAAACTTAGCGAATACAGTAATAACACCCTTTATACCACTAATAATAGCTCTAAATGCAAATGCAGCCATAATAGCTATACTTGCAGACTTAAATATAGACACCATCCTAATACCAGAGGCATTTAATCTCTTAGTAGATGCAGTAGTTTTTTTAATAGCACCAGATGTTCTACCCATTTGAGCAGTCATAGTTGCCATCTGCTTAGAAGTAGCAGCATATTGTGCTGTTCCAGTTTTTAATAGTTTCAACTGAGCTGTTGCTTCTTTAAGCTTAGTATTAAGCAATATTAATTCTTTTAGATTAGCTTTAAATCTATATAAAGTAGTTTCTGTGGACATTTATTTATTTTTAATATTTATAACCCCTTTGGATTCTATTATTTTTCTCTTCTTCTAATTCTTCTGATGAATAAAGCTTTTCTATATCTGTATCTGAAAACTCAACTGCTTTAACAATATTTCTTCCTTCTTCATCTATTTCTCTTTCTGCTATTTTATAAGGAGCTTTTTTTATTATTAAATCATGTATTGTTCCATCTTCTTCTTCTACATATATCTCACCACCTCCAATTTTGATACAACCATCTTTACTGATTGAGAAAGCAGTCTGCCTGTCATCATTACTTGTTCCTATTCCAACTTGAAATATATCTGTTGTATTAGGGTTATTAAATTTACCTAATACTGTCTGATTATCGTTTGCAACAACTCCAGTTCCTAGAGCTAAACCAGTTCCTATAGAAGTGTTATCAGAATTATTTTGCAAAGTAAATCCATTCTCCCTACTCATAGAAATACCTCCATCTTTTCTAATAGGTTCTTCTTGCATGACTTCTCTTTCTGCCTTTTTCGCTACACCACCACCTTCACTTCCACCTCTAGTATTAAAATTTTTTGCGTTTTTAAATTCTAATAACTCTACTTTAGTAAGCTCTCTTTTATTAGGCTGATAATCAATTATTTTATTAACAGTCCAGTATGTTGAAACATTATCAATTTTTAAGTGAATTAAATCTCTAAAATCAAATGTTGCTATATCTATAGGAGTAAGATTCATGAATGCTGTTCTTAAAACTGCACCTCCATTCATTTTCTCATAAGCAACTCTCCAATACTTTTCAAAAAGACCTAAACTTTCATATCCCTGTTCATCATTATAATTATCCCATGACAAGCAATAAGGATCTTCTTCAATACCTTGCTTCCAACCATCTACCCAATCCATGTAAGGATATTCATCTAATGTTGAGGCATTACCACTATCATTTTCCCATTGGTAAGCAGTACATTTATGAACTGATTTTCTTGTAGCATCATAAGGATTTTCATTAGTATGCCCATTAAGTAAACTATAATGATTAACTATTCTAATTGAATTTTTAGGGAATGCTTTTCTTGTAGGTCTATTCTGATTATTAATACCACCACCATCTTCAGTCCATATTACAGGCATTAAAGGGTTTGCTTTTTTCGTTAGAGGGTTGTTCCAAGTATGATCTCCCCATCCATATTCAAGATTCTGATGTTGAGCAGGATTAGGTTGCATTCCATAATTGTTAAATCTTAACTGAACAACGAATTTATCTGTTACTAACTCTATAGATTCTTTTCTGAATTTTTCATTTTGAATTTCAATATGAGTTTGATATTCCCCTTTATTATTAACCAATCTATAGGCATCAGTAGATTCTATCCCTTTATCTGAACTTTCTCTTTTGTATCTAAATATAATCTCTTTAGCTAATTCTTCTACTATAAATTTATCATTCCATCTTGTTGTATCTAGTTTACTAGTCCAATCTAATGTGTTACCTGAGCCGAAAAAATCATTATACGGCTCAACAGAGATTGTTTTAGTAGCTGCATCTGCATACCATTGAAGATTAAACATGTCTGTTAATCCTTTTAATAAATCAATTTGCTTTGTATCGCAGGTTAATATTTTAGAATTGTTCATTCCAATGGAAGGGATGCCACCTGTAGGTAGTGGATATACTAATGCTTCTAAATTTTTTCCTCTAACCCAATACTTACAAGCCCACATATAGTTTTCTGCTCTTATCCTAAAACTAATAACATCTCCAGCTTGACAGCCATTCATCACTTGATCATCTGCAAAAGAAAATTGCCCATGATCAGCTAATCCTGGTAATTGTCCCCAAGGAACTTCTCCTTGATAAATATTATTTCTTAAAAATTCTACCCTTACTGAACCACCTTGTCCATTCCAACAAAAACTAACATCTATAACTCCAGATAGAACCATTTTGTAATCTCCATCAAAAGGAACTATATAACCATGAGTAGAAGATCCGTATGCTGTTCCAGTACCACCATTACCAGTTAGTGTGTTACTTATATCACTATGAACTAGTAGTGCAGGCCTCCAGGTTCTATCATGACCTCCTGCTGGAATAAAACCCCCACCCATAAAGTTAGAAGTTCCTAAAAGGTCATCAGCTTGATGACTTCCTGATGTCTTTGCTTTTGCATAATAATCACCTGATGCACCAAAAATATTATTAGAAATTAAATAATCTTCACCAGCACCATAAGGATGACATAATAAATGTGCTGTTGTACTATTTAAAAAATTGCTATTTACACTATAACCTATAGCTTCAAATATCCTATCAACTAAAACTTTAGTATAAACAACTGGATGAAAATCTTGAGCATTATGAGTCCATTTTTTAGCAGACAGGCCAATAGATTTAAAGTACCACTCCCCATAATTAGCTAATCCCCAAAACCAAGGTTGAGCAGGAATAAAAGATGAAGCTGGAGATTCTGTATCAAAAGGTTTAGCTGAAAGCCAACTTTCTTTTACATCAGCAGAGCTTTTGTTTTTTGTAGTTGATTCCCATCCACTATCCCCATCATCTCCTAACATGAAAACATCACATAATTTTGATTCTCCTATATCTTGTGCCCAATCAATAGTATCTTCTAATATATGACATTTATAAAAACCTCCATTTCCAGTATTTCCTTCTTCAATACGCATTAATCCTTCAAAAATATTAATACCATCTGCTTTTATTCGACCTCTTTGCCATCCTATAACTTTCTTTTCTGAATTAACAGCTATCATTGGACTTATTATAGAATGATTATGTGGACTAGCAGGTAGCATAAATGTTTTAGAATACCCTGAAGTTCTTTTTGAAATATCACTTATATCTCCAACACTAAAGTTTAATGCCAAAGGCACTCCTTCACTTTCAAATACTTCAAGAAAATTCCACTTATATTCAGGAACATCATAATCAGTTGTACTTCCATATATATCTTCCCATTCTTTTTTTATGTCTGGTTCTTTCTTGCGTAGCTCTATTGTTTCTATAATTATACTAGCAGATTGCGAAGGATCTATTGCAGTAGCATTTAAAAGAGTTATTTGACCATCCATCATGTCAGCAAGAGCACCAGGCTGTGATAAAGATTCCATACCAGCTTCAGATAACTGAAATCCTCCTGGACTGTTTTTTCCCAACCAAGTATCACTATGAGGTAGTGCAGCTAAACAAATTGTATAAGCACCAGCAGTCTGAATGTTAAACCCATTAGTTAATCCAGATGTAACAGCAGGATTCTCAGGAGTTCCTTCAAAAATTTCTATTTTAGCGTTATTGATTGATGCTACAGTAATTATCAGCTCCCAAGTCATGTGTGCTGTATTTATACTTGGCTGATTATCATTATATGCTGATGTATTTACTGCTTCTCTAAAATCTGCACTTCTTAATCCAAGATAACCTGTATTCCTGAAGCATTCATTCATTTCTGTATAACCACTAGATTCACCTCTAAAAGACATTATTCTTGATTCTGCCTCTGAGTCCCATGATATTTGACCTCCTCCACTATTCCATTTACCAGAATGAACATAAGGAGAAATATACCATTCCATATTCTGATGCTCATAAAGTGCATTCTCAATATGCCAAAGATTATCTATTGAAGAATAATCATCTATATGATCTCCTCCGTTTCCTTTTAAAATAAGCCTGTCATTACCATAAGCATCTACAACATCAAAACACATGGTAGCTACATCTCCAATAGTTCTTTTAACATAAAAACATTTACCCTGAACATTCCAAGCACCTTGAGTACCAAACTGAACCCCATTATAAGGTCTGTAAAGACCATTACCAAAACTCCATGGTTCTTGCCTATAAAAACCAGGATTAACACCAATAGAACTCTGTAATTCAACTACAATTAGCTTATGATTAGTCTGTGGTTTGTATTCAACACCAGGAGGCTGAGGTTGTATTTGGAATTGAGAACATCCTAACGACATATCACCTACTCCAAAGTAATAACCTATATAGTTTCCAGAATAACCAACTACCCTAATACCAGGATCGTTTATAGTAGGATTAAATCCTCTATCTCCCTGGTCATTTACAGGTTCAGCACAACCAGTATAAACATCAACTTGCTGCTGTCCAATTACTACACTATTAGATACATTTCTAGTACCAATCTCTTCTGCTATCTCTAATACTACATGATAAGGTTCAATGCTTTCTGCCATTATCCTAGTGGGCTTGTTTTTGCTCTTGATAAAGTATAATCAAATTGAACGAAATATACGCTTTCATCTGATGTTATTAATTCAAAAGTGTTTGGGTTAATTAAAATTGGCAATAACATTTGTGTTCCCATAGGATTAGTTATTTCACTATGCTTGTACTCAGTTTGAACCCATACTTTTGCACTTGTAGCTAAGTCTGCTAACCAAAGTGCAGTTTCTTTAGGGACTGGCTGAGATATAACAGTATAATTATCTTCTCTATTTGTCTTTAACCAAGTTGAATGATGAATAGAATTACTAGCAGTTCCTTGTTGAGCTCTTTCATATTTAGTTCCACTCATTGTAACTCCCTGCTTATGAGTGCCATAGGAGCTAAACCAATCATAACCTCCTAATCTGTTTTGGAAAACAAATTTAGTTCTCTCGCATTTTCCTTGATTTATATTATGCTTACCAGTTCCACCAAACTTAGCATCACTATAATGTATATTATACCATGTAGCTTCTTTAACTGCATTTTCAGGGTGCATTGTACTCCAAAATACAGGCATATTTAAAATACCAGTTCCAACTCCCATACATAATGCTACTCTTTTGCAAATCAAATTACCAGAAGCATCTACTATCTTATTGTAAGGAGCTCCAGAGGCAAGAGTAAGAAACATATCAAGTGATTTTGGATGTACTGGCAATCTAAATTTTTCTGTAATTTTACTACCAACATCTATCAAATCAAGTCCACTCATATTAACTCCATCATCATATCTCAGTACAAATAAATATAGATTATTATAAGTATTATCTAAATTATAATATGTGTACAAGGAATCTCCTTGCTGATCCCACATGTGTATGTGTTGTCCAGCAAGATAATCATTATTATTAGAATGAGGCATTACAGTTAATGGTAAAGTTGTTGTAGTTACTGCTGCACCACTTATCCTGTTTGAACCTAAAACATATCTGTCTAAATCAGGTGTTCCACCCCAAGTATTTGTGCTTACATCAATATCTAAATTTGCTGGAGTTGCTATAAAATCTTGTGTAGCAACTAAATCTTCAAGAGCATCAAAAGTTTGACCTTGAGCACTAGGACTGTATCTAACTGGCCATATTTCAAGTCTAAACCTATTGGTTTCCAATCTACCCTTTGCTACATAGGTACTCCATGAAAAAATTGGTGAATTAGCTTGACCAACATAATGTCTAACATATTCCATTAGGTTAAATTCATAAAAACCAGGACTAGCAACTCCATTAACTGTTTTTGTAAAAGAGTTCATCATAACTCCTGTAGAAACCCAAGTGCCAGGAATTCCACTTTGATAATCAGAATCTATGAATAATTCCCCTCTAATATATGCTATATCGTTATCTGGACAATAAGCTTGCATTAAAATCGGTCTATATGCAGATAAAAAAACATCTTTTAAATCTGCGAAAAGTAATATTGGTGAAACTGCCATTTTATATTGTTTTATGTAGAGCTTTATGAGCATCTATGTTAATAGCCATCATAACTTGTGATCTCATGTACTCTACTAATTCTTTATCTAATTCCCTTACTATCTCTTGCACCCACCCTAAATTCATTGGAGCTTTCATATTTTTTTTCTGCGTATTTGCAATACGAAAAGCAGCTTTTAATCCTTGTTTATAATCTCCTCTATAAAACTTTTTAGCAGCCCAGGCAGCTAATCCTCTTATATAAGCACTTCCTGGCTTTGCTCCTTCTCCTGAACCTTTAGAGAAAGGAATATCGTTAATACCTCTATCTAAAAACAAACCATACTTATGTTCCGTAGTTACTACTACAGTCATTCTACTACTACCAGCATTTGTAACCTCTGATTTAAGACTTGATGATAAATCTCCAGAAGTTGTCATTCTCTTTGTATTAGGATTACCTCCTTTGGTTCTGATAATATTTAATTGCTTTCTTATCTTTTTTTCAGCAATTTTACCAGCTCCTTTTACTAAGCTATCTATGTTACTTAATCTACTCAATTTCTTCTTCCTCTATAACAGGGTTCTTTGTTTGACTACTTGGGAAAACTGGAGGAAAAATAACATCTTGATCATCAGTACATGGTAATGGTTCTTCATAACAACAAGTTCCATCATCTACCCCAGCATTAGGATCATAATTTACTGCATCAGGATCAGTACAACCACAAGCACCAAAGTAATCTTGACAAGGCTCATCACATCCTGAAGTACCACCTCCACTACATGGATCAACAGTTACAGCAATATTTGCTATAGCATCAAACTTAACATTAAGTGTTATTAGATTATCATTGAAAGTTCCTTTATCTCTTAGTATTTGAATTTTATGTTTTGGTATATGAGCTTTACATCCACCACCACCACTAATACCAAGTGCAAGGCAAGATAACATATTCCATAGCTTTAATTCAAGAGCAGCCATTGCTACAATAGTATCGTTATCAAACTTAGTAACACCATCTTTACTGCTTCTTTTTAATGGTCTAGCTAATATTAGTTCAAAAGTGTAAACTTCTTTAACTCCTTCTGCAACATAAGATGTAGGGTAGTTAATATTAAGTAAATCATAACAAATATTATGATCAAAATTTATATGTTCTGGTTTACCAAATTTAACAGAACAAAAACCAGCAGCTTCTGCACATTTTTGAAAGTCTGACATTAATGATGTTAAATCGTAAGTAGTATTGTATGTGCTCATTTTTTATTTATTATGTAATTCATTTAGCGTTTTTTCGTACTCATTACAGGCAGACTTCCAGGATAAATATGTCAATATGTCAAACAGATTAGCTAACTGAACACTTACAAGAGGAGTTTCTCCTTGCATTGTAAATATTCCATCTTGAGCTATGTTATACAAAGAATTTAACCAACCATAACCATCTATTGTTGATTTTGCAGCAATTCTTGCTTTTGCATCACCTCCACCTCCTGCAAGGTTAGGGAACTGATCACTAATCTTTGTTCTAACTTGTTCAAAAAAAAAGCGACATCCCAAATGGTTGCCATATCTAATTTTTTAAACATCTCTGCTCGTTTATCTATTATCGCATCATCTATCTTTTCATCTTCCCCTTCTTTTTTACAAAGTATAGCAACTTGTCTTGGTAAAATATCTAAATTACCTTTATCTAACATGTTACTATGTAATTCTAATTGTTCAGCTTCAATATATCTACCAAAAGATGATTTTTGCATAAACTCTTGTGGTAGGTAAAACTTTTGTTCTTCTATTACAAATGACTCTATATGTATAGGTATGTATGTTTCGTTTAAGAATGTAAGATGATTCATTAACTTAGCAGCAACATCTATATCTAACATACTTATTTGTTCTTCTGTTAGCTTAGACCAGTAACAGAGTATCTGAGTATTATCTTTTAAATCTAAAAGAGCATTCTCCCATTCTTTACCTTCATCACCTTTATTGGCCTGTTCTCTTTCAACAAATGATTGTATTAGTTTAGTGAATCCAGTAAATTGTTGGAAATTAACTTCCATCCAAGTATCTGGTAGCTCTATTATGTTATCGTTTAAATTAAATTCTGTCATTAGTTTAGATTTATTTTTCCTTCTGCATAATTATAAGGATCTATGACTAAAGCCAAGTCAAGATCTAATATGAAATTCTCAATCAAAGATATAACTTTTTTCTTATAAATGACTATATTACCTTCATTTTCCAAAGATGCAAAGTAACCATTTGTAACCCAGAAAACATTATTTGCTAAAGAGTGATACCAGTTATTCACATCCAATTCCCCTTCAACACAAGCAGCTCCTAATTTATTGTGATAAACAATACATTGTGAAATAACCTCTTCAAAACTAAAAACATCTTCATCATAATAGGTAGCATCATCAATAATGTCTTGTAAATCCTTTAAAAAAGTGCAAACTAACCTAGAGTGTAGCTTATTTAAACAATAAATCTCAACATATTTATCCATTATACAATATAACAAAAAGTATTTGGAACTTCATGGAACAAAAAATCACTTTCTACCTCCAGCCTAATATTCTGTTACCACCTTTAAATAAATACCTCATTCTCATCATAAGAGCATCTGCAAAATCTGGAGAATGTCCTAAAACAGCTTTCATTTCTTTTTTTGATAGAATTGCCAATTTACTATCATTATCCATGTTTTTTCTTCTAATAACCTCCAGTTCTTCAATAATCTTGTTTCTAAGGTCAATATCATTGCATTTTACCCAGATATTACCAACATTTATCTGTTCTGCAAGTTTATAATAGCATTGTGTCTTTAAATTCTGATAACTCTCTTTACTTAAAGGTTTGGCATTATTTACAAAAGGTTGCACTCCTTTCATGTAATGAGATAGATATTGGCCTACTCCATCACTATCTATTATGATGTTTTTTTGTGGTATTTTGTGTATATCTGCTAGGTTTCTTATCAGTTTCTCCACATTATCAGCAGATGTCTTGTCTTTTGTAACTATTTCCTTAACCACCATGCCATACCAGACACAAATAACCAATTTATCACTTCCAAGTAGTGCAATATCACAAGAAAGATACCTTTCTCCTTCACTTTCAGAAACAGATGAGTTAGTAAACATGTTTAATACTGATTCATAGTCAAATAACCTATCTTCACCTGAGTCATACTCCCAATTACCATGAAGTAGTCTTTCCCTTGAAACAGGATCAAGCTTTTTCAGTTGTTCTTCATAAAATTCAGATATATGAGGGTTGTCTGCTAGTTTAGCTTTAACAAACTTCTTATGTGTAGCTAAAGTACCATCTCTATCTTGTTTATAGAAGTCATATACCCAATTTTTCGCTGGATTGCATGACATAAGCACTTTTGGCCTTAATTTATACTCAGATAGCATAAAACGAATCCTGGAAGCCACAACATTCTTTGCCTTCTCTGTACATTGGTTCACCTCATCTATAAAAGCACCTGAAATCTCTAGTGAACCAAGTGAATCAAAATTTGGATCAGCAGGGTACTGGTAAAGGTCTTTTAAAAGTATTGTACTGCCATTTGTAAACTCAATAACATTACTTTGGGCATTAAACTTGTAAGTTTCCCCTTTTTTAACCCCCCAATCACTACAAACCATGAAAAAAGAGTTTAAAGTGGTTTCTTTTAGTGTTTTTAACACAGCTCTACCCATTAACCAGCGTGTGCCAGGATAACGAAGGCAGGAATACAATAACCAGGCTGCTCCGAAATAACTTTTACCTCCACCAGCACTTCCTCCAAAAAGAACTTCACTTGTTTCCTTATCATGAAGAAACTCCCAAGCTTGATCTTGTTTTTTTGTAGGTTTAAAGTCTATTTCCAAATCTTACGAAATAACTTGTATAAAGGCTGTATAATTAGCTTAACAAGTATGAAGTAAGTCATACCAACTGGAAATACAGCAATAAATGCTATAATGCCAAAAATATATTCTAAAACTCCAGCATTTTTCATTGACTTATCAATTCCGTTTTTTAAATCTTCCATTGTGTTTTATTTATAAGATGAATATTTTATTTTGATCAATACTGGCAACATCATTTGGCAGGTTAGCAGGAATCCAAGTTGCTTTAATGTAATTCTGTATTGTAGTATTTTTTACTTGTCCATTATTAACAATATGCTTTAAGTCTGGAAAAAGTTTTGAAGTGCTAACCATTGTTTTAAAGTCAGTCAAGCTTATTGTTCCAGATGGATTGTCTGGTATTTCAGGATTAGTAAGATTATATCCAGAATGAGTAACTATACTGTTATAGAAACTAGCAGAATCTTCTGGCATTACTATATAAGAAGATATATTTTTTAACTCCCCAAGACTCAATCCAGGGTGAAGCACATCTTGTTCTGTGCCAAAGAAAGTTACTGTTAATGCGTAAATAGCACCTTCTATCATTTCTGTTTTAGTTCCTCCTACAGAACTCATAATAGGTTCTTTTGTTCTTTCTGACTTAACAGAATTATAACTAGATGTATGTTGTTTTACTGTTTTAACTAATGCTTCAGATACAGTACCTCTGTCCTGGGTTTCCCTAATATGTATTGTTTTACCTGCATCAGCTACTCTTGTTGCTTTTACTATGTATGTCATTTTTTTATTCTTTTTTATTCCAAACTATGTTAATTATTTTCATTATATTAGCACTCTAAAGTTTAGTTAATTACTTTAAAGATATATACCCCTTTAACAAAAGTGATAACGCAGTTGTCGTGCTTTTGTTTAAGCGATTATATGGGAATGTTATGTCTGCTCCACAGGAGGTTTATAGTTAAACACAAATCCCTCTCCTCCACTAGTAACATCCACTCTGTCAATCACAATGCCTTTCATTTTTGCAATATCCTGAAGCAACAATCTACAGATATTTAAATCACCTGCCTTATATCCTTGACTGTATAAATCTTGCAACATGATCGCATGCTTATCCATTTCATATTCTCTTTCCTCAGAAAATTGCTCTGCAAAAGTTTCTAATGCCTTTTTATAATAGATACTAGCCATTCTTCTTTTAATTCCCCAATGAGCTTCACAATACTCCATTATATCAGTATATCTTACTCCTCTTAAAATTAATTTAACAACCTCAGTAGTTCTTTTGTAACTAACCAATGAAGTAGCCTTTCCAGAATCTTTTGTGATGTCTAAAGCTGAAGTATTCTTGTTAGAAACTACAGACCTAATCGTTTTTAAATCTTCCTCCTTTTGAAGCAGCTTGGCATCCCTCTTATCAGCTCTTCCTTGATCTCTTTTATTCATTTTACAAATTTACAATATTTATGTACAATATAACGAAGAATAAATTATAAAGTTTGGAACTAAAATATATATTGTGCAGTTGGTGTAATAAAAGTTGAAAATCTGAAAATCTAGTGTGAATATCGTACTACTCTGAAACAAGAGTCAAATTACGCAAATCAATGATTTTTAACAATTTATTTTTTTGATTTATGGCCTTGATTCCTGGCCGATTCAATACAATTTTTTACTGCTGCAATTATTTTTTATGCTCTTTTTTAGTTTCGTTTGTTGGTTTCCTGCTCAATTTCTTTTGCTCTTTGTGGCCTTGATTAGTGTAAAATAGAATGTACAGAAGTAACACCTGGAGCAATAACTGGAGCTAATACAACACCAACAACAACACCAACAACAACACCAGACTAACCAGGTGCTGCTCATGTTGTATAATAGGCCTTTTATCCCTCTTTTAACCTAGTGCAGAATGGCCGGAAATAAAAAAAAATTATATAAACTAAGCGTATAACCTGGAGCGTTAACTGGAGCAAGGCCTGGAGCGTATAACCTGGAGCATATAACCAGGAACACCAGGAGCAACACCTGGAGCAATACCAGGAGCAACACCTGAAGCGTATTTTTAGCCGTTTTAAGCTATTATACCAGATTCAAGGCCTGGAGCGTTACCTGGTAACCATTAAGCAAAAAAAAAGGCCTAAATTAATAGGCCTCTTTTACTGGTGTATATTGGATTGATTAGATAAGTTGTAGTTCCTGGTAACACTCATGAATTAACTGCTCTCCATAGATATATACTAACATATTTACCATGGTTTCAGCGTTTGTGTAGTGTTTAGCCTCTCCGAAATTATCCAGTTCATACTCTTTTATATCCTCCAGGGCTTCAAAGGTATCTATAAAATGCTTGTCTAGCCATTGTTGAGCGTTAAAGTATCCGATTATGTAGTAGTCTTCATTGAATAAAGCCTGGTGCAATTCGTTTGCATCTAGTCGGCCTGGTTTACTGGTTAAATTATCTATTTTTAATTCCTGGATTCCCTCCAGTATATACTCTTTTAATTCTACTTTTATTGAATTTTTCATGATAATGATTTTTTTAGTTTTTATTAGTTTAATTGTATATGCTTTTTTAATATTTCTATTGTTTCCTGGTATAAACCAGGAGCAATAATACTTCTATCTAGTTTACCCTCTTTTAGTTCCTGCTCTAGTTGTTCAATTCCCTGGATTAAAATTTGCTCCATAATAAACGAGCCGATTTCGTATCCATTAGATTTAGCTTTTAATTCTGTTGCTGCTCTTTTGATTCTGATTCCTGGTGATTTTGATTTTTTCATGATTTTTTTTTTAGTTGTCAATGTTAATTATTTCCTCAATTTGTTTTGCTAGTGTTGATTGTCTAACCGATAAATTCCTATACTCTTTGTACTGCTCAAAGGATATAATAGAATCTACTTCAATAGTTCCAAAGGTTAAACACAAATCTAGATATTCTGCTTTTAGTTTTTCCATGATTTTTTTTTAAATTAATTATTTGTTTTTAGTTGGTCGCAAATTATAGATATTTTTTTAATATCAAAATTTTTTTATAGTTTTTTTTTCTGGCCTATTTTTTCAATATTTATTAGGATCTAATTATATTTTTTTATTTTCAGGATAACCAGGCTTTTTTTTTATTTTTTTAATTTATTACTTTGCATTAAGAATAGATATGCTACCAATTGCTACCAATTGCTACCAATTACTACCAATTAGCTACCAATTATACCAAAAAAAAGGCCTAAATTAATAGGCCTAAAATTTTTTAATTAATTAGTTTTTTTATACCAATTCAGGCAATTTATTATCCATACTAATATATAATGGATAATCTTTAAATATAGATATGAATTTAGTTTTTATTTGTTCCTGGTTATCAGTAAATATTACAAAATTTGCTACACTCTGATTCTGTTCCTGGATAGTATTGCCTCCAACAAATTTTACTGAATTGTAATACATAGGGCAATTTATACTTAGATAATCTTTAATTTGTGCTATTTTGTTAGGGATTAATGGGCTACTAGCATTTCTATTAAAGAATATATCTATTTCTAATTTTATGATTGATTTTTTCATGATTATTTTTTTAAGTTATTGATTAATGTTAATATATTCTCTAATTCAGTTTTTTGCCATTTGTGGCATCCAATAGTTAGTATATTAT
>TARA_B110000879_G_scaffold14397_2_pt1 | contig 19128 bp, 18 predicted proteins | sample TARA_B110000879 | Tara Oceans TARA_B110000879 (sample SAMEA4398094) | marine metagenome | biome: Polar Biome; feature: [SRF] surface water layer (ENVO:00010504); material: water (ENVO:00002006), including particulate matter (ENVO:01000060) such as... | depth 5 m
GTTTAATTTAATAATTATATAAGGAATTCTAGTCTTGTTTCAAAAAAAAGCCCAGAATTAACTGGGCTTTGAAGTTCTTTATTACGGTTGGTTTTAATTAATTATTGTTTATTGAGTTCGTTCTCTAAAGTTACTTGAACTTCTGATACTTGATGCTGTAGTTTTTCTATTGCATGTTGAATTAAATCAGCAAAATTAGAATTTTCATTAAATTTAGAATCACATCTTGATTCCATTTTATCAGTTCGACTGTCAACATACTTATATAGTTCTTCTATTTGTTTGTCGGCTCTATCAATTTCTTGATCGATTCTACGATCTAACTGATCTTCATTTTTACCTGTTTCAGTTTCTATATCATTAATGACATACTGTAGGTCTTCTACTTCTTTATAAAGGTTTTTAACTTGTGATTTAGTCTTAAACATAACAACCACTGCAATTGGTAATGCAACGATCACTATACCTAAAACAAATGCTATTATTTGTTCCATATTTGTTTTGTTTTATTTTTACCGTAATTTCAAAGAACAGTAATTATATATGGAAGTTTAAAAAAGTTTCATTAATTAAACCAACTCTTAGATCCGCTCTTAACAATAAGGGGTTCGTCTAATCTAGATTCTAATAATTGGATAGCTTTTACGACAGCAGACATATCTCCTCCAGATTTGGCTTCTCCACCTCCAGATTTCGGTGCATCAAATGCTGGGCTAGCTCCTGCAGGTTTAGTAGCACCTTCAGTACTTGTACCTCCTCCAGTAGATTCAATCATTTCAGCAAGTTTATAAATTGCAGCTGCTAGTTGTTCAGACATATTATTTATAGCATCTTCAGTTTTAGAAAGATGTGTAAGTCCTGCAAACATTTCAGTTGTCAATTCTAATTTTTCTGGATCAAACGCGTTAATGGCGTCTTTATATTTTACAAAGTCTTCAACATAGTTACCAAATGATTGAGTAAACTTTTCAAATGGATCAACCTGTTCTGCAATTGCTTTTAAGAATTTTGCAGTTTCTTCTAATGGATTTGAACCCTTTCCAAATAATCCTCCAGCGGCAAGAGTTTGTTCACCCTTTGCAAGTGCTCCTATAATTGCTCCAATTCTGGCAGATGCTCCTTCTGGTGTCCATTTATCAGACATTAATTCTTGTGCTGCGCTGGCTATATCCTTTATAGGTTTTGATATCATTTTAGCGATGTCAGCTCCTTTTTCTATTGATGATGCTGAGAACCAACCACCATCATCTTCTCCTCCTAGTTTTTTAAAGATACCTACAAGACCTCCAGAACCATCACTACCTAATAAGATTTGTTTAATATTTTCTTCTACCTTTTTAAGACTAGCTGCCATTCCAGTATGAGAAACCCAACCGATTGCTTTACCGTCTTTATCCCACTTATTTGCAAATCTAAGTTCTGCCATGTTTTTGACACCCTCTGCAAGATCTTTAATAGGAGTACCAATTCCTTGGATCATTTCCTTTCCTTTTTCGTAATCTGTACTACCAAACAATCCACCATCTGGTCCTCCGGCTTTACCTATATTAGATAACATGCCTACTAAACCTCCGGATCCATTCTCACCTAAGAGAATCATTGTCATATTTGCTGATACCTTCTTAACAGCTCCCGGGATATCTACTGTTTCAAATTCTATTGGTTTTCCTTCTTTATCGTATTTAGTAGGGAACTTAAGGTTTGCCATTGCTTGGAATCCTAATGCAATTCCTGTTAAAGCGTCTCCCATTCCCTGTACTGCAGAAATACCATCAGATACTGGTGATGAACTTATAGAAAATAGAGATCTTTTACCACCTGGGTATTTTAAGCCTATTCTTCCGAATACCTCAGCAAGCACGCTTGTTATTATTCCTGCGTTCTTTGCTACCTTTTCAGGTGCGTCAGATGACATTGTTTCAAATTCTATTGGTTTACCGTTTTTATCGTATTTAGTAGGGAACTTAAGGTTTGCCATGTTTTGAAAACCAACTGCTATCCCTGTTAAAGCGTCTCCCATACCCATTACTGCTGAAATACCATCAGCTACTGCATTGGATCCGCCGGTTCCAAAGACCGCGCTCATTAAACTGGTCTTACCACCTTTCATTTGTCTTCCTACTTTCGCAAAAGTCGTTGATAATGTATCTACTATTATGTTAACATTCTCTCCTAATTTAGATAAGTCAGCAGTTGCTGCTATTTTTTGGAATTGTTGAATTCCCATACCAATTGAAACAAGAACCTTACCAGCATCTCTTAAAGCGAGTACGCCAATAGCAATTCCAGCTGCGGTCCAAGGAGCCATTACAAATGAATAACCTACAGATTGAATAGCGTATTCCATTTTTGACATCATTCTACCACCACCGAATCCAAATGTAGATTCTGTAACATGTCCTGAATCTGCAAGAATACCATCGGTTCCTTGTAGTGCCGTATTCATTGATGCTAATCCCTTTCCAATTTTGATTAAGGCGATACCGGCTATTACTAATGCGCCTGCACCTAATGCTATAGGTATTGTTAAAATACCAGCTGCTGCGAATGTTGCTGCTATAGCTCCAATTACTAGTGCCATGACTTTAACATTTTCTGTAGACATACCCTTTGTGGTTTCAGCCATTTTCGATACCCCAGGTGCTAGCACGAGAAGTGCAATACCTGCGATTATCATCGATGCGGCACCGAGCGATATAAATCCAGCTGCTAAACCAGCAACTCCCATTACAACTCCTATTCCAGTGATTAATGCAAGTATACCTAAACCTGTTGGTATGTCTGGTGCTGCTTCTGCCATTAACGATATACCAAAACCAAGTACTATTAGTGCGAAACCTGCGACTATAAGAGCTATAGCTCCTTTAAAAATGCTGACTGCTTGTTTTCCAACTAAATTAAATAATACCGCGGTTCCACCGATTAATAGACCAGTAATAAGTAATGATTTCATGGGATCTCCATTCATACCTAATATCGCTTCAGCTAATACAATAGATGCTGCAAGAATTACAATAGAAAGTCCAGCCGTCAACAGTGCTCTTGCTGTCTTTTTCATTGATTTATCAAGTTGCATCTTATCCATTATCATAAATAATACTGCAACACCTAAAACAGCCATTCCGACCAGTAGTACTGTTTGGAATGGATCTCCTAGTAGATTTATAATTAAACTAAATAATACAAGTGCAGCTGCTAGCATTATAATAGCCTTACCTGCAATTAGAAGAGCTCTAGCAACATGTCGGATTGATTTATCTATCTTCATCATGTCTATTAATTTAAAAACTAGAGCCATACCTAAGAGTATCATAGCAACCATAGGAAGCGCCTTTAGCGCGAATACAGCTATTAACCCTGAAAGAGCAATCATTGAAACGAACATAAATATACCAATTCCAACCATTCTTAACATTATAAATGTCTGTAACAGCTTTTTCTTTGGCATTAATTTGCCAACAAGCGATAGAGTTCCTAAGATCATCATTAATGTTAATCCTAAAATTGGAGCAACAACAGCTGCGACAATTAATAATGGAGTAGCTAATACTAACCATCCTGCGAATTTAAATATTGATTTACCAACTCCTTCAAGTAACATAAGCCCTACAGTAAGAGCCTCCATCTTAGCCTTTATTTGCTCAGGTTCCTCAAAGTTTTTTAGAGCATCTGCAATTAAATTAAGCCCCTTTCCAATTGCGGATAATTTTTTGCCACCAATAAGACCCATCAGAACAGCGCTCTTTGCCTTAGCTCCCATCTTTCCCTTTTGAGAAACTCTGGTGTTCTTTTCTATCTGTTTAAGTGTAGTTAGCATTTGAGAGAATATCTCAAACATACCACCGCCTTTAGAAACAGATGTAGCCATGCTCGTCATAGACGAAGACATGGCTCCCTGATTATCTGCAGTTAATTTTTCAAAAGGTGAACTGAACATTCCCATTCATTCTATAGTATTTTTTATATAGTAGTATTATATATATTAGAATTTCGGCATTGAAATTTTTGGCATTTTCATTCCACCACCTGACATTCCAGGCATTTTTGGAGGTTTCATACTACTCATCATTCCTTTTTGCTGAGCTGACATTTGATCGGTTTGATCTGAATTATCTGAATTTTGTTTCTTCAGAACATCTGCCATATCTTTAACATAATACCAATACTCGTAGTAATCTAAAGCTTCAATCTCTGAAGGCTGAAGCTTTAGATGGTATATCATATAGAACTTAGTTTTAAAGAAGTTCTCCAGTGATATCTGAAATAACGAAAAGAGATTTGAGTCCGTCACGAAAATTAATAGGTACGAGGACCTCCTCATCCTCGTGCTGTACTAGCATTTCGGGTTTAATACCAACTCTCATCTTTTCAGCGAGTCTATAAACCAACATATATTTTCTTTCGTTCCATCCTTGAAATTCGATTTCACCTTGGAAGATTGCTTTTTCATTAAAGCCTCTCCAGTCTTTTTGTATATAAGGAAGTATTTGTAGGAATGATTGATCCCATTGACCTCCGTTTATTTGTTTTGTTTTGATATAATCAGTGATTACCTCCATAATACCAATAGTCGGAGGAGACATGTCTATAATACCAAATGATTTTGTTTCGATATTAAAGGTTCTTGCCTCATGCGAATAGTATTTAGATATATCCTCTGGTACATCTGAGATTTGGAAATATTTAGCTGAAATCTCAGCATCAAATTCTACACCGTCTTTATCTCTTGCTTTAGTGATTAATTTATTCTCAGGTTCTGGGAATGTTAAATCTCTAATTGAAAGTAAAATATAGAAACGATCTTCTTCTAAAATATCTTTATAAGAAAGTTTCTTCTTTCCTGAAAAGATTCTAACACAGTTCTTTACTATGTAGTTTAGTTTTTCCTCCATGTCTACTAAGTTGTTTTCATCTACAATAGAGAAATTTCTAATCTCTCCAACTTTAGCAGCTCTAACACTAATAATAGCATCGTCTGGATAGAATCTTCCGCCAGATGGAAGTCCTACAGCATCAACAGCATGGTATCCTAAATGGACATCAGCGTCTTGTGCTTTCTGGTTAGAATATCTGTCCATGTTGACAGATCCTAAATTTACTGGCTCGTTAGTACTTGAATTCTCTGTAGCGTCAACAATATCTTTGTATTGTTCGTCTAAATTAATTTCCTTGTCTTTGCTCATATTTATTTATCTTTAAGTTTTTTGATATTTGCTTTGTCCCAGGGTTTAATATCATTCCCTTTTTTATTAATTTCAATTCGAATAATGTCTCTAATGAAAGCTGATACTGATACTGGACGTTGTCCTGTTTCAATTGCTTCGTTAAGGATTATCCGATTAATCATAGTTACTTCGTCTTCAGACAATAGAACTTGTAACTTTTTAGTCAGTTTATCCATTTATTATTATTATATTATTATATTATGTATTAGTTTCATAAAAATAGGGAATAATTCCAGAGAACTATCCCCTATTGTTGTTGTTTTAGATTTATTATGCTAATACTTCTTTAAACGTATCACATCTCCATCCAATTTCTAATTGAGCAGGATCTGCAGATTCGTAAGAAAGGTCGTTAGTAAACGGAGCACCTGAAGTTATGAAACAGTCTTCTAAAGTTACTGTTCTATAAATATCTCCAGCTCTGTTAAACTGTACGATTACAATTGTTCCAACGTAATCCTTCTTAAGTCCCATAGCACCAGTCTGTGGGTCATATTGTGAATTATACCATTGTCTAATTGATTTGTATAAGTATGCTTGGTTTGCTTCGTTCAAGTTTAACGAGAAGTTGATTGTGATATCAACAGCTGTTTCACTTGGCATACCAGCGTACGAACGAGTAGAGAATTTGTATTTTTGTGCAACTGCATCTACTCCTTTGTATAATTCTAATCCTGAGATTGAATTTACATGTTGAAGCATTAGTGGTGCATCTGCAACACCAGCTGGAGGAAGTATAGTTACCTCAAACAGGTTAGCCTGAACTGGTTCAAACTGTCTACCTTGTCTACTTGTCTGATCTTGTGAATAATGTGGTAAAGCCATGTTATTTTATATTGTTTATTTTTTTATATATCTTTAAATATTAACCTAAGTTTCCTGATTGAATTTCTCCAGTGTTAAGAATTGTAGTTCTATGAACAACGATTTCTAAACCTTTAACTGGTTCAACATAAGTATCAATGATTCCCATGTTATTATCGATAACTTCGTTAGTATTGTTTGTTTGATCCATTATGTTTCTGAATTCATATACACCACTATCTTGTTTAACTGATTCCATGAAAGAATCTGCTAAAGTTTTAATTTCAAGTCTAGTTTGTACAGTGTTAAATTCAAATACGTAATCCTTTAGGATATTAGCCATACCATCTTGTATATAAATAAGTACTTCTCTTACGTGAGCAGAAGAAAGTGCAGATTTAATAGATTGTTGTGCTGTTTTGTTTCCTAAAATTGTTAGACCAACACCTCTTTGAAATACAATCGGGTTAATTCCGAATGGCTCTAGGATGTCTCTATCGTTTTTATCAAAAGAATATTCAGCTCCTTTAACATTTGCACCAGAAACCACACCACGTCTTGGACCAGCCACGATTGACCATGGTAAAGCGTTAGTGTATTTGTCGATGTAATTGTTAGCAACGTATGCTGCTGGTGGAACTACTATATCTTTTCCATTATCATTTACAACTAATCCAGGAGCGTAGTAGAATGCATAGTTTGCACCTTCTGCGATACTTGGAAGATTGTATAAGAATGTAGGATTCTGATCTAAGTTACCTCCAGTTTTAATAAATTGAGTTTTGAATGTTCCGTTAGCGTCTTTAAATGATGGATCAAATGATGCTTTAAAATCAGCAACAGTTGGAGCATTTAAGATAGCAGCAGCGTTTTCTCTGTCTTTCGCTAATTGAGATAAGTTTTTCTTAGTCTCAATTTTACCGTCTGAGAATGAAGTAAATGTATCAACAACATATCTAAAGTCGATAATATCTTTATCGATAAGTGCGTCATATAAACCATAACCTCCAGTAAGAACTGATAAGTAATTTGTTATTGATTTAACAGCAATAGATGCTTTTGGTAATACAAGTGTCTTGTAGTAGTCAGAAGCAGTTGAGAAAGATTTTATTAATCTGTTAGCAAATGCTGGTTCGATATCACAGTATACTTTGTAAGTTACTGTAGTGGCAACTACTTTTTCAATTCTTGATATTCTCGCGATTCTACCAGAAATTGCAGAATCAACATACATTCCAACACTTAGTGGGAATATAGCAGGTGCTGTTAATATAGTCGCAAATTGTACATCAAAGTTAGTACTTCCAGCAATTTGTGATAATAATGTTCCACCTATTGATGGGAAATCTAAATCAATAACTCTTGAATTAGTTACGTGATATAAAGATACAGTAGCACCAGGTGCTGCAACTGCTTCAAGACATGTAATTGTAAAATCTCCAATAGAAAATACCTCAGCTACATATAATGATGTATATAGATCCCATGTTGTTGGCAACGGTGATGCTATTGCGCTAGTAAAAGTTAATTGTAAAACACCACCAACGTAAGTGTTATTAACAATTTCATTTCCAGTTAATCCTGAATCTGTTGAGTAGAATTTTCCAATAGCAAAATTCGCTGCAGCAAGTGCAGTTATTCCTGTTATGTCAATAACATCTCCAGCTAGGTTTGCCGTAGTTGTGATTCCCGGCGCTGATGTATTTACTGAAACATGTGGTACTGCAGGTACTGGACCAGCAATTAATCCTGTGTTTGTCTCTGTGAATGCGCTAACAGAATCAACTTTAGCATATTCATTAGAAATTAATGAATCTACGAAATCATCAGTATCTATATTTGCATTGTTATATTCTGTTTGTAAAACTCCTGTAAAAGCTAATTGATTACTAGATGCTCCAGATACATTAACTGATCCAGCGCCTATAGTAATTGAATGTGGCACTGTTACATCTTGTCCAACTACGTGAGATAAGACTTCGAAATCTTCGTCAGCATCAATAGCATGACCTACGAAATCTACTTTAGTTCCATTTTCATCTAATACTGCATCTTCATCAACTGCACAGAAAAGACCAGTTCTTCTAGCCTCTAAGTTTACGATTGATTCGATGTATAAGTTTCTTCCTTCTAAATCTTTAAATCCTGGAAGGATAGAACCAGTGTATTGTGCTAAAAGAGTAATTTGTCTTAAGTTAGCAAATTCAGCTAATTTTTCAACTAGTAAACCACCTTCATCAAAGTAGTCTCCATAAATTGGATCGTTCTTTAAAGCGGTTGCGTTAAATTCTCCTTTAAATACAAATACATCTAACATATAATCAGACATTCTGTCTAATTCATTTAAATAAGAAGGTACATTACCTTCACCATACCATTCTCTAGCAGTCATATCAAATTCAGCAACATTAGCCGCCTGTCTTGTGATTACTGTAATAGCTTGTTGTTTAATGTTAACAAAGTTTAATAAGTTGCCTTCATTTGCGTTATTTCCGTTAATTGTTTGTAACGTATTAACATCAGATGGTACCCAAAACTTTTCAGTGTTAAAGAACTCTGAATAAGCATCAAAATCTTGATTTGATTTGTTTCCTTCTAATGATCCATTTGTTGAAACAGATTGGAAGTGAGCTGTATCACCGCCTAAGAAAACTCCACCAGCATCATAAGTTGTTGGTGTCATTTTTCCTAAGTTCAATGCTAAGATTGGACCTCTTGAAAGAGCTTCAACCGCTGATCTATGGAAAAACATTCCCTTTTTTTCTAAGTTTTTATCAATTCCACCGAAAACATCGTTAAATGATTCAACAGTATCAATAAGAACTGGTGTATTGTAAGGTCCCTTCCTAGAGGTACCTACAACTAATCTAAGAGTTTCAACATTAATGTTAGAGGTTTGTGACTTATCAAATTCTAGTCTGTAAACTCCTGAGCTCTTAAATTGTAATAATTGAGGACTAAGTGCCATAATTTATAATTTATTTTTTTTTCTTTTATTATATATCTAATTTATCTTTGGGTTTATTACAAAAGATCATAAATATCAAATTGTAAATCACCTTCAACATCTAAATCTTTATAGAGTGTTTCTTCCATTAGTTTAAATTTTTCTGGTGCGATTATATCAAGTAATTCTTCGACATAATCTGCATAATCGGTTGTTTGAAAAAATTCAGTTGCAGTTATACAGGTCATTATAGTATCATCATTTCCCATTTGGGCTCCATAACTACCATTTCGTAATGTTCCAAAAAGACTTGCCTCTTGAACTGTAGCAACTTCATTAATTTTCATTTTATTCATTTCTATCAATTTTTTAAAGTTTTGACAGAATACTGATTTATTATCACTTTTTAATCTGATTCCTGGTTTAACTGTTTTTGCGTCGTGTCTGTGTTTAAATCTTAAGACCATTTCGTCTTCAAAATCATTTCTACCAGAGAATACTGTTGATAAGTATTTTAATAAGATACTTCCATAAGTATTATATTCAATAATCATTTTAACATTTTCTGAATTAAATACATCTATTGCTAAGGTATATAAGACCTTTGCAAAATCTTCAATAGGATGATCATTACTTCTAAAAACAGCAACTTGATTTATTTTAAAGAAATCATACATTGCTTGTGGTCCTACAAATGATTTAATATCCTTGTCGGTCATTGGTTCAACTTCAAATATATTAATTACTGAAAAATCTCCACCGTTTCCTTCTGCAATATCTACTGAAAATAGATAATATTTATTTGGATCATTTGCAGACTCAACATCAAATCCAGGCGCAAAACCTAAGTGACCTTTAGTATCTATGTGTATATTATCAAATTCTTCTAGATCATACCATTCGAAGTTACTAGCGTTCTTTCTGATAATCTTCATAGTATCAGGGCTTAATAATAGACTGGATGAACTTGTAAATTCATTTCCATACTGTCTATTAAATGCATCTTCAGATCCTAAGTTACCTAATTCTCTTTTGTACCAAGCATCGTCTCTGTCTGGATGTTGCCACCAATCAATTCTAGTAGCTTTATATTCATTGTTACCCTTTTCAGCATCTGCATAGATTTCATAAAATTTATTAAATCCATTTGGTGTTGATGTGATATTGATTCTAGAAACTTTAGAAGCAGAAAGCGTTGGGTACACGTTTTCATAAAATGAATTTACAATTGTTGGGTGAACGTGCGCAAACTCATCTAGATATAAATTATGAATTGTAAAACCAATACCTGATTTGGCAGTTGTTGATTGACCAACTAAACGGCATCCATTATCTGAACGAACATTCATTACATCATACTTAATAATACCAGGCTTCATATAGAATGGTAGATTTTCAAGTACGACTTTTGCTTTGTCAATAATTTCTTTTGTTGAATCAGACTTGTTTGCTAGTAGCAGTGTAGTTTTATCATAATTGAAAGTTAAATACCATGCATTAAAAATGCTGGCAGTTACTGTTTTACCCATTTGACGAGAAGCTAAAACAATATTAAATCTATTGTGTTGAAAATCTCTAAGCATTTTCTTTTGATAATCTCTTAACTTAACCTGCTGAACTCCCTCATCTGTCATTACAACAGCGTACTTTTCAGCAAAATATACAATATCGTTTGCACATTTCGCTAATTCAGATATCTCTTCGTCGGTGTATTCAAATACAATATTACCTCTCTTTAAAAATTGCTTACCTTCATAAAATGGCATAGAAACCTGTGGTCTATATCCTTTATCAAGTGCGACTAATAAATCATTAATACTTTTTGTTGACCATACGAGTTTTTGAGCATCTTTAGACGATTCTCCTTTTGGAATCCATTTATTATCTCCAATTTCACTCATATTATTCTGTTATTTCAACATCTTCGATTTCATCAGGATTCATTCCATCTCTGATTAATTTCATTAAATCTTTTGATCCTCTTAGTGTTGTTCCATCTTGTGATGAAGATGAACCTCCTGATTCTTTGATTTCTCTAACGTCATCTCTTCTTTTATAAATATCAATATCCCTTGCAATTCTCTTAGCACTTTCTTCAGTAGCCATTAAATACATTGTTTGGGATTTAATTATATCTAACATTGACTTCTGTAAAGTAGCAAGTACTTCAAACATTCTTGGAGCAATTTCTCCATCTTCAATAGTTTCAAGTAGTATTGTTAGTGCTCTTTCTCCTGCTTGTAATTGATAAACTAACGAACTCATCGTCATTTCATCCATTTTCTTTTTAGCCTGAACATATTCATCTTTTTCGATAATATCCTCGTCGAGATAAAACTTCATTAGTGCTGTGATTGTTTTCTTTGCCTTTTTTGTTGAACTTGCTTTAAGTTCTCCAAAAGAAACTAGTGGTTCCATTCTTTTAGCAGGTAATTGTGGGTCAATATCTATAGTTTCTTTTATAGGGTCTGAGCTTTCTCCGATAAGGGCTTCTAAGTCCTTTCTGATATCCTCAGCCTGATCATTAATCTTTTTATCTTCTGACATAAATGTATAGTTTTATTAGAATATTTATCCCAATTATTTTGCGTTAGCAAATTTCTGGAATCCTAGACTTGGTATTGCATTATCAATAATTATAGCCAATTGGTTGTCTCTAACAACATATTGATTTAATACATTAGCATGCTGTTCTAATTCTATTGGTGTGTTAAACATTCTAATATTAGCCATGTGCATGCTATTTCCCCTAAGCATATATTTCGAAGGAGAATCCCAAGATATTGGTGCTATATTTTGAGTTATGTTATCAAATTCTAGTACTAGATTATTTGAACCTGATGCTGGTAGATTTGACAATGGTAAGGTTCCAGTACTTAGCACGTTACTTTGTAAATCTAAGCTATAAATATAAACTCCAGTTGTTAAGAATTCATTTGAAAGATTTATAATGTAGGAATACCACTTATTACTATCTAGAGTTATTCCATGTGATAGTTCAGTAGTATTTCCATTAACTAAAATTTTAAACTTAGTGTTACTAATATAGATCTTAAATCCTATAAGCGCAGTGTTATCTCCAAATAAGAAATATTCATCAGTACTTGTTGAATCGAATTGTGGTTTAAACCAACCCGTGAACGCAGCGTCCTGTGTTGGCGTTACTTTAGAAATTGTATCATATTGCAATACATTGTTTCCTATTGGAACTGAAGTTAAATCATAGTAATTTTTACTAACAACAGTCCATCTGTTTTTTAAATCAAAATCAATAATTTGAAGATCTTTACTTATAAATTCTCTAATACCATCTTTATATGAAGTCGAAACAGTTTGGTATTGATCGGGTTTAGTATTCTTTTCATATTCTGCTGCTATTTGTTCTCCAAATATTTCTTCTATTCCAGTTGTTAGATTATCTGTTGCAATTTCAAATTCATTTTTAGAAACTGAACTTCTTTCTTGGTATTTTACTAGTTTAATTCTCCAATAAGATTTTGTTTTATTAAACTCGTCCGCTATAGAAAGAGAGTTAATCTCATACATTCTATTAATAAGAGGAATAAACATATAATCCTTATTTCTTGGTTTTTTACCACTACCAAAGATTTTTTCAAATTCAGTCGCAGTAATATGAATTTCAAATTCAGCGTATTCAATTCCAAAAATATCGTAAGTATTTGCCTCACTTGGGAATTCATTATCTGGAACAAGAATTTTAAGAGTATCTTGAGCGACTACATTATGTAATGAGTACTCCATTAAGATAACATCGCTTGTTCTTAAATCCGGTTCTGTTCTAAAATATTGAACCTCGTGTCCAAATATATCAGATGCTATATTTACTAATTGTTTATATAAATTATTTGATTTATCTAAAGAGTATGGTTTAAATTGATTATCATCACAAACAACATGAATATTTGCACATCCATTATATCCAAAAGAATCACACGCTACGTCATCAAAACAAACGTTAGGACATGATATTAAATTTCCAGTATCTGGATCCGGATAAACATAATCAATTGATAATATCGCTAATGAATTACCTGGAACAAGTCCATCAACTTCAAATTTAGTATCTACGTATACTGGCTTTGTTTTATCAAAAGGAATACTAAAAAGATCGCCAAGAGCTAGCCCTTCATTCAATTGTTGAAATTCAGAAAATGTGTTACCAGTCTGTGACCATCTGAACTCGTACTCAAAGTGATTATTCGAATCAATAGGAATAAAATAATCTAATCCACTTGCTGTGAATGACATCTGTGTTGTTAGTGTCATTGAATAGTTGTTAGTAACTTGAGCTATTTCATATTCTATATTACCGATGATAATTTTATTTTTATCCACAGTATTAAAGGCAGCTAAAAATTGAGTTTGAAATCCGATTACTTCCATGCTTCCCGTTTCGACAGATATACTTCCAACCATGTCTGTTGTTTTTAAACCAACAACAATGTTCCAACCTGTTATGTTTTCAATTCCGATTAGAGGTTCATTAAACGAGGCGATCATTATGTCACCATATTCATTTGCTATATTACCTAATACCATTATTCTTCTTTGTTTTTAATTTCGTCTTGTGGTTTATAAACTTCTCCAGCAATCCATGACATAATAAAACCAGTCAATGAAACAAAGTATATTGATAATTCATTTAAATCTGCTAAATACCAAATTGCCACCATTCCTGCAATTGCCCATAAGAGGACAACCACATAAATCATAACCTCTCTTCTAGATTTAGGTCCTTTTTTAAGAACACTTGTTTTAGTGCTTGGTCTTTTAGACTCTCCCCAAATATATGTTGCTGCGTATGCTGTTAGTGAACCAAAGTAAACTCCAAGGTCAGAAAGGCTTGCACCTTTATAAAGACCAAGTATTCCCATTATAATCCATAATGAAACAACAATATAGACTAGTCCTTCTCTTTTACCAAAATTTTGTAGAAACTTCATTAATTAAACTATTTTTCTTTATATATTCAAGAAAAATTGCTTAATAGTCCGTGATTAGTAGTATTAATGAATCGTCTTGCTCCATTTTATGTTCTAAAATATCTAGAATATCTAATAGTGGTGCAAAATCTTTATTTTCATTTTCCATGTTTGAGTCAATTAAAGATCCTAAATCTTTTCCTTTAATTCTAACAAACGGGGTCCCATCTCTTAATATTCCTATTTTTTCAAGAGCCTTGTTCGCACTTAATAGATCTTTGTCTGAAAATATGTCAGAAAGTCTAATAGTTGCTGTCATTATTTTAAAATTAAATTGAAGTACTTTATTGCCATCTAATTCGACTGTTCTGCTATAGCCCTTCTTTTTATTTAAAGTAATCTTAACATATTTAAGATTTTCCATCTCTTCACACATTTTATGCAGAAAAAAGGTTGAATTAATCTCTTTATGAATTATGTCAGTACCGATTGATTTAAACTTATTGAGTTCGCTTTGGTAGTTTTCTTCTAAAAAAACCTTGAGTTGATCAGATGATACTATGATTGAATCTGAATCAACTTGAATAAAATCAACTTGATTATTCAATTGGGTAAAGATCTTATTATCTATGTAGTTGTATTTATACAGGGTGATGTCAATTGCAGTTGGCAAAAGACTTAAATCATATTCAAACATATTCCTTTAGTTATTTTTAATATACTTGCATTGAATCTTCAATTCTTTTCAGAGATTGATATAATTCTTCCTTTGCGAATGTTTCTAATTCTTTAAACTCTCTTTTTCCAATTTCATTTTTTTCCATGAAAAAGGAAATAGCTTTATCTGAAGGTATATATTTTGATTTTTCTTTTTTAGAAGTTGCTGATTTTTTAGTTTTAGTATAGATCCAAGCTGGAACTCTAGAAAACCTACGAGCAACGAGAGACCAACTATCAATAACTGCGTTTGGGTTAATTCCATTAAGATTAAAAAGAGAAGCATTTGCAGGATATTTAATCGCAAAAAAACGATTAATCATGAAGTGATGTCTCTTTTTATTATGATTTGTTATCTTATCATAATCACCAGGTCTGGTAAACATAATCTTAATAAAATCAAACAGTTTTGTTTCGTCTAACATTCTCTATTGCTTTTGTATAAATTTTTAATCTAGCTTCTATAGTTTTTATATCTCTAATTCCTAATTTGTTTACTTCTAAAATTACTTCATTTGAAATATTTTCAGAATGTGCATTGATTAAGATTTCTTCTATTTCTTCAGAATGTGTCATTAGAATAATTCATTAATGTGTTTTGGTGGAGCAGGCTTTTCTTCTTCTTTTTTAAGATTAGCAAAAGCATCATATCCCTTTGGAGCCCCAGATCCTGTTGATCTTTTAGAATTCCAATCAGTTCCTTCTAAGATTTTTTCCATCTGACTTAGTGTTGATAGATTTGTTTCTTTAGAAAGATCTTTTTCTATTTCAGAGTATATGCCTTTTTGAATTCCTTCAGGTATTGTGTTATAGTGTAGCAACATTAGATCTAGATTTTGATTAAATCTAATACGTATTTCTTCTAATGTAGATCTACCAACAATTTCATGGACAATACTAACAAGTAGTGTAACTCGTTCTTTATTAAAGAAATGATCGATATGGAATTCACCTTCAGTTTCAGTATATTTAGCGAGTATTAGTAGCGCTTGTTTTTCTGTGATTGAATAGTTTCTAATAGAACCTGAACTTGTTCTTTTAGTCCATGTAACTACTGATTTAATATTGTCACTCTTATCACCTTGTAATATTTTAGAGAATATGAAATCATCACAATTTATTTCTTGAATTGTTACGCCATTCTTAATAATCCATGCTTTAAAATCATCTTTAAGTTGATCTTGCATTACTGATTCGGATCCAATATTAAATAAAAGATCATCGTTAGACATATCATCTACTTTAGATTTGCTTAGAACATCTTCGAATCCTTCGAATGCCAATAAGGTTCTTTTAGAATTGTAATACCATAGAGTATATGCATCAGTTGCTTGATTGTAATTAACAAGTTGAATCAAATCGCGATCGCCAGTCCATACAATACAGTTTTTACCTTCATTATTTAATTGAGTAGACCATCCGAATAGAATATCATCAGCTTCTGCGCCTGATACTTTATGGATAATAACACCTTTGGATTCTAGAATCTTTTGCCATTCTTCGTATGTTGAGAATACATTTGACCAATTAACAGAATCATCAGCAACTCTAGTGCCTTTGTATTCCGCATCTGGAAAAAGGTCTTTACGCCATGATTTTGAATCTACTGCGACGACTATTTGATCCACGAATGGTGTTAATTTACGAACTTCGCTTGCAAAATCAATGCATAATTTGCGCATTAATTGAGATTTGCCTTCTTCGTCTTTTAATAATTGTTTGCCCTTTGGCCTTGGTAAGACAAAAAGTCTACTATGTAGGAAGTAGTTTCCGTCTATTACTAATGTATGTTTTCCTAGTTTCATATTGTATATGTTTTGTTATATGTAAATATAATCATTTTAATTGACATAAAAAAATCTGGAGTGATTAAATGTCAATATTTTTTTTAATTTCTTCTGGAATGGTGTGTATTTTGTCAAATATTGGTTTATAATACCATTCTAGTAATTTTTCTTCTGATTTCTCAGTGTAATGATAGTTTAATTTATTTTTTAAAGTGTATTCGGACCAATCCATGCCTGCCCATTTTATATGTCTTGACATTGTTGTGTTAAAATCGTGACGGTGTAAATGCACCATGAATAATTTATGGTCTAAGTTTTGTTCTCTAGTATCTATAGTTTCTTCTTCATATGTATGGAATCCAGGCTCCCATTTTAATTCTTTCTTTGATATTAATGTTTTTCCATAATGATAATGATTAGTGTACCAATATTTTATCTGATCCATCCATTTTTTAGAAGGATCAATTGGTTCTTGTAAGAACGGAAGATGTATCACTTCATGTCCTCTGCATGAGACTAATTCAACTTCTGTTTCTTGTAGATATTTTTTTAATCCTCCTTCGGCATGATAATATAAAATCTCATCAACATCTAGCGGAAGTACGTATGTATATTCTTTATATAAATCTTTTTGGGCGCTTCTCATTGCTTCAAAAAGTTCAATCGCATCTAAAATATTAGCATCTGTCTTAATTACAGTTGCGTTTTTTCCGATCACATTTTTAATGTATTCTTCAGATGATCCAAAATCTAAAATATAAATATCACTAACATCGATATGTTTTTGATAATATTCAAAAAACTTTTTGATGTAGGTTTCTTCATTCTTAATAGGACATATTATAGCTGCCTTTTTCTTCATTATTTTCCTAAGATTATCGTTTGAATTTTATAGACACATGAAAGTAGTGTAATAACTGGATCAATAACAAGACTTCTCTGTGCTTGGTGTTCTGCTACTGTAATTGCTATTTGTGGAATATATTTAACACTTGTCTGTTGTTCTGTTTGGATGTATTCAATAAATTCAGCTCCTAAGGTTTGAAGAACATCATCTACTCTATTTGAATATTCTCCAACAAGCTGCTTATAGTTCTTTACAGGATCAGTTTCATTAAAGACTAGTTCAAATACATCTTTATAGACTGAGTTGAATTTTTTTACATCTTCTGCTGTAATATTCTGAGTACCTTGACTTTTATATCCTTGTAATTTATTAAGAGTTGTTCTTAGATCTGGAAAGTTACGTCTAACAAACTCAACCAGTGCTGGTTTTTCAATTGTCATACCCTCTTTCTTACAAATCTCATATACTCTTTTGATATATTTCTTTGTTAATTCAGATTCTTCTGCTTTATCAAAGTCAAAATTAATTACTTCAAATCTTGAAAGAATTGGATCTGGTAGTTTATTAATGTAATTACATGTAGCAATAAATCTACTATTAGATGCAAACTGCTCCATAGTTGCACGAAGTGCTTTAAAGAACTGATCGCTTACTCCATCGACCTCATCTAATATAACAACTTTGAATTTTCCTTGGTCGTCAAGAATAGACATAGTTGAACAGAAATCTGTAATTCTAGTTCTAATCACATCAACTGAAGTATCAGTCGAGGCATTAATATAGAGATATGGAAGGTCAAATTGTTGTACAATAGCCTTTGCCGTTGAGGTTTTTCCAGTTCCTGGAGAACCTGCAAATAACATATTCTGTGTTAGACCATCTTTGAATTTATTCATTACTCTTTCTGGAAGAATAAGATCATCTAGGTTTTTAGGTCTGTATTTCTCTGTAAATAACGCTTGGATCATGTTTTTTAATGTTGGATTTATAGTTATTATATAAGAAACTTTGAATATGTTTCAGATAAATATAGTATGGCATACAATAATAAATACCCTAATATTAAGAGAACTGGCGGAGCCTATCCAAGAAATAGATACGGTGTATGTTATGAAGGACTTTCGCTACAGCAGCGTAGATTATTGCTTGAAAATCCAGTTCTTAAAGAAAGAGCACAAAGTGATCAATTCTTACATATCATATTTGAGGTTTGTAGATCTAGGCATGTTCAGCATAAAGATAAGTATTATTATAACTGGTCTACTGATGAATTTATGCAAATCGAAGAACTTAAGGAGAGTTATGATACTGTAGATTGGACTTGCGCACTTTCTGGTGAACCCATTCGTTCTAATATTAATAACTTTGATGTTAAGAACTTTGTGCATTCTGATTATTGGGACACACTATCTGAGTCATCGGTAGATGGAAGAATACTGGAATCTTCTCTTAAGTTTCGAGATCACATAAAAAAACTCCTACTGAATCAACAGAAGGAGTTTATTAATCTTGCTCGTAAAAATTCTAAGAAATAGAATTACATTAATCTGCTAAATGCGTCTTTTATTGAGTTAACTTGGTATTTAGATTCGTTTAATATAGAATTGTTTTGTAGTTTTCTTAATTCAGATTCATAAATTCTACCTAGTTCGCTATTTTCTAATTGCCATGATTCTTTTTGAGAAATAGCATCTATTTTTCCTTGAATCTCTTTTGCTTTATCTTCTTCGCCAGCATCTTGGGCCTTTTTTAACTCTTCTTTATATCCAGCTAATAATTCATCTTGTTTAGTCTTTTCAGCAGCTTCTTTTTCAGCAGCTTCTTTTTCAGCAGCTTCTTTATCTTTAGCTTCTTTATC
>TARA_B110000879_G_scaffold78784_1_pt1 | contig 18965 bp, 9 predicted proteins | sample TARA_B110000879 | Tara Oceans TARA_B110000879 (sample SAMEA4398094) | marine metagenome | biome: Polar Biome; feature: [SRF] surface water layer (ENVO:00010504); material: water (ENVO:00002006), including particulate matter (ENVO:01000060) such as... | depth 5 m
GTAATTCAACGTATCGTTTGTGCTATCACAATCCGACTCATTTATAGTTGTGAAGAAATTTGCCGAAATCTGACCAGAAACAGCTCCTACACTCGCAAGAACCGCAACTGTTGAATCTTGCTCAGGAGCTAATGTATCAATTAAAGTACTTGAAGTAACTCCGGCTACTAGCGCATTCAATCTAGTTCCTGTAATTGTATCCAAACCTCTGTTTCCTGCTTCTCCAAATACATATACACTCTGTCCAGTTGGAACTGAAGAATATATTGAAGATACATTAATCATTCCTCCATCAAAATAACAAGGAGTAAACTCATGCGCTCCTACGTCATGAAAAGGAATATTTCTAGGAGAACGAAAGTAATCTATTGCAACACCCACATTGAACGCAGCACTATCGTACTCGACAGCGTTAACACGTAAATCAGCCTTTTTAGGGCCCTTGAATCTAGGCTTTGCATTGATTGCGGAAGCATCTCTTGTGAAACCATTAGTTGCCCAATTTCCCGCTGTACCATTCCAATAACCATTGTTTTTACGGGTATTATTTACAACACTTGGTCCCCACCTACTGTTACCTCTAAAATATAATTGTGAATTTCCTCTTTCCGACGAAAAAATATTATTGGAAACATTAGTATAAGAAGGGTTGTACTCATAACCGCCATAAGAAGTTGATGAAGTATTTAAACGAATATTATTATGCTGAATAATAAGACGTGTTCCATAGTAAGTATAAATACCATACTGACCACTTGTTGCTAAATCATTAGAAAAGGAAATAAAGTTATTTATGATTTCAGTGTTATCCGAAGCTATTCTATTATAATAGTTTGTATAAAAATCATAAATAGCATACTGAAAACCAGTACTTCTCATATTCAAACGATTGTTTTTGTACTGCATGTCATTATTATACCGACCAAAGAATACATACTGTGAACCTGCAGTATTAGTTTCGACAGAGTTATCATTATAGCGGCAACTCGCTGCATAATTCGTGTATACATAATATACACCTATATCATGGAAAGCGTTTCCTTCTATTATGATAAACTCATCTCTCTGATTTCTAGCAGTAGAGCCACCATTGATATAAATGCCGTAGTAACCACCGAATATTTCACTATTAGTTATAAATAAGTTTGAAGTATTTTTCCCACTCTTATCATAGATACAAGCATTTGCACTTGAAGCACTACCTGCTTCTACGATACAACTATCAATCGTGAGGTTATCATTCAGTCCATTCAAATTAACAGTGTACCCTGAAGTACTTTTTAAATGCATGTTATCAAACTTTACATAGGTGATATCGCCAAATTCTAGATTTCCTTCAAGAACAGCCATGGAAGTATTAGCAGGGTCAGAAGTAAACGTCAAAGGATTAGTTCCTGAGACACCAACAATACCATCCAATGTAATACTTTCAACGAATGTCGAATCATCTACATGAAATGTAACCGGCCCACAAATCCCTAAATCACCTAAATCTTTTACAGCATCAGCGAAACTTCCGTAGTCACCATTACTTCCAATAGTAAATGTACCGGTTAGAGCTGGACGTATCTCAAATTTAAATGTATCATTCTCCGTTCTTTGATCCGTTTGACCACTAGGTGAAACCGTGTAAGCAACAATACTATATGTCGAACCAGAATTAAGTGTAAGATTACCTAAGGTTACGACTGTATCAAGACCTTTATCTACATTAGAACCACTAACGCTTAAGGTAGCACCTGCAGTTGCAGCAGCGCCATTAACGCTATATGTCCAATGAACATCAAACGAAGTCAAATTCAAATATCCTAAGTTACCAACAGTAACTTCAATTGACTGAACACCAGTACATAATGCACCACTCGGAAAGTCTGTAACACCAGCATCATAATCTGGAACTACATATTCATCAGCTCCCATAGTAGGTACCGTTGTGCTTCTAACTTCTTCATCAATATCGTCAGTAATGCCTACAATAGGAATACCTCCTCTGTACATAAGAGCACTAGCTGCATGCAAGTCACCTTTTGAAGCATCAACAAAAAGAGGGTCAGTATTCAACGAACTTGAACCTTGGTTAAGTCCATATGTATTTTGTCCATTTCGACAATACCAATTGTTATAGTCTCTAGCTCCTGTAGTTGATTGTTGGTAAAAACCATAACCTGCTTCAGCAAAACCTACATTGTTTCTAACATCAGTATTGTTTGCTGAAGTTAAGTATAAAGATCTACTGTTTCCACCAGTGCTTGCAGTGTAAAATGAATTGTAATGAACATCCCACCATTGTGATCTACTGATTTGAAGACCATAATCTGTTCCAGTATAATTACCATCTGTAACTGCGAACATGTTATTAGTAATCTTACCATGATTTGAAGAAGTCCCATCACTCCATTGACAATCAAAAGCATAACCTTGAGCGATATTTACGGTGTTGTAAGTAACATCACCTAGGAAGTAATAACCATAAATACCTCTTACGAATCTACTATCATTACCAACAATTTTGTTTTTAGTAACTACTACGTCTTCAGTATAGAACATATATATTCCATATGTCATAAAGTTGTACAACTCATTATTTTCAATCGTCCAACGTTGCTGTCTACTAGATCCGTTGCCTTGTCCATAAATGTACATACTATAATTACCACCCATGATAACACAATTCTTTATTGTGATATCATTTGCTTGATTACCGCCAGTGTAATCATAAATGACTCTGTCATAAGTATTGTTTGTTCCATTTTCACGACCAATAAGGGAATCACCATTTAAAGTAATAAACTGATTGCTTCCCTGAAATTGAACAACACCACCATAATTAGTTCCTAATGATTTTAAAACGACTGTATCAATACTTAAGTACTGTACACCACTAAAAAGAACTACATAATTAGCTGCAGTACTTGCAGTATTAAACTCCCATTTTGCCATGTTAGCATTTGCAGGATCCGATTTAATTATAACCGTGTTTATAGCGCTTCCACCAGGAATAGCACCAATTGTAACTTGTTCATTAAAAGTTTCATCTTGTAAGTGCAACTCGACCGCTCCACAAACTCCTTTTGAAGAAAGGGCTGCAACAGCAGCTGTTATGCTCGCATAATCATCCGAAGCACCAGACCCTACTGTATAAACACCAGACATTGCAGGTGATATAGTAACTGTTATCGTATCATTAGCTGTAGCAGAATCAGTTGCTAAATTAGGTAATGAAGTCCAAACTTTAAAGGTGTAATTCGTACCAACATTTAAGGTGTAATTACCCAGTCCGACAGCGGTATCGGCACCACTTGCAACCGAGGAACCGGAGACAGCAACTGGTGTTTGAGTTACTGCAGCTGCAGTACCAATAGCAACACTCCAATTCACGCTAAATGAAGAAAGCGTTGCAGTTCCGAAATTTTTAACATTTACATCAACTGGTTGGCTACCTGAGCACAATGAAGCATTCACCATGCTCTTTACTCCAGCATCATCTGAATACAACTTATACTCATCAGCTCCAATACATGGCGCAGTAGTACTTCTTGTTTCTCCATCGTAATCTGTAGTAATATTTGTTAGCGGAGTACCAGCGGCGAATAAATCTGTACTGTAGGTATGTAAATCCGTAGGTGAATTGTATTTGGGATTAACAGCCAATGCTTGAGTATAGTTTGAATTTGGTCCAGATACCGAATAAGCATTGTTGTTAGAATTGGTGTAAGCTGAACTACCTTGATAATAACCATAACCGCTAGCGTTGTTAAATGCACTGTTATTTCTAACGATAACTGAAGTACCTGTACTAGTGTACAAAGCAGCGTATGATGTTGAAGAACTAGTAGAATGCCAGTTAATTGAATTGTGAACAATATCCATATAATCTGGATCATAAATATACATACCTCGTCCAAAAGAAGAGCCTCCGTCTGAGTAAGTCATCATATTATTAGAGATTGTTCTTCTTGTAGTGTTTCCACTAGCACCAGGGCGGAAAAGATACATTCCCTGAGCGCTAGAAGTACCACCTACTAGTTCGATATAGTTTCCATTATAGGAAGCATTATAGCAGTAATAAGCATAAATACCGGTGGGTGATGTATATGCCTTTCTGTTTATAATAGAATTATTATTACATTCAATTCCCTTAACATAATATGCCATGATCCCTCTATACCAAAAATTCTTAATGGTATTGTTTTCAATAGTCCAATTAGTCTGAAAAGCCGAAGTGTTGTTGCCATAAATATAAAAACCGTAAGAACCACCAGTCATGGCATTGTTCTTAAAAGTAATATCATTTGCGTAATGAGAAGTACCTCTTTCGTCCCATACAATAGCATCCCAGGTTGAAGAAGTCGCGTTAGACCTTCCAACTAAATCATTGCCATCAAAGGAAATAAATGAGTTTGAACCTCTAAAATCAACTACCCTACCATATCTAGTGGAAGTTGCTTTGATTTCGCATGAGTCAATAGAAATATAAGATGAACCATTAAATCCAACTGTCCAATTCGTAGTAGAACCATTACTAGAATACTGAATAACAACAGGAGTCGTGTTAGCAGGATCAGGTCGAAACCTAATCGTGTTTGTCGCCGAAGAGCCAAAAACACTTCTAAAACTTAACTGCCCAGTATATGTACCTGAACGAATGTTAAAAGTTACAGCACCGTTAACACCATTTGAGTTAAGCGCACTTACTGCAGCGGTAACCGATGAGTAACTGGGGCTTGTACCACCAATGGTATATGTACCGGACAACTGCCCGAAACTGACCAATGAAACAAAAACCATTGACACAAGCGTCACTGACTTCTTTAACCACAAATAACAATTTTTCATATTTCTACTATTTAATAATTAGTTATACCTTTTTTCAAACGCATAAAATTAACTTAATTTTTAACCTAACAAAATTTTACTTGAAACTCTTTATTTTATTTCTAATATCGCATTTGATGAAACAAATTTTACTTGTTGAAGACGAAGCTCAATTGGCTGAGGCAATTATCCTTAACCTAAAGCTAGAAGGCTATTGCCTCACCTGGGTTAGAAACGGTAACATTGCTGTACAAACTGCATTGAATCCTCATAACACCTTCGACCTTATTATATTAGACGTAATGATTCCTGAGAAGGATGGGTTAGAGGTGTGTTTATCAATAAGAAAAGTAGATTTAGAGACTCCGATACTCTTTTTATCGGCTAGAAATTCGACCACTGACAAAATTTTAGGATTAAAATCAGGTGGTAATGATTACTTAGGGAAGCCTTTTCATTTGGAAGAATTTCTGCTAAGAGTGAAAAATTTAGCTGCATCAAAAAAAGAAATTACAAATTCTCCTTCTTTTGCTTTTTCAGGAAATACAATTTCGTTTGATAGTTTCTCCGCCACGACATTCTCCGGAGAAAGCATTGCGTTTAGCAAACGAGAGATTGCATTTTTGAAATTATTTATAGAACACCCCAATCAAGTTATCTCACGTGAGGAATTAGCTGATACAACTCCAGAGGCGGTTCAGTTAAATTTTCGAGTTATTGATAATGCAATTGTAAAGTTCAGAAAAAGCTTTGAGATAGATCTTAAACAACCCACTCACTTTATTTCAGTAAGAGGAGTTGGCTACCTTTTTAAACCATAAGGTCAGTAAACTTAGATTTAAACTCATTTGATTCTTCAAACTGAAAATCAGATTTTAAAATTGACTCCAATTTTATTTTCACCGCAACAGTATATGCAATGAGATCATCATTGTCTACGAAAGATTTTCCTTGGATCATTAGAGGTAAAATTCCAGTTAGATTATTCCGACAAGAATATATCGCCGACTCGATTTTTTTAAACTTACTTATATGACTATATAATAATGTATAGTAAAGCAGCTGATTAGCCTTGGAGAGATCTAAATTATCCATTACTTCAGAAAAATCATCAATTCGCAAATCTTTTTGTTCCACCTTCCCTGTTTTATAATCGATGAGTCTGATTACTCCATTCTCTTCTTCTACCCTATCAATTGAACCAACAAGTTTTATAGTCGCAAAATTTTCCTCTAGTTGCAGTTTAATTTCAATTTCGCACCTTTCTTCCAAATCCTTCAGCACAATATCTCTTCCTGCATTTATTCGAGACAAATCAAATTGTAAAAATTTATCAATCCAAACTGAACAGATATTTTTATACAAATTCAGAATACTCATAGGGGGGCTTAGTTTTTTATTTAGTTCTTCAATTCTATTCTCAATTACATCATTCCGTCTCTTTTTAATTTCTTCAAACGTATCACTAGTTAATTTGGTGGCTACAAAAGGCTTATATAAATCTTCTAATACATTATGAAATAAAGTCCCTAATTCTGCATGTGAAACTTCATCTAAAATAGTTTCGGATTCTTTAAGCCCAAGAACATATTGATTGTAAAAATCAATTGGATTGCGAATTAGTAGATTAAGCGCAGAAACAGAGCACCCTTTTTGGGAAAGATAATTTATGATTTTAGCTTTAATTTTTGGATTTTGAGGAATCACGATTGTTTCTCCGTTGATTTCGTCGTTGTGTACAAAACTTGTTCGTTTTTGTACAAACACATCCTCAAAGCCAGGGAAACTATTCTTAAGCTGGTTCAAATATCGAGAAGGTTCTGAGCTATTAAACCCCGAATCGCTTTGAATAGATAACAGACTAATTGACTCTGCCCTTTGAATACTTTGAAAGAAATAATACGACAAAAGTCCTTCAGAATCATTTGGCATTTGCAGACCAAACCTGCTTCTTACGTCGTTTGGTATAATGCTATTTGAAATTATACTTCCAGGAAAAACTGAGTCGTTAAATGATACTATGATAACATGATCAAAATCTATGTTACGAGTTTCTAACAACCCCAAAAATTGAATATTGGATGTTTTTTCACTTATCGTATCAATTGTGTTGGTTTTAAGTTCACTCAAAAAAGCTTTTTTCACAAACTCTTCTGGTAGTTTCTCAAAACGGTGTTTATTTTTCAAATAACGATCTAAACAAGAAATACACTTTGAAATTACTGCTGAACAAAAAGTATGTTGTAAAGTGTCAGAATTATCAAATTCAAGCTGTCTCAAAAAATCGTCGAGATCATTAAAGCCATTCCAAATTGATCTAAAGTTTCGTTGATTCTCGCAGGTGATTTGTACTGATTTAAAACGTCGAATAGACAACTGTTTTAGCAACTCAAAAAGACTGTTTTTATTCCCATCCAAAAAATTAGCAACTAGAGAATAACCAAACGTAAATTGCAGCTGAATCCCAGACCCAATATTCACTTGATTTAATGCTTTCGGTAAACTAAACACAGCAGTCTGAAGAAGGCTCTGATCAAGGAATACAACTGCCGTTTTTCTCACTCTATCTTCAGAAATCAACTTCCTGAAAACTGATGTCAACATTGCAATATTTCCATCAGAAACACCATGCATAAATCGTTGATTACGAAACCGCCAATTGGCATCCAAAAAAGTTTTGTTAAAGCTTATTTTACTACCCGATTTAATCAAAAATTTGCCAGCGGAATCAAGGTTATTATCGAGATAATAATGGTCAATATCAAAAACAGATTCTACCTCAATAGTTTTTCCTAATTCAGCAATAAAATGAAGCTCTGATGCATTGAAATTATTGAACCCAACAAACCAAAATTTAGACTTCGTTTTTACAAATTCACGAAAGGATTCTACTTCATTTATCAAGCCTAATACTTGACTTTGCGATTGGAAATTTGATTGCTGAAGGTTTTCTTGATATTTCGAGAATATACTAACTAGTTTCTCCCAGAATAAGAGATTATTTTTACCTAGTTCTCCTAAAGTATCAACTTCAATTTCCCACTTTTCGAGAAGCTTTATGTAAGAGACCTTTGAGAAAATATCTTTAGGATCTATTTTCTCGCGTTGCACCTCGTCAAAATCCTCAATGAGTTTAGCGACAAAATCAAAGTTATTTAGATCCCCTTTTTTTTCTTCTAACGTATTCGATAACGCCTCATTTAGGGCCAATACTTTCTCTAAAAATTCGGGTGAATTTGTCGGGAATTCTCGATTTAATAAATCATTTAGCGTCGTAATCTCAGGAAACCATGAGTTTTCAGGAACGATTGAGTGAAGAAGATTCCGAAACTCTATGATGGGCCTATTGTTAGGAAACACTATTACATCATTTTCATTGAATTTTATTAAATAATGCTTTAGAAATTGTTCCAGGAAAGTCATTGATCTATTTAGTTAGTTTAAAGCCATTTCTTAAGTAGTTAAGAAACTCTTTAAGGAATTTAAACTTTGTAATATTATTCAAAGCATATTGAATTGCTGAATTCTTTTTCCCAGCACTCTCCACTTCGTTTTTTATCACACCAGATTTTGATTCTAAATTAACAGCTAATTCATCCGCTTTTACGAAATTGCGTTTAGCCTTGCCATTATAGCCTTTACTTTCAAGCGCTAAACCAAGGTTATTATATGCAATAGCATCTTCTGGATCTAAGTGAACGGCTTTTTGATAATCTTCGATCGCTCCATCAAAATCACCAATTCTATTTTTCACATATGCCCTTGACGAGTATCTAAATGGATTATTTGGCTGAAGATTTTGAGCCTTATTCATATCTGCTAGGCAGCTTTCATAATCCCCTAAATGGTAGTATGACATTGCACGATTTTCGTACAAATCCGGATCTGTATTTATTGTTTTTATTTCCTCAGTAAACAACTCAACAGCTCCCTTAAACTCTTGATTTTCATATAATTGATTAGCTTTCGACTTAAAGGTTTTCTGATTTCCCACGATGCATAACTTTAATATTAATAAACATAATTTGCTACTAATAAAGTAGCTTTATCTATAGCTCTAATAACTACAGCTATAAAACTCCAAAAAGTACTCCAAAGGAACAAAGATTATTAATACTAATTATTAATAATCTTTGTAGTGATACGCTGATGCTTATTCAAAATAATTGTCATTTCTTAGAGCCTTGAAATTAATCAAATGTATGAAATAGGAATTTTCGACTATATAATGGCCGGGTTATGGCTAGTTATACTCGGCATGGGAGGCTTTCTATATGCAAGTTTAAAGTCCTCAAGGAGCCCCGCTTATCGGTTTTATAATTATGCTTTATGGGCCAAAATGTTAGGTGGGCTTGGGTTTGCCTTAACCTATAGCTATTATTACAATTATCAAGGGGATACGTTTGCCTATTTCGCCGATATTCGGCACTTATCTATGATGTTCATAGAAGAGCCTTACTCTATTTTACAAATTCTAACACAACCCTCAGGAACTTTTAATTCAGAAACCTATCATATAACATCAAAGCTAAACTTTTACCGTGGAGAGGACACTTTCATTGTTATTCGCGTAATTACACTTCTAAATCTTTTAGGTGGAAATACTTATTTAGGAACTACCATAATCGTATCATTTATTTCCTTTCATGGAGTTTGGAAAATGTTTTTATTATTCAGAGAATATTATGCAAAAATTGAAATTGAACTAGCTTTTTCTATTCTATTCTTTCCTTCAGTTGTTTTTTGGGGATCTGGCATTCTTAAAGATTCAATCGTTATTTCGGGGGTTGGATTTATGCTTTACTACTTAAACGAATTAATTGTAAAAGGTCGACTTTCTATTTTCAAATCATTTTTCTTAATCTTCGTGATATATGTTACTGCCACCGCCAAATCATATGTTGTCATTTCACTGCTACCTGCAACCGCACTTTGGTTAATTCCAAAAGTTCAACAAAACATTGAAAATAAAGCCATAAAGGTTTTCATTTCACCTATAATTTTCGTTGTCGGATTAGGCATTTCTGTATACCTTTTTACACTTTTCGAAAAATCATTTGAACGATTTTCGTTAGATGAAGTGGTTGCGACAGCTAAATCTTACCAAGATTGGCACTACTACGGCGGTGACTTTGAACGTTCTGGAAGAGGTTCCTCCTACACATTGGGAGAATACGAAGCAACTTTGCCTGGAATTATTTCAATGATTCCGAGCGGAATATCAGTTACCCTTTTTAGGCCCTATTTATGGGAGATTCGAAATACGGTTATGGGAATTTCGGCTGTTGAAAGTTCCTTTGTAATTTTACTTACTCTATACGTCTTATGGAAAGTCAGAATTACCAGAATGTTCTATCAATTTAGAACGGATTCTTTTCTTGCAATGTGTCTTATCTTTTCTTTAATCTTCGCTTTTGCAGTAGGGTTTTCATCGTATAATTTTGGGGCATTAGTAAGATACAAAATCCCTTGTATACCGATGTATTTGAGTGTTCTTTTTGTGCTTCTTAACTACGATAAATTATCATCTAAAAAAAGAACAGCCTAATTGCTAAAATCAACTTTATAAATATTCTGAGCCTGAGACTTTTTTAGTGCTTTAATTCTTTCAAAACCAGAAATGCAGAGAGAGTTATAGTATTCTGGAGAACCTAATAAGTTTGTAATTGCTGAAACCATTTCAACCTCATCATTAACTGGAGTAATTACTCCATATTTTGAACAAAACATTTTATCAATTACAATATTGTAATCAACATCTAGAATTTCTCGAGGACCACTTTTACAGTCTGTAGATATAATTGGAACTCCATTGGACATCGCCTCAATAATTACGTTTGGAAACCCTTCAAAAAATGAACTTAAGATAAATACATCCGCAGCTTTATAATAGGGGGTCGTATCATATACCTGATCATGAAAAATCACTTTAGATTGTAAGTGCAATTTATCTCGAAGTTGCATAAGCGATTTTCGCTCACTTCCCTTGCCTAAAATATGTAGCTCAACATCTAAATTTTCAATTCTACTCAATGCATTAATCAAAAGTTTATGATTTTTATTCTTATCCAATCTACCAACTGCTAAAATTTTAAAAGGAGACTTCCTGGAATAAATACGAGGTTTTATTGCAATATCTTCAATTATAATAGGGTTTTGCCAAACTTTAATTTTATCCAAAACCTTTTCATTAAATCGATCTTTGAAGTACTTTGCTGTTAATTGTGAATTACAAATAATTGCATTTGCTTTTGGATACAACAAGTCAATTAATATCTTAGTACTCCAATTAACAAGGTTTTGAATTTTATAAGCTTCTGGAGGATAGCTCCTTTCATTAATTATAGTTTCAATAGTGCTGTTGTTTCTACTTGCCAAAACGTTAATGAAATTGGGTCTATTTAGAAAACTAATCGATGTTGTAATTTTATTCTTTTCGAGATAACTTTTATATCTAACTGCTGCAATGCATACCCCTATAACCTTGAATTTAAGCCAATTCAAGTTATTGGGCATTATATACTTTACAGAAATATTACTACTTAGTTTTTGATTAATTATATTGCTTAACAGAACAATTTCAACATTTTTAGTTTTGGACAATTGTTCTGCTAAAATTGATAACACTTTTTCGGCACCACCGCGCTCAAGAGAGTGTATTAGCATTGAAACATCAATTGGCCTCCAAATTGCTTTCAAATATTTTCCCAAATTTGCATCTAAAGAATAATAGGACTCCACTCTTTTTCTTCCTTGAACAGAAAACTGATTATATACATCACGATCCTCTATGATTTTTTTAATCGACTGATACCAACCTTCTTCATCAAGTGGCTCGACTAAAATTCCCGAAACATTATTTTCAACTACTCTGAAATTCGCGCCGAGTGCAGTTGCAACTGTCGGAATTCCTAATGACATATATTGGAGTGCTTTTAATCCACTTTTACCCATTACCCATTCTTCATCTGGCAATGGATATAATCCAATATCAATTTTATTAATTTCAACCACTTCATCTTGTTCCACCCAATTGTTGGCATTTACAGCTACTCCTGGAATTTTGAATGAATCATCTCCAATTACTTTTAGTTCAATATTAAACTCTTTTGAAAGTCTAATAATTACATTGTCCAACAAATGCAAATACTTTGAAGTACTATGACTTCCACTCCAACCTAATACAATTTTCGCAGGATTAATTGACTTGCTTTTAAACTTGTAAACGTTTGTATTTATACTAGAGCTAATATCGGTTGTGTTTGAGTTATACTTCCTAACAACCTTATCTAATACGGGCGTGCAGGTAATAACATGATCGCTAGATTTCATTAATTCGATCATTTTGTTTCTTCCCTTAAGAAATTTAAAAAACTTATTTGCAGAACTTGAATGTCCTAGAAATACCATATCATCGATATCATAAATCAACCTTTTCGCACGCATCCGAACAATTCGTTCAAATATTGGAGTCCCAATTGGGGTTACCCATAAATGAACATAAACAATGTCATACTGTCTCATTCTGATTATATCATTAATCCTTCTGAAATAACCTAAAAACAAATACCAAGCTTTAGTTATAAACTTACCTTCTTGATATAGGATCGACCATAATGCCTTTGAAACAAATGCACTGGTTTCTACTTCAAACCCATTTTCTTCAAATCGTAAAAAGTACTGTTCATATTTGAGACGCTGACTGGGAGCAGAATGCTCAGGATAAGGGGACAGGAATAATATCTTTTTTTTTGTTTTTGACATCAATTGAAAACGCTTCTATACCTTTTTTAATATTGATTTATCTAGTATTACTTCCTAAGTGTTTGCTCGTATACATTGGCGTAAGATGCTACTGCGATTTTGAGGTCGAATAAGTGTATTGCACTTTTTCGAATAAGTGACTTTTCATAATTCATTTGAACCATCTTTTCAACACCCTCATTAATCAAGCTCACATCTACAACAACACCAGCATTATTACCTTCTATAATTTCTACCACATCTCCTACGCCTGAATTAGTAACAATAGGAATTCCCATACTCATCATCTCTCCCTGCTTAGTAGGCGACGAAGAAATTTTAGAATAATCCGGTCTAATAAAAAAAATACCCCAATCAGTTAAACTGAGATATTTCGGCACCTCAGTTCGTTGTGCTTGAAAAATAAAAAAATCATTTTTATCCAAATTCTTTGTCTTGATAGCACTTAACACCAAGTCCTTTTCTCGGGTTAAAAATAAAAACTTCCAACTACTATCTCGCGTCTTTAATTCGCCATAAAAATCAAGCATTTCATCAAGCATATACCAAGTGCCTATTGAGCCTAAGTAAGTTAAAACTTTATGTGACTTATCTATTCCTGTTCTTACCCTATACTCGTCAAGCGTTATTTGATCAATCTTATCTGGAGAAAATAAATCCGTATCTACGCTGCATGGAATGACAGACACAGGACTAAACCTTTCCGAACTGCGCCAATTGAGCATTTCTTTTGCACCAGCATTTGTAAGACTGATTGTATAATCCGCGATTATTAAAAAGTCTACTTCCTTTCGTTTAAAGTATCTATAAACCCAACCAAATAGAGGGTTACTTAGATTCCATAATTTGCCATCCACCCTTTCGTCTGCCCAAAACCCTCGCATGTCAAAAATAAATTTTGTACCCAACTTATTTTTCAATTTCAAACCTGCAAGAGCAGATATATAACTGCGTGCGTGAATGGTGTCTATGCTTGCATTGATTACTACCTTTTCGGCTAACTTCAACATTCTATAAATGTCAAAAATTGTCGAAATAACTGGCGGCCTTTTAGTGTAGGATAAAGGATACCATGAAATATTATTTGCATCAGCTATTTCTTGAATTTCAGATTGAGAATACAAAGCATCCTCTTTTTCGAAAGAGATAATTGAAAACGAATAACCCTGGGCAGTTAAACTGATTATATAAGGAAGAATTTGAGATTGTCCAAGCTGATCCGTCAATCCGTCGTAAGAAACAAAAAGGATGTTTTTCATATTAAGCTCCTTTTATCACAGAAGATTTTGCGAGGAATAAATTTTTAATTGTCACAAATGTCCGTTTGGTAAATAGAATGCGCAAGTCACAGCCTATGGCTTTTAAAAGCCAGCTCCAAGCAGTATTATCACTCTGCAATGATAAGTGCAATGCTATGTACGAATATGCACCAGAAGAAATTACTCTAAATTCCGGCTTGCTATATCCATGAGCCAGCGTATATTTTAGGAATAACTCTTTCCGTAAAATAAGCAAACTATTATCTTCGTAATGTTGACTTCGTCCCTGATGATCTATAAGAATTGAGGAGTAGACTGGATTGTATTCAATTTTAAATTTCCGGCTGATCCTTAACCAAAGCTCATAATCTTCAGAACCACTTAAAAGTCTGTCTTCATTAAAACTATTGTTTCTGGCTACTTCATTTTTCAAAAACACGCCCTGACACGCCATGAAATTCCCTTTTTTGATTAAAGACTTAGCAATTGGAATAATCTTTTGTGGAATTTTATTTTTCCGTTGACCTTCTAGCAAAAGATAATAGGGTTGAAAGAAAATTTTTAAATCGTTGATGTGTGCCTTAATAAAATTCACCGCTTCAGCTAAATGGAAATCGAGAAAGACATCATCAGAATCTAAAAAAGTTATAAAATCTCCTTTAGCTTTTTCGATTCCATAGTTTCGAGCAACAGCTCTTTCTTCATTTTGCTTTTTGAAATAACTAATTCTTGAATCAGCAAAAGATCTTACAACTTCTTTAGTATTATCAGTACTGCCATCATCAACGATGATTATTTCAAAATTTGAATACGTTTGGTTAAGAACAGATTTTATGGTTTTTCCAATGAAATCGGCCCTATTATATGTTGGGATAATTATGGATACAAGGATTTGTTTCATCTAAAAACTGTCTGACTAACTCTTCTTTAATATTGCTTCGAGATTCCCAATCTGAGCTTCAAAACTATACTTATTAATCTCTTTTAGATTGATTTCTTCTGACGAACTCGATCCTGTTTTCCAATTTTCATACTGTGTTTTAATACAATCAGAGATTTCAAAACTTGAGGAACAAACCTTTCCAGCATTGGCCAATTCTACTAACTTTTCAGAAAATGAAAAAGTATCTGAAATAAATAAAATAGTACGGCCTACTCCTAAATACTGAAATAACTTACTGCTTAAAATTCCATTTTTTTCAGAATAATTTAAATGAAGAAGCATTTGACTAGAATTTTGATACCTAACAACATCATCGCGATCTAGGAATTCTGTAAGGAATATATTCTGAGGATACTTATTTTTAAACTCATAAAAAGGCTTTAAAATCGGTTTCACCGAAGGAGAAACCTCTACTCCAATAAAATTCACTTTTATATTTGACCGATACTCTGAGTTTTCGAATAATGTCTCAAGTGCCTCAAACAAACGTTCTATTTTTTGTTCCTTTCTATAAGTACCCGTGTATGAAATATTAAAACCATCAAGATTAATTTTCTCAGTCATTAAACGCTCTATTGAAGAGAACCCATTATATATAACTGGAACATCTGCTTTGTTTCCAATACGTTTAATGTTTTCAGCAATTGGTTGGGAAACCGTGGTTACTAAATCAGCATTATTTAATATTTCTTTTTCAAGTCTTAAATTTCTTTTCTGAATGTATCTACTAATAAAATTACTGTTATGTCTCCCAAGGCTATCCAATACAATATCTTCATTAATAGCGTTCCAAGGGTCTCTGTAATCTAATGCTATCTTAATATTGCTGTTTGTTTTTATTCGCACAGCAAGGTTAAATAGCGACCATGGAGCACCACTTGCGATTATCCAGTCTAAACTTCCGAAAAAGCCAGTAAATTCATCCTCAGAAATCTTTAAATTTAGATCACGACGAAAAGGGAAAAACAATCTTAAGCTCAGATCTTTTAGTCTTTTACCAGCTCCAAACGGTAATGTGCCAAAAAATCGAATACATAGAAGCAATACTTTTTCTAAAATACCAGGACTTTCATCGATTTCGACAGGAACATGATTCAGGGTAACTATCTTCAATCCTTCTGTATTTGGATTCCATTTGGCGTTACTAGCAAATCTTAAGTCACTAGTAAAAACAGTAACATCATGCCCTAAATCTTTAAGTATGCGAGCAGTAAAATATGGCCTCCTAGAACTTACATGGCCATGCGGAGGAAAATGGGCTGCGAGAACACCTATTTTCATAAACTCATAAAATTAGAAATTATTAGTGTCCGCCATTTATCTGTTGACTTTTTATCAGAAATTAAACCTTCTTTTTGTAGATTCAAATAAGACCTTTCAATCTCTTCTTTCACTACATTTTGACCTAACCACTCTTCTTGAGGTGCGACATATCCAACCTTTTCCTTCCTCCAAGCGATCTGCGCTGGTATTATATTTTCAAAGGCTTTTCGTTGTATGTATTTTGTCCAACCATCTTTTAAAAAATATTCAGCTGGCAAAGAACAATTGTATTCAACTAACTTATGATCAAGGTATGGAAGTCTTACCTCTCTGCCGTGAGCCATTGAGTTTCTGTCAGCATAACGCAATAATTCCTGTAAAAATCCGTCATTTATATTTGAATGTCGGCAACCCTGAAACGAGCTAAAATCTCTTTTTGGATTAGGATCCGATTTAAATTGATCATAAAATTCTTTTGATACGCCTTTATTTTGCAGTTTGTTGGTTCGAGCTTTTTCAAGAATTTTGAGCATATTAGGTATTCCAGCAAATTTTTTTTCTAAAAATCCAAATTCAAACGATTGATTTAAACTTGACTCAAATTCTAGTTTAACCTTCTTGAAATTTAGATTTTTATTTCTTTTAAGCTCCCGCAGATAGGACCTTACAAAACTGTAATACCCTCCTAAATGTTCGTCGGCACCTTGACCATCTAGGAGCACAGTCACATTATGCTTTTTTGCTAATTCCATCACGGAATATTGGAGAAAAACTGATGCTGAATTTATTGGCTCATCTTGATGGTACAATAAGTTTTCTAGTGAATTTAAAAAAGTTTCACTCGTCGGGGAGACTCGATGAGCAGCTATATCCTTTTTCTCTAAAACTGAGTCTATATAAGCTCCTTCATCAAACTTAAAACCATCAAATCGAGCAGAAAAGGTTGATTGTCTGTCCTTGGAATGATTGGGTAATAACGATACCAATATCGAGCTATCCAAACCACCGCTTAAACTACTCCCAACAGGGACATCTGACCGTAATCTCCTCATAACAGATTGGTCTAATAAATGAATCTGATTTTCAGTAGCCTGAGCAAAAGTATCTTGTGAAGGGTTAATGGACGAAACATTCCAGTATTCCTGTTCAATTGTACTTAAGTCAAGTTTAACTTTTAGAAAATGGCCTGGCTTTAGTTCATTTATTTCATTAAAAAATGTGCTTCCTTTTAAATAATACGGATTCACCGATCCTGAATTTAAAAAATGAAAAATCCGCTGATTATTATAGTTTTTTTGAATTCCAACAGACCAAAATGATTTTATTTCAGATGCAAAATATAGCGCTCCATTTTGACGAGTAAAAAAAAAAGGTTTCTCTCCAAATCGATCTCTTGCGCAAAACATTTCCTGCTTGTACTCATCCCAAATTGCAAATGCAAACATTCCGTCAAGTTTTGACAAGCAGTCTTCACCCCAAAGTTTGTAAGCCTTAATTAATACTTCTGTATCTGTTCCGGTTTTGCAGACAATGCCTAAACTTTCTAATTCTTTTCTTAATTCTATGTAGTTATATATTTCTCCATTGAAAGTAATTACATAATTATTATTATCAATCTGCATGGGTTGAGAGCCCTTATCTGATAATTCAATTATGGATAATCTCCTATGACCAAAACCTACATCTGAATTATCATTTATCCAAAACCCATCACCATCGGGTCCGCGATGCTCGAGCGTGTCAGTCATCATTTTCAGATCACCTTTATCAACTCTTCCAATTATTCCCGTGATACCGCACATAGTTTATTAAGCTCCTTTTGCAAGATTATAAAAATCTGCTGTGCTACCATTAAAAGCATTTCGATGCTTTGCTTCTTCTAAAATCTTACTATACAGTGCAAAGTAATGAGGCAGGGCAATATGTTCTGGATGAAAATTCAAAGTCAAGCACCCTCCAACTTTTTCTACTTGATCCATTTTTCTAATACAACGCTCAATTGCTAAGTCTAAATTAAGCTCCAAACCATTATTAGAAAAAAGTGATAAATCCATTATGATTTGAGGAATTTCCCAAACACCAGTAGCTTCATATTTCTCATTTAATATTTGGTAAGGAAAGCAAGTCCCCGCTCTAAACCCAATGGATTTATTGAAACCTAGAGTTGAATCAATTTTTAATCCTACTTCCTTATGGACATTTGGAGTAGAATTAATGTCATAATGCAGGTAATGTTGACGAGAACTAACAACCTCTTTACCCACAATTTGTTCCAATCTGTCTTTTTGAGACTTAAGGATATCAATACTATTGAAAGAATTATAACTGCCATGCAAACCGATTTCACAACCGGTTTTATCTATTTCCTTTATTAAATCTATGCCGGTCATTTTTATACCTCTAAAGCGGGTTATATCATCTGGAAAATAGTCACAATCAAATTCACTTAACGCTTCATTACTTGGCCGCATAAATGAAAAAAAAGTCGATTTAAAGCCATATTTTTGCTCTACTTCTATCCATTTTTCAAACTGCCAAAACGGATCAGTCTTTTCCATTACAACCGTTTTTTTTATTTGCTGCTTTAAAATTGAATATTGAAGCAGCAATTTACCTGAGCCAGACTTCAAATACTTTTTTTTGGATAAATTGTTCAAAGCAATTTTTGGATGATTGGAAGAGGTAATACTGTCAATATCGTGAGTAAGACATATTGCAAATGGTGCATCGTTGGGCCAAACAGATCTTTTCTTTCCCTCCTCTAGTAAACGAAGGTTATCCAAAAACGGAAAATCATAAGGTAAATCGCCAAAAGAAGCCTCCCAATTACCCCATTGGTCTCTCCAATTTACGCTCCGTTCAATCTCATGCGAATGGCACTTATTTTTCAATTCATCATAATTCAAATTATCCCACTTCAT
>TARA_B110000879_G_scaffold213027_2_pt1 | contig 18925 bp, 19 predicted proteins | sample TARA_B110000879 | Tara Oceans TARA_B110000879 (sample SAMEA4398094) | marine metagenome | biome: Polar Biome; feature: [SRF] surface water layer (ENVO:00010504); material: water (ENVO:00002006), including particulate matter (ENVO:01000060) such as... | depth 5 m
CGCATACAACCCTAATTCACCATATGTTGGTGAAAATGAAGACACCTTTTCAGATTCATTAAACCGAGAAATATACGGGTCACGTGATAGCCCTGGGTATGCTCCGGGAACTCCAGCAAATGTTGGTGAAAATGAAGACACCTTTTCAGATTTATTAAACCAAGAAATATATGGAACCCCTACTCCAGAAAAGCCAGAATTTAATGAGTTATCAAGACAGGCACGTGAATATACAGTAGGCGAACAAGTACATTACAGAGGAGATGAAAATCCTAACAGATTATGGAATGTTACAAACATTGGTGATCGTTTTTTGAAAATAGAAACAAATACGCCAGGTTTAAAGGATTTGGATACAGTAAAATTAGTGACAGCTTTAGATATATATAAACCAAATGGTTATGAATCGTCTATGAGTCCTACTACACCACCGCCACCACCATCAACTAACAGTTCGATGGAAGGAGGAGGCATAACGCATGATAGTCATACCGGTATTCATCACACCCCTCCAATTAGTATAAAAATCATAAATAATGGTAATGATTTTTCATCTGATAATGATACACAACCTAACAATATAATACAAAATAGTGATACACCCGACTATGATAATGAACCCGTATCATTTAATCCATCGATAGAACAAGAACTGTCTAAGTCTGATATAGAACCAACTAATACGAATAAATCCGGTAAATTAGATTTTAACAATTTGGTTGTTAGAAAGATATAGACATTTGAAGATAAAAAATTGAATACGATAACTATTATATAAAAATATAAACTTTATTTATATATAATAGAATGGCAAGCACAAACACATCTACAACCAATAGCAGAATTTTGAAGTTATTTAAATCCAGAAATACACTTATAGACCAATTAGAAGAATTAGAATATGATACATCAGAACACATGGATTTTAGTATTAATGAAATTGATGCAATGAATAATAATACACAATTAGATTTTACTCTCAAACATACCAAAGATGAACGTAAGATACACATAAAATATTATTTAACGTCAAAACAAATTAATCGTGCGAATTTAGATAACATTATAGAAGACGTATATCATATTGATAATACGCTTACAAAGAACGATACATTGGTACTCATTATCGAAGACGAACCAAACGAAACAACCGTAAATAAGATTAAATATTTATATAATCGTGATGGTATATTTGTGGTGATTCATAATATTAATAGACTTCAATATAATATTTTAAACCATACGTTAGTACCAAAATGTACCATTTTAGGAAATTCTGAAATAGATGAATTAAAACAAAAATATAATATCATGGATACAAAACAATTACCCGAAATATCTCGTTTTGACCCACAAGCATTAGCAAAGTGTATGCGTCCAGGACAAGTTTGTAAATTTGAACGAGAAAGTTCATCCGCATTATTTTACGATTATTATCGTATTTGTGTCTAAAAAAATAAATTGATAATATAAAGAAGATGGCTACACTAAACGTTGAAATTGGATATGATATGAAGGATTTTTTTTACACAAATGCTATAAAATCAAAAGATATGCCAAAGAAAGACCGTTGTGAAAAAATATTAAATAAAGCATATCAACCAACAGATTGTCAAGGAGAAGAATTTAATAAAAATCGTAAGGACTGTTTAGATAGACAATTATGTCAAAACAAGAAATTAGCAGACACCATACTTGATATACAACAAATCCACAGTGGTTCAGAAGGAAAGTACAAAGATTCCCAGAGTATATTTAACCGTGAATTATTTAAAACAGCAAATCTGACTATAGGTATTGTTGGATTAATGATTCTAATGTACCGATTTAGAAAAGTATAAAAAATATATTACTACTATAAAGAACATTCTAATAGTAATATGAGCGATGATAACAAGAAATGGTTTGAAAACGTGCAAAAATCAGATACGGGTGTTAGTGTAAATATAATCCCATCTGATACAGTTTCATTACGCGCATCCAGTAGTAGTACCAATAGTAATGTACGAAATGTAACCGATGGTAAATCTTCTACAAAATGGACCAGTAATTACTCAATACAAACATACCAAGATGACCTTTATACGAATAGAAAAGTTACCCAGGGTGATTATTCAAGGGGTGAAATTGTAAAAGATGGTAAAAATCGAAAATTATTAAATGATAATCAGAAGAATAAAGATACATTACGCAATAATGTTATTTCTTTCAAAAATGAAATGACTAAAACCATACAAACGTATAATAATCAAAAAAAAAGGATAGAAACAAAATCCCCTACTGATTTCAAAAAAACAAGCAACGTGCATATTGGTAGTTATGGTGGAAACACAAAGCCAGTTCAATTATCACAAATTGGCGTGAAGGCAATTTCATCAAATATTGGAAATCGCTATGGAGATAAATTCGCTACCCACGTTCAAAATTATATGTTGGTTGAACGTATTGACAGTAACTCTGGATGGGGCGACGGGGGACTAGGAACACATGTAATTAGTGCGGATGGAACCCGTACGTATCAACATATTGGTAGTCATAACAATAAACACTCAAAATGGTTTGCGTTACCTGACACAAGTATGCGACCCGAAAATACAGTTATAGGTAATCGTTTTGGAGATAGATTTAGTGTAAGAACATTGAATTATTTAATAGTCCGGCGTACAGATAGTGGTGGTGGTTGGGGAGATGGTGGGTTATCAACCCAAGTATATACATTAGATACACCAGCATATCAGAGGTACTTAAATGAACGTAATTCTAAAACAAACGAGAATACCAGAATAGACAAAAAAATAAACCAAATAAAACAAGATTTCAAAACCAAAGTAGATAAAGTTCAAAAAACACTTAATGAAACTTCTGATGTAAATGTGAATGAATTACCAGTTAGTATAACTAATGATGGAAAATACATAGGTAATACACAAACAATATTAGCAAATAATTCAATTATAAAAGGTGAATGGGTAGAGGTAGAAATACCAAAAACATTGGTAGTTAAAAAATATGAATTATTACCGGGTAAACGAGATGGGACGAATGAGCTAACCCCGTTTCCAAAGGATTTTTATGTATTAGGTGCGAATGATACTAATAAATGGGAAATATTAGATAGCCATTTTGACTATAAACCAGTATATTCTACCAATAATTCACCTATCTCATTCAATATAGATAATAAGAAAAAGTATAAATATTTACGTCTTGTAATAACCTCTCTAAACCAAGCATATACAGGGTTTTATGGATTAGGTTCTGTATCATTGTCAATTTTTAACGTAATCGGTAATCGTTGTTATACATTAAATAAACCCTGTGAAACTTTCCAATCATATAGTAATAAGAACAATACTATGTCAAGAATAGAGGGTCTAACAATGATGGAGGAAAGTGTGAAAGTTTTAGCAGATTTAAAAGAATTTAATGAAAAATATCAAAAATATACAAAGTGTACTGATGCAACTCTACCTGATTCAGTAAAATCAGACTGTACGAACGCAGATAAAGATATTCAAACAGTGAATGGTATATATGATAAACTAATGACTAATGGTAGCATACAGGATTTACAAGGAGCTCCTTTAAATCAATATATAAGTAGTGCGGATTATGAGAAAAATCATAAAAAAATAGTAGGAACTCATAGTGAAATAATACCATTAAGAAAAGAACTTGATTCAAAAATGAAACAGTTAAATGATGATGAAGACAATATTAATTCTGACTATAAAGATAAATATGATGCGACTATGTACTCAAGTTTAGTATTATCAGTAGTATTAACATCGTCTTTGTTTTTTATTTTTAAAAAGCTATAATTTTGACATCGTTTTGTAAAATTATGAAAAGTTTTGTATACCTATAATATAAAACGATGTCACCAAAAAATATAATACAGGCAATACCCGTAGAAGATAGAACATTAACCACAATGGAGTCAAATATATCTGGTATTGATGATAAATCAATACTTGGATATATACCTAATGGAAATTATACAATAAAGACTTCATCTTATTATAGTAATAATACTCAAGGATTTAATGCTTTCAATGATGATACAACAACATATTGGGAATGTGATAATGAAGGTAACAATAACACTTCAAAAAATTATTCAAACTATACTCAGTCACCCTATTCAGGTATTACGCCATCCAGTTATTTAGGTGGTGGTTCTGATGATAATACATGGAACACAAAAGTAGGACCAAATAAAAACAAGACAGAAATACCAGGTGAATGGATTGAAATCAAGATACCTTATAAAATATATTTAACAAGTTTTTCAATTACAACTCCTACATTTTCTGCAAAAAACTCTTTTCTTAAGAAATTTACCTTAGTTTCTTCAAATGATGGAAATTCATGGGACTATGTAGACCAATATCTTATAAATGATACTGATATGCCATCTCAAAATTCACCTACTAAAACATTTTCGGTAACTTCCTATAATAAATTCTCATATTTCCGATTAATAATAACGCAAATGGGTGATAAAATGTCAAGATTACGAATCAATACACTAAAAATAAAGGGAACCCCACAATTGAGTAGTGTTCCTGAAACGTTTTCTACATTACACCGTTCAATAGATGGATTTACTAATCAATATAATAAACAAAATGGTTATGGATTAGAAGGAGCAGACTTATATAGACCTACTTATTCTAACTATACTGATACTACTTTAGAAATAGAAAATCCTAAAATAAAGGAACAAAACGCAAAGGATACCAAAACTACGTTTTTCAATAATATAACAGACACTGTGTCAGATGTATTGTTATACACAGGTATACTTACTGGTGCTGTCGTAACTGGATTGCTTCTTACCAATATGTCAAAACGGTAATTTCAGAAAAAAATTATCCATTCATAGTATAATAACATCTATACTATGAATAAGTTTAATGAGAATGGACAAAAGTTACGTGATAGTGTAAATACTGCTATTGATAATTTTAAGATAACGTATATGCCTATTGAAAATAAAACGGTAACCAAATTAGAAGGTGGATGTTACATCAAAGACGAATCCACTGGAAACCCAAAAATTAATATGACAAAATTAGATAATAATATGCACACTGAAGAAAGTTGTAAAATGAATGCTGCAATAAAACAACATAATCATCTAAAACAACAAATGAAAGTCAAACAAAACGTAAATAAAGAATCGGTTTATTATTCTTTAGTAGAAAATAATTTATCATCACCCTCAAATGGGTATTACGATTGTTATGTTAGTAATGCGATTTCTGAAAATATAGAAGAAACCAGCGACACTTTAAAAGAAGTGACAATATGGAAGGCATTTAACGATAACGAGAAACACTTAATAAAACCAGGCAATTACGCATATTATCGTAATGGAGCATTGTTTATATGTGATAATGGTGGAAATGTATTAAAACAATTAGGAAATACTATTGATGAAAACGCATACGATAATCCAAATTCATATTATATTTTGAAAGAAAATGAAAAAACTTGTTATGGTAGTAGATATAGTGATATTCAGTAAAAATTAAATATATAATATATATAACTTTAAATATATATTATGGGCAATATTATAGATAATGTGAAACGACAAACTCAGCAATTAAAAAATGATGTTACACGTTCTGGAGGTATATATTATAAAGGTACTTTAAATAAAACTCAAAGTGGTAGACAATGTCAACGATGGGTAGACCAACGGCCTCACGGTCACAGTCGTACTCCTTGGAATTATCCTGGAAAAGGACTAGGCGCTCATAATTATTGTAGAAATCCAGACGGAGAACCCCAAATATGGTGTTATACAAATGACCGTAATTCAAGGTGGGAATTTTGTAACACAAATACTGCAAAACAAATGATTGAGAACGATGGAAATACAAAAATAAGAAAGATAGAAGAAGAAAAAAGAAAGAAACTAGAACAATTGCAACAAAAGAAACTGGAACAATTGCGACAAAAGAAACTAGCTGCTATACGTAGAGAAAATGAAAGAAAAGAACATGAAAGAATACAAAAAATAAAAGAAGAAGAAGAAAGAAAACGATTAGCAGAAGAACGTAGAATCCAGTCAATACGAAATGAAAAGCATAATAAACATTGGAATCAAACCGGAAAGAATCAAACACGTACATTTGAATGCGATGATGTAAATGGTAACAAATTGGGTGGTAAAAACCTATATTTAGATGATGGTGGAATAATATATGCTAATGAAAAATCTATCGCACTGTCCGCAGCCCAAATGAAAGAAACCGTAAAGACTCGTAAACTAAGCGATGGACGTCCCAATCCAAACTGGACAAAACATAAACTATCTTCTGGTAATCCACAAAACTTTTTATATCCTTATGACTCACATACAAACAAAGGGGATAAAATAGAACATAATGGTATTAGTTTGGTATCAAACAACCATATTTTCAAATTAGAAATGACAAAAGAAGGGAATTTGGTATTAAAAAAGACTATTTCCGGATGTACGGGTAACTACACAAAAACAGAAGATAAAGGTGATTATAAAGCATTTAAGACGGATGCCAGTAAACTAATGAATGAATATATATTTATTGATAGTGCTGACAAAAAAATACAAAACATTAGTAATGAGATGTTAACAAACGACAAAACATATAAATATATAGGTGAATTTCAACCTGAAAATGATAATAACATGGTATTAGTAAAAGACAAAGAAGAATGTTTCAAAAAAGGTAATGCGGATGACACTTGCGAACATATATATTATGTTGAATCTAAGACCGGTAATAATTATTGCGGTATACGTACCGGTATGCCCGATAAATACATTCCAATTCAACCAAATGGAAATATTAAAAAATCATCACTATATATAAAAAACAAGAAAATGAAAGAACTTGAAGTAGGTAAAAATGTTCCACAATCTCATTTATATATTTTAGATAAATATAATAAAACATTACCAAACAGAGAAGTACAACAATTATCTAACTACACAGCATATTCAGATTATGAAATAAATAATAAACCCATAACTGAATATCAAGAACTATTAGGTTCAAAAGTAGCAGAATTACAGGCGAATCAACGTAAAATGTTTGAAGGATTTAAGAATTCGTCTGAAAAACCAGAGGACATGCCAGTAAATGATTTTATTAACGACCATCAAATAAAACCTTTACAAGAAAAAGAAACACAATTCATATCATCTCTTGATAAAATTAACCAAAATTATACCAAATTAAGTAATGAAATAAGTTCTATTAAGAATAATGATGAAACTGGATTAAGAGATAAATTAGAGAGTGAGAATAAATACAATAGCTATTTATCAGTAGAATTAGAAAAAACGAAAGACGTTTCTGATGTTAGATTAGATGATACCAAAGATTTAATCGAACATAACAATTCTATCTTTAATTTAGGAGTAGTAACCGCATCAACATTACTGGTAGCAAGTATATTGATAGCCCGAGAATAAACAATATATAATATTTTGATAATATATATTTTAAAAATGAGTAATATTACAGATTTAAATGGATTGGTCGCATTGCAAAAAGAATATTTGAGGGTTCTCAAAGAAACCCCAGATGATTTAGATCTTGATCTAAAAATTACAAAATTACAAAAAGAATTAGAGTCAGCATATGCGTCGCTTGAAACCGCGAATGTGTCAAGTAATAATGTATTAACACATCAAACAGATGTAGCTGATATAGTTGATACTGAAAAGGATAGATTACTGCTTAAGAAACAGTCTATTGATAATGCTTTAGTAGGAAAAAAACGCGCTATTGAATTAAATGATAGTTATCAGAAAAAACAAGCAGAATACAATAAGATAAAATACGCATGGGTAATAGCCTTAGCTATTAGTGTAATTTTAGTAATATCAAAAAAGAATTTTGAGTTTTTGCCTTCATTTGTGTTTGATTTATTCACAATACTTGTTTTGTTTGGGGCATCGATATATACAATAAGTATATTGATTGAGGTATCCAGACGTGAAAAGACCAATTTCAACAAATTAGATTTACCTGACCCAGCTGCTCGTACCGCAGCTGAATTACAATCTGCCGCCAAAGCTGCTTCAAAAGAAGAAGGAGGTGATTTATTAGGAGGAATGAATTTATACGGATGTGTTGGTTCTTATTGCTGTAGTCCAGGTACTAAGTGGGAAAATGATATTTCAAAATGCGTTCACGATGATAATTATACTGGTGCTGATGCTGGTGCGGGTGCTGGTGCTGATGCTGGTGCGGGTGCTGGTGCTGTCGAAAAACAACCATTTACTACAATGCCTACCGCGAAATATGGAAACAAACGAAGAATCAACATCAATAATGTAAAAGAAAACTATGCCAACGAATATGATAATTATTCAAAAGTATAGTTATTTTTATCCCATGATATAGTAAGTACATTATATCATGGGAGCATCACCATCACTTATATCTTATGACGAAAGAAAACAGAGATTAAGAGCTTTAGATGCTGAAAATTCGGGCATACAATCAAAAATTAATCAAATTATTCCTATTAAAAATCAGTTAGACCAACAAATAAATACCATGAAAAGTGAATTAGAACAATTAAATTCTGACATTAATCAATTAGGTAAGGACATAACTTCAAACGAAAATACAAGAACACAATTAACAAGTACAAAAAAAGGATTGGAGGAAGATTTAGAAAGTGCGAAGTATTTATTGAAATCAGTGGAACAAGCAATAGTTGAAATAACGAAATACGGGAACCTTCAGAAACGAACACAAGACTTTTTTGATGACGAGTATGAAGTACTTTATACAAAAATTATAGCACGAGAACTGTTAAAACAAGACGATTATCTAAACCGTAATGCATCATTAATGCGTTCGGTAGATAAATTTAATCAAAAATATAGTAATGATTATAGAAATACTGAATATCAAGAAAAACATACTGCCTATTTTGTATCATTAAATTCCATATTTTGGTGGATATATTATATTTTGTGCTTAGTGATATTGTACCAAATCGTTTACATACAAAATGAAATGGGTTTGAAGACAAAAGTTATATTGGGAATGGGTTTAATGTTATATCCATTATCATATAGAATATATGATTTAGTTGTAACTAAAAAATGATACTATAGTATAACAAGTAAAGTAATATGATATTTACAACGTTGATTGAAGGATATGGTCAAGGTGATGTAGATCCTTATGTTAGATATACGAATCGTAGATATAACCGTAGACGTGATAGAACCAATCTATATAACCGTCTGGCAAGTGTAACTTCTGAACGTGACCGCTTGCAAAAAGAATATGAGCGTGTATATAATTATTATATAGTTGATAACCCTACTTTAAAAAACACGAAAGAAGCAAAAAAAGAAAGATTATTTTCGTTAAAGCTCCAAATACAGAAATTAGAAAAAGAAATAGCTGACTTAGAATATGATATTAAATCAATTAATGCAACAAATGACCGAAAACAAAATAACGTATTGATTCCAGCTGAAAATGAATTTGTGAAATCAAAAAACGTAACTGACAGTAAATTAGATGAGATTTTACCATTAAAAAAGAAAGAAAATTCAGCTGCTGAGAATTACTTTAATTTACTTACGTCTCAAAATGACGAGGTTTCCATGGCAATATCTAAACAAAAAAATAATCTTACTACTTCTGATAGAAAATACTTGATAAATGATTCAAAACATCCCTATTATGTAACCTTAAACAAAGGTCTCTTTTTATTGTATATTGTGGTAGCACTATATGTTATTTACAGGGTTTTGACTGGAATGATTACCCAAAATATTTATGGTAAATTCATAATAATCCTCTTAATTTCACTATATCCACTTTATATATTTGGATTGGAAAAATCGATTTATAATCAATATTTATTTATTAAAGCTATGATGCGAGCTGAACCTTATGTACCTGCAAAGTAAAAAATATATAATTATTATAAAATTATATATTTACCCAAAATATTTTATTTAGTTACTACGTTACAATCCACTATACTCCCCATTCTCTACGCTATTTTTTATAAGTTCATCCTCATTATCCTCATCATTTGTTTCATATTTAATCGCAACACCAAACCATTTTGATGTACGGTTTTTACCAAAGCATCTATCCATATATTCATGAAGGTCTTTTGGTGAAGGGCCTCGTCCACCATAATTAGTCTCATACCATCGTACAAATTCATTGTTAAGCTCTGACTTCTGAATACACGATTGATGGTTACTACGTAATACACATTCTTCAACGAACTCAGATAGATAATCTTGGCTCTTTCTGTATTCATTGCTCTTTTGAAGTACAATTTCACAATCATTCACAATGCCTTTTGTTTCAGACGCACGTTTCACTAACATCGCTAAGAATACCTCTTTCCATGAATCAAACTTCTCGTCAATTGACTTATCAATGAGAAACTGGAATGGTTTTTCTCTGTCACCTTCAACTGGACTTTCGGTAAATAGAGATTTGAATGGAACGGCACGAATACGTCTCCAAGTACCATGGTCGTTACTCTTAATACCCATCAAGACATTACATGTAACAACCAATTTGAATTGTGGAAGAAACGAAATAGTCTGTGGCATGTAAGGAGCTCTACCTTGAATAGGATCCTTACCACTGGTTAACTGTTTCATAACACCCTCATTAATTACATCTCCTTTAGACGGCTCTTGCATAACCGCAAAACGTATTCCCTTTAGTTGGACGATTTCAGGAGCTAATCCACCAACCTTACCGCGTCTATCAGTTACTAATGTAAGGGGTACATCACCCTTATAGTCACCTAATACAACCTCCATTAAATTCACTAACACAGACTTGCCATTTTGCCCTCCACCAATATACATATTAAATGTCTGATTCGTTGATGTACCTAATAAGGTTGATGACAAATGATCCCACATATATTCACATAATGATTTCTCAGGGAACAACTGGTCCATGAAAGTATTAATTTCAGTAATCTTACTTGCATATTTGACTGTATCAAGTGATTTATAGTCAATATTTGTAGACATCGAAATATTATCTTCGGGGATGCCATTTCTAAAAAGATTTTCTTTAAAGTCATATACTCCATTTTTACAGCAAAGTAGATGAGGATTTACGTCTAACTTTCCTAAGAAATCTCCGTCATAAAATAATTCCTTAGCTTCCTTCATAATATGGTCTTTATTATTCGTTTGGGCGAGTATTTGTGAAATATTAATAGCCCTCTGTTGAAGAACTCTATGTAATTCATCTTGTTCTGCAACAGGTTCATCGTCATCCGTACGATTACTATTTTCCTGGTTATTATGCATATATTGTACTGCTTTATTACGATATCGTTCTCTTAAGGGTCCTGATATAGTTTTTCTTAATGTGGTTCCCGAATCATTGTCATGCCAACGATGACTTTTATATGCCATCCACATATTGGTTTTAACGCTGGTACATACATAACTATGTTTACACATTTGGTATAATACCCATGCCAAATCCCAATCACCACAACCAGATTTTTCATTATTCTTACCTTTACCTCCACTTATCTTAAGACTTTGTTCTACATGATAATCCAATGAGTTATTCATAATACGCATATATTCTTCTGGAGCATCGGTCTTCGCCCAATGATACAACGAACGCTTGGTGATTCCATCATTGGGTCGTCTATCAAATCCTCTCCATTTCTCACATAATTCAGGAATACATGCGAAATCAAACGTGGATGACTTCGCACTAAACGCAATCCATACAATTAACAAACGATTACTAATATTCTTTAGACACCATCCTACTTTCATCCACTTCAAATATGACCCATCTTCGTAATATGATGGTGGCAAAATCATTACATAATCATGTGAATCTTTCAATTCATAATCGAGTTGAGAACCCAATGACGTCTCCAAAAATACTTTTACCATCATATCAAGTTCATCACGTGTTTTTATATTGGCTACCTGCATATCTTCTATAACAGGAATGTCTTGAAATGTCATTATTGGCTTAGAAGAATTACCAGCACGTTGAATGTTATTTTTACGATCATATTCTTCATGTTCTTTCAAGAAGGAAGATTTCAAGAATAAAGACGGATGGTTCTCATTACGAACCGATAATTCTTTGATATTCTGGTTTACATCAAACGATTGTAAGGGTACCTCTTTACGCATGAACTCACCATCTGTATCATCATATGTTACCGTGTGAATACGGGTCAATTTATAACGGTCATTATTTGGTTTTCTTGACCCGTATAACTGCCAATTTACAGTTCCATCTGTAATACCCTTATCGAATACATCTTCAAATGAATTAATTATTGGCAAATCACCCCAAGCATCTGCTACCAATGGAATCACTTTATTTCGTATAATCTTTTGTGTGTTACGGTCGGTCTTTAATGCGAATATTAAATGGATTCCATCCTTCGTACAGTTCTTATCTTTTACACGATTCACGGTAGGCTTTTGTAACACATAAATAGTAAACTCACATGTATTGTCTACTTGGAAGATATCTTTAAAAACATCCAGATAGATATCAATCATATCTTCAATATGTCCATCTGTATATTGACGCTCATCAATGTCATAGTCGTGACGTAAGTCAATATCGACCAATATAGGACCATTATCAACAAGTTGCTTCTCAGTTAAATATTCTTTTTTATTTGTAGTAAAAATATCACGATTATACAAGTTCAGAAATAACTCGTAGTCTTCTGGTGGAATGGAATATGAACCTCCATATATATTATCATCTTTACTACCTATTCGCGTATTTGTTATTTCTTTATTATTATTATTCTCACCCTTCCTGAGTTGATGTTTCATCATAAAGTCTTGGAATCCAGCATATTTAACACTGATTGGTGGTTTACTTTTTGAAGAGGTACCAGTTGCGATAGATTGCTCCATCTCTTTTGATATACTGTTGTTATATTTTTATTCCATTTGAATATATATATTTTTGCTTTCAATTTTATACCAAAATTGGGTAAGTACGCATACCATTTATGGTAATATATCAGCATACACAATTATATATTATGCACATATAGGATTACTAAATCATTTTGGAAAATTGATTAAGTGTATCTTGAACATTACTATTTAAATAAATAATACTTGAGTAGTATATAAAATGAAGTTTTGCGATAAGTGTGATAACATGTACTACATCGGGATTAATAAAAATAATCCAAATGAGTTAACCTATTATTGCCGTAATTGTAAACATGTTGATGAAACTATTACTCAAGAAGGAATATGTGTAACAAACACCCAATTAAAGAAAGGAACTCATGAATTTAACCATTTGTTTAATGAGTATACTAAAATGGACCCAACTCTACCTCGTCTATATAATATTCAATGTCCGAATGATGAATGTAAAACAGAACATGGGGTCATCTATCTTCGGTACGATAACGATAATTTGAAGTATTTGTATATATGCGCAGATTGTGACACAAAATGGAAAACTGATGAACGTAAATAAATTATATATTATAGAAAATTGAAAATCAAGTTAATAATTAACTATTTAGAAAAATTACATTATCTAATAATATAATAACTAATAACTACTATGGACGTTGATGATTATGTACCCAGTGATAACGAAGATAATGTACCAAGTGACATTGAAGATAATGATGATGACATGTCAGTAGAAACAAATAAGCCAGTTAAATCTATTCCTGTGCCTGTGGATGACAATGATATCGTTGACGACGACGATGAGGATGATGAAAGTATAATGGAATCGGATATGGACGAGTATGGAGAAGAAGGAATTTTAGAACGTGATGATAATAATGAAATACCAGAAGGAACAAACATGTTTGCAATGGGTGCATATGATTCAGATGAGAATTCAGATGAGGATTCAGATGAGGATGATTTACAAAAATTTAACAATACTGATAAAAATGATATTATTACAAGATTTCATCCAGAGTTATACAATCATAATTATGATGAAATACAAACTATGTCAAAGATTGTGCGTAATAACAGTGGTAGAATTGTAGACCCATTACATAAAACTTTACCATTTATTACAAAATATGAAAAAGCAAGAATATTAGGAGAACGTGCAAAACAGCTGAACTCAGGAGCACAGTCATTCGTAGAAGTTGATGATAATGTGATAGACGGTTATTTAATCGCATTAAAAGAATTTGAAGAAAAGAAAATCCCATTTATTATCAAACGTCCTTTACCAAATGGTGGATGTGAATATTGGAAAGTATCAGATTTAGTAATTTTGATATAAAAGATAAGAAAGAAAAAAATAGTTATATTATTTTTTTCTTTTTCACAAAAGTAATATAGAAAAAAACATATAAATAATGTAATGTCACAAAATCAGAAAAGACCTATACATTGTTCGTTTTGCGACGATGAAGGACATACGATAAGTTATTGTCAAGACCCCAGAATTGATATTGTAGTTAAAGATTTTGAAGAATCTATTGCATTAGACATGAAATGTCATTTAAAACGAAAATATACCAAGTATATTATGAATTCTATGTATAACATATCAGATATCAGAATATTGGGTTATCAAAAAGGGTTAACCATGAATAAAACTTCAAAGGACGAATTTATGAATGACATATTAGATGAATATTATGATATAAAAAATAGCAAATACGATGAAATTTTTGATGGATTTAATGAAACTGAATTAAACGATTTTTCAAAAGATATTTCCAAGAGTTCAAAGCAATGGAATTCACGTAAGTTATCTTTACCAAAAATAAAAGAATTACTTGGTATTATTCACTATGGAGAACCTACCATCAAATGTGAACCTATCACTCCATTCATAAATCGTGATGATTCCAGAGATGACAATGAAGAACCATTGGAGCACAATTATCAATATTTTTTACTACCATTAGTTGACGACAAAATGATTAATGAAATCTCTCCAGCACTAAAAAAAGGATTAGATTATATGTATTTTTTATCAATTGGTGCTATTGCTTTAAATTTATATGTAGTTTATTCAACTTGGTAAATAGATTATGATTTCCAATTCTTACCACAATCTAAGCAAGTTATGAAAATTGTTGCTGGTTCATCGGCACTTCGTGTTTGCAATTCATAATAAGTACATCTCTTAGATTTACACTTTTTACATGTAAACATATCAGTAGACGCTTGAATATTATTTGTGTATTTATTTGCGTCACGTATAACTTTTTGTTCTATCAAAGTTTTCCATTGTAAAGGATTCATTTCTTGATGAGTCATAGACGCGATACTAATCGGACTAACCTCACCATTTTTAATTTGATTTAAAAATGTTGGATTCTTTAAATTCATATAAATACTTCGTAATCTATCTAAATATATTTGTACGAATCGTGGGTTCTCCCATTTCTTTATGATTTTCTTACTGGCTGCTTCTTTTAGTGAATAATTAAAAATCCCCCGTTCTACATTTAAGCATAATGTATCATCGTTGATTATCGTATTTATTTTGTTTGAAATGTTATTACGGAATTCAGTAGGATTAGCAATGTTACGCATTGTGTAAATATTATAATGATTATAGTATTTACTGTTTATATTATTTCAATTTTCTGGTATTACAGGTATTCTTCTTCTTCTAATTCGTTTGTATATTCACTATCTTCAGAATCTGATATATTAAAAACAGTAGGAGCTTTATTACGACGAGGTGTTTTTGGTGGAATGTTTCGTTTTGTTGTTTTTGGAATAGATATTTCACTATCATAACTTTCATCACCATCATCATCATCATCTACAATGAAGTCATCTTTTACATATCCACTTTTGGTTTTAGGTAATCCTTCATCTTCATCATCACTTTCCTCAGAATCTTCGTCTCCAATATCTTCAAATCCGCCATATAAATGGTCGTATATACGGTTCCATTCACCAGAAGTCAAATTCTTAGGTATATTATCTACTTTATTCACTAAAACACAACTGCCAAAAAATAAGGTATTATCTATTGGGGGCGGAAACTCATATTTATTTTCTTGATTGGCTCTACCAACTAATTTACCATATATATGAATGTTATATGTTACCTTATTTAAAGTTATATTTTTCCATGCGGAATTAAATTTAAAATCGGTTGATGATTTGAATCCGCACTTTTTATAGAGTTCATCTTCATTATAATTTTTTACCTTCAATTCTTTAACATTACCTCCCTTTTCAATAATAATAATAGATACGGATGTCATAATATAGACCTAACTATATTCTACATTTTATACCCTTTATAGATTATTATAATAGTCTTTGTCGTAAAAATATATAAAACTTTTTATTGTATTTGTGTATACCAACAATATGTTATCAAATCCATTGATATCGTTTTTACTTAAGATTATTATATTTGTTGCGATAATTTATACATTACAATGCGGATTTGAATACTTGAAGACGACATATACAAAGCCAAAAGTCAAAGATTTAGTAAATACGCAAATCCAAAAATATAAGGAAATAGTAGCTGAAATGAATAATCCGGTTGTAAATGATTTCGTAGAAGTGAAAGATGAAAATACTGAACTATTCACTGAACGTGTAAATGTAAATGACATGAATAATGAATTATTAACATTTATGAATTCTCAAACGCAGCAATATGTAACTGAACCATAACTATATTTGCAAACCCATTTAAACATAATTATGTAATTACTATAATGTCAGAATTAAACACCGCACAGATAAACCATTTATCTGATAGATTTCCTGATTTTGAACTTTCATATGAAACTATTTCACATACGAAAGTTTCACCCGCATATAATGTAGTGTCTGCTATACCAGTAGGTAAAAAGGTGTTTTTATGGTTTACATATAACCATGAGAAAGATGTGTGTTATATGTTTGAATTAAACCGAGACAAACGTATTACTAAGGGAAGACAACTAAATTTAGAATTTGATATGAACTTGGCAATAGGTACGGTATTATATGGTTCATGTGTTGTTAATGAACTTAATGAATTAAAAGCCATTGTAGTTGATGATATTTTATATTATAAAGGAATATTACTCAATAATACACCAATGATACAAAAATTATCAATGTTGAATAAAACTTATAATGCTATTACCAAACAAGACATACATTACCCTATATATAGTTGTATTTTCTGGGAAGTTTGTATTGGTGAGAATGCGATTGAATACCCAAATACAATTTCCAGTGATATTTTTCAAACGATACCCTATAACATTCATCATATTCAATATAGATGTGCTCAAGAAAAACGTCCATTTGTCAATATTTTTATTCATAAAAAGTTAAACGTAGTGAATTTACCATCAACCAAACGTCAAACAATTAATCCTTTATATGATATGGATTTAACCCCATTCAAAATGTTGCCGCATAAATCACAATATCGTTATCCTGCTATTTTTCAGGTGATGGCAGATATTCAATTTGATATATATCATATTTTTGCTTATGGACGAAATAATCAACGTGTCTATTACAATGTTGCGTATATACCTGATTATAAAACAAGTGTTTTTATGAATTCGTTATTCAGAAAAATCCGCGAAAATGATAATTTAGATTATATTGAAGAAAGTGAAGATGAAGATGAATTCCAGAATATAGATGAAGACAAGTATGTTGATGTCAATAAAGTTTTATATATGGAATGTAACTTTCATACAAAATTTAAAAAATGGGTTCCTAACCGTGTTGTTAGTCGCAGAGAAAAAATTACACATGTAAGCCAACTTTAAATTTTATGTTGTCGAGATATTCGTTCGTCATACATTTTTTGTAACCGTTGTCTATTTTCTAATACTTTTTGTTGAATTTCCTTAATTTTATTATCTTCAGTTTCACTAATATAATGTGTATTTTCTTTGTTTTTAAAGTATAATTCTCGGGTTTTCATCTCTGTCTCTTTTTTTCGTTTTATTTCTTCTTTTTTTCGTTTCCATTCTTCTTTTTTCTCTATGTCCTTGTTTTTATAATATAATTCACGATTTTCCATTTCGATTTCTTTACTTCGTTTTATTTCTTCTTTTTGTTGTTTCCATTCATCTTCATTCTCTATACCTTTGAAAATGTATATTGCGTCTATGGTGTTATTTAATCGTTCTTTCTTTATTGTTGCTTGTAGTTCTTCGTATTCTTTTATCTTTACTAATTTATTTACCGTTAACATTTATTATATATTTATACTATATAATGTCTGGAACTGGCGTTACCAATTTCTCGTTCACAGAAGATAATGTTTTACCTAATACTATAACTACAGCTACTTCGGGGGGTGACAACATCAACGTATTTAAGGCAAATTTTGAACCAGCACAAATGGGTGGAAAGAAACATCGTAAATCATGCGGTAAAAAACGCAAATCCATGCGTAAAATAAAAAAGAATAAGAGCAAGAAGAACAAGTCGCGTAAGAATACCCGTCGCAATAGACGTAAATAGAAGCCAATAAAAAACCAATATATACATATTTATACATTGGTTTTTTATTTTTAGTATTTTTATTTTTAGTATTTTTACTTACCTACGTCCTGCTCTCTTCATCTCAGACATCTTAATTTTGGCGTCTCCATGTGCTCTATTATCGTGTCTATCTTCCCACATATAGTTTGATGCCTTATTTTGACCTCCACAGTTTCGGGCAACGATGTGTCCGGCGTCTTTTCGCGCAGCTCTATCGTTTGCCTGGATTGTATTACACCCAGCGTGTTGTTTGTAATGATCTATAGCAAACTTACGAACCGCCTGATTATTATTCAATGTGGGGTTTTCATTCGCAATTCTACGATTGATAGCAATAGAGTGTGTTCCGTATGACATTTTGAATTTAGTTATGAGTATAATGTGTATGTTGTTACTGTATACTCTATCATATTTTATAAA
>TARA_B110000879_G_scaffold46166_1_pt1 | contig 18853 bp, 13 predicted proteins | sample TARA_B110000879 | Tara Oceans TARA_B110000879 (sample SAMEA4398094) | marine metagenome | biome: Polar Biome; feature: [SRF] surface water layer (ENVO:00010504); material: water (ENVO:00002006), including particulate matter (ENVO:01000060) such as... | depth 5 m
AAAAACAACCCGCTATTTCTAACGGATTGCAAATGTATAAAGTTTTTTTAACTTCTAAAACATTTTATAATTATATTTTCACTTTTTTATTAAATTAATGTTTCCCGGTGCTTTTCTTTGGACTTTTTAAGCTGTCTTTTCAAAGAATCTACCGCTAAATTCACTCCTTCTTCAAAAGTTTTGGATTCTTTTTTTACCATCAATTCGTTACCTGGTATGTTAATTTTAACTTCTGTGATCTTATTTTCTTTATCACTAGTGTTCTGAACTTTTAAAAAAACCTCTGCATCTACAATTTTATCATGATACTTAACTAAAGACGCAACTTTCGCTTGTGTATAATCAATTAAACTTTTATCGGCATTAAAATTGACAGATTGAGTGAATACTTTCATAAATTATTCTTTTTTAAGGCTCCTTGGATGAGCTTGGTTATATACTTTTTTCATTTCATCTATACTATTATGTGTATAGATTTGTGTTGAGGCTAAACTCGCGTGCCCCAGTAGTTCTTTCACAGAGTTTAAGTCAGCACCTTCATTTAATAAATGCGAAGCAAATGAATGCCTTAATAAGTGTGGACTTTTTTTATCTTTTGTGGAGACGTTACTAAAGTAAGAATTTATCACCCTATAAACAAGTGTTTCATAGAGTTTATTTCCTTTTCTTGTAATCATGAAAAAAGCAGTGTCCGACTGCACCTCTTTTTTGAGTTCTAAATACCTTGTTATTGTTTTTATAACCGACGGAAGCAAGGGCACAAATCGCTCTTTATTTCTCTTTCCTAAAACCTTCATCAGTTTTTCAGAAAGATTTATATCTGAAAGCTGAATACCAATAAGCTCTGCTCTTCTAATTCCTGTAGAATAGAAAAGCTCAACAATCAATTTATTTCTCACAGATTCAAAATCATCCTTTACAGCTAAATGAGTAATAACTTGTGTGATTTCTGATTCTGAAAAAGGATTCTGAATTCGCTTTGCAACTCTTAAGGCTTTGTGCTTTGCCAAAGGATTTAAGTCAATTTGTTTTGTTTTTTGAAGAAATTTATAAAATGACTTTAAGCTGCTTATCTTTCGATTTATGGTGTTATTAGAAACTCCTTGTTCAACCAAAGCAACAATCCAACTCCTTATCTGGGAGTAATGAACCATTCTGATTTCATTCTGTGCAAAAGTACTTTCACAAAAAGCACGAAAGGAACTTAAATCTTTCTGGTAAGCCTTTACTGTATGCTTAGAATACTTTTTTTCTAAGGTAAGATATGTGATAAATGCTGAAATCATTAAATAGATCTTCTTTGTTTCAAATTTATGAAAAATTAAACAAAAAAAATCTCGTAACACCAAAAGGGTTACGAGATTTATAGTCTCTAAAAAAGCGGGGATTAACCTACTTCTTCTTGTGTTCTTAGTCTTTGTACATAAGAGGCTTTGATTCTTTGCGCTCTATTTGCTACTGAAGGCTTTGTAAAGTTCTTTCTATTACGTAAGTTCTTCATTGTTTTCGTACGATCGAATTTTCTTTTAAAACGTTTTAACGCTCTATCGATATTCTCTCCTTCTTTTACGGGTATAATTAACATATATTGGCACCTCCTTTCATCTGTATCTCAAAAAATTTAAAACAGTTTTACCTGTTTGTTTTTAATTTTGGACTGCAAAGATAGTTATTAATTGTGAAATAAAAATTTAATTTTATAGTTTACGTAAGAAAGTTGCGATTCAAGAAAAAGCAGAAGATGTTTCCTACAACAAAACACTTGTTTCTCTAAAATTTCACACCAATCTGTTTATGTAGCAGGTTTGTACTCTTTATTATCAATCACCATTTTTGCAATGATCTCTTTTAAAATTTCTGAGGTACCTCCTCCTATAGGACCAAGTCGACTATCTCGAAGCAATCTTGCTAAAGGATATTCCTCCATATAACCATAACCACCTAACAACTGAAGTGCGTCATAAATAACTTCATCTGCCATTTTTGTAGACAACAATTTAGACATACTTGCCTCTTTCACTACGTATTGACCATCGTCTAAACGTCTTGTAATAGAATAATTGTATTCCTTACACATATCGACCCTACTTGCCATTTCGGCAATCTTATGTCTTAACGCCTGAAACTTATCCAAAGATTTTCCAAAAGCAACTCTTTCATGCATGTACTTTACAACATAATCCAAGGCATATTCTGCTCTTGCGTGTGCATTTACACCCATAATAAGTCTTTCAGAAGCAAAGTGCTGCATTATATATGGAAAGCCCTTCCCTTCTTCACCTAATAAATTTTCTACAGGTATTGCTACATTGTCAAAAGCAATTTCTCCAGTATCTGAAGCTCTCCAACCTAATTTATCCAACTTGGTTGCAGAAACTCCTACAGTTTTTCTGTCTACCACAAAAAGGCTGATTCCTTTGTACTTTTCTGAAGGGTCTGTTTTGGCTGCAACGATTAGATAATCGGAGTAAACGCCATTGGTAATAAAAGTTTTAGAGCCGTTTAAAATATAGCTATCTCCTTTTTTGACTGCAACAGATTGCATGCCTGCAACATCAGAACCACAAAAGGGCTCTGTAATGCACAAACAACCAATCATATCTCCTTCTAAACTGGGAAGTAAATATTTTTGTTTTATAAACTCGGACGCTTCTTTATTTAAATGCGTCATCGCTAAGTATTCATGCGCCCAAATTGCGGCAGCAAATCCACCTGAATTTATTTTTTGTAATTCTTCTAAAAAAACAACCGTATAGAAAAAATCTAAATCCAAGCCTCCATATACTTCCGGAGTACTTAATCCGAAATAGCCCATTTCTCCAAATTTTTTCCAAATGAAACGCTCTATCGTTCCAGTTTTTTCCCATTTTTCAATATGAGGAACAACTTCTTTTTGTAAAAAATCTTTAAAACTTGCACGAAAAGCTTCGTGCTCTTCAGTAAAATACATACTGTTCATTTGATCGCAATTTGAGTTGTTTATTCAGCGACCAAATATAAGACTATTCTATCGTATTTATCCATAGGAAAATTGATGATATTTTTTAATTCTGAAATTTATTGAAGTTCTGCAACCTCATCTCGGTAATTGAATATCTTTTGGCAAAGGGCATAATCTATGTACGGATTTTTAAGTAACTCTTTGAACCCTACAGTATTTATATTTAGTTTTAGAATCTTTGGCTTTTGTCCTATTTTAAAGGTTTTTAAAATTTTCTGAACACGATGCTCGGCGATATTAAAAACTTCAAAGAGTTGATCTTCAAATGAAAATCCCTATAATTTAGAACGATACTTAATTATTCTGTCTGCTAAAGGTGCATTTACACCTTCTACAAACTGAAAATCAACACTACTTGCTAAATTAAGATCGATCGTCGATAGTTATGCGCTACTTTTTACTAAAGCAATATTTTCATCATACCGATAAACCGATTTTTTGTTTTGTCGATTTCGTTCAACCACCCAATCTGGGAATTTAAAATATCTTGAAATTTTACTCAATAAGGAATCTGACACATTTGTTACTTGCTGAAATTGACGCTTAGAATTGACAAATTCTCCTGTTTTTCGGAAAGCTAACAATCGATCAATTTCATCTAAAGACATATCCAATTGTTCTCCTTTATGATCTGTAATATAATTCGGATTGAAAGGGAAAATTTTAGGTTTCCTATTCTCAACTTCAAGCCCCTTTAGGCTGTCTATCTGTTTTTGAATGACTAGAAGTTCTGATGGACTTGCAACCTCAAGCTTACTGGGAGTATGGTCAACAAGTAAAAATATAAATTGTATGACAATAATCAATAGCACCAAAAGGAAAATCCCATTTCTTTGGCTTTTGTTCTGCCGAAAGAAATAGGATTTAAATATTTTCATAAAAAATTACTTTACATTAACTTTTAATTGCTGAAAGGTATTTTTTCATTTCGTCTTTTACTTTTGGAAACAACAATAACAAACCAATCATGTTTGGAAAAACCAACGCTAAGATCATTGCATCTGAAAATTTAATTACTGCATCTAAAGTTGCTGCTGCTCCAACGATTACAAATAAAAGGAATAAAATTTTATACACCATGTCTGCAGTTTTTCCTTTTCCAAAAAGAAATTTCCAAGACTGTAATCCATAATAAGACCATGAAACCATTGTGCTAAAAGCAAATAAAACAATTGCAATTGTTAGTATGTAAGAGAAGCCTGGAATCACAGAATCAAAAGCCAAAGAGGTTAAATCTACACCCCCAATAGAACTTCCGTCCGAATTCAACACAACATTACTAAAGCCATCTCCACCGTATTTAAAGACACTTTGCATGTTCGCTCCATCAATATTAAAGAAAATAATTACTAAAGCAGTCATTGTACAAATAACTACCGTATCAATAAATGGCTCTAACAATGCAACGACTCCTTCAGAAGCAGGGAATTTTGTTCTTACTGCTGAATGCGCAATTGCTGCAGAACCGGCACCCGCTTCGTTTGAAAATGCAGCTCTTTGAAAACCTACAATTAAAACTCCAACAAACCCACCTACTCCTGCCATCGGTGTAAATGCTCCGCTGAAAATCAATCCAAAAGCAGCACCAATAGAACTATAGTTTGCTATAATAATGATCAAACAAGCAATCACGTAGATTCCAGCCATAAAAGGAACAATCTTTTCCGTAATCTTAGCGATACGTTTGATTCCTCCAATGATTACAATTCCTACTAAGACTGCTAATATAAATCCGATGATCAACCCTGAGGCTCCACCTTCAATGTTAAATAATGTTTTTAATTGAACAGCTGCTTGGTTTGATTGAAATGCATTACCACCTCCAAAAGAAGCTCCAACACAAAGGATGGCAAATATAACTGCCAACACTTTACCAACTCCTGCATATCCATTCTCCTTTAATCCTTTGCTTAAATAATACATAGGGCCTCCATAGACAACTCCGTCTGCATCAACATCTCTATATTTAACACCTAATGTGCACTCTACAAATTTTGTTGACATTCCAATAACACCACAAACGACCATCCAAAAAGTAGCTCCTGGGCCTCCTAAAGCAATTGCCACAGCAACACCCGCGATATTCCCTAAACCAACGGTTCCAGAAACTGCAGTTGCTAATGCTTGAAAATGAGAAACCTCTCCTTCTTCGCTTTGTTCTTCTACTTTATCTGTCGCAGTATCATCAACATCATGTTTCTCTATATCGTCGTATTTACCTCTTACGGTATTAATTGCTAAACCAAACTTAGTAATTCCTGGGAATTTAAAATAAACAGTAAAGAAAGTTGCTCCTAAAACTAAAAGCAGCACAACAAAAGGTATATTATAATCACCTATTGGTACTGTTGTTAAAACAAGTCCTTCCCACCAATTTGCAACTGGCATAAATGCATCATTAATTTTCTCATCGATTCCTTTTTCTTGTGCAAATGTGAACATCGGAATTGCTAATAAAAGCAATGAAAGAAGTTTTTTCTTCATAATATTTCTAGGTTAGTTTATTTACTATTAATTCGCAATATCATAAAAAAATTACTCTTTTAAGAATTTTTAGGAGTTAAATGTGTTTATTTAACTCCATTTTCTTTAAATCTTTGCAAATTTTCAGCGAATGATTTTGGATAAAAATTCAATTCTTTTTTTGTTTTACTTAAATCGAAACCCGTTTTCATAGGTCTTGCGGCAGTTTGATTTAGAGTACTTGTTGAAATTGCTTTGATATAGTTGGCGTCAAGCCCAAAAGCAATTGCAATTTGTTGTGCGATTTCATAAACACTTAATAGTGTGTTTGATGCAATATGGTATACTCCTTTACTTCTTTTATCCATAGAAATCTTACAAGCCTTAGCTAAGTCTACGACATAGGTTGGTGCTCGAAACTGATCATCAACAATTGAAATTTCTTGTTTTTTCTCCAACATTTCTTTGACCCAAAGCACAATGTTGCTTCTACTCATATCAAAAACTTCTCCGTATACCAAAATGGTTCTTAAAATGGTGTAGTCTATTTTGGAGTTTCTTAAGATTTCTTCAGATTTTAACTTAGAGACTCCATAATAGTTTAATGGATTTGGGATATCTGTCTCCTTATAGTTCCCTTGTAGTCCATCAAAAATAAAATCTGTAGAAAGATGAATCACATGTGCATTGATTTTTGTTGCCAATGCGGTTAAAGATTTCACAACCCCAACATTTAAGGCATCGCATTCTTTTTTATTATTTTCGCAGGCATCCACATTGGTCATTGCAGCGGTATTAATTATAAAATCTGGCTGGAACTTTAAAATATTTTCTTCTAGTATTTTTTGGTTGGTAAGATCAATAGAAACATAGTCAAAATCATCCCTACCACTTCTATTGATCCCACGAGAAAAACCAATTACTTGGTAAGCTGCGCTATCTTGAAGTAACAAGTTCAATAAAGACTGTCCCAACAATCCGTTACTCCCAGTAATAATTACTTTTATCATTCTCTTTCAATTAAGTAGCTTTTTGCCTTAGCAGGAATTTCAAAAATTTAAAACAATTCTCTCAATTTGATAATCTGTTCAGGTCTTCCTAAAACAATTAAACTAGAACCAATAGTAAGCACTGTTTCTGCCTCTGGATTGATAATGTAATCTCGATCTGGGGTTCTGATTCCAATAACAGTACAACCTGTCTCTCTTCTTAAATCTAAATCTAAAATCGTTTTGTTAATATATTTTTTTGGTAAATCGTCTACGGCAATCTCCTCTAAATTCGCGGTGGTTTCTCCTTCAATCGTTAATCGATCGACAAACTCAATAACATCGGGTGTTACCACAAGAGAAGCCATATGATCCCCTCCGAGTTTATCGGGCATAATTACATTGCTTGCTCCAGCAATTTTTAATTTACTGTAGGAGGATTGATTGGAAGCTCTACTAATAATTTTACAGGTACTGTTTAACTGGTTTGCCGTTAAAACAACAAATAAATTATCTGCATCTGATGGCAAAGCGGTAATTAAAGTGGCCGCGTTTTCAATACCTGCTCTCAATAATGTTTCATCTAAAGTAGCATCTCCTTGAATATTTAAAATAGAATTTGCACCCAATTCTGCAGCAATCTCTTTGTCTTTTTCAACAACAACAAATTTCTGATTGTAGTTTTTTAATTTCAAAATGGCTTGTTTTCCGTTTCTCCCAAAACCACAAACAATCGTATGCCCTTTTAAACTTTTAATCTTCTTTTCCACTTTTCTGTGTTTAAATTGTTCAAATAACTTCCCACTCACTAAATATTCTGAGAAAATGGAAACTGCATACCCAAAAACAGTAATACTAGTTAAAATTAAAAATACTGTAAATATTTTTTCTTCGGGCGTGAATGGTTGTACTTCTCCAAACCCAACCGTAGTAATCGTAATTACAGTCATATACAATGCATCTACAAACGAGTAGTCAGACAAAATCATGTAGCCAGCAATACCCAATAAGATAATGGTAAAAACAAGAAAAAGCGTTTTATTAATCCTAGATGCTAAAATATTCATGAGCTATAAATCAAAAACTGAATTTCGTTTTGTGTAAATCATGTCTTTTAACTTTAACAAAAAAGCCATGGTTAAGTAGAGACCAAAAGGCAACCCTACTGTAAAAAAAGTAACGTAAATAAAAAACAAGCGTACATTTATTGCCCTCATACCCAAACGATCTGCTAATCTAGAAAAAACACCAAACCCGTTTCTTTCCAAAAAATGTCGCATCGAATTTATTAATTTCATCTTTTCAAACTTTAAATTCAAAGATAGTATTTTATACGAATTTGCTATTAGCATCGCTACTAAAAATGATTTGTATTGATTAACTTTGCTTTTTTTCCATAAAAGCGACACTTTTGAAAAACCAAGAATACATAGAAGTTTATGGAGCAAGGGCTCATAACTTAAAGAATATTGACGTAAAAATTCCTCGAGAAAAACTTGTTGTGATCACGGGCTTAAGTGGTAGTGGTAAGTCTTCTTTGGCTTTTGACACTATTTACGCAGAAGGTCAACGACGTTATATCGAAACTTTTTCGGCCTATGCCAGGCAGTTTTTAGGGGGATTGGAGCGCCCAGATGTTGATAAAATTGATGGCCTATCTCCTGTGATTTCAATTGAACAAAAAACAACTAATAAAAGTCCGCGCTCTACTGTTGGAACCATTACAGAAATTTACGATTTCTTACGCTTATTATTTGCCCGAGCTGCAGATGCGTATTCCTTCAATACGGGTCAAAAGATGGTAAGTTATTCTGACGAGCAAATAAAAAAATTAATCCTCAAAGATTTTGCAGATAAAAAAATAGCTGTTTTAGCACCATTAATTAAATCAAGAAAAGGACATTACAGAGAACTTTTCGAACAAATTTCGAAACAAGGATTTCTAAGGGCTCGTGTTGATGGGGAGATTCGAGAAATCGAAAAAGGCATGAAATTAGACCGATACAAAAACCACGATATTGAGGTTGTTATTGATAGATTAACCGTAAATAAATCCGCAGAAAAACGCTTAGAAGAAACGATTAAAACAGCCATGTACTCTGGAGATAATATTATAATGGTCATCGATATTGAAGATAACGATCCTCGCTATTTTAGTCGCGAACTCATGTGCCCAACATCCGGCATTGCCTATCCAAATCCAGAACCAAACACTTTTTCTTTCAATTCGCCAAAAGGAGCTTGTGACGCTTGTAACGGATTGGGTGTGAGTCAAGAAATCAACCTTCAAAAAGTAATTCCAGACAATTCCATTTCCATTAAAGCAGGGGGGATTGTTCCTTTAGGAGAAGAAAAAAATAGTTGGATTTTTAAGCAAATAGAAAACATTGCAGAACGCTACAAGTTCAAATTAAACGACCCGATTCATAAAATACCAAAAGCCGCCATAGAAATCATTCTTAATGGTGGTCACGAAACTTTTTCAATCAAATCGAAAACCGCTGGAGTTACCCGAAATTATGACATTGATTTTGAAGGAATACTTGCTTTTATAGAAAGCCAATATAAAAACTCAGAAAGCACTTCTATTAAACGTTGGGCAAAAGGTTTTATGGATGAAGTTTCTTGTAAGTCTTGCGAAGGGAAAAGATTAAAAAAAGCAGCACTTCATTTTAAGATTTCCGAAAAAAGCATCAGTGATTTGGTACAAATGGATATTACTGAGTTGGCCAATTGGTTTCAAAATATAGAAAAAGAATTGTCCCAAAAACAATTGGCGATTGGGGGAGAAATTCTCAAAGAAATTAGAACCCGTATTCAATTTTTATTGGATGTTGGATTGGATTACCTAACTTTAGATAGAACCTCAAAATCGCTTTCTGGCGGCGAAGCACAGCGAATTCGATTGGCAACTCAAATTGGTTCACAATTGGTGGGCGTTTTATATATTTTAGACGAACCAAGTATTGGGTTACACCAAAGAGACAATCAAAAATTAATAGATTCGCTCATCAAATTAAGAGACCTTGGGAATTCTGTTTTAGTCGTAGAGCATGACAAAGACATGATTGAGCATGCAGATTTTGTGTTTGACATTGGTCCAGGTGCAGGAAAATATGGTGGGGAAATTGTTTCAGCTGGAACATTTAAAGATCTTATAAAACAACGAACACTTACCGCTGACTACATAACTGGCAAAAAAGAAATTGCGATGCCAAAAGAACGGAGACCTGGAAATGGTAAAACCATTAAACTCTCTGGCGCAAGTGGGAACAACTTAAAGAATGTTACAGCAGAATTCCCCCTTGGAAAAATGATTTGTGTAACGGGAGTATCTGGTAGTGGAAAATCGACACTTATCAACGAAACGTTGTATCCTATTTTAAATGCACACATTTATAGAGGCGTAAAAAAACCAATGCCTTACAAAAAAATTGAAGGATTAGAACATGTAGACAAAGTTATCGATATTGATCAATCACCAATTGGAAGAACACCTCGCTCAAACCCTGTGACCTATACAGGTACTTTTAGCGAAGTAAGAAGCTTGTTTGCAAAAACGCCAGAAGCAGCCATTCGAGGCTACAAACCAGGTCGTTTTTCGTTCAATGTTACTGGAGGAAGATGTGAAACGTGTCAAGGAGGAGGGGTTCGAGTGATAGAAATGAATTTCCTGCCTGATGTTCATGTAGAATGCGAGACTTGTCAAGGAAAACGTTTTAATAGAGAAACTTTAGAAATTCGATACAAGGGGAAATCCATTTCAGATGTCTTAAACATGACTATTGATGATGCGACTAATTTCTTCGAAAACATACCTAAAATTTATAGAAAGTTAAAAACAATAAAAGATGTTGGCTTGGGATACATTACCCTCGGACAACAATCTACAACCTTGTCTGGAGGAGAAGCACAACGAATAAAATTAGCTTCCGAATTGTCAAAAAGAGATACTGGAAACACATTTTATATCCTAGACGAACCAACAACAGGGCTTCATTTTGAAGACATTCGGGTTTTAATGGATGTCTTAAATAAATTGGCCGACAAAGGAAATACAGTCTTAATTATTGAACACAATTTAGATGTTGTAAAATTAGCCGATTATATTATTGACGTGGGTATGGAAGGTGGAAAAAAAGGGGGACAAATTTTATGTTCAGGAACACCAGAAGAAGTTGCAAAACATAAAAAAAGTTATACCGCCAAGTTTTTGAAAAAAGAATTATATTAGTAGATTCGTTACAGTAAAAAAACTTTAAATTGTTAAGAATTATGATGAATGATGATCAAAAAATAAAAGAAAAACTACAACCAAAAACCTGGAATGAAGTAAAAACAAACGATTCGTGGGCCATCTTTAAAATTATGGCTGAATTTGTTACTGGGTATGAAAAACTAAGTAAGATAGGCCCTTCAGTTTCTATTTTTGGTTCGGCAAGAACTAAGCCAGAAGATCCTTATTATAAACTGGCAGAAGAAATTGCCTTTAAATTAACACAAAATGGATACGGAGTCATCACCGGTGGTGGCCCTGGAATCATGGAGGCAGGAAACAAAGGTGCACACAGAGGAAAAGGAACTTCTGTGGGGCTAAATATTGAGTTGCCGTTTGAACAACATTACAATCCTTGGATTGACAATGATAAAAATTTAGAGTTTGATTATTTTTTCGTTCGAAAAGTAATGTTTGTAAAATACTCGCAAGGCTTTATTGTAATGCCTGGTGGTTTTGGAACCTTAGATGAATTATTTGAAGCCATCACTCTAATACAGACCAATAAAATTGGCCGTTTTCCAATTGTTTTAGTTGGAAATAAATTCTGGGGAGGGTTAATGGATTGGATTAAAAACACACTTTTAGAAGAAGGTAATATTTCCGAAAAAGATTTAAAGTTATTTAGAGTTGTTGATACCGCAGATGAAGCAATAGACCATTTAAATAAGTTCTATGCAAAGTATCAATTAAAACCAAACTTCTAAAACACATTTCACACTCCCCCATTGAAAACATTTTTGTCAATTCCCTTTTTATTATTTCTGTTGAGCTATCAAATGATTGCTCAGCAGAATTCTATTGTAATAAAAGCAACTTTAGACGATGCAAAAAGTCAATTAAACATTCAACAAAGAATTGTCTATTATAACACATCCAATCAAGAATTAGAAAGTGTTTTTCTGCACAATTGGCCCAACAGTTTTAAAAATAGAAAAACAGCATTATCGAAACGATTTATCGAAGCATATCAAAAAAATCTATATTTCGCAAAAAAAGAAGAGTTAGGCGCTACGGATATTAAAAATATCTCGGTAAACTTCGAAACAGTCGACTTTAAAGAATTAGAAAAACAAATTGACGTCCTAGAAATCTCCTTAAAAAAGCCATTAAGACAAAATGATAGTATTGTTATAAACGCAATATACAGTATAAAGATACCGAGTGCAAAATTTACAAATTACGGAAGAACAAAAACAGGTTATCAACTTCGATATTGGTACTTAAATCCTGCTGTTTACAGTAAACAGTGGCAATTAATGAGTAACTTAAACAATGATGATTTGTATGAAATCCCTACAAATTACACCTTAGATTTAAAGCTACCAAAAGACTACAAAGTAAATAGTAATTTAAAAAAACAGAAGACTACTGGAAAGGAGTTCAACCACTTTCATTTTACAGGAACACAAAAAATTGACGTTGTTTTAGCAATTGACAAAACGAATAATTTTAAAATACATAAAACAAAAAACCTTGCCGTTCATACAGATATTTTAGACGGTACAATTGACCATAAATTGGCTACCGGCATCTTAAACAGGGAACTTAATTTTCTTGAAAAACATCTCGGAAAGTATCCACACAAAGAGATTTTTCTTGACAAAGTTGCACAAAAAAAAGATCCAATATATGGACTAAGCCAGCTGCCCGGTTTTGTGCGACCATTTTCTGATACGTTTAAAACAGATATCACTCTTTTTAAGATTTTGACAAAAAAATATATAGAGAATACGCTTTTCGTAAACAAAAGAAAAGAGTATTGGATTACTGATGGATTGCAAAATTACTTGATGATGGAATATGTAAATACATACTATCCAGAAGTAAAACTCCTAGGAAGCACCTCTAAATCTTGGTTTTTAAAACGGTACAATGTTGCATCGTTATATTTTAACGATAAATACTCTTTTGTATACCAATTGAGTGCACGAAGTTTTTTAGACCAAACATTAACAACAAGTGCCGATTCTTTATCTAACTTTAATCGGAGAATCGTAAACAAGTATAAAGCAGGCTTAGGGTTTAAATACTTAAAAGGATATATTGGAGCACCAGAACTAAATGGAGCTATTAAAGCGTTTTATCAAAATAAAAAGTTACAAAAAGTTTCTGCAGAAGATTTTAAAACTACAATTACAAACCGAACGACAAAGGACTTAAGTTGGTTTTTTGGTGATTATATTCAAACCAATAAGAAAATTGATTACACGATAAAAAAAACAGAAATCATAGGAGATAGTGTAAAAATTACCATTGAAAACAAAAGAAATATTACAGTTCCAATTGCATTATATGGTTTAAAAAACAAAGAAATAAAATTCAAAAAATGGTATACTGCTATTGACAGTACGAAAATAATTACTTTAAAAAACTTGGACTACGAGACGTTTGCATTGAATTACGAACAAGAATATCCAGAACACAATACCTTAAACAATCAGAAGAGTCTCAAGAAACGGTTGTTTAACAAGCCTTTAAAATTTTCTTTTATAAAGGACATTCAAAACCAGAACTATAATCAAGTTTTCTATCAACCAAGTTTTGATTACAACCTTTATGATGGTTTTATCTTAGGATTAAAACTACACAACAAACCCATTATAAAAAAAAACTTAGAAGTCGTATTCAAACCTTCTTACGCTTTTAAAAGTACCTCAGTTAACGGTATGTTCTCTTTAAAATACAATCACTATTTTGAAGAAACACGCATCTATAAAATAGCATATGGTCTTTTTGGAAGCACCCAACATTATACAGAAGGACTCTCTTATAAAGCATTCATTCCATATGTTAATTTAATTTTCAAAAGAAAATCTCTCAGAGGACTCAGCAGAGAATCAATTACGGCCAAGTTAGTTAATATCCACAAAGAAACAACTCCTAATCAACCCTTTAAAGAACAAAATTCCTATGGTATTTTTAAACTAGATTATCAGTACTCAAATCCAGATATTATTGATGAATTTAGATATCGATTTAGCTTAGAAGCTGCGAAAAACTTCTCTAAACTTTCTTTAGACCTCAGATACAGAGCACTCACTGCAAAAGATACACAATTAGATTTCAGAGTCTTTGCAGGTACTTTTTTAAACAACACAAGCACTGGTGACTACTTTAGTTTTGGATTAGACAGAGCGAACGATTATTTATTTGAACTCAATTATTTTGGGAGATCTGAAAGTTCAGGAGTATTTAGTCAACAATTCATCATCAACGAAGGAGGATTTAAGTCAATATTACCCACTCGATTTGCGAATCAATACCTACTTTCAACCAACTCGAGTATTGGCTTATGGAAATGGGTCGAAGCCTACAACGGAATTGCATTCTTAAAAAATAGAGGTGAGCGCCTCTATTTTGGATACGAAAATGGCGTCCGATTTAATTTTATTCATAATATTTTAGAAGTTTATTTTCCATTATACTCGAACAACGGATGGGAAGTCTCTCAAAAATCATATGTTGAAAAAATTAGGTTTACACTATCCGCAGACATCCAATCTATTTATAGTTTTTTTAGACGTGGATTTTTATGATATTCTCATAAAAAAGATGCTTTTTAAGCATTAAATTTAATTTAACGCATTAAAAAGATAAATTTTTAAATTTAACTTAAAATTAGTACTTTTGTAAAACTGAAAAAAAATAGTTTATGACAAACACTGAAACACAACAAAAACAAAACATTTCCTTTGAAGATTTCAAAAATGAAGTCTTAAAAGATTACAAAATCGCAAGAGTTAGTAGAGAATGTAGTTTATTGGGTAGACGTGAAGTTTTAACAGGGAAAGCAAAGTTTGGAATTTTTGGAGATGGAAAAGAAGTTCCACAATTGGCCTTAGCAAAAGCTTTTAAAAACGGTGATTTTAGATCGGGTTATTATAGAGATCAAACCTTTATGATGGCAATTGATGAACTCACTCCACAACAGTTCTTTTCAGGATTATATGCACATACAGATATTGAAGTAGAACCTATGTCTGCAGGAAGACAAATGGGCGGACATTTTGCAACACATAGTTTGCATGAAGACGGTACTTGGAAAAACCTAACCAAACAAAAAAATTCTTCTTCAGACATCTCACCTACAGCAGGACAAATGCCACGATTATTAGGATTGGCACAAGCTTCTAAGATTTTTAGAAATGTTCCCGTACTAAAGAATCACACCCATTTTTCTGACAACGGAAATGAAGTTGCATGGGGAACCATTGGAAATGCAAGTACAAGTGAAGGAGTATTTTTCGAAACGATAAATGCAGCCGGTGTATTACAAGTACCTATGGTCATGAGTGTTTGGGACGATGAATATGGAATCTCTGTACACGCAAAACATCAAACAACAAAAGAAAGTATTTCTGAAATTTTAAAAGGATTTCAACGGGACGAAAATCATAATGGATATGAAATTTTCATTGTAAATGGCTGGGACTATGTGCAATTAATAGATGTCTATCAGAAAGCGTCTGAAATTGCAAGAACAACACATGTACCTGTCTTGATTCATGTAAAAGAATTGACACAACCACAAGGACACTCTACTTCTGGTTCTCATGAGCGCTACAAAGGCGTTGATCGCCTTCAATGGGAAAAAGACTTTGATTGCATCGTTAAAATGCGAGAATGGATTCTAAACTTTGAATTGGAAACTGAGGACGGAAGCGTCTTAAAGTTTGTCGAATCCGAGGAAACATTAATCCTTTTAGACAAAGAGGCAAAAAAAGAAGTAAGCAATGCCAAAAGAATTGCCTGGAACGCTTATTTAAATGAAATAAAAGCAGAATTAATCTCTGCAATTGACTTATTGGACAGGGTTGCTCTAAAGAGTAGCAACAAAACCTTTATTACAAAATACAAAGACGATTTAAACGAAATTATAGAACCAAACAGAAAAGACATTCTAGTGGCACTTCGTAAAAGTGTCCGCTATTTAAAAGAAGAGCAATTTTTAGAAAAAACAGAACTTCAACAATTTATAAAAAATTATTCCAAAAGAATTCAATATAAATATTCAGCGCATTTAACAAGTGAAACAGAAAAATCGGTTTTAAACATTCATCCCGAGAAGCCAAGATATAAAGAGGAAAAAAACCTCGTAGATGCGCGTATTATTATGCGTGACAATTTTGATGTACTGCTCAAAAAACACCCAGAATTGTTGATTTTCGGTGAAGATGCGGGTTTTATTGGAGACGTAAACCAAGGATTAGAAGGACTGCAAGAAAAATATGGAGCGCTAAGAGTTGCAGATACTGGAATTAGAGAAGCTACCATTATTGGACAAGGTATTGGAATGGCAATGCGAGGCTTACGTCCCATTGCAGAGATTCAGTACTTAGATTACTTGCTGTATGCTTTACAGATTCTAAGCGATGATTTAGCCACATTACTTTACCGAACCTATGGAAGACAAAAAGCACCCTTAATTATTAGAACACGGGGCCATCGACTGGAAGGGATTTGGCATGCTGGATCTCCAATGGGTGGAATTATTAATAATGTACGAGGTATTCATGTGTTGGTGCCAAGAAACATGACGAAGGCAGCTGGTTTTTACAATACACTCATAGAGGGTGATGAACCTGCGATTGTAATCGAGTGTTTAAATGGGTACCGTTTAAAGGAAGAAATGCCTGTAAACTTAGGAAGCTATAAAACTGCAATTGGTGTTGTAGAAAAAATTAAGGAAGGAGATGACTTAACTGTAATTTCTTACGGATCTACTTTAAGAATTGTAGAAGAAGCTGCTAAAGATTTGGCTCAAGTTGACATTCATATCGAAATTATTGATGCACAATCTTTACTGCCTTTTGACATTCATCATGAAACGGTAAAATCTGTTGCAAAAACAAATAGATTGTTAGTGGTAGACGAGGACGTTCCAGGAGGTGCTTCAGCGTATTTATTACAAGAAATTGTAGAAAATCAAAATGGATACCAACACCTAGACAGCAAACCTGCTACGCTAACGTCAAAAGCACACAGACCTGCATACGGAACAGATGGTGACTATTTTTCGAAACCTTCTGCAGAAGATGTTTTTGAGAAAATTTACGAGATGATGCACGAAGTAAATCCTTCAAAATATAAAAGTTTATTTTAAAAAATAATATATAATAAGAACAAGCTCAAGCAGAAATGTTTGAGCTTTCTTTTTTTAACATCATTTAGAAGTAACTAAATGTTTTATTTTTAATATTTTAGTAAACGAAATAACCAACCTTTTTACCCATGAAAAAAATTCTATTATTTTTAGTATTGATCGCTTTTATGCAACCTATTGAATTGAATGCACAAAGCGGAAGAGTTAAGCGAAAAAAGAAGACTAAAAAGGAACTGGTTTCGAGTACACCTATAAAAAAGAAAGAAAAAGCAGTAACCTATACCGATTTTGTAACTCCAAATACGAAAACGGATGAAGGACTTTTTAATGTACATAAAAACTACAATAAATTCCTCTATGAAATTCCGAAATCCTATTTAGGAAAAGAAATGATCTTGGTTACAAGAATAAAAAACATTCCCGCTGATCTTGGAGGAGGTTATGTAAATGCTGGATCTAAAATAAACACACAGGTGGTTGTTTGGGAAGCATTCCAAAACAAAATTCTTTTAAAAGTAAAATCCTATAATGCAATTGCCAACGATTCTTTGCCCATCTACAAATCGGTCAAAGCAAACAACTTAGAACCCATCATTTATGCCTTTGATATCAAATCAGAAAATCTAGATTCGACAGCCGTTTTAGTCGATGTTACAAAATTCTTCTCAACAGACATAAAAGCAATCACAGGTCTTCCTGCAAGGTTTAGAAAAACCTACAAAGTAAAACAACTCGATGCATCAAGAAGCTTTATCAACTCTATAAAAAGCTATCCAAAAAATATTGAAGTAGTGCAAGATTTCACTTTTGATGCAGATGCACCACCAAGTAATAAAAAAACAAACACCATCACGATTCGCATCAATCAATCGATGATTCTATTGCCAGAAAAACCAATGATGCCTCGATTGCATGACAAGCGTGTTGGCTATTTTTCTGTTGGAAATGTAGACTACAACTCAGAAGCATTAAAAGCAGATAGCAAAAGGTACATTAGACGCTGGCGGTTAGAACCTACTGATGAAGCAGCCTATAACAGAGGAGAATTAGTCGCTCCTAAAAAACCAATTGTATACTATATTGATCCAGCAACTCCCGAAAAACTGAGAAAATACATCAAGCAAGGGGTGGATGATTGGCAAAAAGTATTTGAAACAGCAGGTTTTAAAAACGCCATTTATGCCAAAATGCCACCAACAAAGGAAGAAGACCCAGAGTTTAGCATGGAAGACATTCGGTATTCATCCATAAGATATGTGGCAAGTACAACACGAAATGCAACCGGTCCAAGCGTCTCAGATCCTCGATCTGGAGAAATTATTGAAAGTGATATTATTTGGTACCACAACCATTTGCGGTCCTATAGAAATCGGTATTTACTAGAAACGGGTGCAGCAAATCCATCGGCAAGAACATTAGATACAAAACCTGAAGAAATTGGAGAAATGATGCGAATGGTCATTGCACATGAAGTTGGCCATGCTTTAGGTTTGCCTCACAACATGGCAGCAAGTTTTGCTTATCCAGTAGACTCGCTTCGTTCAGGAAAATTTACTCAGAAATATGGAATTGCCGCGACCATTATGGATTATGCACGCTACAACTACATTGCGCAACCGGGAGATAAAAACATTCGTTTTATTAGACAGTTGGGGCCCTATGATCATTATGCTATCAATTGGGGATACCGTAAAATTGCAGCAGCTAGCCAAGACCAAGGTGAGGTGGCAACTCTAGATAAGTGGATCGCTGACAAAGCAAATAATCCAATATATCGTTTTGGAGGACAACGTTTTGATCCATCATCACAAACAGAAGGCATTGGAAATGATCAGGTAAAAGCAAGTACGTATGGAATCAAAAATTTAAAAATTGTTGCAAAAAACCTACCTGAATGGACTTCTACTCAAACCAATAATTATGAAGATTTGAGTGAATTATATGGCGAACTTCTGAGTGTTTGGAATCTGTATGTAGGGCATGTTGCTGGAAATATTGGGGGTATCTATGAGTTCAAC
>TARA_B110000879_G_scaffold50071_1_pt1 | contig 18837 bp, 16 predicted proteins | sample TARA_B110000879 | Tara Oceans TARA_B110000879 (sample SAMEA4398094) | marine metagenome | biome: Polar Biome; feature: [SRF] surface water layer (ENVO:00010504); material: water (ENVO:00002006), including particulate matter (ENVO:01000060) such as... | depth 5 m
TTGATCCAGACCATGTAAAGTTGAAAACAAAATCTCCTGCTGTAGTAACTATTGGTGTTGGAATATCTCTGACTCCCATTACTCTCGTGTCTTCTCCTGTCCATGCAAAGTAAGTGTCATTTGAAAATGAAACGTTTGTAATTGCAATCGTATACGTTTCATCTTCTGTTACACCATCATCTGTTGGAGTTACATCAAAATAAACAGCACTTTGTCCATCTACAAACGTAATGGAGGTTGGATAATCTGCTTCTACGGTTCCATCTGAAGAAGTAACTGCAAGGGAAACATCAACCGTTCCGGTAATGGCAAATGGCATTTCTAATCGATACGTCATCGTTTCTCCTTCGTAAGGGGATGAAGTTGCATTGTCATCGGTGAAACTAACTTTAACTTCCTGTGGAAGCGGAGACAATTCTCCTGGGTTGGTAACACTGTCGGTATTGTCTTCACAAGAAACTGCGAGCAAAGAGAAAAGAGCGATGTAAAGTATATTTTTAAGTTTTTTCATAATAAAAAGATTTTTCTGATTATAATTTAAAGTTTAAACGAGCAAACGCTGTTCTTCCATTGATACCAAACTGTGAAGTAACTCGTGGGTAAATAAACTGATTCCCACTTGTTAATCCTGCTGGGGTTGCATCTGGATACACATCAAAAATGTTACTTGATCCAACTGTAAAAGTTAGGTTTTCAGTAACATCAAAGCCAAATGATAAATCTGTAAGAATCTTTCCTGCAAATTCTTGGTGATCACCGTCTGGATTAAATACTGATCCAAAGTAAGAGTTTCTTAAGAATACTGACCAGGTGTCTCCTTTTAAGGTGTGGCTTAAATTCCCTTTTACTCTTGGGCTTGCTAATTCTAAAAAGTACGTTTCTCTTTCTCCAAAGTACGTATCTAATTGATCTGCTAAAAGAACTGAAGCGTGAATGTCATCTACTTGTTCTGTTTTTGCATATGCAAAAGCTAAGTCTGTTGTTAAGGCTACATCGCCTAAAATCGTTGCTCTGTGTGAAATATTAACATCAACTCCTGTTGTTTCTGTATCAATTGCATTGGCAAAGAATCTTGCTTTACTTGCATCTACTGAACTTGGTAAATTAAAGTTTCCAGTTAAGGTTACTCGATCTTCAATCGCAATAAAGTAAGCATCTACCGTTAAGGTTAAGTTTGCTTCTGGAATTTTTGCTGTAATACCAAAACTTGTACTGAAAGATTCTTCTTGTGTTAACTGAGGAATCCCAACGGCTTGTGCTTCTGGACTGTCATTAGAGGCTGTTAAAACTTCTACTGGGTCTCCATTGATAAAGTTGGTGCTAATGGTATTAAAGTTTAACTGGTGTAATGATGGTGCTCTAAACCCAGTACTTGCTGCGGCTCTTAAATTAACGTTGTCGGTTAACTTATATAATGAAGCTAATTTCCAGTTTAAGGTTGATCCAAAATCACTGTAGTTTTCATAACGCAAGGCGCCTGAAACCATCCATTCTTCTGTGAAATCTATTTCTACATCTGCATACGCTGAATAACTGTTTCTAAATGCATTTCTTTCGTTTCCGGGTCTAAACCCTGGGAATACTTGGATTCCTCCGGGTCTTCCTCTTCCAAAGAAATCTTTTACTTGTAAGGCTGCATCTCCGTTCCATTCGTCACCGTTAATATCATAGGTCATCCAAGATTCATCTTGACCTGCAAATATTTGGTAATTCTCTAGTCTGTATTCTGCTCCAAAGGCAACATTCATCCCTTGAAATTTATCTTCATAAAATCTACTAAGATCTACGTTGGTTGTATTCTCTGCTGCTGAAAATCCTCCGGCATTTACTTCTACTGGTGAACCTGATAATAACGTTGCGTTTACGGAGTTGCTGATATTAAAACCAAATGAGTTTTCTCCCCATGTGTTACTAAAGTCTACATCCCATTCGCCTTGCTTTCCTCTAATTCCAAAAGCGGCGGACTTGTCTTTTACATCACTATTGATTTCTGGTAAGAATCCGGCTCTGTACAATCCGGTATAGGCTCTTGATTGATCTGGTCTTCTGTAAAAACCTCCGGCGTTACCATTTCTGTAACTCATACCACCAAAAGCATAGAATTCTAAGTCTTCTGTTAATGGCAACTCCATGTTTGCGAAGAACTTTCCACTTCGTAATTGAGACTGTCCAACTCTCATGTTAAAGTCGGTACGATCTAATCCTCGTACACCTAATTCTGCATCGGTGGTATTGAAGTTTAATAAAGATTGTAACTCTGACATGTTGGTTGCTGCACTAATATCATTTTTAAGTGCTAAGTCAAAATGTTCTACTCCTTGGGCAAAGAATTGAATGTCTGACATACTGTATTGGGTAATGTCGGATCCTTGTCCACTATTAAAACCAACCCATTCTACGGAGTTTGCTCCGTTAAAAATTGATCCTGAATATCCTGAAAAACCAGCTCTTCTTGATGGCTCTCTTGTTGAAACAGATCCTGTGAAGTTGATAAAACCGCCGTCTTCTGTTAAGCGAACTCCATAGTTGGCGTCTAATTGAAAGCCTTCGCCATCAAATCCTCCTCTTTGGTCATTCGTCTCACTTCCTACGTTGGCGTTGGTATTCATTTGTATGCTAAAGCCTACCGCGTCTTTTAAAACGATATTGATAACTCCTGCAATGGCATCACTACCATATTGTGCAGCGGCTCCGTCTTTTAAAATCTCTATTCTTTTTATTGAAAAGGAAGGAATCGCGTTCATATCGGTTCCTACACTCCCTCTACCAACCGTACTGTTTACGTTTACTAAAGAGGTCTTATGTCTTCTTTTTCCGTTGACAAGTACTAGTACTTGATCGGGACCTAATCCTCTTAAAGCGGCGGGATCGATATGATCGGTACCGTCTGAAATTGTTTGTGAGGTAGATGTAAATGAAGGCGCTACAAAGTTTAAAATATCATTGATACTTACTTGTGGGCTTACGGCTGTTAATTCTGAAATATCAATAATATCGACAGCTACGGGGGTGTTTGCGACCGTTCTGTTTTTATTTCTAGACCCTACCAATACAATTTCATCAAGTGAAACATTGTCTTCTTGTAAGGTGATTGAAAGGTATTTTGTATCTGTAATCTTTTTTGATACGGTTTCATATCCGAGTGATGAAAAGACTAACGTTGATGGCATTTTTGTCAAATCAACAGAAAACATTCCTTGATCATCTGTAGATACGCCATTGGATGTTCCTTTTTCTAGAACGTTAATGTATGGCAATCCTGACCCATCGGCGGAAACCACTTTACCCTTAACTATCTGAGCTGAAATTGCTTGTGTTAACAAAAACAAACAGCTAATAACTAAACTCTTTAAAAAGTTATTTTTTTTCATAAAACTGAATTATTGATTAATAATCACAAATGTTTGCTTTTTTCATGACAAAAACAAGGAAATGTTATAAAAATGTTAATATTCCATGGATTTAAGTAGCAACTTTGAGAAGATTTCGACTATTTATCTTTAACCTTCTTTTAACAACTGTTTTTTGGTTAATATTGTAGCTTTGTTTTTTCTAAAAAAAATAACACCTCATAAAAAATAAAAATGGATATTGACGTAAGAGCTATTAATGAAAAAATTGAAAGAGAAAGCGCCTTTATAGACATTCTTTCTTTAGAAATGAATAAAGTAATTGTTGGACAAAAACAAATGATAGAAAGTTTATTAATTGGACTTCTAGGAAATGGTCACATTTTATTAGAAGGAGTTCCTGGTTTAGCAAAAACTTTAGCCATTAACACATTATCGAAAGCAGTGCAAGCAAGTTTTAGTAGGGTGCAGTTTACGCCAGACTTATTGCCTGCGGATGTTGTAGGTACTATGATTTACAACATGAAGGAGAATGATTTTGCAATCAAAAAAGGACCTATATTTGCCAACTTTGTATTGGCAGATGAGATTAACAGAGCTCCTGCAAAGGTGCAATCTGCTCTACTAGAAGCAATGCAAGAACGCCAAATTACAATTGGAGACACGACTTTTAAATTGGATGAACCTTTTTTGGTAATGGCAACACAAAACCCTGTAGAGCAAGAAGGAACTTATCCTTTACCAGAAGCTCAGGTAGATCGTTTTATGTTAAAAGTAGTCATTGATTACCCGAAACTACAGGACGAACAAATTATTATGCGCCAAAATTTATCTGGCGAATTTGCAACCGTAAATCCAGTAATTTCTGTAGATCAGATCTTAAACGCCCGTAAAGTGGTAAATGAGGTTTACATGGATGAGAAAATAGAAAAATATATTTTAGATATTATTTTTGCAACCAGATACCCTGAAAAATATAATTTACCTCAACTAAAAGATTTAATTGGCTTTGGAGCCTCTCCACGTGGAAGTATTAATTTAGCAAAAGCGGCGAAGTGCTATGCCTTTATTAAAAGAAGAGGTTATGTAATACCAGAAGATGTTAGAGCTGTTGTATTTGATGTTTTACGTCACAGAATTGGAATTACCTACGAAGCGGAAGCAGAAAACGTAACCTCTGTAGACATCATCAATTCAATTATCAACGAAATTGAAGTCCCTTAAAAAGCCATTCTCACCTAGCTTTTAGTAATTTACTAAAAGTGAAGTGCCAAAAAGTCAATAGCAAAAATGGATACAAAGGAGATTCTTAAAAAAGTTCGGAAAATAGAGATTAAGACACGGCGTTTGTCTGATCATATCTTTGGGGGTGAATATCATTCCTCATTTAAAGGACGTGGAATGACCTTTTCTGAAGTAAGGCAATACCAGTTTGGTGACGACGTGAGAGCAATCGATTGGAATGTTACTGCCCGATATAACGAACCTTATATTAAGGTCTTTGAAGAAGAGCGCGAATTAACCATGTTGTTAATGGTCGATGTCTCGGGTTCTGAATCTTTTGGAACGGCAACGCAATTTAAAAAAGATACGGTTACAGAAATTGCAGCTACTTTGGCCTTTTCTGCTACTCAAAATAATGATAAAGTGGGTTTGATGCTTTTTTCCGATGACATTGAACTCTACATTCCACCTAAAAAAGGGAAAAGTCATGTCTTAAGAATTATTCGCGAATTGATTGAATTTAAACCGAAAAGCAAAAAAACAAATATTGCTGCAGCTTTAAAATTCTTATCCAGTGTAACGAAGAAGAAAGCGATTGTTTTTATGCTTTCAGATTTCATAGACGATGGGTATGAGAAAACATTAAAAATTGCAGGAAAGAAACACGATTTAACAGGCATTAGAGTTTATGATAAACATGATGAAGAAATTCCCAACCTAGGAATGGTTCCAATGTTAGATGCCGAAACTGGCACTGTACAATTAATAAATACGGGATCAAAAAAAACAAGAACAAACTACAAAACAAACGCGATTCGGTTGTTGGACTATTACACAAATACCTTCAAAAGAAGTGGTGCAGGAACTATAAACACACGTGTCGATGAAAGTTATGTAAAGAAATTATTAGGCTATTTTAAACACAAGGGAAGATAGGAAAGCATGCTTCCTCTTTTCGAAGGGAAGAAATTGCGAATAAAAACAAACCCCTTAACAGTAAAAAGAATTTACACATTGAAAATAAGTACAAAAAATACCCCATTTAAAAACCTTGTAGAAAAAAGACAGAGAACGTCTTCTACTTCTATAGAGTCGCACATAAGAGGGTTTAGTTTTTTATTAATATTCCTGTTTTCTATGGTGAGTTTTTCCCAAAAAAGACCAATCGTAAAAGCGGAAATTGACACGACAAATATTCGAATTGGGGAACAATTCAATTTAAAAATTTCTGTAAACGAAATCAAGAATGTAATCATTCCAAAACTCGAATTAAAAGGTTTGGAAGTGATTGATTCTGCAAAAACCGATACACTTAAAAACAGTCTTGTTAAAAAATATGTTTTAACCGGTTTTGACAGTGGATCTTTTTATATTCCGCAACAACAAATCTTTGTCAAAAACCAAGCGTTCTTAACAGATTCATTACTGATTAACGTTGCAACAATTGTGGTAGATACCACGAAAATCAAAAAATTTCCAATCAAATCTATCAAAAACGAACCCTATGTTTTAGATGACTTTAAGGCTTATTTATGGATGGCTTTGTTCGTGCTATTACTACTCGGTCTTTTAGTTTATTTCATCTTCTTTAGAAAGAAAAAAGAAGTAACAGAAGAAGTTGTTGTCCCATTAATTCCTGCCTACGAAGAGGCCATTGAGAAATTACATCAGTTAGATGAAAAACTCTTGTGGCAAAATAATAAGGTAAAAGAATACTATAGTGAATTAACAGAAATTGTAAGAAATTATATTGGCCGAGATATTGAAATTCCAACATTTGAGCAAACTACTAATGAAATTATTGAATTGATAGAGACTCAAAACGACCAAAAAAAATTAGGCCTTTCAAAAGAAACGATTGCTACGATCAATTTGTTACTCAGAAATGCGGATTTAGTGAAATTTGCAAAATCAAAACCTTTGTCTTACGAAATTGAAGACGATCGAAAATTTGCGGAGTTGATTATCACAAAAATTCAACCGAAAGTTGTCGAATACAAATCGACAATTATAGCACAAACACCTGAATCAAATACGAATTCAAAAACAACAACGAAAGATGTGGACTAATTTTGAATTTTTAAACCCTGGTTTTTTATGGCTTTTAGTGGGTGTTCCACTCCTAGCAATCTGGCACTTTTTTACACGAAAAAAAGACATGGCAGTATTGACCATGCCAAGTGTAAAAGGGTTTAAAGTACACACTTCTTTTATTTCTAAACTAAAGCCTTTTTTATACTTATTACGATTAATGGCAATCACCTGTTTATTAGTTGCTTTGGCAAGACCAAGAAATGTGTCTGTAAGTAAAAAAACAAAAACCAACAGAGGAATTGATATTGTCATGGCCATTGATGTTTCAGCAAGTATGTTGGCAAGAGATTTAAAACCGAATCGACTGGAAGCTTTAAAAAAAGTAGCGATTGATTTTGTAAATAGAAGACCCAACGACAGAATCGGAATTGTAGTTTATGCGGGAGAAAGTTTCACGCAAACACCCATTACCAGTGATAAAGGAATTTTGAAAAACACGATTTCCGAATTGAAATGGGGGCAATTAGAAGGAGGTACGGCGATTGGTATGGGCTTAGGCTCTGCAGTGAACCGATTAAAAGAAAGCAAAGCAAAAAGCAAAGTAATTATCTTATTAACGGATGGGGTAAATAATTCTGGCTTTGTAGACCCAAAAACGGCGACAGAATTGGCAAAAGAACTGGCCATTAAAGTCTATACCATTGGTATTGGCACCAATGGGATGGCAGATTTTCCTTGGAGTAAAGATCCAAGAACAGGGAAACTTCAGTTTCGAAAACAACAGGTTGAGATTGATGAAAAGTTATTACAATTTATTGCTACAGAAACACAAGGAAAATACTTTAGAGCAATAGATAATGCTTCTCTAAAGGAGATTTATAATGAAATTGACAAACTTGAAAAAACAAAAGTTGAAGAGTTTAAATATTATAATTATCAAGAGAAATATCGAATATTAGTTCTTTTTGCTTTAGGGTTTTTGCTTTTAGAGTTCCTATTAAGAAGCACAGTATTTAAGAGTTTTATTTAGTCCTTTTGAAAAACTAAAGAAGTAAAAGTGATTGTTTAAATTTCCAACGCTTTCAATAACAAAAAAATGTATCAGATAGAAGAACCTATTTATTTTTATTTCCTCGCAGTAATTCCAGCAGTAATTGTTGTCTTTCTGTTAGTGTTTTTTTGGAAAAAAAAGACACAGAAAAAATTTTCTAATAGCAGTTTACTCGTGCAATTAGCCCCGAATACATCTACCTTTAAATCCGTGTTAAAACTTACTTTTTTACTCATCGGATTGTCTTTGTTGATTGTTTCATTGACCAACCCCAAAATGGGGACCAAAATAAAAACCGTAAAAAGAGAAGGGGTGGATGTTGTTTTTGCCTTAGATGTTTCAAAAAGTATGTTGGCAGAAGATATTGCGCCAAACCGTTTAGAGAAATCAAAGCAAATTATTTCTAAAATCATCGACAAATTAGGGTCCGATCGCGTTGGGATTATCATTTATGCAGGAAATGCATATCCTCTTTTACCAATTACAACAGATCATGCAGCTGCAAAAATGTTTTTGCAAAATGCAAGTCCAGATCTGGTGTCTAGTCAAGGGACTGCAATTAATGAAGCGTTAGACTTGGCCAAAACCTATTATAATAATGATGAACAAACCAATCGTTTTTTAATTATTATCTCGGATGGTGAAGATCATCAAGAAGAAACAAAACAAGTGGCCCAAAACATTTCCAATGAAGGCATCAAAGTATATACTATTGGTGTAGGAACTGAAAACGGCGGCCCCATTCCAATGAAAATAAATGGTTCTTTGATTGGTTATAAAAAGGACAACAAAGGCAAAACGGTAATTACCAAAAGGGTTTCAAAAGTTTTGCAAGACATTGCAGATGCTTCAGACGGAAACTATGTTGACGGAAACAAAACAGAAACTCCGGTAAAAGAACTTGCAGCAATTATTGGGAATGCTAAAAAAAGCGAATTCGAAACGAAACAATTTTCAGACTATAAAGATCAATTTCAATGGTTTATTGGAATCGGACTTTTATTTCTAATTATTGATGGGTTCTTTTTTGAAAAGAAAACAAAATGGTTAAGTAAAGTTGATTTATTTGACGAAGAAAAAAATAAAAAATAAACATCCGATGAAACAAATTCAGGCACTTCTTTTTCTAATGCTGATTCTTTTATCATCAAAAGAGATTTGGGCACAAAAAGACACCATTGTTGCTCAAAGAGCTGCAAGAAGTTTAGTTCGACAAGGAAACAAGCTTTATGAAAAAGAAAAGTATGACGATGCTTCTATTGCTTATAGAAAAGCATTAGATCAGAATAGTCAATACAAAAAGGCAACCTACAACTTAGGGAACTCGATGTATCAAAATAAAAAATTTAAAGAAGCGGTTCCTCAATATGAATTGGCTGTAAAAGCAGCAAAAGACAAATTTGAAAAAGCAGACGGGTATCATAATATTGGAAATGCAATGTTGGAACAAAAACAATATCAACCCGCTGTAGATGCGTTTAAAAATGCTTTGCGCAATGATCCGACAGACGATGAAACGCGATATAATCTAGCTGTAGCTCAAAAATTATTAGAAAAAGAAAAGCAGGATCAAAAAAAGGACAAGGATAAAGACAAAAAGGACAAAGACGATAAAAATAAAGACAAGAACAAAGATAATAAAGACGGGAAAGACAAGGATAAAAAGGACGACAAAGACGGCAAGGGTGACAAAAAGAAAGAAGACCCAAAAGACCCTAAAAAGAAGGATCAAAAAGATCAAAAACAAAAGCCAAAACCGCAGCAGGGTCAAATGACACCTCAGCAAATTAAGCAATTGTTAGAGAGCTTAAATAATGAAGAAAAGAAGACGCAGAAAAAAATGAATGCTAAAAAAGCAAAAGGGAAAAAAGTAAAACAAGAAAAAGATTGGTAACGACTATCTTTGTTCTCATTCTTAATGAAAGAGAAGTAGCTTCTCAAACAGAAGTATAGACCACGTCATTAAAAAAACAAAGCAAGCGTATTTCTCCCATCAAAGGAGATAAAGAGAAGGTAAGATGAAGTTGAAAATCTACATATCGATATTTATAGGCATCCTGAGCATTGCTTTGGGAGCACAAGAGGTAAAATTAACAACAAAGGTTAGTAAGAATAAACTGGGTTTAAACCAACGTTTGCGCGTTGAGTTTTCAGTCAATAAGCAAGGAGGGGATAATTTTACACCACCACGATTCAAGAACTTTAGAGTTGTTGGAGGTCCGAGTCAATCAATAAGTCAATCCTACTTTAATGGGAAATCAAGTTACAAGCAATCTTACTCTTACGTCATTCAACCAATCAAAAAAGGAGTTCTTGTCATCCCGGCTGCGAGTATAGAAATTGATGGGGGGGAAATAAAATCTGCGCCCGTAAAAGTGCGTGTTTTAGACCCTGTAGATATTCCAAAAGACCCAAATGACCCCAACTATATCGCGCAACAAAACATTCATTTGGTTGCCGAAATATCAAACGAAAAGCCCTATGTTGGTCAAGGCGTTTATGTGGAATATCGATTATACATAAGCAATAATATCAATGTCTACGATGCGGGTATTATTCAAGCGCCTAAATACAATGGTTTTTGGAGTCAAGAAATTAAAATAAACGGATTAAGTGCTAAAAAAGGCACCTATAATGGAGAATCCTACAAGTATTTTACACTTCAAAAATCACTTTTAATACCCACAAAATCTGGTAAGCTGTCTTTAGATCCAATGAAGATGGAAGTTGCTATTGGCGTACCTACAGGGAGGGGTGATTTCTTTGGAAACCCGATTACAAAAAATATCCGAAAAGAATTTGCTTCGGCAAAAAAAATCATCAACTCAAAAGAACTTCCTTTAGATGGGAAACCTTTAAATTTCACAGGGGCTGTTGGTGATTATTCGTTTTCAGTAGACACGGATAAGCAGGTTTTAAAAGCCAATGAAAGTTCGCAAATAAAAGTGACGGTAAAAGGAAAAGGAAACTTAAAATTATTTGAGCTTCCAAAAATTGTCGTTCCTAAAGAGTTAGAAATTTATGCCCCAGAAAGGAAAGAGCGTGTACGTATTCTTTCGAGCGGAATCTCGGGTACTATTAGCGATCTATATACGGTAGTGCCTCAATTTAAAGGAAAATATAAAGTGCCGAATATTTCTTTTTCTTACTTTAATCCAATTCAAAAAAAATACAAAACAATTACAACTGAAGATGTAATTGTCAATGTTTTAGAGGGCAGAGAACTCGTATCAGTGGCGCCTAATTCTGCACAGAAACAAGCCTTAAAAATTACGGGGAAAAACTTTCGATATATCCAAACAAAAACAATATTTACAGCAAGTAAACAAGATGATTTCTTTAAATCAAATAGCTTCTACTTCCTGTTGTTGCTCTCTTTTATTACGATTCCTATCGGAATTTTTATTGCGAAGAAGAATGAAGAACGCAATAGCGATTTTATTGGAAATAAATTGAGACGTGCAGAAAGACTTGCAAAGAAATATTTATCCGAGGCAGCGAAACAATTGGGTAAAAAAGAAGCTTTTTATGAATCTTTAGAACGTGCTTTACATAATTACTTGAAGGCAAAACTAGGCATAGAAACTTTAGAAATAAGTAAAGAAAAAATTACGCAAATTTTACAAGAAAAAGAAGTAAGTGCCACCGCAATCAATCAATTTATGGAAGTACTTCAAGATTGTGATTTTGCAAGATATGCACCAAGTACAACTGTAGAAATGGAGCAAGAATACGAGAAAGCAAAGGGAATTATCATTGAATTAGATAAACAATTTTAACATGAAAAAAATCTTCTTCTTACTGTTATTCATTACCAATTTTACCTACGGCCAAAGCTCAGAAACTTTGTTTGCTAAAGGAAGTGATTTTTATAAAAAAGGTGAAATTGAAAAAGCAATTGAAGCCTATCGAAAAATAGAATCTCAGGCAGTCATTTCAGCTGAATTGTATTATAATTTAGGAAATTGCTATTATAAATTAAATAAGGTTGGAGCATCAATTTACAACTACGAAAAAGCACTACAATTTGATCCCTTAAATGACGATGCTGCAAATAATTTAGTTTTCGCAAAAAGATTGACCATTGACCGGATTGAAGAAGTGCCAAAATCGGTTTTTCAAAAATTGAATACAAATTACTTACAAAAATACTCCTACAATCAATGGGCTGTAATTTCATGTGGATTTTCATTATTAACAGCTGCCTTCTTTTTGCTATTTTATTTTTCGTATCAATCATCTCGAAAAAGGTTCTTTTTTACTATGAGTATTTTAAGCTTGGTGTGCTTTGTAACTTCAATGGCAATTACATACAACCAATATAACTTTGCTAAAAACGAAATTTATGCCATTGTTTTTTCTGAAAAAGTTGACGTCAAAAATGGCCCTACTTTAAGCTCCGAGAATATTTTCACCCTACATGAAGGCACCAAAGTAAAAGTTTTAGATGCTGTAGATCATTGGAAGAAGATAAAATTAGTTGATGGAGAAATTGGTTGGATTGATGCTAAAGAAATTAAACTGTTGAATCTTTTTTAAATTTTATTTAACAGTTTATTTGAATTTCTTTTTTAAATTTGCATTTGAATTTAGAATCGAATCTATTTGAGAGTTTTTATTGCCAGTTTTTTTTCGCTTTTGTTTGCAATTGTCCTCGTAGCACCTACTGTTATCAGTTTGGTAGATGAAACGCAGGAAATAAGTATTTTCTTAGATTTAAGTGAAGAAGAGGAGAGTAAAGAGGGTAAAAAAGGAAAAGAATCTAAAACAGATGCAGAATTAAAATTATTCACTGCATCACAGAATGGACTTTCTGATTTAAATAAAATTCAGGAAAAGAGAAACATTCGTTTTCGATCTAAATATTACTTTTCAGAATATTCTAAAATAGACACTCCACCCCCAAAAACAAGACTTATTTCATAAGTAGTTCGTTTAAAAATCATTCATTTTATTACAAAATAGACTCTAAGCAAAAGCTTTGGAGTTAAAATCTTATATCTATGTTTAAATATATTAAGAGCGATTTACCCGCAAGTGTTGTGGTGTTTTTCGTAGCATTACCTTTGTGTTTAGGGATTGCGTTGGCAAGTGGCGCACCGCTTTTTTCTGGGCTTATTGCTGGAATCATTGGAGGAATTGTTGTTGGAGGCTTAAGTGGGTCAAAAATTGGAGTAAGTGGCCCTGCTGCTGGATTAGCAGCAATCGTACTAACCGCTATTAGCACTTTAGGGGGGTATGAAAACTTTTTAGTCGCGGTCGTTTTAGGGGGAGTTATACAAATAATCTTTGGCTTTTTAAAGGCTGGAATTATTGGGTATTACTTTCCTTCATCAGTAATTAAAGGAATGTTAACAGGAATTGGAATCATCATTATTCTAAAACAAATTCCGCATTTCTTTGGCTATGATGCAAATCCAAAAGGAGATTTTGCATTCTTTCAAGTGGACGGTGAAAATACATTTTCAGAAATTTTTAAATCCCTGAACAACATCAGTTTAGGAGCCACTATTATTGGTATTATTGGATTGGGTATTTTATTACTTTGGAGCAATGTTTTATCAAAAAAGGGGCGTTTCTTTCAATTGGTTCAAGGGCCGTTAGTCGCTGTTGTTGCCGGTATCGTTTATTACACTGTTACAGATCAAGATGCTCCCTATGGTATTAGCGCAGCACATTTGGTAAGTGTTCCAGTGCCTGATAGTTTAGAAATGTTTTTAGGGCAATTTAGTTTTCCAAATTTTAGCGCCATCACAAATCCAGAAGTTTGGGTAGTTGGTTTTACCATCGCATTGGTCGCAAGTTTAGAAACTTTATTGTGTGTAGAAGCAACAGACAAATTAGATCCTCATAAAAATGTGACGCCAACAAACAAAGAGCTTTTGGCACAAGGAACTGGAAACATAATCTCTGGATTGATTGGTGGACTCCCTATTACTCAAGTAATTGTTCGAAGTTCTGCCAACATTCAATCGGGAGGTAGAACAAAACTATCGGCGATTATTCATGGTTTTTTACTGCTAATATCTGTCCTTTTAATTCCAACTTTACTAAACAAGATTCCGCTGTCTGTATTGGCAGCCATTTTATTAATTGTTGGGTATAAGTTAGCAAAGCCGGGGTTATTTATCAAAATGTACCAACAAGGATGGAAACAGTTTCTCCCTTTTACAGTTACCGTTTTAGGAATTGTTTTTACTGATTTATTAGTCGGAATTGGGTTAGGCTTAGCGGTTGGAATCGTCGTAATTCTAATCAAGAGTTTCCAAAACTCACACTTTCTTCACATTGAAGATAAAAGCAATGGAAAACATAAAATTAAAATGACTTTGGCAGAAGAAGTTACTTTTTTTAACAAAGGAGCTATTTTAAATGAGCTAGACAGTTTGCCAAGAGAAACTTGCTTAGAATTGGATGTTAGGAAAACAAGATATTTAGACAATGATATTATTGAAATTTTGGAAGATTTTACAATTAAAGCAAAAGAGAGGGACATCGATATTCGACTCATCTCTGAAAGAGGAATTGTAGAAAACCCTTCAAGTTATATTGAGTTTTTTGAATTGAGACCTAAAAAATCCGCCTAAAACAAAACGCATGAAAAAACAAAAAATAGTAGTCTTGTCTAGATTAAAAAAAGGGGCAATATCAACCCTAAAAAGTGGCCTCCGTTTGGCAAAAATTATGGACGGGGAGGTGCACTTTTTCTGTGTGAAAAAACCTTTAGATATTATAGACATAGACAGTCAGCTTTCAGCAATGAGAACCATTAATGAAAAACACAAATTGACTTCCAAAAAGATAAAAAAAATAGTAGCTGCAGCGGCTGAAAACTATGGAGTGATCGTGAATTATAGCTATACTTTTGGAAACATTCAAAATGAAATTGAAGATTATCTCCAATTGCAGAAGCCAGATGTAATTGTATTAGGCAAAGGGAAATCTTCTTTATTTAATCTAAGAAATCAAAAAATGATTCGTTTTATTTTAGAGAAATTTGATGGACAAATTTTAATTTCTGATGAAAAAAATCCGTTGGAACCCAATCACAATATTTCTTTTGGCTCCTTAAATAATTCTACAAACATTTCAAATAAAAAATTTACCGCTCTTTTAATTCGGGATTCAAAGCAACCGCACACTTCATTTCGAATTAAAGATGCTGAAAAAGTTGAGGAAAAGAAAGCGATTTCAACGGATAATGCAAGAATCGAATATGTTTTTGAAAAGGGAGATAATGCCATTAAAAATATTGCCAAATACGTAGCGAAAACCAATATTAATTTAGTAAGTTTAAAAAGAGAAAAAAACAATTTAAAGTCAAGTTCACGAAGTTTAAAAGAACTCATTAACGAGCTTAATTGCTCACTGATAGTAATCAATTAAAATTATTTTTATGAAAGCACATACAAAAGAAACACAATCGGCGATCTCGCCAAACAAAGCCATCGAATTACTAAAAGAAGGAAACGCTCGTTTTGTTGAAAACAACGAAGTAAGAAGAGATTTATTAGCGCAAGTTACCGCAACAAGTACGGGTCAATATCCATTTGCAACCGTTTTAAGCTGTATCGATTCGCGCGTTTCGTCAGAAATTATCTTTGATCAAGGAATTGGCGACATTTTTAGCGCAAGAGTTGCTGGTAATTTTGTGAATGAAGATATTTTAGGGAGCATGGAATTTGCTTGTAAATTAGCAGGAACAAAAGTGATCGTCGTTTTAGGACATACTGCATGTGGCGCTGTTAAAGGAGCTTGTGATGATGCGAAGTTAGGAAATTTAACCGCCTTACTTAGCAAAATAAAACCTGCCGTTAACGCAGTGAAAACACCAACTGACCCAGGTTTACGAAATTCTAAAAACATGGATTTTGTCAATGAAGTAGCCGCAAAAAATGTACACTTAACCATCGACAATATTAGAACACAGAGCCCCGTTTTAAAGGAGATGGAAGATAGCAGTGCCATTCAAGTAGTAGGTGCTATGTATGACATTAACACGGGTATCGTTACTTTTTATTAGTTTATAAAAAACACTCAAATCAAAAACCAATCTTTAATAGATTGGTTTTTTTTGTGAAAAATATATCGTAATTTTATAAACTAATTATTTATACATGAAAAAATTATTTACAAATATTAAGGGAGATGTTTTTGGCGGAATTACCGCTGGAATTGTAGCCCTCCCACTAGCACTTGCATTTGGTGTGTCTTCTGGTCTTGGACCTGCCGCTGGACTATATGGTGCAATTTTTATTAGTTTTTTTGCCGCTCTTTTTGGCGGAACCAATACACAAATTTCTGGACCAACAGCACCAATGACTGCAGTAAGTATGGTTATTATTGCTGGAATTGTTGCAGCAAATGATGGGGATGTATCCAAAGCGTTGCCCGCAATTTTAACGGTATTTTTATTGGCTGGAATTTTTCAAGTTGGTTTGGGTGTTTTAGGCTTAGGGAAATACATTCGATACATTCCGTATCCTGTAGTTTCTGGATTTATGACTGCAATTGGATTGATCATTCTACTAACTCAAATACTTCCTTCGGTTGGATATTATCCAAAAGAAGATGTAGCTTATGTACAGCAATTTAAGCCTCAAGCAGAAGAGGTTATACTAGAAAATATCTTAAAAGAAGAAGCAGGTGAAGGTATTTTGGTTTTAGAAAACTTTGAGGAAACCACTTTAAGAGGAAAAAGAATTACCCCAGAACAAATTTTGAACGAATCTGAAACACTGGCTGCAAAGGACGCTTCTGGTACCATTGGTGCTTTAAAAGTATTGCCTAGAGCTTTAAAAAACATTAACTGGTTAGAGTTTATTCTGGCATTAGGAACCATTATCATTATCTATGGATTTAAGCGGATTACAACGGCCATACCAAGTACTTTGGTGGCTTTGGTTGTGATGTCTGGAATTGCCTTTGGGTTTGATTTAGGCTATAAAACAATAGAGGCAATTCCTACTGGAATTCCGCAAATTAATTTTGAAATATTCTCCAGTTTTAGCCTTGGAAGTATTACTCCTTATATTTTTACAGCATTGACATTGTCTCTTTTGGGAGCTATTGATTCTTTGTTGACGAGTGTCGTTGCTGACAACATGACGAAAACAAAACACAAACCCAATAAAGAATTAATTGGACAAGGAATTGGAAATTCTATCGCAGCCCTTTTTGGAGGAATTCCTGGAGCTGGAGCAACCATTAGAACGGTCGTAAACATTAATGCTGGAGGGAAAACAAAACTCTCTGGAATGGTTGCGGGGATAATGTTGTTAATTATAATGCTTGTTTTTGCAGATGTTGCCTCTAAAATACCAGCAGCGGTTTTAGCTGGAATTTTAATTACAGTGGGTATTGGTGTAATGGACTATAAAGGTTTAAAAGCCATTCCTAGTTTGCCGAGAGACATTAAATTAGGCCCTTTAAAATTGAGTTCAGAAGTATTAATTATGTTAATTGTGCTTGGGCTTTCTACTTTTTGGGATTTAATTTATGCCGTAGGTATTGGACTCATCATTGCTTCTTTAATGTTTATGAAAAAGATTGGTGACTTAACCGCAGAAAGATCGAACGTAAAATTGATGGAGGAAGAGTCTTGGCCTGACGAGATTAACTTTCCAGAAAACCTAAAAGATAGCGTCTTTATCAAGCATATTAAAGGGCCTTTATTCTTTGGTTCTACGAGTGATTTTCAGCAACTTTCTCTACAAATTCCAACCACAGCCAAAATTGTAATCATGCGTTTGGGTAGAATGCAATACATGGATCAATCTGGACTCTATGCAATGGAAGACATGTTGCAAGAATTAAAGAAAAATGATGTTGAGATTCTATTTGTAAACTTGCTAAAACAACCTCGTTATATGATGGAACGAATCGATATCATTCCAGATTTCATTCCTAAAAGTCAAATTTTTGAAGGAATCGATGCTTGTTTTACATGGATTAAAGAAAACGTTGAAGCTGCAAAATAATGAGATCTTAAAATTTCTCTAATACATACTAAAAACCCGAAATAACAACTATTTCGGGTTTTTTATGGGCAATCGATTGTTAAAGAACAAATCGGAATGGTTATATAATTTCTTGAAGCAGCTCATCGGCTGTATCTTCTTTTATTATGGAAGGAAAAATGAACGGTGCAATTTTCTTGACAGGTGCATATAAGATCGATTTATCTAAAGTTTCTTTTTCTACAAAAGGAATGGTATTGTTCATTTTACCAAAAAAGATAAAAGCAACGCTTAAAATAAGTCCTATTTTTAAAGCCCCAAAAAGACCTCCCAATCCTTTATTTAAAAACCCTAAAGCAGCAAAGTCTGCCAATTTTGTTAATAATTTTCCGGCAAGCGCAATGACTACAATAATAATAACAAAAGTTCCTGCAAAAGCAGCTATGGAGATATACTCTTCACTCCAAGAAACACTGTTTTTTAGATAATCTGAAATAAAATACGAGAAATGAATGGAACCATATACACCAATAATTAAAGCAGCCAATGAGGCAACTTCAACAAAAAGACCTTTCATAATACCTCGAACGAATCCAAAGATTAAAAGTGCACCAATGACAATATCAAAAATATTCATTTTTAATAATTTTTATCAAACCTACATATTTTTTTCCACATTATAAAAAGCACGTTTGTATCTTTACAAACTATAAAAGCACCTGATGTCAAAAAACAATGAATTAAAAGAGAAATGGGAACTGTTGGTTGAAAAACTTTCTACACAGTTTGCAGATGGAGATACGATCGATTTAGACTCTATCATATATCTTATTGGAGTGCAGGAATTAGGAAAAGGGCACGGAGTGTTTAAAAAAGATGAAAAAGTAAACTTGATGCACATTGCTATTTGTAAGCTTTTAGAACCTTATGGGTATTACGAATTTGATTATTATGATACTGACGGCTGGCCACATTACAAAACCATTACAGACTTACCTCATTTAAAAGCGGGGGAACAAACTGTTCTAATGAAGGAAGCAATTGTAAGTTATTTTGAAGGAATTGGTTTTTTTAAGTAACTGATAATTTTCGAATCATTTTTGACAAGAGTCTCGGGTACAATCGTTTTACAAAAACAGCGAGTTTCTCTTTGAAACCAGCAATGTAAACCTCCTCTTTTTTTCCTTGAATTGCCTTTGCCATTAATTTTGCGAAATGT
>TARA_B110000879_G_scaffold41954_1_pt1 | contig 18750 bp, 10 predicted proteins | sample TARA_B110000879 | Tara Oceans TARA_B110000879 (sample SAMEA4398094) | marine metagenome | biome: Polar Biome; feature: [SRF] surface water layer (ENVO:00010504); material: water (ENVO:00002006), including particulate matter (ENVO:01000060) such as... | depth 5 m
TATATATATGGAACTGAAGGAATAACCGCGCAGCGATATTCTGATCTACACTTATGGAGTTTGATGTAAAGAAGTTTTTTGTGTAGAAAACCCCCTTCCGTCTCGTTCCTCGCAACCTTCCCCGTTGGGAAGGATTAAGAATACCAATCAATGACGAATAGAATCAATCAATCAATCAATCAATCAATGTAAAATAGATTCTTTCTTACGCGGGAATGACGGAGAAAAACAGTTACAGATTAGAGTATTGCATTATTGACAGGCCTCTTCAATAATGATTAGCCTTTCTTATAATACCTTATGTTCTACCCATTCCTTCGCATTCTTAAATGCTAGAATCCAAGGACTAACGTCTTCTTGTTTTTTATCAGCTGGGTAGTAGCCCCAATTCCATGGGAAAATTGATCGTTCGAAATGCGGCATAATAGCTAAATGACGACCATCTTTACTCGCTATACCCGCAACGTTATAATCAGAACCGTTTGGGTTTACCGGATAAGCTGAATCGGCATACTTACCTATTACATTATAATTGGATTCAGCTTCAGGTAGACTGAACTTGCCTTCTCCGTGTGCTGCCCAAATACCCATTTTAGTTCCAGATAAACTTCCAAGCATTACAGAATTGTTTTCTGGCACTTCAACTGCCAAGAAACTAGATTCAAATTTACCTGAAGTATTGTGCTGCAATTTTGGATGTTCTTTATGTTCCGGATATATAAGCCCTAGCTCACCCATTAATTGACAACCATTACAAATTCCGAGTGAAAGGGTATCGGGTCTAGCATAAAAATTATCTAAAGCAGCTTTTGCTTTTTCATTAAACATAAATGCCCCTGCCCACCCTTTTGCTGACCCCAACACATCAGAGTTAGAGAAACCTCCAACAAAAGCAATCATATTTACATCAGAAAGATCTTCTCGACCAGAGATAAGATCAGTCATATGCACATCTTTAACATCAAAACCGGCCAAGAACATAGCGTAGGCCATTTCTCGATCGCCATTAACTCCCTTTTCTCGAATAATAGCAGCTTTTACTCCAGATGCCGTTTTTCGATTAGGATTCAATCCCAATGCATCATAAGTTCCCTTGAAATTTTGAGGGAAAATATAATTCAATGGAAATTTGTCGTGATTATTAAAACGTGAATCAGCATGTTCTTTTCCTGATTGTTTTTGATCTAATAAATGAGAAGTCTTGTACCAAGTCTTTCTTAAAGATGGAACATTAAGAACATACGAATTTGAACTCGTTTTAATTTCTACACTATTCTCATTATTTACAGAACCTATTATGGCATAGGTTGCATTCACGGAATCTAATGCAGAGCTCACCTTAGAACTGTTTTCTTTTTCAACTTGAATTATAATTCCAGCTTTTTCTGAAAACAATAATTGAATATCGTCATTTGAATTCAATACCGACAAATCAACCGATAAACCGACAGTATTCTCAGGAAAACACATTTCTAATAATGTAGTTACCATTCCACCAGCCGAGATATCATGACCGGCAAGAATTTTATCGTCCAGAATTAAGTCTTGAACTACATTAAATGTAGCTGCGAATTTTTTAGCGTCTTTAATTCTAGGTGCTTCATTACCCAATTGATTTAGAATTTGGGCAAATGATGAACCTCCTAATTTGTAACCGTCTTCGGAAAAGTCGATATAGATTAATTGAGAACCTACGATCGGTTGCAATACTGGCTCAACAACTTTCTTTAAATTAATTACCTCGCCTACAGCAGAAATAATTACTGTTCCAGGAGCATAAACAACTCCGTCTTTGTATTTCTGAGTCATAGAAAGTGAATCTTTACCTGTCGGCACATTTAAGCCTAGCTCACAAGCAAAATCACTAATTCCTTTTACAGCCTCGTACAAACGATAATTTTCGCCTTCTTGTTTTGCTGGCCACATCCAGTTTGCACTTAACGAAACTCCTTGAATTCCTTGTTCAATTGGAGCCCAAATCAGGTTGGTTAATGCTTCTGCAATGGAAGCTTGAGAACCTGCAACTGGATCAATCAAAGCACTTACAGGAGAATGCCCTAATGAAGTTGCAATTCCTTTTACTCCACGATAATCCATTGCCATTACTCCAACGTTATTCAATGGAATTTGTAATGGTCCTGCACATTGTTGTTTGGCAACACGCCCAGTAACACATCGATCTACTTTATTGGTCAACCAATCTTTACACGCAACTGCTTCTAATTGTAAAACAGCATTTAAATAATCTTGAAATTTATTCGGGTCGATTTCATAGTTCAATTCAGCATAAGCTGCTGTCTCTGAACTATCTTCTAATATCGTTTTTGGCGAAGAACCAAACATATGCGCCAAATCCCAATCCATTGGGTTTTTACCAGTCTTTTTGTTTTCGAAAACAAATCGATTGTCATCAGTAGTTTCTCCAACAACATAAATTGGGGCTCTTTCGCGGTCGGCAATTTTCGTTAGTAACTCAAGATCGTTTTCCCGAATCACCAATCCCATTCGTTCTTGAGATTCGTTACCGATTATTTCTTTGTCAGATAATGTTGGATCTCCAACAGGCAATTTGTTAACATCGATTCTTCCACCAGTTTCCTCCACCAATTCAGACAAACAATTGAGATGTCCACCTGCGCCATGATCATGAATAGAAACAATTGGGTTTTTGTCCAATTCAGCCATCGCACGAACTGCATTATAAACACGTTTCTGCATTTCAGGATTAGAACGTTGAATTGCATTCAGCTCAATTCCACTTGAGAATTCGCCAGTTGCAACGGAAGACACAGCGCCACCACCCATTCCAATTCGGTAATTATCACCACCCATTACTACGATTTTATCGCCTGGGTTTGGAATATCTTTTAGTGCTTCTCCTTTCTTACCATAACCAATTCCACCAGCTTGCATGATTACTTTATCGAAACCAAATCGCTTATCCCCTTCTTGATGTTCGAAGGTTAACACAGAACCATTAATAAGTGGTTGACCAAATTTATTTCCAAAATCTGATGCTCCATTTGAAGCTTTGATCAAAATATCCATTGGAGTTTGATACAACCATGGACGTTCATCCATTCCATTTTCCCATGCTCTATCTTCGGTCAGTCGAGAATATGCAGTCATGTACACTGCTGTTCCAGCCAAAGGCATAGAACCTTTTCCGCCAGCCATTCTATCTCGAATTTCACCTCCACTGCCAGTGGCTGCTCCATTAAACGGCTCAACCGTAGTTGGGAAATTATGTGTTTCTGCTTTTATTGAAATTACACTATCAAATTCTTTGGTTTCAAAAAAATCAGATTCGTCTTGGCGTTTTGGAGCAAATTGCTCTGCGCGGGGACCTTCAACAAAGGCAACGTTATCTTTATATGCTGATACTACTCTATTTGGATTATCTGCGGTGGTTTTTTTAATCAGCTTAAATAAGGAAGAAGGCATTTCCTTTCCGTCAATAATAAACTGACCATTGAATATTTTATGACGACAATGTTCAGAGTTTACTTGAGAAAATCCAAAAATCTCACTATCTGTTAGTTTTCTTTTGAGTTGTTCAGCTACTCCTTTTAGGTAATCGATTTCTTCATCGCTTAATGCTAGGCCTTCCTGCTTGTTATAACTGGGAATATCATCTATGTAGATTACCTCTTCTGGCTTTTTGTCTATTGTAAATAGATCTTGCCCAAGCTCTGAATACTTTACCTGAAGCATTGGGTCAAAAGTTGGGTTTTCAATAGTGAATGAGAAAAACTCCTCTATTCTGAAAATTCCGTGGACTCCCATGTTTTGAGTGATTTCAACAGCATTGGTACTCCAAGGTGTAATCATTTCTTTACGGGGACCAACAAAAACTCCCGTTAATGTTTTTTCCTCAGCTGGTTTTGCACCACTAAAAAGCCACTCGAGCTTCGGTAGATCGGAGCTATTTACATCATTTTGAAATCCTACTGCAAAAATTTTGTCTTCACCAGACGAAAAGAACTTTATCATTAGTAACCTTTTAGAGTGTTTTCAATTCCAGCAAACGAAATTCCTAGAATGCACGCAAAGTTAAAAATGAGTTTATCGAAAGGGTTTTAGAAAGGGTCTTTATTATTAACAGAAAAGACGTTTTTATCAAACCTATGAAGCGGGCCAAAATCACTTATTATATATAACATTGCTTCTGAGAAAATGCTTTTCAATATTTCATATCTTATTTTCTGGTGGCTTATCCTTTTGTGGATACTTCCAAAAATTGGATTGGTTAAAAACCTAGGCTTTTCTAACCTCCAAATTCAAGGCTTATTTTCACTAAAAGTATTAGTTGGAATAGGGTTTACACTTTTCTATCACTACTATTATGGTTCTCGTAATACAACGGATGCGTTTCGCTTTTACGATGATGCTAATTTGCTTTTTGAAGTTTTTAAAAACGACCCACTCACCTATTCCAAAGTTATTTTCGGAATAGATATGCAGTCAGAATCCGTTATCCATGCAACAGATCAGCTCAATAACTGGTACAAAAATCATTTGCATGGTGTCTTTAATGACAACATGACCATTATTAGATTTAACGCTTTGGTCCGACTTTTCAGTTTTGATGTTTATCATATTCATACATTAATAATTAACCTACTGGCTTTTCTTGGTCTTGCTGCACTTATTAATGCAATCAAAAACATTGGGATTAACTCTAAACTTACGTTCTTAAGTATTCTGCTTTTCCCTGGAGTAATCTTTTGGAGTTCGGCTGTCTTGAAAGAAAGTCTATTGGTTTTTGTAATGGGTTATCTTATTTATTATGGCCTCAGAACAATTTCGTCTTTTAACCTTAAACACTTAGGCTTTCTTTTACTATTCCTCCTACTAGGGCTCACAATAAAAAGCTACGTCGCTATTTCTATAATTGTTGGCTTTGGACTGCTTTTAGCTTTTAAACTTACTTCACTAAAGTCAAGAATATTAATTCCGATGTACCTATTGCTTGGAATAGGTTTGGTTATTCTCATGGACTTTCTTTTAAAGTTAAAAATTCCAGAGCGTTTTTATCAAAAACAGCACGACTTCCTAAATGAAATAGCTTTATCGAAACCAGGATCCGCCTTTGAACTATTTATATTGGAACCAAAATGGAACAGCCTTTTAGCAACTGCACCATATGCATTTTCCAACGCACTATTTCGTCCATTTATTTGGGAAGCACATTCCGTAATAAGTTTAGTAGCTTCTTTTGAAATTCTACTTTTAATTTCATTGGCAATTATTGCGTTTTGGTTCAGGAAACGACTTAATAAACAACAAACTCAAATCATAGCTTCGTTTTCAATTTCTGTGGTTATCATCTTGTTAATAGCTGGCTGGGTCACGCCCGTTTTTGGTGCTTTGGTTCGATATAAGATACCAGCGTTAATTCTCCTACTTATTATTCTAAACATTTTGGTCGACACCAAAAAAATTCCTTTTATTCAGAAATGGTTTTACTAAGATCCTTTATTCTTTTTGCTGGCGCTACTTGTTTGTTTCTGTCTTGTATAAAACACAAAGAAGCAGACCTAATAGTACATAATGGAACGATTTACACTTGTGACATGGAGTTTAGCTCTGCACAGGCGATGGCCATAAAAGATGGCAGAATAGTGGAAATTGGACCAGAACATCAAATTCTGAACAAATACAACTCGAAAAAAAAACTAGACTTAAAAAAGAGAACCGTTGTTCCTGCATTTTTTGACGCCCATAGCTATTTACTTGCAAAAACTTTAAAAAGCAACGCGATTGAATATGATAATTTGACAAAGGAGCAATTAGATAATTCAAAAATCAATTATATATATAATGTCCCAACAGGAGAATTACAGAATCTCGATTACCCTGAATTTCAATTTATACTGCGTTCATTCTCTGGGAATACGATAAAACTAGATCAGAGAACTTTCAAATCAGTTTTTAAAGCCTCAAGAAATGAGAATACGCTAATCCTTGATAAAGATTCAATTTCTAAGGTTATTGATTACTTAGAAAAAAATCAACTAGAAAACTTCATAATTAAAGACTTGACCAATGAGCTGTTCAAAAACGGATACTCTGGCTGTACAAGTTTCGGGGTTAATTCGAACACCGCAGAAAAAATTATTGAAGAAAATAATTCTACTTTTTACCACCAATTGGTATTGGGTGCGAATCCTGATAACTTTCAGTGGCTCACTAAAATCGGAAGAATCGATTCTGGGTCTATTCATTTAAAAGGACTTAGTTATTTTATTGATGGTGGATTTGGAGCAAAAGAAGCTCTTTTGAAGGCGCCCTATGTTTCTGATGTTACTTATGGCAATCTATTCGCCGATTCTTTTGCATTGTATGAACTTCCAGAGTTGTGCGCTTCGTTAAACTTTCAATTGATATTCCATGCTTATGGAGATTCTGCCTTTGCATTAGCTTCAACGCAAATGGGAAAAGCCCTGAAATCTGTAAACGATAACCGCTGGAGAATTGAGCACAATCAACTGGTTCATCAGTCTGATTTCGAGAAATTAAAACCCTACAGTATTCTACCCAGCGTTCAACCAACTCAGGCGACAATGGATAAAGGAAAAGTTGGTTCTATTATCGGAGAAAATCGAGATTGTTCCAGTTATAATTTTTTAGAACTATACACTCAAAATCAATTCCTTGCCTCTGGTTCATTATTCCCAATTGGAGAGATGAATCCTTTTGAACAATTCAAAGCTTTGATCAAATCAGGCGAATGTTCTTATCCCATAGAAAAAAAATACGCTCTTAAAGCACTAACGATTTGGCCCGCTATGTTAGCTTTTTTTGATGATAAAACGGGAAGTTTAGAAGCCGGAAAAAATGCAGATTTTGTTGTTTTAAATATTGACCTAATGAAGGCTCCTATTGACAAAACAAGTGAGACTAAAGTGCAGAGGACATATATCAAGGGGAAATTAGGGTTTAGTATTAATTAGACTATTTATTAACTGTTTTTTTTTCGACCAACACTTTAATTTATATTTGAGCAAAACAGAAATATATGTATGATCATGTAAAGCGCTTATTCGATATACCACGGCACCAGCAAAAAGCTTATCCTCAAAAAGATGCTTTTACAGCAAAAATCAATGGGAAATGGGAACCTACTTCTATTGACACAATGCTTAACGAGGCCATGAAAGTGAGTAAGTCGCTTTTGAAACTAGGCATTGAAAAAGGAGATAAAATTGGCTTGATCTCAAATAACCGACCTGAATGGATATCTATGGATTGCGGCATTCTGCAGGTCGGCGCAGTTGATGTACCTATATACCCAACGATATCAGCTGAAGATTACAAATATATTTTTAATGATGCTGAACTAAAATATTGCTTTGTTAGCGATATGGAGCTGTTTGAAAAAGTAAGCTCTATTAAAGATCAAGTTCCTAGCTTAAAGCATATTTATTCTTTTGAGCAATTGGAAGGCGTCGATCATTGGACAAAATTTCTTGCTGAAGGTGAAGGAAAAGAAGACGCTGAAGTTGAGGCTATAATGAATACCATTAGTGAAAATGATTTAGCCACACTTATATATACTAGTGGAACAACAGGTGTTCCTAAAGGAGTAATGCTTTCTCATAAAAACTTAGTGAGTAACGCATTGTCCTGTATTGAGCGATTACCGGTAGATAGTAATGGGAAATCTTTAAGTTTTCTCCCTGTATGTCACGTATATGAGCGTATGTTGATCTATCTATACATGATAACCGGTGTTTCTGTTTATTTCGCTGAGTCGATGGAAACGATTGGTGACAACCTTAGAGAAGTAAAGCCTGAAGTTTTTACAGCAGTTCCTAGACTCCTCGAAAAGGTTTATGATAAAATTGTTGCTAAAGGCTCAGAATTAACTGGAATCAAAAAAGTACTATTCTTTTGGGCGCTTTCACTTGGAGAAAAATATGAACCTTATGGTGCAAACGGAGCTTGGTACGAATTTCAATTGAGTATTGCACGAAAACTGATTTTCAGTAAGTGGAAGGAAGCTCTAGGTGGCAATGTGTTAGCTGTTGCCTCAGGATCCGCAGCCTTATCACCGCGATTAGCTAGAGTATTTTTGGCTGCTGGAGTGCCGATAATGGAAGGTTATGGATTAACTGAAACATCACCTGTTGCAACAGTAAATGCATGGCACGATAAAGGATTAATGCTCGGTTCGGTTGGTAGAATTATAGACGGTGTTGAAGTGAAAATTGCAGAAGACGGAGAAATCCTTATCAAAGGTCCGAATATAATGATGGGATATTACAATCAACCTGAAAAAACTAAAGAAGTTCTTTCTAAAGATGGTTGGTTATCGACAGGAGACATTGGAGAGTTTGTTGGTGATAGATTCTTAAAAATAACAGATCGTAAAAAAGAAATTTTCAAAACATCAGGCGGAAAGTATATCGCTCCTCAACCTATGGAAAATAAATTCAAAGAATCTAGGTTCATTGAACAAATCATGGTGATAGGTGAAAATCAGAGGCACCCTGCCGCATATGTAGTTCCTAATTTTGAGTTTCTGAAAAATTGGTGTGACAGAAAAGGTGTTGCGTTTGAATCTAACTCAGTTGCAATAAAAAACGAAAAAGTTATTGCAAGGATCAAAAAAGAAATTGACAATCTAAATACGGGGTTTGGAAGCTGGGAACAAGTCAAAAAGTTTGAATTAGTAGATTCAACTTGGTCAGTAGAAACTAAGGAGCTAACCCCTACTCTTAAACTCAAGCGTAAGTTTATAATGGAAAAATACAAAGACCTTTTTGAAAAAATTTATGCTTAAATCAAATTCAAACACAAGAAAAGCCCTTTTGGGCTTTTTGTTTTTAGGATTTTCTGGAATAGCATCAGGGCAGCACGTTCGTGAATATTTTCAGCAGACAGTTAATTATGACATTCAAGTTGAATTGGATGATAGTAATCATATTCTTCATGGATTTGAAGAACTCGAATACATAAACAATAGCCATCATGGCATGGATACTATATGGTTTCACTTATGGCCGAATGCATATAAAAATAATGAAACTGCTCTTGGCATACAATTGTTGGAGAATGGATCTACTGCTTTCCAATTCCTTGATGAGGAAGGTCGTGGTTTTATTGATTCGCTATATTTTAAGGTAAATGATACTTCCGTAAAATGGATAAATCATCCTGAGCATATCGATATTTGTGCTTTGATTCTAAACGAAAAGTTAGCTCCTAAAGAACGTATTACTATTTCTACTCCGTTTAGAGTGAAAATTCCCGCTTCCGGGATTAGTAGACTTGGGCATGATGGGAACTCGTATCAAATTACACAATGGTATCCAAAGCCAGCCGTATTTGATAAAGATGGCTGGCATTCAATGCCATATTTGAATCAAGGGGAGTTTTATTCTGAATTCGGAACATTTGATGTACGGATTACCGTTCCGAAAAATTATGTGATTGGAGCAACAGGAGAATTGAAAACAACATCCGAAATCGATTTTTTATCAAAACGAGCCAACTATAGCTTTTCCAAACCAGCAGAAGAGTTAGAATTTGATTCTATTTCTAGTAAAGAATACAAAACCTTGCATTATAGTCAAGCTAATGTGCATGACTTTGCCTGGTTTGGACAAAAGGATTTTATGGTTCTAAAAGATTCTGTGGAATTGCCAAATTCAAAACGATTGATTACTACTTGGGCCTATTTCGCTAAAGAAAATTACAAAGAGTGGAAAGAAGTACCGCGATTTATAAACCAAGCGGTTTATCATTATTCAAAATACAATGGCGATTATCCATATAAACATTGCTCTGCTGTTGAAGCTAGCTTGAAAGCAGGCGGAGGTATGGAATACCCAATGATTACGATTATTGATTATGGTATGACTGGAAAAACATTAGAAAATGTAATCGTACACGAAGTTGGGCACAATTGGTTTTATGGAATGTTAGGTTTCAATGAACGAGACATGCCTAGCTTAGATGAAGGAATCAATTCTTTTTATGAAATGCGCTATTTCGAAGAAATCTATGGCGATTCTAGCCTTTCGGCACAGATTGACATTGTTCCAGATTTCCTTAATTCTTGGTTAAACCTTGACTTAGTTACCGTAAGAGGTGAAAAATATTTCACCTATTTGTTTACAGCACGGAATAATACCGATCAAAAACTTACAGCGCATGCGGCCGATTACACCTACCTTAATTATGGAGCAATTGTTTACGCTAAGATGGCAGTGAGTTTACAAATGCTTAGAGCAGCTTTAGGCGATGAACTATTTGACGGTTCAATGCGGCAGTTTTATAAGAAATGGGAATTCAAACATCCCAATTTACAAAATTTAAAGACCGAATTTGAATTGGTTTCTGAGCAAGATTTAAGTTGGTTTTTTGACCACTATCTTAACTCAACGGAGAAGATCAATATAAAGTTGAAAAAAGTAAAAACAAAAAATGATGTTCATTATATTACTGTAAAAAACAAATCCTCAATAAATCTTCCCGTCACGATAAGTGCATTAGATAAAAACGGAATTGTTTTAACTAGCCATCAAATTAAATCGCTTTCAGGAGTAACTAAAATAGAGTTACCGAATACAGGGGCCAAATCAATAATGGCTGATGCACATTTAAATACTGTTGAAAAAAACAGAAAAAACAATATTTCAAGGACCAAAGGACTGCTTAAGAAAGTGGAACCTATGCAATTGAAGTTTCTTGGTTCACTTGAAAATTCTAACAAAACACAGTTGTTTTATTTACCCATGATTGGTTGGAATTCGAGCGATCAAACAATGCTAGGAATTGGGTTGCACAACAAGTCGATTCTGGAAAAACCCTTTGAGTTTTTTGCGTCTCCTATGTACTCTATTCATCGCAATAAGTTGAATGGAATTTATAATGCAGATTATCACTTCTATTTTTCGAGCTTTATTAAGCGACTTACTTTAACCGGGAACTTGCAACGATTTAGTTATTCTAATCCTACATTGGGATTAAATAATACTCAGTTTGAAAGATATAATCCGAAAATTAATTTTGATTTCAAAAACAAGAATGCACGTTCACCTTGGAGGCACTATCTTTCATTAGGATCTATATATACCACAGAACAAACAAATAGAGAAGGGTTGCCAATTGTGAATGACGACAATCTGTACACAATTCTCGATTGGAATTCAAAACGTAACCGAGAATTGAGTCAATCCGAAATAAACTTTACCTCAACGACCCACGAAAAATTTCAATTGCTAGAATTGGAAGGTATTCAAAACTGGAAATATAATAAGGGAAAACAGAATATCACATTAAGAATGTATGCTGGTGTATTTGCAAATAATCAGACTACTTCGCCTAGATATAACTTGAGAATGGACGGTCAATCAGGGTGGTATGATTATACATTTAATAACACTTTCATAGAACGCGGAACCTCTCATGACTTTTGGCAACAACAAATGAATGATAATCATGGCGGATTCAAAACTCCTACAAATGTTGGTCAATCAAATGACTGGTTGCTTGCATTTAATATGAAGTCCGATTTACCATTGGTGCTGCCTATTGGAGTTTATTATGATATTGGCACAAGTTCAACAGAGTCATTTATGTTCAATGCAGGTGTTCGACTTACTGTTTTAAGGGGTATTATTGAAGTATTCTTGCCTGTTCTTTGGAGCGATTCTATCGAACAGGCCTACACGGCAAACAACGTCACCTATAACGAACAGATTCGATTTACTTTGCATTTGCATAAACTGAATCCATACAAAGCACTGGACGAAATTGTAAAATGAGTTTGAATAAAAAAATATATTTCGCATCTGATTTTCATTTAGGCGCACCAAATCCGGAGAAAAGTCGAGAACGAGAATTAAGAGTTATTCAATGGTTGAATGAAGTTTCAAAAGATGCTTCCGATATCTTTTTGGTTGGTGATGTCTTTGATTTTTGGTTTGAATATAAACATGCTATTCCAAAGGGATTTTCTAGACTGCAAGGCAAAATTGCGGAACTAACTGATGGCGGAATTAATGTCCACTATTTTATCGGAAACCATGACATGTGGGTATTCAATTATTTTGAAGAAGAATTGGGAGTTAAAATGTATCGAGACAATACCGATTTTGAATTTGGCGGAAAGAAATTCCTAGTTGGTCACGGAGATGGTTATGGACCCGGAGATTACGGCTATAAATTTATTAAAAAGGTGTTTGCTAATCCGGTCTGCCAATGGATATTTGGCTGGATTCACCCTAACTTAGGTATTGGTTTGGCTAATTTTTGGAGTGGAAGAAGTCGTTCGGCAAATAGTGGTTCCAATGAAAAATTCTTAGGAGAAGAAAATGAATGGTTAGCTATTTACTCCAGAGAAGTGCTCAAAACTAAACATTATGACTACCTCATATTTGGCCACAGACATTTACCCTTAGATTTAAAGGTTGGTGAAACCAGTCGATACATAAACCTTGGTGAATGGCTCAATTACAACACTTATGGTGTGTTTGATGGAGAACGCTTAGAATTAAAGGAGTTTCACACTTAGATTTTTTCCAAAAGATCCAACAGCCGATTTGAATACCCAATTTCATTATCGTACCAACCCACAACTTTTACCATGTTTCCAATAACTGAAGTTAATTCAGCATCAAATAAACAGGAATGTGGGTTTCCCATAATATCAACCGATACTATTGGGTCTTCTGTGTAATCCAAAATTCCTTTGAGGTAAGTCTTTGATGCAGCTTTGAATTTTTCATTAATCAATTCAACACTTTGTGAGTTTTTCACGACACAAGTAATGTCTGTCATTGAGCCATTAGGCACCGGGACACGAATACCACATCCGCCAATTTTACCTTCTAAATGAGGAAATATTCTCGTAATTGCTTTTGCTGCACCTGTGGTAGTAGGTACAATTGAATTAGGAGCTGAACGCGCTCTTCTAAGATCTTTATGAGGTGCATCATGTAGTTTTTGATCTGATGTATAAGAATGAACCGTAGTAATGTAAGCTGTTTCTATCTCGCATAATTCATCGATTATTTGAATTAATGGTGCTGCATTATTAGTAGTGCAAGAAGCGTTTGAAACGATTACATCGTCTTTTGACAAAACGTCATTATTAACACCCAACACAACTGTTTTTATATCCTTATCGGAGGACGGCGCTGAAAGAATAACTTTTTTAGCCCCTGCTTCTAAATGTTTAGAAGCTAATTTCCTTGTTCTGAAAAAACCAGTAGACTCAATGACAATATCAATATTGAGTGATGCCCAAGGTAATTTCGAAGGATCTGATTCAGCAAACGTTTGAACGGCATTTCCGTTTAACGAAATCTCATTTCCCGAATATGATATCTCCCCCTTAAAACCACCATGCACTGAATCGTATTTTAATAAGTGTGTAAGTGTTTTCGTATCCGCCAAATCATTAATTGCAACCACTTGAAACTGTCCGAGTTCATTGCTTCTTCTTACAAATTCTCGTAAAAAATTTCTTCCAATCCGACCAAATCCATTAATAGCTATTCGCATAAAATTCCTTTGACTCAAATATACCGCGATTAAAAAAATAGACATAAAAAAAGCCCTCACAAGGAGTACTTTTTTACATGTATTTAATCAAGTTTACATTTTAATAAACGTGGTTAGCTTATCAATGCAGCTCGTATACTTGAAGCATTAAATGGTATTCTTAACTTCCAAAAAAGATTTTACTGAATTACAGTAAATTCTCTAAAAATATTTGAGCAAAAAAAAGTCGCTCTAAATACTTAGAGCGACTTCTGAAAAATTATGTTTTGAATTTACATTTTGATAAACTTGGCAACTTTCTGAGAGTTTCCATCAATCAAATTAATGAAATAAGTTCCTGAAGGTAAGTCGTTAACAGGAACATTGATACTGTTCTCGCCTTCCAGTGCAGAAGGAGTGATAGTTTTCATAATGTTTCCTGCAATAGAATAAATTCTCATGGTAACCTCATCTGGATTTGCAACTGTATATTCAATTTGAATATTAAACTTTGCAGGATTTGGGAAAAGTTTAATTTCAGATTCCCAAACTTTAGTACTTGTCAGATTTGGTGCAACTCCAGTTACTACTGAACCTGACTTCCAAATTCCTCTGCCATGTGTACCTAAGTAAATAACCTCTCTGTTACTTGCTTCACCAAAAGGCAATGTTTGTTGATCAACATCAATCACTGGGAAGTTTCCAATTGTTGAGTTTTCTTCAGCATATACAGGACTTGCAGCCCATACGTCATTTGTTGTCCAAACCCCCTTATCTGTACCCAAAATAACTCGGTCTGGATTAGTCATATCAAAGATCGCATCGTATACTGGGAAATTAGGTAAATCACCACCGACAGCTCTGGCAACAGGATTTGCTCCCATAGCACCAGTGACGACATATACATGTGATGAAGTAATACCATAATTTCCGGTAGTAACTAATAGTGTTTCTGGATCATTAGGGTGAATACTAATTCCTGTAACTTTTCCACCTCCAAAACCAGAAATTCTAGTTCTTATAACTTTATCAGCATCGGCCTGAGTGTAAACATCGTTTATTCCGTCTAATCTGTCAACTGAACCACCTACTGAGGCAAACAATTTATCTCCATTCGAAGAAAACACCATTCTGTAACCACTTCCTCCTGGCACAAACAACCATTTCAGTTCTTCTGCTGTGTTAATTGCATCTCTTCCCAACATAATTCCAGAAGTTCTACCTGAACAACTTCGAGCAGCATGAGACTGACCAGATAAACACTCTTGCGATGTGGACATAGCGATTATACTTTGAACTGGATCTTGAATTAATTCTACATCTCCAGGCTCTAAGTTAGTTGATAAAGTGTGTTGTATTGGCAATTGGGCTGTTCTACTCCCTACATTAAGGACAGATCCCGCTTTATAATTGGAAGCATAATAGGCATTTACTTTTGAATTTAATTGAGGTGGAGTATTAAAGGTTACTGAAAACTCCATTGTAGTTTCATCCAATGTACCAATACCATTTCCTGTAAAACCTCCAGCACCATTGTATTTTAATCTATCGTCAATCGTTCCAATTTCTACACTTCCCAGAATAACCTCAGCAGCATCTTGAATTGGTTTAATTGTTCCACTGAATGTTTTTCTTATTCCAGTACCCAAATCAATTGCATCAGCTACAGTATCTGATTCGAAAGCAAGAAAAAACTTACTTGTTTTATCGTCTCTAGATTCCCACAAAGCCAACTTTGTATAAAAGTGTCCTTGATCGTCGCAATATTGACCACATGCAGCACCACCTTTAACAGCTACAATTAGTCCTCTTCCTACATTATTAAATTGAGCAGAAGTATACTTAACATCAGCAATACTTGAAACCACACAGTCAAAACCATCACCATTAGTAATATTTTCATTAAACACTACTGCTCCAAAATCAGTATCACCAGGTCTCAGGGGAGAAACAATAATATTTCCATTATCTTGTGTTCCACCAATAACGTAATCGAAGTTTGCAATATCGATACTGTAAAATTGGGTTGTCATATATCCTTTGTTCACATCAAAAAATTCATAGCCGCCATCTAAAGACTTAAATACGCCGCCGTCATTTCCAAAATACAGTTGATTAGGATTCTTTTTGTTATAAGTCATAATGTGGTGATCTACATGAACGAAAAATGGATTGTGCCCTCCATTTGCTCTTCCACCTACAGCAGCTTGGGTCCAGTTTCCATCAAATCTCCAGAGGTCAACTCCGCCTATCCATATATTTTCTCTTGTAGAATCAACAGTATTTGGCACTACCTTAAATAATAAATCGTACCATGCTTGACTATTTCCGAAAATATCGAAGTTTGGGTTACTTCTAGGAACATTTGGATTAATGGTCTTAAATGTTTTTCCTCCGTCTACCGATTCTATGATATTAATTAATACATCTCCAGCATCAGTAAGTGCAGCATAAACCTTAAGAGGATTAATTACAGAAGCACTTAATTTCATTCTATTTGACCCAGTAACCCAACCATCAGCAACTTCAGCTCTAACAAACCCACAGGTGTTAGTCGCTGAAATATCGTCTAAGTAAAAGAATCGACCGTCATCAGATCCAACCCATAACATCTTTCCATCTAAACTAAATTCCAGCGAATTAATATCCCCCACAAACGGCGGAGTCCCTGATCCACCAACACAAATAAAATTATCTATCCATGTTAATCCACCATCAAACGACAACTGCAATCCTCTGTATGTAGCAACTGCAATAATCTTAGCATCGATAGGGCTAACTTTCACTTCATTGATAGTCCTGAATCGTTGATCCGTTCCAGCAACTTCAGTACTCTCTAGTAATGTCCATGTTAAACCTTGGTCAATTGACTTCATGATACCTATGCCTGGTTCTTTTGGGGTTGAATTGCCGTTGTCTGATGATCCAGCTAATTCAAAAGAAGATGCTCCAGTAGCTAAATAAACGGCTCCATCTGGGCCTTGTGTTAAGTAACTTGTAGTCAATGTTTTTTCTGTACCGAAACTAGTCGTCCAGGTATTGCCTCCGTTCAAGCTTCTAAAAACACCTCCAGTTACACTTGCCGCAATAATTATTTCTGGATCGTCCATATCAACGACTAACCCTCTTGTTCTACCTCCAATATTGGTTGGTCCAATTGGCTCGAATTCTAAACCGATTCCTCCAGCTCTGCTCGCACGCTTGTTCTCAATTTGAGCGATTACACGATTATAATCTTCCTCTTTCACTTCTCCATTTTCAACTGAACCTCTAATAGATTTCCAGTATTCGACAGCGCCTTGCGCAGAAGCACTATTACTTTTGTTTTCTCTGACCTGATATGACGCTTCAGCCAAATCGCCCTGATTTCTATTTATACCGCTGTAAATCAAAGCAGTAAGACCAGATAAAATGGCAAGGGAAAGTATTTTAATCTTCATATTGTGATAATTAATGTATTCAGCAAAATAGAGTGCAATTTAAATCATTTTCTCAAACAACTTTAATCAAATATTTTAATGGCTAATTGTATAAAATAAGCCACTATGATATAAGAACAAATGACTAGAATAAATGTTTTTCAGCATGATAAGAAGAACGAACTAAAGGACCGCTTTCTACAAATCTAAATCCCATTTCTAAACCAATTTCTTTGTATTTCTGAAAGCGTTCAGGCTTAACAAATTCATAAACCGGTAGATGCTTTTTTGTAGGCTGAAGGTATTGACCTAAAGTTAACACATCGACTTCTACAGACCTCAGATCCTCCATCGTTTCTATAATCTCTTTATCAGTTTCGCCTAAACCCAGCATAACGCCACTTTTAGTCCGCATTCCACCTTTTTTCAATCGGTACAATACCTCAAGACTTCTATCGTATTTTGCTTGAATTCTTACTTCTTTGGTAAGTCGCCTTACTGTTTCTAAATTATGTGAAACAATCTCTGGAGCAACATCAATTACCCTTTGAAGGTTTTCCCAGTTTCCCGCAAAATCAGGAACTAGAGTTTCTAAGGTAGTTGTAGGACTTAATTCTCTAACCTTATTAACAGTCTGTGCCCAAATATCTGAGCCACCGTCTTTAAGGTCATCTCTGTCAACAGAAGTGATAACACAATGTTTCACTTTCATCAACTTAACCGATTTAGCCACGCGCAATGGCTCAAATGGATCAGCCCCTAAAGGTTTACCGGTAAGTACATTACAAAAACCACATGATCGAGTACAAATATTACCCAATATCATAAAAGTTGCAGTTCCTGCACCCCAACACTCTCCCATGTTGGGACAGTTGCCACTCTCACATATAGTGTTCAATTTGTGTTCAGAAACTATGTCACGAACGTGCTTATAGTTCTCACCAGTTGGAAGTTTAACCCGCAACCATTTTGGCTTGCTTATTTTTTGCTTCGATTCTAAAAGTTCACTCATTATTATATATAGGTTTTTCTGCCAAACAGAAAACTGATATAGACGTTAAAAAATACATTGTATTGGCGATTAAACGCTATTTGTGGAATTGGATCAATAAATCCATCTAAAATAATTCCAGCCTCAATCGCCTTAATTTCATCCTCTTCAGGTGAAAATTCAAAATTCAAAGCAAATTTAGCAGATGCTCCTGGAACAATAGTACTACTTCCCAAACCTGAACGCCAAGGCCCTTTTCCTGAAATTCGCTCATATGGATGGCTATATGGATCGTATTGTTCCGAACTTGGTGTAGGGTTTTCATTAAGATCGCCCACTTGAACTTCCACAAAAACAGGTTTTAACCAGCCTGCAGTTAGCGCAAGATTGTAGACACTACTAATTTGAACTCCACGAATAACCAACTTTTTGAACATTACCTTTTGTTGACCAACACCTGCTCTAATCTGATAAAAGCTATTCAGCTTTCCATAGACAATATTAGATTCATCCTGTCCCTGATTAAAACTCTTTTGCTCTTTAACATGCTTAATATTAGAAACATCAATGTTCCAAAAGTTTTTTTGAGTAGCCGTGACGAATTTTTCTTGCCTAAACTCACCACCAATCCCGGTCGTGTGAAGCTTTAAGCCAAGGTTCCAACTCTTTCTGTAAATATTTTTACCGAAATTAGTTGAACTACTATCTTGACAAACTCCCTCAGTTATAAAAACTGCAGAAATCAGCAAAACGACAAAGATATTTAGATTTTTAATTGACATTGAATTAGCAAATATACTGATATACAAAGCTATTGATAACTAAGGCAATTTGCAAAAAAAA
>TARA_B110000879_G_scaffold19093_1_pt1 | contig 18743 bp, 12 predicted proteins | sample TARA_B110000879 | Tara Oceans TARA_B110000879 (sample SAMEA4398094) | marine metagenome | biome: Polar Biome; feature: [SRF] surface water layer (ENVO:00010504); material: water (ENVO:00002006), including particulate matter (ENVO:01000060) such as... | depth 5 m
AAGCACTTGATGTAGTTATTAGTTACGTAGATATTGTATAAGGAATAAAATTATGTCATCAAATTACACAGGGTTTACACCAGATCATATTAACGAAGCAGTTCAGGATAGATTCTTTTACGGATTGCGTAGAACTGACAACGGCGAACTATTCCTCTCCAAGTCAGATCAGTTAAAGAATGAAGATTCGATTACTATAAATAATCCTGGAGATCCAACACAAAACTATCCAAGTTTTGATCAAGGTCAAGATTTTTATGAAGGACGCGATGCAAATCATAACTTAGTATACGAAAATTTAAATTATGAACAATTTCGTTGGGACAATAGAAATTTACAATACTATGTTAATAACGAAGGCGAACTAGTTGCAAGAATAAACCAAAATTATAAATATGATGAAAATTCATCATCAAACGGATTATAAGAGAGAAAACAAATGGCAGAATTTAATTTAGAAAGAATCAGATTTAGATGGAAATCAGATTGGATTGCATCTACTAATTATGTTAAAGATGATACTGTTAGATTTCAGGGCAAGACATATGTATGTTTATTAGGACACGAGTCTAACTCATCAACTATCTATCCAGATTTAAATCTATCTGCGCCTAATACACGTTGGGAATTAATGTTCGACGGTAATCAATGGCGCGGCGATTGGCAGTATAGTACATATTATCACAGAGGCGATACAGTTAAATTTTCTGGATATGTTTATCAATGTGTTGCTGAACATCAATCTACTCCTATACTATCCCAAGGCATAATTCAAGATGTTGAAAAATGGTCAATTATAGCTACAACTTATAATTGGCTTAATACTTGGACACCGAGTGTCGATGGGAGTACTCAGCAATATTATAATCTAGGCGATGTTATAATTTATAATGGTATAACATATATTTGTATCGAAAAACACATTGCTGCAAATTCTTATGCTCTAGGACTTGAAGATGCTCAATCTAAATGGGCAATTGTTGCTAGAAGTGATAATTGGAGGTCTATTTGGACAACTGCAACACGATATACAGTAGATGATATTGTAAAATATGGTGCTATAAGTTACAGGTGTATACAAGGACATACAAGTGCTGCTGATGCAGAAGACGGATTAGAAAATAACCAAGGCGATTGGGAAAGATTTGTAGAAGGAATTGAATATAAAGGCGACTGGGCTACTGCAATTCGATATAGGAGATTTGATGTTGTAAAATCCGGTGGCTCCTTGTGGAGAGCAGATACTGGACACACTTCGAGTTCTACTCTAAGAAGTGACCAAGCTAACTGGACAATTTATGTTCCGGGTTTAGAGTACGAGCGTGTATGGCTTAATGATGTTGAATACAATAAAGGTGATATTGTTAAGTACGGAGGATATGCTTATACTGCATTAACTAATAATTTAGATAGTACGCCTAGTTTTAATGGAATCGCACAAGACACTGGCGACTGGGAATTATTAGTTGCAGGATACAGACATCTTGGAGATTGGCTTGCTGCTACTGAATACTTAACAGGAGATGTTATTAGAGATCACGGATATCTTTATATTGCAATCGGCGACAGTAATGGTATTAAGCCAGATAGTGACACAACCAAATGGCAAATACTAGTCACGGGTCGTAAGTGGAAAGATACTTGGGTCGATGGCTCTGAGTATTCGTTAGGCGATGTAGTAACATATGCCGGCGTAGCTTATATTTGTATATTACGCCATCAAGGAACTGAAAGTGAAAATCGTCCAGACTTGGATTTATTAAATGTAGAAGCTATTGATGATGGAGATGTTCATTATTGGACTACTTTATTACAAGGAACTCCTAGTAATGTACTAACTACTCTAGGCGATTTAAGAACGCACAGTGATACTGCTACTGAAAGATTTGGAATTGGTTCTGTTGGTAATATTGTAAAATCTATTAATGGCAATATTGCTTGGGAAAACTTTGAAGCTGTTCCTCGTGTATTTTTTGTTGCAGACAGTGGGCAAGATACAGATAGTGCAGGATTAACACTTAACGCACCTTTCAAAACAGTAAGATATGCCTGTCAGTATGTTTTACAGAATGTCAGTACCGATAGTGTAAACACTACTATCTTTATTAAAACAGGAATATATAACGAAATACTTCCAATAAAAGTTCCTAGGAACTGTGCATTAGTAGGCGACGAATTACGTAGTACAGTAATACAACCCGCACCTGGGTTTGAGACTCAAAATATGTTTTATGTTAATAACGGCAGCGGCATAAGAAATATGACATTACAGGGATTAACAGGATTACTTGGACCAGCCAATGAATATCTTACTAAGCGTCCAACAGCAGGAGCATTTGTAAGTCTAGATCCAGGCGGCGGACCAGCTGATGATTCTGTTTGGATTACTAATAAATCGTGTTATGTACAAAATGTAAGTACGTTTGGCACCGGCTGCATTGGAATGAAGATTGACGGGTCATTACACAACGGTGGCAATAAGTCAGTAGTTGCAAACGACTTTACTCAAATATTAAGTGACGGAATTGGTTATTGGGCACTAAATGGTGGTCGTTCAGAACTTGTATCTGTGTTTACGTACTTTTGTCATATTGGTTACTTGGCAGAGAACGGCGGAATACTACGTGCAACAAATGGTAACAATTCCTATGGTACATACGGATCAGTTGCTGAAGGATTTGATGCAACTGAAGTTGCAATTACAGCACAATTTGATAACAGAACAAAAGAAGCACAAGTAGCAGTTTTACACACAGACGGCACACAACTTATTGGATTAGGTTATTCGCATGCTGGGCAATCATATACTAACGCAACAGCAGTTGTCTCAGGCGCAGGTATTAATGGCACAATAGAGTATGAAGAATTTAGACAAAACTCTGTAAGTCAAATTAGACTAATTGATCCTGATGATTCGTCTACTCCAGGCGGACTAAATTACCAATACCTACTAAACAATGCACAAGGCGGCAGTAATCTATATCTACAATTGGCTGCTTCTGACGAAACAGGAACTCCAGACAAATATGTAGGGATGCGAATATTCATCGATAGCGGTAAAGGTATTGGACAATACGGCTATATTACAGGGTATACTGCTCTTGACAAGATTGCAATAGTTTCTAGAGAATCAGACGGTTCGCAAGGATGGGATCATATATATCCAGGATGGCCCATTGAAACTGTCCTCGACGCAACCACACGATACAAATTAGAACCAGCAGTAACTGTCACTGATCCTACCTTTAGTGCAACAGCTTTGAATACTGGCTTATTAACTAATAACTATGAAAGTATTGTAAGTAATAACCTTACTAATTTACTTATAATTCCGTCAGATCTTACGCAACTACATGCGTATAGTACAGATTCTGGCACCACTTTTTCTCAAGCTGGTATCGGATTAAAATCTGGCGCAACTAATACAGGAGTAGTATGGACAGGCCAAGAATATATTGTTACTACAAATACTGCATCTAGATTTACTTCAAATTCTTCCTCGTTAACTTCGTTTACCGAAGGCACAAGTGGCGGAGCAAATTATACAGGGGTTGCAACAGATGGCGCAGGCAAAGTTGTTCTAGTCCTTGCTGACGGAGCAGTTCAAAAGTCTTTAGACCATGGTGCAACGTATTCAGCAGCAACTAGTATTGCAGGGAAACCTAGTTACGGAAATGGTAAGTTTATAATTGTTGCGAGTAACGGTGATGTTTCGTATTCAATAGATGACGGAGCATCGTGGACAACAACAGCTAGTGCATTAGGAGCGAGTGATTGGACTGTTAAATATGGCAACGGTAGATTTGTTGTACTAGGATCAAATAATGCAGTTGCACATAGTTTTGATGGTATCACTTGGTATGAACATATAATAGAAGACGGCGACACATTTGATACACTATCATACGGTGCTGGCATTTTTGTTGCAACAGGTAATTCGAGTAGACTTGTTAAATCTGAAGATGGCAAAGTTTGGAAATCTTGGAACGCAGATAGCTCGGTATATAATTTAGACCAGTCTAGAGATTTTGCAGAAATGTTATATATACCGTCTACAGCATCGTGGATTGTAGTAGCAACAGGTCCTACATGGAACACTGTACAACTTGGATCAACCGCATTTGCAAGAGTTAATGTAAGTTCTAGTAGACTACAGGATTTTATTATTTACAATCCTGGTAGTAACTACACTAGTACTCCATTAGTATCTGTTTATGATCCAGTACAAACAATCGATGCAGACTTTGTTGCAAGACTAGCAGACGGAGTATTAGCACAGCCGATATTTACTAACAGAGGATCAGGCTTTGTTACTGCAACAGCAGTTATCACCGGCGACGGCTTCGCTGATATTTTCCAAACAGGTAAATCAATAAAGCTTAAAAACGTTAGTCGAGTACCTGGGCCAGGAGCAAACGTTGTTATCAACGGTATTGACGATGTTACTTATAGATTAACTAAGGTTGTTTCGCAATCTGGATTTGCTCCTAACTTTGATTTAGAAGTTAATATTAGTCCAACAGTTACTAATCAAAATTCTCCCAATCACGAAGAAACATTGATTATGCGTGAACAGTATAGTCAAGTACGTCTAACAGGTCACGATTTCTTAGACATCGGAACTGGCAATACTACAAGTACGCGGTACCCTAACTTGTACACAGAAGGCGAAGATCCAAATACTCCTAGACAACCGTTTAACGAAACTGTTGATAATGGTGGCGGGCGAGTATTTTATACAAGTACAGACCAAGACGGAAACTTTAGAGTGGGCGAACTATTCCAAGTCGAGCAGTCGACTGGTACTGTTACTGTTAATGCAGACTTGTTTGAATTAGGCGGTCTATCAGAATTAAGCTTAGGAGGAATTCAAGTAGGCGGTAGTGCAGTTATTATTAGAGAATTTAGTAAAGATGCAACATTTGTTGCAAATTCAAATAATATCGTTCCTACTGAAGCAGCTATTATATCATACTTAGAAAGTAGAATTAGTAGTGGCGGCGCAGACGCATTAACAAACGCATTAATCGCAGGCCAAGTTAAAATTAGTGGAAACAACATTACAACGACATCAGGATTACAAATAAATATTCCTGTAAACATGAATCATCAAGGCGGATTTGGCGGCGATTTGTTAGCGCATCAGTTATTTGGAATATGATAGAGACAGTTATGATAAATATATTAAATAGAGCGGAGTTTTAAATGGCAGAGTTTAAATTAGGTAGAATTAGATTTATTTGGAAGGGCGATTGGTCCACTTCAACAGTCTACTACAAAGACGATATTGTACGCAACGGCGGTAACACATATGTTTGTATCGCAGGACACACTGCTCCGACATTGTTTACTGATACACAATCGACATACTGGGATAAGATTTCAGATGGCATGGAGTGGAAAGGTGATTGGTCTTTAAGCACTTATTACAAAGTAAACGACATTGTTAAATACGGTGGATATTTATATATTGCAACTGTTGCTCATACTAGTAATCTTAGTGCTGCATCGGGATTAGAAGTTGACGATGGTGTTATATTAACAGGAAACATACTTACTGATGCTGATGTAACTAGAACTGCTGGCACATACACAGATTTAATTCCAACTACAGAAACAGGCGTAGGATTAGCTGCGGGTGTATTACTTACTGCAACAGTAAGTGGTTCAGGTGCAGTAACAGTTTCTGTAACTGCTGGCGGATCACAGTTCAAGCCAGGTGACACATTAACACTAACTGATGCCCAGTTAGGTGGCGGCGGCGCAGACAATGTAAGTTTTGTTGTTGTAACTACAAATGATAAATGGGACTTATTTGCTGAAGGATTTGATTATAAAGCTGATTGGCAAGTTGATACTCGTTATAAACTTAACGATATTGCGAAATACAACGGCACAGTTTACATCTGTATATTAAATCATACTAGTGCAAGTACAGCAAGTTTAGGTTTAGAAAATGATCAATCAAAGTGGAATATTTTCTCTGAAGGATTTTATTGGACGGATATTTGGAATTCAAGTACACGGTATAGAGTAAATGATATTGTACGTTACGGCGGCACATTGTACATTGCAAATGAAGGACATACTAGCGCAGGAACCGATGCAGATGGACTAGAAGCCGATCAAAGCAAATGGGATTACTTGCATAAAGGCATTGAGTATAGATCAGATCACGCTATTAACACACGTTATAGAATTAATGACGTTGTAAAATATGGTGGCGGCATCTGGATATGTACTACACAACACACAAGTAGTGGAACTAATTTAGCAGCAGACGAAAGTAACTGGGCACAGTTTGTTGAAGGTTTAGAATTTGAAGATAGCTGGGTTTACGACTTAAACTACCAGCCAGGTGACTTTGTAACATACGGTGGATATAGTTATGTTTCAATAACTAACAATATTGGATTAAAGCCAAGTGACAATGAAGCAGCATGGGACTTGTTTACTACCGGCTTCCGTTTCATTGGCGACTATGAAGACGATAGTGCGCAAAGAGAATATATTGAAGGCGATGTTGTACGCTTAGGCGGATTTACATATCTATGTATACTAAAGCACGAAGGTGAACGTCCGCCTAATCCACTATACTGGGAACGTTTAAACGAAGGTGTTGAATGGAAAGGTACATGGGCCGACGCAACATTCTACGATGAAGGAGATAGTATACAATACGGTGTAAATTCATATATCTGTATACTTGCACACACTTCAGACGAAATAACTTTACAAAACAGACCAGATCAAGATGTCGACGGCAGCGAATGGAATTTATTAGTTGCTGGCGCAGAATCAGGCAACTTAACAACTGAAGGCGACATTGTTTACTACGGCGGAGCAGGACCTGCAAGATTGCCAATTGGTACACCAGGACAAGTCTTAAAAGTTAGTGACAGCGGCGTTGCACCAGAATGGACAAGTTTTGGCGCAATTAATAATGTGTTTTATGTAGAAACTACTAGCGGCATCGACGAGCCAGCACCAAGTCGAGGAGTTACACTTGACCGTCCGTTTAAATCTGTACGTTACGCATGTGAACAAGTACAAGACGGCGCAATTCGTTATAACGCAAAGAATCTTTTACAGCGTAATAGAAGTTTCATACAAGACGAAGTAATTGAATACATTGAAGCTACATATTCAGACACTGCTACGGCTACTACAGCATCAACAGATGCTATTACTATAACTGATACTAGTTGGATGGTTGCAAATGAAACAGCAATTGTATTTGCAGCTACAACTTTTGGAAATATTGTAGCAGGCACAGTATACTATGTAAAAACAATTCTTAATGCAACAACATTTACAGTTTCATTAACTAAAGGAGGCGCAATAGTTGCCTTGGCAGATGGCACAGGAACATCAGCAGTAAGTCTTTCTTATGTACAAGCAACCTGTCGTAGAGATGCTGGACAAGTGCTTGATGCAGTTATTTGGGATTTATCACATGGCGGTAATGAGCGTTCGGTAAAAGCAGCAAAGTCATATTTTAATGCAGCTGGTGATACTTACGTTGCAGATAATGCTACACAAACAGCAGCAGGCTTAGGATATATTGTTACTATTGCAGATGCAATATTATCAAATCTTGCTCCAGTAACAGTTCGCGGAAGTTTAAATCAATATACTAACGTTGCATTTGTTGAAGAAGACGATGCACTACTAACTGTAACAACACTAACAAGCATTGTTACTAGTGCAATTACAGCTGGAAATACCCTTACAATACCTGCAGAACGTAAGCCACAAAGCAGTATATTTATTAAAACAGGAAACTTTAGCGAAGTACTTCCAATTGTTGTTCCTGAAAATACAGCATTAATTGGTGACGAATTGCGTTCAACACGTATTAGTCCAGCAGGTGTTTTAGTAGCAACAGCAGATACTCCTTACACATTAGATGCCCTTGCACGACTGGCAGCAATTACAAGTGACATTGTACAAAATATTGCAATAACTAAAACAACAGGAAATGCTTTAAATCCAGTTACTACATCGCCAGCAGGCAGTGCAGCAGCAGGCGCATTTGCAGCAGAACTTTGGACACAAATCCGTGACTATGCAGATTTTGCAGTTAATGGAGCATCGGGCGATTCAACAGTTCCTGTAACATATGGACAAAATGCTCCAAATACTACAACTGGTTATACATATGCTGTAGAAACACTTGAAGCTAATAGAGAATTCTTAAAAGCAGAAGTGCTTGCGTATATTGCAGCTACATATTCTTCATATGTATATGATACAGCAGCATGTGCAAGGGATATTAGTAGATATATTGATGCTATTAAATATGACTTAATTTACACTGGAAATTACAAATCTTTACTATACGCACGTTATTACGGCAATGCTGTAATGGGATCAACAACAGAAGATATGTTTTATATGCGTAACGGCACAGGCTTACGCAATTGTACAATTAATGGATTAAGCGGTACATTAGGTACTGCAAATGGATACGGAACTAAGCGTCCAACAGCAGGAGCATTTGTAAGTTTAGATCCAGGCTGGGGTCCAGCACACACAGATGCATGGATTATTAATAAATCTCCATACGTACAAAACGTAACTACGTTTGGCACAGGATGCGTTGGTTGTAAGATTGACGGTGACTTGCATGATGGCGGCAACGATTCAATTGTTGCAAACGACTTTACACAAATTATATCAGATGGTATCGGTGTATGGTGTACTAACTTAGGAAGAACAGAACTTGTTAGTGTGTTCTCATACTACGGACATATTGGTTACTTGGCAGAGAACGGTGGTAAAATTCGTGCTACTAACGGTAACTCGTCATACGGTACATTTGGTACAGTTGCTGAAGGTATTGATAGTACCGAAGTTCCGATTTCTGGTAAAGTTACAAACCAATACTTTGACGCTGTAATACACAGTGTATTAACAGACGGCAACAATATATTAACACTAGAATATACTAATGCAGGTCAAAACTATACAACAGCAACTGATGCACTAATTACTATTACAAATAATAGTGCCGCAGATGGAGATAGAACTACAGGAACGTATTATAATGTAACTGGAGCTTCTTCAGGATCAGGAATAGGTCAATCATTTGATATTGTTGTTGACGAGTTTGGATTGCCAACTGTTATTATTAATAAAGGCGGCAGCGGACATGTAATAGCAGATGTTATCACAATTGCTGACAGTTTGTTAGGTGGCGGCGGAGCAGAGGACTATACATTTGATGTTGCTACTATTGGAGATGCAACTCAGTTTACTGTTACAGGCGAAGGCTTTGGCGCAGCAGTCGACAATGCAGTTGTTGCAAATGGCGGTGTAACTGAAGTTAGGCTTACTGATCCTTCAGACAACAAAGGCGGTACAGGCTATCTTGATGCACAAAATGTTGCACAGGCAGGTACTGCTACACAGATTACACTATCTAACACAGATGGAAGATTAAGTAGTCAATATGTTGGGATGGCAATTTACCTAACAGCAGGTGTAGGCGCAGGCCAATATGCTTACATTGATACATATAATAATGGTACAAAGGTTGCTACAGTTAAGAAAATGAGTGACGACACTGCTGGGTGGGATCATGTTACTGGATTAACAATCCTAACAGGTTTGAACGATACTACAAATTATAGTATCGAACCTAGGATAACATTTGCTGCACCTACTAATAATTTGTATGCAGACACTGCTAAGGGCAGAGCGATAGTGTCCGACGGTAAAATTACTTTTATTACTTTATGGGATCCAGGTACTGGGTATTCAAGTGCTCCGGCAATGACAGTTACAGATCCAAACAATACTGTAGAAGTTCCGCATACTGTTAGAATTGGTAATGGAGTATTAAGACAGCCTACTTGGACTACTAGAGGTTCGGGATTTGTTACAGCTAGTGCAGAAATTGCACAAGGCGACGGTTTTGCTGATCTTTATCAGCCAGGTACACTAGTTCGAGTTACAAATTTAACTGCTAAACCGTTACCTGGTTCAAACATTGAATTAGGTGATATTCCCGGCAACTATTATAAACTAGTTAATGTTAGGGATTTAACAGGAACCGGACCGTACTCAGCACAGTTACAACTAAGTCCAGCAATTACTGTTACTGAAGCAGTAGAGCATGACGATGATGTTACAATGCGTATACGTTACTCACAAGTACGACTAACAGGACACGACTTCTTAGATATTGGTACAGGAAACTTCGCAGATACTAACTATCCAGGAATTCCAGTTAACCCAGTTAACCCAGAAACTGAAACTGTTGTCGGCGGCGGTGGTAGAGTATTCTACACAACCACAGACCAAGATGGTAACTTTAGAGTTGGTGGGTTGTTTAACGTTGAGCAAGCAACAGGTGTTGCAACACTTAACGCTGATGCGTTTAATATCAGTGGACTACAAGAATTGTCACTAGGCGCAGTTGAACTTGGTGGCACTGGTGCAACTATTACTGAATTTAGTGTAGACGGTACGTTTACTGCTAATAGTGATAATATTGTTCCGACACAGAAGGCAATTAAGACTTATATCTCTTCACAAATTGGTGGAGGAGCAGGCGAACTTAACGTTAACAGTATTACAGCAGGTTCAGTCTTTATTACTGGACAAGAAATTACAACAACAACTGAAGAACAGATAAATATATTACAGAAGGTTAATTATACTGGTGGCGTAAGCGGATCACCAGTAGCAATGAATTACTTTTTACAACAATAATGGAGAATAAATAAATGGCCACAGGTAGACTAGCAGCAGCAGATCTTAGTGCAGGCACAAATACAACAGTTTATGACACGCCAGCGGAAATATATACCGTGGCAAGTTTAAATATTACAAATAGGGCAAACGTACCTACTGTTATTAATGTTGCAATTGCCGACTTAGATACGCCGACATTAGGCGAATATATTGAGTTTGAAACTGAATTATTGCCAAAGAACATATTAGAACGCACTGGTATTGTACTAGCTGCAACACAAAAAATAGTTGTTCGTTCATCTCAAGCAGCCACATCTGTGGTAGCGTTCGGAATTGAGACGACAGCATAAATACAAGTAACAAAGGAAGAAACTCTTATGGGAAGATATATTACAAGCACACTATCTTATGCAACTACTACAGTTGTAACAGGCGTTAGTTACCAAGCAAAAACCAACGACAGAGTAATGTGTTCCACGGGAGGTATAACAATTACACTCCCAGCAGCAGCAGATGCAGTTGTAGGCGACACAGTACAAATTATGGATGTCACTGGTGCATCTGGTAGCAGCAATATCATAGTAGCAAGAAACGGCGCTGAAATTCAAAATTCAGCAGAAAATTTAACAATTGACATCAACAATGCGGCACCAGTATTAGTTTACTCGGGTGCAACATACGGTTGGGTCCTAACAGGAAGCTAATACATGCCAAGTTTACGTTCATTATTATCAGATCTCGCACCTGTTCCAATTGGTAATCCAAACAAAAGTTTTTATGTTAGGACAACCAGCGTTGATGCAGGCAGTGGCGGCTGTTGTTGTTTATGGACTACACCAGCTGGCGTAACCAGTGTTAGCTTTGAAATGTGGGGAGCAGGCGGCGGCGGCCCAGGAGCTAGATGTTGTGAACGTGCAGGAACGATGTCAACAGGTGGATCATATGCACTCAAAACTGTTTCTACAGTAGAAGGATGTCAGTTTAGAATTTGCGCTGCTGGTAGTACCGGCTGTAACGGCTGCTGTGGCATTATTGGCAGGGCTAGTCCAAGTTTCGTATTTGATATAACAGCTAATTCTACAATTGGTTGTGCGTTAGGCGGTACTGGCGGATGTAGTCAAATGACAAGAGGCGGATTTTGTTATGGTTATATTTGTTGCTGGGGACTAACATCAGGAACAGGACTAGGCGACCTTGTAATGGACGGAACAGGCGGCACAAGTATTACAACATGTCATTGCAATACCGATATACACATGATTCGCGCAGGTGGATTTTCTTCAGAAGCTAAATCATCCGCCTGGTGCGCAAAAACCGCAACAGGGGCCGGCAGTTACCATATGTGTACTGTTCCAGCTTGGCCAGCAGGTGGCGGTGGCAGCGGTAGAGCATGCGGCGGCGGCTTCTGTCATGGACAACACGGTTCAGCTGGCTTTATAAAAGTATCATTTACATAAGAGGAATTAGAAATGCCAACACCAATTACAAATATAACAGTAAGTTTTACTTACCCAATTGCAGATGTACTGTATGGTTCGACTACAACAAATGCAAGAACAGCTTCTGCTTCATATACAGGCCCCGATAGAATTTGGATGTTTGTAGATGAAACTACAGGAACACTACAACGAATTCAGCCACCGTTAACTACAGTTGACGACGGCGCAGACGTGCCAACGCCAGTTGGGATGCGTAAAGTTGAAGTTGTAGCAGCGGATGATCCTGCTGTTATAAGTATAATATTAGAACATTTAGTAACATATGCAGATACATCAAAAACAACAGATGACTTGCCAGATGGCAGCACATGTGTATATAACACTGTAGCTGACTTGTGTGAAACATATGATATGGATAACTTAGTATACGACAATGCTACTAGCACTTGGGATAAAGGTGCAATGGACTCTCCCCATGTAGTTTGGGAAGATATAATTAATGCAAGAAACGGAGCCCTAACAGCAACGGACGGAAAGATATCACCAGATATGCCGACAGCTATTAAACAGCCTTGGATTGACTATAGAGCAGCACTACGTAATTTACCGGCTACATTTGGCTATGGTACTGATAACGAAACTGAAGCATGGAAAGTAAACATGCCAGATCACCCAGAGGATTAATATAACATGGCAGGTTTAAGAACACTTTTACAGATTGGCGGCGACAGTGGCACAACGCTTGATATAACCGAGACGCACATATTTAATTCAAATAAGACTACGCAAAACAACGGCGGCACATGCTGTTTATTTACAGTTCCAACAGGTGTTACTTGGTTTGCTGTAGAGCTATGGGGCGGCGGCGGCGCTGGAGCAGGCGCCTGCTGTTGTAGAAGTGGTTGGCCTGGCGGAAGCGGATCATATGCTAGAAAAATTATAACAGGACTATCCGGCGGCGAAACATATACTATGTGTGCAGCAGGTTCTACATATTGCTCACAATCATACTGCAAAGGTTGCAGCGGCAATCCGAGCTTTGTAAATATAAACGGCGGTGCAGTACAAGTATGCGCATCAGGCGGCGGCCAAGGCTGCTCACAATGTTATTTCCAGAATCAGTGCCAGTGCAGAGCTTGCACACAACAACAATGTGGTAGCTTCACAGGTACAATGGGATTATGTGGAGTAACAGGCGCTGCTAAAGGAAGTTCATTCTGCGGAGCAAATTCTTGGGGATACATGCCAAGTGCGCCGTACACAACCGGAGGTAATAGAGGAACTATGTCTTTTTGTACTAATACTAGTGGAAATGGCAATGGCGGCAACGCCCATTGGCCTGGCGGTGGCGGCGCGTCTGCTGTAACAAGTGGTTCGGGCTTTCAGTGTGGAGCAGCTGGTGCTGGCGGATTAGTCACAATATTTTACACAACACCAGCATAACTAGGAAAAAAATAATATGTCAAATTTAAGAGATTTTTTATTCGGATATGAAACTGGAGATCCAATTACTCCAGGAGAGTTTACAGTAGTTAATAACGATAGAGCCCGCGCAAATGGAGGCTGCTGTCTTTCATGGACAGTTCCAACAGGCAAAAGCTACGCAGTATTTGAAATGTGGAGCGGCGGCGGAAGCGGCGGCGGCGTTTGTTGCTGTCAACAAGGCGGTGGCGCAGGAAGCGGCGGCTATGCAATTAAAGGTGTTAACGTAAATCCAGGTGATAACTTTACAATCTGTGCTGCAGGATCTGGCCAGTGTACCGACCCTAGTTGGGGTGAGGGATGCTGCGGGTGTTCGACGTATATTTGCTCAAATGGTGGTGGCGGAAGTCCATCTTGGAAATACTGCTTATGTGGCGGCAACCGCGTCTCAGTATGTCGCAGATGTCAATTCCACGGTAACTGCTATGATTGCTGTTCAATGTGCTTTGGATGTGGTGGGAGATCTGGTTGTTCAGACAGTAACGCAACTCCGGACTTTCAAATATGTGGCACTAATGGGGGAATTCATCCTAATCAGTATTGCTTTAACTCTGCGTATTCGGTAACTGCAAACGCACCGTTTACTGCTGGTGGCTTTAGAGCAGGACCAGGCGCTTGCAGATCTTGGCATGCCAACTGTGGATGTGGTATGTACCCAGGCGGTGGCGGACTTTCTGCAAACAAATATGACAGCCAATGTTGCGGCGGAGAACACGGCGGCAGTGGCCTGGTCTACGTTGTATTTTATTAATAGGAAATAAATGATGACAAATATTACAAAAGATTTTACATACAATACAACTGATGATCAGTATTCTATGACAAATCATAATGCTGAAACGGCTACATTAACATATTCAGGCCCTGCTGTAAAATATGCAGTATTCGACAGTTCGACTAATATGATGACAGGAGGTACAATTCCTGAGATACAATGGGACAACGGAGCATTTAATGAGCAACAAGATGGCTATTATGCAGCTAGAATTGATTGTAATGAACATACTTTAGTCTGTGCATTAATGGTAGGATCAGGCGGCATTAATCCTGAAGACGTTCCAGAGATAGACGAGCCAGTTCCTGGATCAGCTTTACCGTATCGCAGAAATGATCCTATTCTTCCAGATCACACGTACGAAGTGCGTGAAATTGAATTCGATCCTGCGACACAAACGTTTGTAACACCGTTCCCGTGGAAAGCACCTATTGAAACTTGGGAACACTTTATTAGCTTACGAAACAAAGCATTAAACTCATCTGATCTTAGAGTTACTGACGACTTGCCTACTTCATTATATAATCAGGTAGTTAAATATAGAAAATATTTAAGAGATCTGCCTGAAACGGGCGGCGCTGCGTGGAAAGTTACATTAGGCACTAATAGTGATGGTAATACACTAGGTGCCGGTTATAGTGTTGGCGATGGTCTTTTAATAAATGATCCAGCGTATAAAAATGATACCTCAGCACCTGATATTTTATTAACTGTAAACGAAGTAAGTGATACAGGCGTAATTACTGGATTTACAACATCAAGTACACACTGTTACAATTATTATCTGCCAGCAGCTACAAAAAATAATATGTTTTACACAACAAATTCAGCAGGCTCTGGCGCCCAGATTAATTTAACAAAGACAGTAAATATTCCACCACATAAAATTACTTTAATAAGATGTCCTATAGAAAATAATGATCAATTTGATGGCCATTCACCTGCAATAGACAATCTTCCAGATTAATACATAATACATTTATTAGATAAAAAACGCCTTCGGGCGTTTTTTTATTGGGTCCAGATTAATCCAAATGTTGTGTAATCGGTTAATAAATAACTGCATATATAACTTAGAATAGGACTTACATATGTCAAGAAATACAGCATTTTTTATTAACGGCGGAGCCGGCAGAGTAGTATGTTCTATTCCTGCATTAGAATTATTTGCAAAAGAAAATCCAGATAACGATTTTATTATTGTATGTGAAGGTGGCACAGACTTCTATAAAGGACATCCGTTATTACATGCAAAAGCATATGATGTTTGGCACAAAAATCTGTTTGAAGATAAATTAAAAAATATGGAATTAAGTAGTCCAGAGCCATATAGAGTCTGGGAATATTATAATCAACAAGCAAATCTATCACAAGCATACGATATTGAAATAAACAATAAAGGTGTAAGGGATCTGCCCAAGCCTACTATTAAGTTAAGCAAGCAAGAAAAAATGTCAGCAGCTAAAGTAGTAAAAGAAGTAAAGGAAAAAACTAAAAAAGACAAAGCAATCGTATTTCAGCCATTTGGCCGCGGCGTAATAAATGAAGATACAATGATTACTGATTTTAGTGGAAGAAGTTTTGAGCCAGAAACTGTTGTTAACCTTGTTAAGGAACTATCTAAAGACTATGCAATAATCTTTATGGGAGAAATTGCAATTGAATTTCAAAAACACGGTGTAACTTCTCCTGTTGCAATCCCCCAAAATATTGATTTACGTACTTGGACAGCAATTATTAGTCAAGCTGACCATTTCTTAGGATGCGACAGTGTAGGACAGCATCTTGCATATTCTTTAAAAATTCCATCAACTGTGGTCCTCGGTAGTACATTTAAAGAAAATGTATCTTATCCAAACGAAGAAACATTTAATCTGTTAGATATGGGCGAAGGCGAAAGAATTTATAGTCCTATACGTATTACTCAAGATGAATATACAGACAGAATGAATGAAGGCATTATGTCCATGAATGATAAAATAGAAGAGGTTATTATTACTACTGTAAAAGATTCAATGACTGGTAAAAAGAAAGCTAGTAAAAGTAAATAATATGTCGAGATTGTTTACATTTGGATGTAGTTTTACTAATTATGCTTGGCCAACTTGGGCAGATTTTTTAGGCTTAGAATTTGAATATTTTGAAAACTGGGGAGTTCCTGGTATTGGAAATATTGCTATTGCAAACAGGGTTGCAGAATGCTTTGTAAAAAACAATATCACAGAAGACGATGTTGTAATTATTCAATGGACTAGTCACATTCGGCATGATTATCATTTGTTTAGTGAAGAAACTGGCAAATACGCCGCTAATAGTTGGAAAACTAAAGGAAGCATCTTCAGCCATATAAATGCAAACCTGTATGATAAAAAATGGCAAGATAAATTCTTTGACGAACAGTCTTATGTAATGCTATCATTAAATGCAATATATGCAACAATGCAACTTGTTAAGTCTAAGAACTGTAAATGGAAAATGACTAGTATGGGTGCGTTTGATAAGTTAGGATCAGATTACACAATAAATCCTATAAACTACGGCGAGAATAAATCTACCTATTCGAAAAACTTATGGGAAGATGATTTATTTTTACCGTATAAATCAATTTGGGATGATAAAAATTGGCTCGAGCCATTAGGATGCTATGCATGGAAAAATGTAGAAGAGTTGTATAAATGGGATGTTGGAAAGAATCAAAAGCCATGGACAGATCCGCATCCTTCACCTAACCTTGGCATTGACTGGTTATATAATATAGTTAAACCTAGTTTAAACCTAACAAACGATAAATTAACAACACAACAAATAGAATGGCTTAAAATTTGTCGAGACTTGCGATTAGACAATTTGCATTTAGAAGAATTTGCTACTATTTTGGAATATAAATTAAATGACTACGATAAAAGATATAGAGGATATTAATATGAAAAAACCTACTTGGATTGCCGGCATTGCTAGAGGACATAATTCTGGTGTATGTCTTCTTAAAGACGGTGAGATTGTCTTCAGTATTGAAGAAGAACGATTAACTAGATCAAAATATGACGGCGGCCCATTAGCAAGTATGATAAAGATTTTAGATTATACAGATAAACTAGATTTTTTGTGTATTTCTCATACAACTCCACTAAACACAGCTGGAGTATTAGATTATACTGGCGAAGATGTGTATAGTGGACTAGCAAGAAAAATAGGATTAATTGACAGATTGCCACTTGACGAAAACGGAAATCATCCGCAAGTAATCGACATGGCAATGTATCATCACAAGATGCATGCCGCGATGGCATTTTATCGTAGCGGATTTGAAGAAGCAGTTGCAGTAATTGTAGACGGAGCAGGAACATTTTTTCCACTTCAAGTTAACGGCGATCAACTAACTGTATTTGAAACTGAAAGTATATACAAGTGCGAGTATCCTGCAACTATAAAAACTTTACACAAAACAATAGGCGCAAAAGATATGCTAGTACATGCATATATTAAAGATTTTTCTGCAGGCGAATGGGAGCCTGATGCAACGTTTAATTTAAGTTTGTCTGATAAAGCAGGTATAGTTAAAGCATACGAAGCAGTAACAGAGTATTGCGGCTGGAGTTCAATCGAAGCTGGAAAAACTATGGGATTATTTCCGTACGGACAGCCAAACGATGCATTTCCGAATATTGTAGACGAAAACGATCTTCCTATACCTACAGTAAATAGAAATTTAATACTACCAAGATACCCTAACGGAGCTGTCGTAAATGCTGCACCATATAATTTTCTAAACGATCACGACGGCGAAGACGTTACGCTAAAACAAAACAGAAGAGATTTAGCATACTCGGTTCAAACTGAGAGTCAACAAGCAGTTGCTGATTTAATTAGACATGCTGTAAAAATTAGTGGTAATAATAATGTTGTTATTAGCGGTGGCTATGGATTAAATTGTGTTGCAAACTATTTTTATTTAAAAGAACTTAAAGACGAAGGTATAAACATATACGCAGAGCCGATATCAAATGATGCAGGTACTGCAATGGGTGCAGCATTAATTTGGCACCACCAGCATACTCAAAGTTCAGAAGTTAGAACTCGTGCGAATGATGTATACTTAGGTCCTGTACATAGCTATACCGATGAAGACATTAATAATATTGCATCAAGCTATAATGCAGCAGTTACTGATGCAACTAATGACGATATTGTTAAGTTAATGACTGATAGAAATATTGTTACACTATTCCAAGGACGTTCAGAGAACGGGCCACGTGCATTAGGCAACAGAAGTATAATGTATGATCCAACAGATCCAAATGGTAAAGACTACGTTAACAGTGTAAAGCATAGAGAATACTTCCGTC
>TARA_B110000879_G_scaffold63543_1_pt1 | contig 18688 bp, 19 predicted proteins | sample TARA_B110000879 | Tara Oceans TARA_B110000879 (sample SAMEA4398094) | marine metagenome | biome: Polar Biome; feature: [SRF] surface water layer (ENVO:00010504); material: water (ENVO:00002006), including particulate matter (ENVO:01000060) such as... | depth 5 m
CGAGCTACCTACTGCTCTATCCCGCGATTTCGAGTGCAAATACACGATATATTAAAAGTAGTTCCCAAGCTTTATTTCATTTATTTTAATTCATTTAAAAAAACTTCCTGAAAATGAAAAAGAAACTATCTTTGCACTATGGTACACAAATCAGGTTTTGTAAATATTATTGGGAATCCAAATGTGGGTAAGTCAACTCTAATGAATGCCTTAGTAGGCGAGAAATTATCAATTATCACTTCCAAAGCACAAACCACTAGACACCGTATTTTAGGAATTGTCAATCATGACGATTACCAAATTGTCCTTTCAGACACACCAGGAATCATAAAACCAGCCTACGAATTACAATCTTCCATGATGGATTTCGTAAAATCGGCACTCGATGACGCAGATATTCTCATCTATATGGTGGAAGTTGGTGAAAAAGAACTTAAAAATGAAGGCTTCTTTAACAAGATTATCAACAGTACCATTCCTGTCATCTTATTACTGAATAAAATAGATACCTCTACCCAAGAAGAAGTCGAAGAAAAAGTGGAGTATTGGAAAGCAAAAGTACCCAATGCCTTAGTTTTTGTGATTTCTGCATTAGAACGTTTTAATGTAGATAGTCTCTTTGAAAAAATCATCGAATTACTTCCAGAAGCACCTGCTTATTATCCGAAAGATCAGTTAACAGACAAGCCAGAACGCTTTTTTGTAAACGAAAAAATAAGAGAAAAAATATTAATTCACTACAAAAAAGAGATCCCGTATTCCGTAGAAGTAGAAACCGAAGAATTTACAGAAGAAGAACACATTGTTCGAATTCGCTCTGTAATAATGGTAGAACGTGAAACTCAAAAAGGGATCATCATTGGCCACAAAGGGAGTGCCATAAAAAGAGTAGGTGCAGAAGCGAGAAAAGATTTGGAAAAATTCTTTGAGAAAAAAGTATACATCGAACTCTATGTAAAAGTGAATAAAAACTGGAGAAGCGACAATACACAACTTAAAAGATTTGGCTACAACCAAAAATAACAAACCGCTTTTCAATCCCATTTTACCCACCAAAAAAGCCCAAATAACTAATTGAATTTACAATTAGTTCTCATTAGGAAATTGTATCTTTGCAAAAATTTTCAACCAAGATGAATAATAGTATCATAGCAATTGTAGGAAGACCTAATGTAGGGAAATCTACTTTATTTAATCGTTTAACACAAAGAAGAGACGCAATTGTAGATTCCGTTAGTGGTGTTACTCGTGACAGACATTATGGAAAATCAGATTGGAATGGAAAAGAATTTTCTGTAATTGACACTGGTGGATATATTATTGGTTCCGATGATATTTTTGAAGCAGAAATTAGAAAACAAGTAAACTTAGCCATCGAAGAAGCAGACATTATTGTGCTTGTTGTAGATGTTGAAGAAGGAATTACCCCAATGGATGCAGAGGTAGCAAAGTTGCTTCGAAAAGTAAAAAAACCAATTTTTACTGCCGTCAACAAAGTAGACAATGCCATGCGTGATGCAGATGCTGTTGAATTTTACAACTTAGGCTTAGGAGAATACCACACCATATCTTCCATTAACGGAAGTGGAACTGGAGATCTTTTAGATGCCATTGTAAAAGAAATTCCTGAACCAGAAGAATTAAATACAGACCAAGAAGAATTACCAAGATTTGCAGTTGTGGGAAGACCCAACGCAGGGAAATCATCCTTTATAAACGCTTTAATTGGCGTAGAAAGAAATATAGTTACCGATATTGCAGGAACGACTAGAGATGCTATTGACACCAAATACAATCGATTTGGTTTCGATTTCAACCTAGTAGATACTGCCGGAATTCGAAAAAAATCGAGAGTTAAAGAAGATTTAGAATTCTACTCAGTAATGCGTGCCGTAAGAACCATCGAACACTCAGACGTCGTTATACTATTAATCGATGCCACTCGTGGTTTTGAAAGCCAAGATCAAAATATTTTTTGGTTGGCAGAAAAAAACCGAAAAGGAGTTATTATTTTGGTCAACAAATGGGATTTGATGGATAAAGAGACCAACACCCTAAGAGATTACGAAGCAAACATTAGAGAGCAAACAGCGCCCTTTACAGATGTACCAATTGTATTTACCTCTGCCTTAACAAAACAACGTCTTTTTAAAGCGATTGAAACGGCTGTTGAAGTTTTTCAAAAAAGAAAAACAAAAATACAGACGAGTAAATTTAACGATACCATGTTGGAAATCGTAAAAACCTTTCCACCTCCAGCAATTAAAGGGAAATATGTGAAAATTAAGTATTGTATGCAATTACCAACACAAACACCTCAGTTTGTCTTTTTCTGTAATTTGCCACAATATGTAAGAGATCCATACAGACGTTTTGTAGAAAACAAACTTCGTGAAATCTATGATTTCTCTGGAGTCCCCATCACCATTTATTTCAGACAGAAATAATTGTAACTATTTAATTTATTGAGTACACATAATTCAACCCAAGGATGTTTAAATTTTTGGGTTGTTTTTCAATGATGTTATTTTCGCGTCGATAGAATACGCGAAACTTTCCGACCTGCTCCGATTTATAAGTCAAGCCATAAGTAAGTCTGTATTTGCTAGTTTTATAAGTGCTTATTTTAAACGTATCGTTTTTATTAAACTTGTTGAAAATCTCTACTGAAAAAGAAGGCGTGAATGGTGAATTTTTAAAATCATATTTTAAGCCCGATTTTATTCGTACACCTTGCGAAGTTAGATCTCCAGCAGCTTCATCTACCCCTAATTGGTTTTTATTTTGATAGCGAATTCGATGTGATGCATTGAATCTATTGATGTCATATTTATAAGAAAGATCAACATTGTACCGAAAATGATCTTCAAAACCTTGTTTATTTCCTTTCGTGTCATTTTTTGTAATGTGGCGAAAACCAACACCAATTTCAAAATCTTTAAACAATTCGTGTTCCAAAGATAAATCTGTAAAATAAGCATCTGTCGTTTTAGCGTTATCCTTCAATCGTAAATGTTGGTTCAATGAAATTTTAAACTTTTCGCCTACAGTATAGTCAACTCCTACAGAACTCCATAATTCAAAATCTTTGGTTGCTATTTCTTGAGAATACAAACTGCTTGACCCTAAAATTAGGCAGATTAAAAAAGTTGAAATTCGATATTTATAATCGTTCATTTTTTAGTTTTTAATATTATAATACATAATAACAATTGCCGTATCCTTTAAAAAATCGATGCTTTCAACAGTTACTTTATTCACTGCTATTCCAGTTCTTAGTTCGATATCAGACTTCAGTAATTCGTAATTCTCTGGCTTAATATTTTCGATATTTTCATAGATAATTTCTTTCGTAACTTCATAGTTTAAATTCCATCCTCGCTCTATGATACCAATCGTAAAAACGATGGCAGAGTTCGCAAAAATAACTTCAGCATAACTCATCTTTTTATTTACAAAAGCATTCATCAAAGAAACCCCGATTACGATAAATAGATAGGTCATTTCTTTAATTGGAATCGACTCGGTTCGGTATCTGATAATCCCAAATATGGCAAAAAGACCAATTGCGAGCCCCACATCTAACTTGTATTTCTTGAGCGTAAAGCAAAGAAAAAAGACAATAACACCGATTAAATAATACGTAAATAAGTAATGTTTTTTGGGAGTACTACCATAATAAAACCAGCGAATGATGATTGTTAAAAAAAAGAAGTTGATAAAAAAGAGGAAGGCCATTTTATAAAAGTCCTCATCAAAAAGGGGAATGTTCATGTAATCCATAACTATAAAGATATTTTATTAATTTTTAGCACTTTACTTTTAAACAAATTATATTTTAAATCTTGATACAAATGCACGATTCCAACACAGTATTTACTGATACTAAAAGGATTGTATTTGTATTTCTTTAATGTTTGTACAATAAGAGATTTTCTATTAAATCGCTGCTGTTTCACCTCAATAATCACTAAATTTTGGTACTTTTTTTCGATAGCGTTCATAGAATAACTCAACTCCAAATCAATCGTAACTCTCTCATTATTCTGAAGACTCACTAGGGTTATTCGTTTAAAGTTATTCCATAAAACAGGCTGTAAATCAACACTTTTTGCGGTGGTTTTTAAGATAAATTCCTTCGATTTTTCTGACAGGTCTAATTCGAAATCAGGTATTTTAACTCTCGACTTCTTCGTTTCCCCTTTGCCATTTTTTTGTTTTATTTCCAAAAAAGTCAATTCAGAAGCTACATACTTACGCTGTCTTATTTTAGTTCTTCGAATACGACCATTGTGATGATCAAAATAAAATTTAAAAGCAGGAGTATCAAAATAAACAGAAGAATAATGCATCACTCTTCGATTTTTTATCTCCAATACTTGGTACTCATTTTGTAGATCCTTTAAAATTGGAGCTAACGCTTCTATAGGAATCGTATACTTTGTATCTGTTCTTTTCATTAAAGAAACCGCATTCATCTCTTCAAGAGAAATACTTTTAAAAGCACGAATGCTATGGGTTACCTTTTCGAATGCGATATGTTGCTGATCCAGAAGAATTGCTATTTGTTTGTGTACACTATTTTAGATGGTAAAACATTAAAAAACTTGCGCTGTTTAATTGAAAAATTCTAAGAAATTTCTTTGTAAAATAACCGTATCTTGACAAAGATCTTTATAGGAACTAATAAAATGTAAATTAGTTCTTTAAATTTAAATTTTCTCGGATTTTAAAATAAGATTCATTTTATGCCCCTTCATTGCGATGCGGAAGAACCCATATCAATGATTTTTAGTTAAAAAAGAGTTATTTATTTAAACCGCATGTTTATTTTTGCAATCAAATCTACACGCCTAAAATCCAACAAAAATGCTACAATGGAAAGAAGTGATCAACTTCACAACAAAAGGAAATCCAACACCCGATAAGCGCGTTGAAAAAACGGAATCAGAATGGAAAACTCAACTGACTCCAGAGCAATATAGAATTACTCGACAAAAAGGAACAGAAAGACCCAATTCTGGGGCACTCTGCAGTATTTTTGACGAAGGAAAATACAATTGTATCTGCTGTAATACGCCTCTTTTTGATGCTACTATAAAATTTGACTCCAGTTCTGGATGGCCAAGTTTTACACAACCCATAAAAGAAAATGCCATTAAATACCACAAAGACAATTCATTTGGAATGATTCGGGTAGAAGTGATGTGCAATACCTGCGACGGACATTTAGGCCATATTTTCCCAGATGGACCCGAACCAAGTGGATTACGGTATTGTGTCAATTCAGAAGCCCTGATTTTAGAAAAAAAAGACCATGCCTAAAAACTTACAAATAGCAACCGTTGGCGGTGGATGTTTTTGGTGTACCGAAGCCGTTTTTCAAGAAGTAAGAGGCGTCGAAAAAGTAATTTCTGGCTATGCTGGAGGAGACGTCCCTGGAAGGCCCACCTACAGAGAAATTTGCTCAGGACTCACAGGTGCAGCAGAAGTCGTTCAAATTACGTTTGATGCTACCCACCTATCCTATGAAGCCCTTTTGGTTATTTTTATGACCACACACGATCCAACTACGCTAAACAGACAAGGTGCAGACAGAGGCACTCAGTACCGATCTGTAATTTTTCACCACAATTCCAAACAACAAAAAATTGCACAAGAAGTCGTATCCCAATTGCAGCATTATTTTGAAGATCCGATTGTCACCGAAATGAGTGAAGCCCCTATCTTCTATGATGCAACACAAGAACATCAAGATTTTTACAAAAACAACAATGGACAAGGATATTGTACTTTTGTGATTGAACCAAAATTGGCGAAGCTAAGAAAACTACATACCGATCTATTAAAATAAACGAAACCACAGAATACCTGTAATTGTACTTTTGAAAGCCCTATGAAGCTACAGCTAGAAAATACCTTTATCAACGAATTGCCAGCAGATACAAACCTTGAAAACACCAGAAGGCAAGTAGAAAATGCAGTGTATTCTTTCGTTACACCGAAAAAAACAGCAAATCCAAAAGTACTCCATGTTTCACAAGAAATGGCCGCAGAATTAGGGATTTTAGAAGAAGAAACAACCACCGAATTCTTTAAAAAAATCGTCACTGGAAATGAAGTATATCCAGAAACAAAACCCTTTGCAATGTGTTATGCAGGGCATCAATTTGGAAATTGGGCAGGACAATTGGGAGATGGACGTGCCATTAACCTCTTTGAAATCGCGCACCAAAACAAAAACTGGAAAGTACAATTAAAAGGTGCTGGCGAAACTCCCTACTCAAGAACCGCCGATGGGCTAGCCGTTTTAAGATCCTCCATCAGAGAATATTTATGTAGCGAAGCCATGTTTCATTTAGGAGTTCCAACAACTCGAGCATTGTCGTTAAGCCTTTCTGGAGATCAAGTATTGCGTGATGTTTTGTATGACGGAAATCCAGCCTATGAAAAAGGAGCCATCGTAGCTAGAACAGCACCCTCATTTCTTCGCTTTGGAAATTATGAGATTTTTGCAGCAAGAAAAGACCTCAAAAATCTACAAATCTTATTAGATTATACCTTAAAACAACATTTTCCACAGATAGGAGCCCCATCAAAGGAAAGCTATATCCAATTATTTAAAGCTGTTTCTGAAAACACCTTAGACATGATTGTTCATTGGCAACGTGTGGGTTTTGTACATGGAGTCATGAATACCGACAACATGTCTATCCTAGGACTCACAATCGATTATGGACCTTATGGGTGGTTGGAAGATTTCGATTTTGGCTGGACTCCCAACACAACAGACAATCAAAATAAACGCTACCGATATGGAAATCAACCAAATATGGGTTTATGGAATTTATATCAGTTAGCAAATGCATTGTATCCCATTATTGAAGACGCAAAACCCTTAGAAACCATTTTAGATCAATATAAAATTGACTTTGAGCGTAAATCATTCCAAATGATGCAATCGAAATTAGGGTTGCAACTTGTAGATAAAAACGACCTAAGTTTAATACAAGATTTGGAAGAAAATCTGCAATTGACCTCCACAGACATGACAATTTTCTTTCGGTTATTGAGTAGTTTTACAACGGATACTGTAGGGCTGAAAATAGTTGAAGAAGCTTTTTACAACCTAAAGGATCTTACAATTACGACAAAGAGTAGTTGGAACCATTGGTTTGAGAAATACAAGATTCGACTGCAAAAAGAAACGCAATCTCACCAGCATCGAAAAGAAGAAATGGATGCCGTAAATCCGAAATATGTATTACGAAATTACATGGCACAGTTGGCAATTGACGCTGCAGACCAAAAAGACTACACACTCATAAATGAGTTGTTTGAACTGCTAAAAAAACCGTATTCAGAGCAACCAGAAAAAGAAAAATGGTTTGCAAAAAGACCCGATTGGGCAAACGATAAAGTAGGCTGCTCTATGTTATCTTGTAGTTCTTAACTTTAAAAAAAGTAGTATTTTAGTAGTCTCGATTTTTACCTTATCAATGATTCACGAACTCAAAGAAATTATTTTACAAGCAAAAAGCAACCAAGACAAACAGTTGAAAAACGTGTTGGTCACTGTGGTGGACTTGGAGGGTTCTTCTTACAGAAAACCCGGGGTTCGTATGCTAATTTCTGAGGATGAGAAAATGACTGGAGCCGTGAGCGGAGGCTGTGTAGAAAAAGAAATTCTTCACAGAAGTAAGTCTGTTTTTCAAAAAAGAGAGGCAAAAATAATCACCTATGACGGACGGTATAAACTGGGCTGCGAAGGAATTTTATATATTTTAATCGAACCTTTTTTTATTACAGATGCATTTTATAAAAGATTTACTGAAGCCATTCTGGACAGAGAGTCTTTAAAAATTGAAGCGTTCTTCACCAAAGAAGACGAAGCTACAGGTTATTTTGGATCTGTATTCACTTTTCAAAACTCAGAAGACTTTTCATTCACTAAAAAGATAAATACAAAAACAACGTCTAGACTAGCATCCTTTCAACAAAATCTAAAACCCGCCTTTCGTTTACTCATTATTGGTGCAGAACACGATGCGCTAAAACTATGTGAAATGGCAGCATTATTAGGTTGGCAAGTAGATATTGTAACCTCTATAAAAGACCCTAAAAGTAGCCTTGATTTCCCAGGAGTCAATTCAGTAGTTGGCAGTACTCCTGAAATGCTCGATTTTTCTAAAATTGATGCAAATACTGGAATCGTAATTATGAACCATAGTTTCGCACAAGATTTAAAATATGTGCTGCAGTTAATAGATAAAAAACCCGCCTATTTAGGTGTTTTAGGCGCAGCAAAAAGGCGTGATAAAATGTTTAACGAGCTTTTTGAATACAATTCAGAAATTTCAGAAACCTTTTTAGAAAGTATTTTTACTCCTGCGGGATTGAATTTGGGTGCACAAACACCAGAGGAAATTGCACTTTCTATCTTAGCAGAAATTTTAGCAACCATAAAAAACAAAACACCCAATTCCTTGAAAGAAATCACAGGAAATATACACACAACCTAACGATGCGATTGGCAATTCTCATTTTGGCTGCTGGCAAAGCTTCTCGTATGGGGGCCATAAAACAATTGTTAAAAGTGGATGGAACTACGCTTTTAGAAAGCGCAATCTCCAATTCAAAAAAACTAAAAAAGAGTACTGTTATCTGTGTTTTGGGTGCACATGCTTCCGAAATTAAAAAAACCATCGATCTAAAATCTGTAGCTTTTACAATCAATAAAGACTATACAAAAGGATTAAGTTCCAGTATTATAGCAGGCATAAAATACATACAGAAACAAGAGATTCAATTTGATGGACTCTTCATTCAATTGGCAGATCAGCCAGCGATTAAAGTCGCCTATTACCAAGAAATGGTGGCGCTATTTTCAAAAGATAAAACAAAAATTATAGCAGCAAATTATGGAAATAAATATGGGGTTCCCGCCATTTTTCCAAAGGAATTAATTAACGATTTACTAAAAATAACAGGAGACAAAGGCGCAAAAGAATTTCTTCAAAAAAATAAAAAAGACATTATTTCTCCAGAAGCAAACGTTAATTTATTGGATATTGATACGCCCGAAGATTATAACACTTATATAAATAAGCGCTAAAAGTTTACTTTTACCGTATTTTTAAGAGAATATAAAACTTTAAACTATGAATGAAATTGCATTGGTATTTGCAGCCTTTTTAGGTGCAACAGGAATTATTTTTGGTGCTTTTGGTGCACATTTCTTAAAGAAAAAATTGACTACTGATCAATTACAAAGTTTTGAAACGGGTGTAAAATATCAAATGTACCATGCCATTGTATTGCTTGTTTTGGGGCTCCAATTAGAATTCGATTCGACCTTAAAAGACTGTATCTTTCTTTTACTGATCATTGGAACTTTTTTATTTTCTTTTTCAATTTATGGGTTGGTACTTTCCAGTGCAAGAAATAAAAAAATCCGCTTCTTAGGTCCAATGACTCCTTTCGGCGGATTGTTATTAGTTTTGGGATGGGGACTATTGATGTACCTCTTTCTTTTAGCACTCTAATCTACTCAAAACAAGATTCATACACATTGTTCTTTTTTTAAAGAGAGGTTCCTCCGTCTAAAGTAATGGTTTGACCGGTCATGAATTTGGTGTTGTCAGACGCCAACCAAACAACAGCATCTGCAATTTCAGCCGCTTTCCCATACCGTCTCATTGGAATAACACTCTTTAAAACTGAATCCATTTCTGGCTTAGCGTTAATGAGCTGGGTTAATAAAGCCGATTCTGTATACCCCGGGCAAACGGCATTTACACGTATGTTTTTAGTAGCATATTCCATCGCTACAGATTTTGTCATTCCAACAACGGCAAATTTACTTGCACTGTAACTTATATTGTTTGGTGAAGCTTTTAAACCCGCCAAAGAGGCAATGTTTACAATATTACCACCTCCTTGTTTTAAAAACTGTACCAGAGCAACTTTCATACAATAAAAGACACCAGTTTGATTTACGGCAATGACCTTGTCCCAATCTTTTAATGTTGATTGGTGTGTTCTCAGTAAATTAGGTCCAATTCCGGCATTGTTTACAATGACATCTAACCTTCCAAATTCTTTCACAGTTTGTGCAACTAAGTTTTCTACGGCTTCAAAACTGGTAACATCTGCTGGTATTGAGATTGCTTTGCCTCCGTCCTTTATGATGGTCGCTACTACTTCTTTTGCTCCTGCTTCTTGTCGATCAGAAACAACAACGGTTGCTCCAAATTTCGCAAAGTGAATTGCTGTTGCTTTTCCGATTCCTGATCCTGCGCCTGTAACAATGACGATTTTATTTTTTACTTCCATACTTATTTACAAAATATTAGTTTTGAATTAGACAATGCGGATGCTCTTAGTGCACTCGGATACTCTTTCATTTGCAACAACTTAAAAAATTCGTTTTTACTTGCATATTTTACAATCAAAACCTCATCCCATAATTGCGCCTCTTTGTCGCCTATAATTGTAGCCAACGGTTTACCTTTAAAAATGATGGTAGCTTGTATTTGTGAAAAAAATGGAATTGCAGCTTCCATGTATGCTTTATAGGTTTCTTTGCCTGATTTCCCAGTTTCGGAAATGCATCCTTTATATTGGAGATAATTCATCATGAAAACAGGACTATTTTCATCAAAATTTGATAAAACACTCAATCCCTCATTATTCAATTCTTGATGATTATCGTTCATTTTTAGTCAATTTCGTTCGTTTTTATCGACTTTACGGCTAATTTACAGCACAATTCGGCTGCTTTATTCAAATTCGCAAAACGTGGATCTGTTGTCCAACCTTGTTGATATCGATAATAAATTTGTTGTGCTATTACAGCGATTTTAAACAATCCGTACACATAATAAAACACAAGATTGTTAATGGGTCTTCCAGATTTTTCTGCATACATTTTTGCAATTTCACTTCGTATAGGGTTGCCTTCAAATACAGTAGGTGATGGAATTCCTTGTTTTACAAAATCGTGATCGGTTGCTACAGTCCAATATCCTAAGGAAGTACCTAAATCCATTAAAGGATCTCCTAACGTTGCCATTTCCCAATCTAAAATAGCAGTAACCTCTTGCCATGAATTATCTTTAAAAACAACATTATCGTACTTATAATCGTTATGAATTAGACAATGATCGTAGCTTTTAGGCTGATTTTCTTCCATCCATTGCATTACTAATTCCGCTTGTGGGTATTCGTCTGTTTTCGCTTTCAAATACTGCTTTCCCCAATTGGTCACTTGCCTTGCTACATAGCCTTCTGGCTTTCCTAAGCCTGACAATCCGATTGCTTTGTAATCTACACGATGCAAAGCAACCAAGGTATCTAACCAAGAATTTGCAATGGTTTTATATTCTTTGGATATGATTTTTCTTTGTTTTGCTTCTTTGAAGTTTAAAATGATGCCTTCCACTTTTTCCATTACGTAAAATGGACTTCCTAAAATAGTTTCATCTTCTGAAAATGCATGCATTTTTGGCACTTTCGGAAAAGCGGTTTCCAAACCACGTTGTACTTTAAACTCACGTCCCATATCATGGCCTCTTTTGATCGCGCCAATCGGGGGTTTCCTTAATACATATTCTTTATTTTCAATTCGTAATAGATAGGTTAAATTAGAGAAACCGTGGGTAAACTGCTCCACATGCAAGTCACTTTCCACCGAATTGATTAAATGTTGTTCTTGTAAGAATTTCTTCAACAAAACCGTATTAAGTTCCTCTCCTTTTCGAACGTTTTGATGCTCCATTTTTATTGATTTCCGTATTTTTTAATACAACTTTTCCCTAGTTGATACATGTGTACTTCATCGGGTCCGTCTGCCAAACGCAGCATTCTTGCAATGGCAAAATAATGTGGTAAGTAGGTGTCTGGCCCCACTCCTTTGCCTCCCAAAATTTGCATGGCACGGTCAATGACTTTTAACGCCATATTGGGTGCTACAATTTTAATCATTGCAATGATATCTTTTGCGGCTTTGTTGCCCAATTTATCCATTTTATCTGCAGCAGACAGCGTTAATAATCTTGCCTGTTCTATGTCACATTGCGACAATGCAATTTCATGGCGTATGCTGCTATACTCGTAAAATTTCTTTCCAAAAGTGGCTCTTTCTAAAGTTCTTTGAGACATAGTTTCTAGGGCATATTGTGCCATGCCTACCAATCGCATACAATGGTGAATTCGACCTGGCCCTAAGCGTCCTTGTGCAATTTCGAAACCCCTACCTTCTCCTAAAATTAAGTTTTCTTTGGGTACTCGAACATTGGTCAACTGAATTTCTGCGTGTCCTTCTGGTGAGTCATAAAATCCTAAAACCGAAAGTGGTCTGATGATTTCTAACCCGGGGGTATCCATCGATACCAACACCATGCTTTGCTGATCGTGTCTTGCCGCATTTACATCGGTTTTCCCCATGACAATCGCCACTTTACAGTGGGGATCCATGGCGCCTGAAGACCACCATTTTCTTCCATTAATAACGTATTCATCTCCATCTAATTCGATGGAAGTTTCAATATTGGTTGCATCGGATGAAGCTACCTCTGGTTCTGTCATTAAAAACGCAGAACGGATTTCGCCATTCATTAAAGGTGTCAACCATTTTTCTTTTTGAGCCGTGTTTCCGTATTTCGCTAAAACCTCCATGTTTCCAGTATCTGGTGCAGAACAGTTAAAAATTTCTGAAATCCAGATTTTTTCTCCCATAATTTCTGCCAAGGGTGCATATTCTAAATTGGTCAATCCTGGGCTTAAATCACCATAATTATTTGGCAAGAATAAGTTCCACAAACCAGCTTCTTTCGCTTTCTGCTTCAACATTTCTGTCTTTGAAAAACGTTGCCACATGTTCTTAGGATCACTTTGAAAAGCAATGTATGCTGCTTCTACGGGTACAATATGTTCTTCAATAAAAGCTCTTAACCTTTGTTGTAATTCTATAGATTTAGTTGAGTATTCGAAATTCATAGTTGAAAATTATTTAAATAGACGAAAATCTATACTTAGTTATAACTGAATTATCATTTTTAGTTTCTATTTCTTTTTGCCACATAAACACATCGCTAATACGATCTGTTTATATAGGGGTCATTTTATAAATTAACGCTACCCTGCAATCATATAACCGCCATCTGCGGTGTAGACGCCTCCTGTCATATATCCACCGGCATCGGAAGCTAACAAACATGCCAAGCCGACCATTTCTTCTGGCATACCCATGCGTTCACTTGGGAGTGTTTTTTGAATTTTTCCGAGTATTTTTTCGTTTTGCCAAAGTGCTGCACTAAATTTTGTTTTGATCAAACCTGGACAAACGGCATTGACACGAATTCCATGTTTTCCCCATTCTTTTGCCTGATTTTTTGACAACATTAAAATGGCTGCTTTACTGGTGCTGTAAATCCCTAAGCCCAAACCTGGCGTGAGTGCTTCTACGGAAGCAATATTTATAATACTCCCATTTTTATGGGCTTGCAAATGTGGCAATACGAGATTTGACAAACTCCAAGGTGCTTTTACATTTACCTCCATAATTTTATCAAAAATAGCTGAATCTACTTCTTCAATAGGTCCGAAAACAGGATTGATTGCAGCATTATTTACTAAGATATCAATGCGTCCAAAAGCAGCAATTGTTTGTGCTACCAAGTTTTCTCGCTGGTCTGATTTCCCTATATGACAGGCAATTCCAACAGCTTTCAATCCTGCTGCTTGAAATTCATTGGCAACGGCATCACAAGCTTCTTGACTTCTGCTTGAAATGACTACTTGCGCGCCATTTTCTGCCAACCCTTTGGCAATTGCTTTCCCAATTCCTTTACTCGATCCTGTGATAATCGCTACTTTACCTTCTAAATTAAATTGCTTCGAAATTGATGTCATTATAAAATATATTCTTTGTCTTGTTTGATTGTTAACACTTCGTCACTCATTAATGAAGTTGCTAAAGAAGTTGTTTTTGGAAGTTCATATTTGAAATAAAACTTCATGGTATGAATTTTACTTTCATAAAAACCTTCATCATACTTTAAGTCTCCAGAGATTAAGGTGTTTTTTGCATTGACTCCCATTTCTAACCACAACCAACTTAACACCACCAAACTCATGTATTCCATGAATAAATTGGCATCAGACAGATAACGTTCGTAATCTCCTTTCATGGCAAAAGGCATCAATTTTTGTAGTATTTCTTGTGACAACTGCAAGCTACTTGCTAATTGTTTTGCATAGGGTGCTAATTCTGGGTGCTGTGATGCCAACGTAATTGTTTGCATGATTTCTGCTGCTAACAATTCTAAGGCCTTTCCGTTTTGTAAGGTTACTTTTCTTCCCAATAAATCTTGGGATTGAATTCCGGTAGTTCCTTCATATAAAGCAGAAATTCGAATGTCTCTATAATATTGTTGTAGTGTAAAATCGGTACAGAAACCATATCCTCCTAAAACTTGTAATCCGTTATTTACAGATACAGAACCTGCTTCGGATGGAAAGGTTTTTACAATTGGAATAATCATTTCTAACAATAAATCGTACTTTTCTTTTTCTTCTTTATTTGTAGAAGAATGAATAATATCATGGTATTTAGACGCTAACAAAACCAAACTTAAAGATCCTTCAGCGATTGATTTTTGCAACAATAACATTCTTCTTACATCGGGATGCTCGATAATTAAACTTTGTTTTTCTGTTGGGTTTTTCTTCCCAGTACTTGTTAATTTTCTTCCTTGGGGTCTTTCATTTGCATACTGCAAAGAAGTTCTGTAAGCGGCCATTGTAATGGCTGCTGCACCTCTACCAACGGCAATTCTTGCAGCATTCATCATTAAAAACATTTGTGCCAACCCTTTGTTTTCTTCGCCAACCAGCCAACCTCTACAGTCGTCTGTATCGCCAAAACCTAAATGTGTGGTACAATAACCACGTTGTCCCATTTTCTGAAAATCGGCAACGGTCATTACGTCATTGTATTCCAAAGTCCCGTCTGCCTTCAATCTATTTTTAGGAACCACAAACAATGAAATCCCCTTGGTTCCTTGCGGTGCTCCTTCAATTCTTGCCAGCACCAAATGCACAATATTATCTGCATATTGATGATCTCCTCCTGAAATAAATATTTTTTGTCCTGTTATTTTATAAAAACCATCATCTGTAGGGATTGCTTTTGTAACAATGTCCGATAATGAACTTCCTGCTTGTGGCTCTGTTAAACACATGGTTCCTCCCCAAGCCCCAGAAAGCATGTTTGGAACATAGGTTTCGTTTAAGGTTTCGTTTCCAAATTCAATAATTAACTCTGCAGCTCCTTGCGTTAAACCCACATAGCCCGGAAGGTGGTTGTTTGCAGCATCCATAATATAAACTGCTGCTTGATGCGCCATGAACGGAATTTGCATTCCACCAGCATCATAATCAAAAGAGGCAGAAATGATTCCTAACTCCCCTCCCTTTTTCATCATTACATCTACTTGCTTGTGAACCATAACGGTTCCATCTTTATGGTGCGCAGGCGTTTCATCCATTTCTTTTAAATATGGATACAACTCTCTATCAGAAAATTCTTTGGCAGAGTCTATGAATAAATCTAAAGACTCCATGTCATGGTCTTCAAATCTTTCTCTTGTAAGTAAGTTTTCTAATTTCCGAACATCATAAAGTATATATTTTAAAGTGTCTAAGTCAATATACTTTTTCGGCATTTTTTTGAAATTTTATAGTTGATTTTTAATTTTATTCAGTGCTGATTTTACTGCTTCTAATCTACTAATAATTTCATGATTTTTGACAATTTCATCGGGGTTTTTCTTCAACTTCTGTTTCGCCCCTTCTAATGTAAAACCTCGTTCTTTTACTAGATTAAAGATTAGCTTGAAATTCTGAATGTCTTCTTGGTTAAAAAGTCGGTTACCTTTAGCATTTTTTTTGGGTTTAATAATTGCAAATTCTTTTTCCCAAAAACGAATTAATGATGTGTTTACATCAAATGCTTTTGCTACTTCGCCAATTTTATAATATCTTTTTTCGGGGAGTTCTATGTGCATGAATCCTAATTAATCAAATGATTGTCCTTCTTCTGAAGACTGTTGAATGGCTAAAAATTCTTCGGGAGTTAAATCTCCATAGTAAAAACTTATTGGATTTAAGGCTTTTCCGTTTTTATGAACTTCATAGTGTAAGTGGGGTGCAACAGACAACCCTGTACTCCCAACATACCCAATAATGTCTCCTCTTCGGACTTGCTGCCCACGTCTAACTACCATTTTACTCATGTGTGCGTAAATAGTTTTGTAACCGTAACCGTGATCAATATATACAACTTTACCAAAGGTGCTACTTCTTTGGGCTCTAAATATTTTTCCATTTCCAGATGCATAAATAGGCGTTCCTCTTGGCGCAGTAAAGTCCATTCCTTTGTGAAGTTTTCTTATTTTTAAAATCGGATGCATTCTCATTTTATACCCAGATGCCACATAAAAAGCACCCTTTTTTATTGGTAATACTGCTGGAATTGAGGCCAACATTTTTTCTTTTTCTTTTGCTAAGGCAACAATTTCGTCTAAAGATTGTGACTGAACAGCTATTTGTTTGGACAATATGTCTACATTTTTGGTAAGCCCTTTTATCATCTTCGAATTGTCAAATCCATCAAGCGCTTTGTATCTGTTCACTCCACCAAAACCAGCTTTTCTTACATCATCAGATATGGGATCTGCCTCGAAATAAGTTCTATAAATATTATTATCTCTTTCTTGGAGCTGCGCTAAAACGGTTGCACTTTCATCCAACCGTTTGTTAATTAATGTATAATGCAATTTTAAATTCTCAAGCTCATCTTTATCTGCACGATGTGCTGGCGTTATAATTACTTGACTTAATCCTACAAAACCAATAAACATCATCAACGATGCGCCTAGAATTAAAAAAATGGAGCGCTTAAAGTAAACGCTTTTTTTCTTCTCTATTTTTCTGTAAGACAAGGTGTCTGCATCATAAAAATATTTTACTTTTGCCATAATCTTAAATATACTATTTTTGTTTTTTAAAGTAGTTTTCCAAAAGAAAACTTTTCAAATTTACAAAATTTTTACAACTACTTTTTTTAGTTGTTATATTTAAAAATAAATGAACCTAATTCCTTCAATCTGAAACCATCCTTTTTTATGAAATCTCAAGAAATCCGTGCTCAATTTTTAGATTTTTTTAAAGAAAAAGCCCATACAATTGTGCCCTCGGCTCCAATGGTTACAAAAGACGACCCAACGTTACTTTTTGTAAATTCTGGAATGGCCCCTTTTAAAGAGTTTTTCTTAGGAAATGGAAAACCAAAAAGTAATCGACTTACAGATTCTCAAAAATGCCTACGTGTTTCTGGAAAGCACAATGATCTTGAAGAGGTTGGTTATGACACCTATCATCATACTTTGTTTGAAATGTTAGGAAATTGGTCTTTTGGCGATTATTTTAAAAAAGAAGCCATTTCTTGGGCTTGGGAACTGCTAACGGAAGTGTATAAAATAGATAAAGACATTTTATATGTCAGTGTTTTTGAAGGTAGTGATGATGCAGACAAACTTCCTTTAGATCAAGAAGCTTACGATTTGTGGAAAGAATTGATTCCAGAAGACCAAATAGTAACTGGAAATAAAAAAGATAATTTTTGGGAAATGGGCGAACAAGGACCTTGCGGACCGTGTTCTGAAATTCATGTTGATCTTCGGTCTGAAGAAGAAAAAGCAAAGACGCCTGGAATTGATCTAGTTAATATGGATCATCCGCATGTAGTGGAGATTTGGAATCTTGTTTTTATGCAGTACAACAGAAAAGCAAATGGTAGTTTAGAAAACTTACCTCACAAGCATATTGATACTGGAATGGGTTTTGAACGTTTGTGTATGGCACTACAAGGTGTAAAATCAAACTACGATACGGATGTTTTTCAACCGATCATTAACCGAATAGAAAAAATTACAAACACTACATATGGCGCAAATGAGCAACAAGATATTGCGATTCGCGTTATTGCAGATCACTTAAGGGCTGTTGCTTTCTCCATCGCCGATGGCCAATTGCCAAGCAATACAGGAGCGGGCTATGTGATTCGTAGAATTCTAAGAAGAGCGGTACGTTATGGGTTTACTTTCTTAAATAAAAAAGAACCTTTTATTTATCAATTAGTGGCGGTACTCTCTGAACAAATGGGAGCTGCTTTTCCTGAGATTTCAGGACAAAAACAATTGATAGAAAACGTTATTAAGGAAGAAGAAAACTCCTTTTTGAGAGCGTTAGATCAAGGACTAATTCTATTGGACAAAATTATTGAAACTGCCGATAGTAAAGAAATTTCTGGAGACAAAATTTTTGAACTTTATGATACGTTTGGTTTCCCTGTAGATTTAACGGCGTTAATTCTTTCTGAAAAAGGATTCACTTTAGATGAAAAAGGATTTAAAGACGAATTGCAAAAACAAAAAAATAGATCTAAAGCTGCTAGTGAAATGTCTACCGAGGATTGGACCATTTTAGTTGAAGAAGCTACTGAAGAATTTATAGGGTATGATACATTAAGTGCCGACGTAAAACTTACACGTTTCAGAAAGGTAGTTTCTAAAAAAGAGGGTGAAATGTTTCAATTGGTTTTTGATGCAACTCCTTTTTATCC
>TARA_B110000879_G_scaffold4279_1_pt1 | contig 18637 bp, 12 predicted proteins | sample TARA_B110000879 | Tara Oceans TARA_B110000879 (sample SAMEA4398094) | marine metagenome | biome: Polar Biome; feature: [SRF] surface water layer (ENVO:00010504); material: water (ENVO:00002006), including particulate matter (ENVO:01000060) such as... | depth 5 m
TCGAAGGAAGGTCAGCTGAAATGATTGCTGATAATTTAAAAGATTGTTTTGATAATATCTGCTAACTAGCAAAATTCTGATTTCAAATTTAAAATATTATGGACAGCTTTTAAAATTTAAGCTGTCGATTACTGTTGTGTTATCGGCTACAATAGGTTATTTATTAGGTTTTGAAATCTTTGACATTACTACTTTTAGCTTATTAGTTGTTGGTGGTTTCTTTGTTACTTGTGCTGCTAATGGTTTTAATCAGTTAATTGAGCGTGAGCATGATAAATTTATGGAACGAACTGCTATTCGTCCTCTGCCGCTAGGTAATTTATCAGTTAATCAAGCACTTATTTTCTCAATACTCCTTGGAACTTTAGGTATATTTGCTTTAAACCACATTAACCCTCTAGGTAGCTTCTTTGGTTTGATGTCAAAATCTGGTGCCTTTGGTTTGCTTTCTATGGTGTTGTATGTTTTAGTATACACTCCATTTAAAAGGATTTCTCCTTTTGCAATTACTGTGGGAGCAGTGCCTGGTGCTATTCCATTTTTATTAGGTTTTGTTGCTGCAACTGATGATTTTGGTGTTGCGGCAGCTACACTTTTTGCCATTCAGTTTTTTTGGCAATATCCACACTTTATTGCTATTGCTTGGGTGCAGGATGCAGAATATAAGAAAGCAGGTTTCAAGATGATGCTTGGAGGTGAAAAAGGAAAATACCCAGCTTTTATTGCGGTGATTACCGCTATCCTTATGACCGTTATTTCGGTTATTCCTTTTCTTTTGGAAATTCCTTTATTATCATTATCGATATATGGGGCAGTTACTGTGTTTTTATTGGGAGCTTGGTTTACCTCAAAATCATTAAAACTATACCAAGACTGTGATGATTTAGCAGCTCGCACTTTAATGCTAAGCTCTTTTGCTTATTTGCCATTAATACAAATTGTTTATACGTTAGATAAATTTTTAATTCAATAAAAAAAAATATGAAAAAAAAAGACTCATTTTTTGTTCCTTTGATAATTACTTTGTCAATTATTGTCCCAATTTTAGTTGCTTTATTAATGTTATTTCCTGATGTGTTTCACATAGAATCTGAAAGTATTGATTTTAGCTCTCTACCTTTCTTTCATGCTGTTTTAAATGGGTCAACTGCAGTACTTTTGTTTACAGGATTTATTTTAATAAAAAACAAAAAGACTAATTTACATAAATTTTCAATGTTATCGGCTTTTATTTTATCATCTATTTTTTTACTGTCTTATGTGACATCAAAACTCACAAATTTACCAGTTCCTTTTGGCGGAGAGGGGATGATTAGATACATCTACTTTTTCATTCTTATTTCACATATAATTTTATCTGTTCTTGTTTTGCCATTGGCTCTTTTCGCAATTTACAGAGGAATGACAGGAGAGATTATAAAGCATAAGGCAATTGTAAGATATACGTTTCCTATATGGATGTATGTTGCTATTACAGGAGTAATGGTATATATCTTCATGTCTCCATACTATTAGCAATTAGTTATTTTATTTAAAATCTAAGCAGGAAATTTCCTGCATTTTTCTTCTAGTTGTTTTCAATTTATCATTTGTTTATCTTTTATCATAAAATTTGTATCTTGCGAGCTTATAAAGAATTTAATTATTTTAGATAACATGAAGAAGATATTACTTTTTACGAGCATTTTGTTTTTAACTACTATAACTAGTTTATTTGCTCAAGATCCAACTATTGATACTGCATTTATTTCACAACCTATTGTATGTAATGGCGGTTATGTGGCTGATGAAATGCTAGTTACGGTTAACCAAACAGCTCCTAATCCAGTTGATTATAAATGTATTGTAGGATATTTTCCAATTCCATCACTTTTTGTTTCTTACTTTAGTACAGACATAACAACAGCTTTGTCACTTAATTTTACAAGCTTACTTCCTAATGTTGATTATTGTATTAGGTTAGTAGATTCTGCTTCGTATTACTCAGCAAATGGAGGAAGCTCATCTGGTACTAGCTCTATAGGGGTATATGACGAGTTTTGTTCAGTTAATTTTTCAGAACCATCTCAGCTAACAGCTTCTACTTCTATTGTTGCTAGTAATTTATGTGCAGGTGATTGTATTGCTGCTGAGGATCTATTAGTTTCTGGAGGAACAGGACCTTATTCATTTACATTAGATGGAGGAACTCTTCAAAATTTAGTAAGTGGTGATTCAACTTATTCATTTGTTGCTTTGTGTGCAAATAATTATGATATTGTAGTTACAGATGCAAATGGATGCTCTACCTCTCCTTCAGCAACTAGTTTTACATTAGATTCAATATCCCCTATTGTTCTTTCAGTTACAATTTCTGATTATAACAGCTATAATATCTCTTGTAATGGCGGTTCAGACGGAACGATAACGGCTTTAGCAAGTGGAGGGACCGGTGTATTTACATATTCAATAGATGGAATTAATTTCCAATCTAGTGCTATATTCTCCGGTCTAACATTAGGTACATATACAATAATCTGTAAAGATTCTAATGATTGTATTGAAACAGAAATTTTTATATTGAACGAACCTCCGGCACTCTCAGGAACAGCAAGCGTTATCTTAGATGTTGATTGTTATAATTCAAGTACTGGAGGTATTGATTTTCAGATTGATACTATTAATATTGGAGTTCCAGGATATGTATTTTCAATTGATAATTTTATAACTGATCAAACAAATTCAACTTTCATTAATTTATTTGGAGATTCAACTTATACATTGAAAATTATGGATGCTAATGGCTGTATAGATAGCTCATTAGTTTATTTAGCTGAACCAACACAAATAATTTACTCAACAATTCTTTCTGATTATAACAGTTATGAAGTAAGTTGTAATGATTCTTCCGATGGTAGTATTACGTTTTCATCTATAACTGGAGGATTAGCTCCATACACATATTCAATTGATGGTGGTGTAATATTTAGTTCAGACACTTTCTATTCCAATTTATTATCTGGAATCTATAATGTTGAAGTTAAGGATGCTAGCGGGTGTATTGATTCAAACATTGTTACTTTAGATAATCCTGGATTATTTAGCATACCATATTTAGTTAGTAATGCTATTGATTGTCCTAGTGGTTGTAATGGGGCAATTTCTATTAATTCTTTAAATGGTGTTGGACAAGAGTTTTATAGTATAAACTCAGGCCCTCAGCAAACTACCCCTTATTTCTCAGGTCTTTGCGGAGATATTACTAATGGATCTTACATTTTGAATGCAGTTGATGATAATGGATGTACAGCTAGTATATCTTTTTCATTAGCTGAGCCTACAGGCTTTGTTTATACGACTTCTAGTGCTCTAGAATATTGTAATCAATCGGATGGTCAGGCCTCAATAACAGTAGCTTCAGGAGGTACAGGTAGCTTATCATACATTTGGAATAATGATACTTTACAAAACTCTTCTGTTGCAAATAACCTAGTAACAGGAATATATACAGTTGAAGTCACTGATAGTAATGATTGTCAGTTTACAGAATCAGTTTCTGTATTAGCAGATATAGGTTTTACGGTTTCGTTTACAACTTTATCACCTTGCTTGGGAGATTCTAGTGGTTCTGCAACAGTTACAGCAGCGGGAACGCCTGCGTATTCATATCAATGGACTGATATTAATGGAGTCATTACAGGCGAAACATCTGCTACAATCAGTGGTATACCTATAGGAACATATTCCGTGTTGGTAACTGATTCTACTTCTTGCGTTATAACTGAAAGTATTAACATTACTCCTGAATCTAATCAAATTGTTATTGATACTGTATTAGTTACCTATAATAGCTGTTATGGTATTAATGATGCTCAGATAGAGATATTAGTAAGCGGCGGGCAACAGCCGTATTCTTTTTCAAACACAAATGGATTAAACAATCAGCCTAATCCTGTTTTTGGAATGTTAGCTCCAAATACATATGTTATTCAAGCAATTGATGCAAATGGTTGTTTTGATGATACAAGTATTACTTTATCTTACCCTGGCTTATTAGCAATTGATAGCACAGTATTTACTCACATTAGTTGTTATGGGTTTGATGATGGTGCCGTACAAGATATTCAGTTTGTTGGGGGTACTGGTCCTTTTGAATTTTCTATTGATGGTAACCCTACTCAATCGAATATGCTTTTCTTAGCTTTGGAGCCCGGCCAGCATACTATTGAAGTGTTTGATATAAATAATTGCGCTTCATCAGATTTTATTACCATAATTGAGCCTACTTTATTTGAAGTTGAAACTACAACATCTAATTGGAATAATTATCAAATAAGATGTAATGAGGATAGTTTAGGTTATTTAGATATTATAGGCTCTGGTGGTACAGCTCCTTATTTAACTGATAGCATAATTTTTTCTAATACAACTACTATTGATAGCATTTGGGCTGGTATTCATAATTTTGTAGTAGAGGATGCTAATGGTTGTACTTATCAAGAAACAATATTATTTAACGAACCTAGTTCTATTCAACATAGTTTTGTAACAACTAACATAAATTGTGCCGAATGGAATAATGGATCTGTTACAGATTCAGTTTATGGTGGAGTTGGCTCGGCAACTACTTATTCCTATTTATGGGATTCTGGAGAAACAACTTATTCTTTATCTAATTTAACAGCAGGGACTTACACGATTACCGTAACAGATGAAAATGGATGTGAGGATAAAGATTCAGTAATAATTAATGATGATAATGTTTTTCAAGCTAACCAAGGTACTATTGAAAATGTTGGTTGTTTTGATGATTGTGACGGAGAGTTAAATGTTAATGTTTTTGGAGGAGTACCTTTTTCTGGTTTAACGTCTTACAACTATTTATGGAATGATTATCTTGGGCAAAGTACAGCATTAGCAGTAGGTTTGTGTGTAGATAGTATTACTCTTTCTACTGATTATTATTGTGTTGTTTCAGATGCTGTAGGATGTTCAGACACTGTTAATTTCACACTAACTCAGCCAGAAGAATTGCAAGTTGATATTTCAATAACCAGTCCAATTTCTTGTAATGGTTTCTCTGACGGAAAACTAAATGCAAATGTTACGGGAGGGGAGCTTGCTTATGCTTATTCCTGGTCTAATGGAGGTACTGGCTCACTAATTTCTAACTTACCTTTAGGTGTTTATAAAGTAATAGTTGAAGATGCAAATACGTGTAGAGATACATTTGAGGTTTATTTAAATGAACCTACACTATTAGGAATATCAATACAAGAGTTTGATATTTCTTGTTTTGGTGACGATGATGGTTCTATTGAGGTATTAGGAAATGGAGGGACTTCTTTTGAAGCAACTTATTCGTATACACTATATTCTGGAACCACAATAGTTGACCAAGTTGTAGATTATGAGTCGGGGTCAGTATCACAAACTCCTTTTGTGTTCACCAATTTATCTCCTGGAAATTATTATGTTATTGCTAAGGATAGAAATGGCTGTGACGTAATATCATTTTCTGTAGAAATAACAGAGCCTTTTGAACCGCTTACTCTTTTAGTTGATACCGTTGACGAAACTTGTTTGTTAAATGATGGGATTATTAGAATGTTTCCTGAAGGAGGAAGTCAAATATTTAATTATTTTATAAATGGAACTCAAACATTAAATAATTCAAATATCATTGGTGGAAATCCACCTGGATGGTATGCTATTACCGTTATAGACACAAGAGGATGTGAAATTAATGATAGTACATTTATTAAAGACTATAGAAAAATATTTTTACCTGAAAACTTAATTAACATTGATACTACAATTTGCTTGGGTCAATCAATTATTATTGATGTTGATGAAAGCTCTGAGTTAACATATACTTGGAATGATGGTATAGAAACAGGAGATAGAATTATTATGCCAGAAATTATTTTGGCTCAGGGAGAAAACGCAACAGTATATTACACTTTAACTATTACTGATGCCGATAATTGTGAGCAAGAGAATATTGTTGCTGTTAATTTTAATTCAATTGATCCAATGTTAGGATCAAATCCTGCAGTTGAATATGGTGTTTACCCGATCGTATTAGCGGGGGATAATATTAACTTGTTTTCTGATAATAATAGTTGTGTAGAGTATACTTGGCAGTGGACTAATGATACAATTACAAATACTAATGGTTTTATTAATATTCCATCTATTTCAGAAACTGATTGGTATTATTTAAATGTTAAGGATGCTAATGGATGTTTAGGTTATGATTCTATTTATGTTGTTGTTGGTGTAAAGCCTTACGAAGCAATAACTCCTAATAATGATGGCTTTAATGATACTTGGGTGCCACTAGATATAAGATCTTATCAAAATGCTTTAGTTCAAATATTTAATAGATGGGGTGGTTTAGTTTTTGAATCAAGTGGAGGAAATAATTATCAGTCTTGGGACGGGACTAATGAAGGAAAAGAGTTGCCAGTTGGAACATACTATTATATAATAGACTTAAATACAGGTGATGAGCCTCAAACAGGTCCTATTACAATTATCAGATAATATGAAAATGAAAAAAATGAAAAAAATATCAATCTTATTTTTTGCAATTTGCTTTGGAGGTATTTTAAAAGGACAACAACTTCCACAAATTACACAGTATATGAATAATAATTATGCTATAAACCCTGCTGTTGCTGGGATGTATGATTACTATCAAGTGAATACTTCTATCCGTAATCAATGGATAGGAATGAATGAAGGACCTAGAACTAATGTAATTAGTGTTTATGGAAAGCATAGTGATCATGTTGGTCTAGGAGGCACCTTGTACAATGATGTTACGGGCCCTACAAGTAGATCGGGAGGTTCAGCCTCATATACTTATGCTTTTTCGTTAAGCTCTAAAATGAAACTTTCATTGGCATTACAAGGTGGGTTTACACAGTTTAAAATTATTAAGAACAATATATCTGTTGATGATCAAAATGACCCCTTAATGCTTGGTGGTGATGTAGTAAGAACTTTACCTGATGCAACTTTTGGTTTAAATTTCAGTGGAGATAAATGGTATATAGGGGCTGCTATCCCTCAACTTTTAAGTTCAGAGCTCAAATTAATGGATGATAATTTTACAAGAATATATGATACTACAAGTCAGAATGGAAAATTGGCTAGCCATATTTATGTTTTAGGTTCATATGTTTTTGATATTAATCCAGCAATTTCTATTGAGCCAAGCTTTTTCTTAAGGTCAGTAGTTGGTGCAAAAACTCAAATTGACTTTGGCATAAAATCAGAATACAAAGAGATATTTTGGCTAGGTATGAATTATAATATGAATAATGATTTATCTTCAATTGCCGCATTGTTAGGTTACAATATTAATGATAAATTTAATATTGGTTATTCATACGGAATGCCTTCTACAGCGACTAATAGTTACTATTCAGGATCTCATGAATTTATGTTAGGCGTTAGACTTCCTAACTAGAATTATAAATAAATAAAGAGAAAGCCCTCACGTAAGCGAGGGCTTTTATGTTGCACAATATTATGAACGAATAGTACAACCCAAAACAAGTATTACGACGTTACAAATATAATAAGCTTGATTATGTTTTTAAGTGATTGAAATATAAGATGTTAACATGTATTTGTTTATTTTATTTGGGTGTCCTGCAAGAATGTAAATGTATAAAATATGGGTTTAAATAAACTTCTGTTTATATATTTACACCCTACAAATAAAAAGTATGAAAATTGCAATTTTAGGTACAAGAGGGATTCCTAACAATTATGGAGGTTTTGAACAATGTGCAGAATATTTATCCGTAGGCTTGGTTGAAAAAGGACATCAAGTTAGCGTTTATTCGCCAGATTTTCACCCCTATAAAGAAGAAAGCTATAAAGGTGTTCAAATAATAAGAAAAGCAGGACTTAAAACTTTCTTAGGTAATTCAGGATCTAATTTTATTTATGACTATATATGCTTCAAAGATGCAACAAACAAGGATTTTGATATCATTTTAGAGCTTGGTTTAATTACTTCAGCTTTATCGGTAATATTTTGTAATCACAAAAATAAAGTAATTGTAACCAACCTTGATGGACTAGAATGGAAGCGTTCAAAGTGGAATTATTTGGTTCAGAAAATCACTAAAACGATTGAGAAATATGGAGTTAAACATTCGGATTATTTAATTGCTGATAATGTTGGGATTCAAGATTATATTCATGAAGAATATAATAGAAAATCTGAATTTATTGCTTATGGAGCTTTTGATGCTGCGATTCCCAACCCTAATTGTCTGAAGGAATATGGTTTAGTTCCTAATAATTATATTTTAACAATTGCAAGATTAGAGCCTGAGAATAATTTAGAAGTGATGTTTGATGGTTATATCCTCAGCGGAATAAAACATCCATATTTTGTTGTTGGAAATCACATGACTAATTATGGTGATTTTCTGAAAGATAAGTATAGAAATTCAAACATTATTTTCCTTGATGGTATTTTTAATAAACCTCACCTTGATAATATGAGATATTATTCAAAATATTATTTACACGGTCATTCTGTAGGAGGGACTAATCCTGCTTTACTTGAAGCTATGGCTGCAAAGGCATTTATTTTAGCACATGATAACCAGTTTAATAAATCAGTAGTAGATCAGAATTCATATTATTTTAATAGTGCCAATATATTAGCTGATTTACTAAAGGACAAAGAGATTTTAAAAAATAAAATTGAATTCGTAAAAAATAATCTTATAAGAATAGATAAAGTTTACAGATGGTCTATTGTTATTAATAAATATGAATCTTATTTCAAAAGAATTTTAGACAATAAATAAATCTGAAGCAATGGCATCAGCAAATAACTTACCATTTTTGGTAAGTATATAAGCCCCTTCATACTGCATTATTTTTCCTTTCTTTTCCCATTTTATTACTTGTTTTTTAAAATTGTCTAGAGCTTCTTGCCCAAACTGATTATTCAGATAATCTAGCTTAACTCCCCAAATTGTACGCAAGGCAATGAAAATATATTCATTGCATTTTTGAGAATTGCTAAGTTGTTCTAACTCAAAATATGAAACACCATCATTTATCTTATTTATGTATTGCTTGTTTGATGAAACGTTCCATTGTCGACTATTTCCATTAAAGGAATGTGCAGAAGGTCCGACTCCTAAATAATGCTTATTTTCCCAATAGGCAGTATTATGTTCTGAGAAGAACCCTTCCTTTCCAAAATTTGATATTTCATAATGAACAAAATTATTTTTACTAGCAACGTCTAACAAAGTATTGAAATGTTTAACTGTAATTTCATCATTCAAAGGGGTTACAAGTTTCTTGTCAATTAGATGTTTTAATTTTGTTTTAGGCTCTACTGTTAAAGAGTAAGCCGAAAAATGTTGTATGTCTAGAGAGATCATTTGTGCTAAGTTTTCCTCCCAATTTTTATTACTTTGATTTGGTAGTCCGTAAATTAAATCAATAGTAATATTTTTAAAACCTGATTCCTTTGCAATCTTGATACAATTAAGTGCTTCCTTTGAATTGTGAGATCGATTCATAAATTTTAAATCTTCATCATTGAAGGATTGAATACCAATACTTAGCCTGTTAACACCAGTCTCCTTAAGCTCTAAAAGTTTATTTTTATTAAGATCATCTGGATTACATTCTAAAGTGATCTCAACATTAGGGTCAATCTTAAAATTATCATACAAAGTGTTGATTAAACTTTTTATTTCTCCTTTTTTAAGTATTGAAGGTGTCCCACCACCAAAATAAATAGAGTTAATTTTAGCGTCATTTAAGTATGTTTTTCGCAGCGATATTTCTTTTTTGATACTTTCTAGCATTTCATTCTTGTCATTTTGTGCAATTCTGAAATGAAAATTACAATAAGTACATTTCTGTTTACAGTAGGGGATATGTATGTATATACTTGCCAAAATAGTTTGTATTAAAAGTTCGGCTAATATAAAAAAGCATTTTCTTTATCTTTCTTAACATAAGGTAATAGCATCTATAATTATATCAGGCGCTACTTTTTATATAGAATCTATAAGAATCTATTTATTATAACTAACTCACAAGTTAAAAAATTATCTTCAACTAAAATAATTTACTACTTTTGATTTTATGAATAAAGATTATTTTTCAAATCTCACTTCTGAGGAAAAACATATTCTAAAAGATAAGGGAACAGAAGTTCCTTTTACTGGCAAGTATAATGAACATTATGAGGCGGGAATTTTCATTTGTCGTGCTTGTGATAACCCATTGTACGAATCTAACACAAAATTTAATTCAGGTTGTGGCTGGCCTTCATTTGATGATGAAATTGAAGGAGCAATTACTCATTATGAAGATTTGAGTGGCGGTCGATTAAGAACTGAAATTTGTTGTAAAAAATGTGATGGGCATTTAGGACATATTTTTTTAGGAGAACAAATTACTATAAAAGATACACGTCATTGCGTAAATTCATTGAGCATACGCTTTAAGGCTTATTCTAAGTTGCAAAGAGCAACTTTTGGAGCAGGATGTTTCTGGTCAGTCGAAAAGTTATTTAAAGCAACTGAAGGCGTTTATTTATCTAGAGTTGGCTATATGGGAGGTGATACTGATATGCCAACTTATAATGAAGTCTGTAGTGGAACAACTAATCATGCTGAAGTAGTTGACTTGTATTTTAATCCAGAAAAAGTTAGTTTTTCTAATTTGCTAAATATATTTTGGGCAAATCATAATCCAACTACATTAGATAGGCAGGGATTTGATAGTGGGACGCAATATCGTTCAGTTGTTTTTTGTCATAGTGAACAACAACTTAAAGAGGTTAAACAATCTTTGCAAAATCAACAGAAAAATTTAGAAAATGTAATTGTAACTCAGGTTCTTTATTCTTCAAAGTTTTTCAGAGCAGAAGAATATCATCAGAATTATTTGAATAAGAATAATTCAGGAAGCTGTGGAATTTAGTCTTTTAGGTAAGTGAACACAAAAGGTAGTCCCTACTCCTTTTTTAGATTGCATTACAAAAATACTCCCCTTGTGATATTGCTCAACTATTCGTCTAGATAGAGAAAGCCCTAGCCCCCAACCTCTTTTTTTTGAAGTTACACCAGGTTTAAATATGTTTTTTAGAATTGAACGATCAATTCCACCTCCTGTATCTGCAATATTTAGAATAAGATTATTAGTGTCTTCAGTAATAGAAATTTTAATTTCCCCCCTTCCCTTCATGGCGTCAACTGCATTTTTTACTAAATTTTCAACCACCCATTCTAGAAGTATACTATTTACAGGGATAATGATTATTTTGTGTGGAAAGTCTAGTGTAAATAAAGTATGGACAGGCATTCTAGATTTCAAGTATTCTACGGATTGTCTAATTAATTCTACTACATCCACATCTCTTAGTACTGATTTTGATCCAATTTTTGAGAATCGATTAGAAATAGTCTCTAACCTTTTAATATCTTTCTCCATCTCAAAAACCATACTTTCTGTCCCTTCTTTATCCTTCAGAAGTTCTACCCATGCCATTAATGATGATAATGGAGTTCCTATTTGGTGGGCTGTTTCTTTTGCCATTCCAGCCCAAACCTTGTTTTGTTCAGAATTACGGCTGGCACTAAAAATAAAGTAGGCGAAAAACATGAATAAGCCAATGAATCCTAATTGGTAAATTGGATAGTATCTTAATTGATAAAGCAATGCTGAATCCTTGTAGTAAATCCATTGTTTGTTACCTAAGATATTAATTTCAATTGGAATTTCCTTTCCTAATCGTATTTCTAATAGTTCATTTCTAAGATAAGATTTGGTAATTTCTTTCTTATTTATTAGGCCTATTTTTAATAAAAAACTATCTACTTTACTGTAATAGTTGAAATTTCTATGTTCTAAAATGCTATCGCATTCATCAACTAAAATAACAGGAATATTGCTATTTTCTGAAATTACTTTTATGGCTAAAGAGTAATCTCCTTCACCAGATATATTAACTAGGTGTTTCGTTGCATGAGCCCAAAGTTCTATCTTTTTTCGCTCTTCATTTTTTAATTGTTTTACTAAACGATTGGTTAAAAAGAGTGAAGATAATCCAATAATAATTGCAAGTCCTAATAAGGTGAATTTCCACTTTTGTTTTTTAGAATATATATCCATTTTATTGTTTATTCATCATCCCATTCAATAATAACACCCTGTTCTTTTTCCTTTTGTTCTTGTTCCTTCGTTAGTAATATATCTTCCTTAATAATATTCGTTATTATTTTTCTTTCTTGTACTATTCCTTTTTGTATATCCTCTCTAAATCGTATCCCATCAAATGAGATGTTTGGATTTTCAGAATTTCCAGTCATTTTAAAATATATGGTGTTGAAAATTTCCCCATTTTCTTTTATCTCTCCAAATTCAGTTTTTTTAACGTTAGTGTTTTTCTTTCTAAATTTAGTTGACATTAATTCCGAAAGTAATAGTTTAATTCGATAATCTATTTCTTGTTCAAATGTATGAGTCCCTGATAAAAAAACAGATAGCGCAGATGATCTTATCTCCATAGTAGGGATAGTAACTAGCTTATTGTCAATCTCAATTGTATTTTCTAAAGTAGAGAATTGTACTGTTTTTAGATCGTCAAGACTTACATAGTCTGATAGGCTTTCAAGTGGCTTAAATTGTATTAATTCTCCTTTTTCAATAACTAAATGAGATTTTACGCTTAGCTTATCTTTTTCAAAAATAAATCCAGTTTTCCATGATGCTTGCATTTGAATTTCGGCGCTACCAATTCCCTTAATGTGTTTTGCGGTTATAAAGTCTTGATTGAAATTATTAAAAGCCAAAAAGGTATTTCGGATATTTAATTTCTTGAGATTAAGTTGAGAAAATAATGTTAACTTATTGTTTTTTGATTCATAGAACTTGAAGTTTCCAGCTATATTTCCATTTAGGCTACTTAATCTTATATTTTCACCTGTAAGAGATTGGTTATTATAGTTGAATTGTCCAGTAATATCTGAGGCAATAAAATCATCGTAGCTAAAAGTTTTAATGTTTGTGTTTACGTCAGCATAAATCCATTTAGGCATAGTTCCTTCCCCTTGCTCCTCTAAAGTATCTTTTAGAGAAAGTAATTCATCAAACTTAATATAAGTTGCTTTCAGCTTTCCGGTAATGTCAATTGTATCTTCCTTTTTTAGAATATATCCAATTAAATTAGTGATATCTCCAGTAAAATCAATATCACTATCAGCAATTGTAAAAGCACTATTTTTTACTTCAATTTGATTATTCTTAAATACACACTCTATACTATTAAAATTAAAATCAAGAGGTATATTTTTGTAAATAAAACTTACTTCTTTAAAGCTAGTTTTTGAAATATGATTAGCTTTTAGAAAGTAGTTGGTAAATTTGCTGTCAAACGAAATATTTCCTAAATATTGTGTGTTAGCATTTACTTTACCTTGTAGGTTGAAAAATGGTGAATCTTCAAAATAATGATTAATTTCTGCTAAATCCCAAATAGAACTAAAGTTAGCTGTTAAATAATAGTTGTTTAAGTTCTGGATACTAAAATCTCCTTTTAGGAACCCATTTTTTGTTTTTGAATTAAAATCACTAATTTCAATTCTTGTGTTATGAAAACTTCTTTCTTCCCCATTAGTTATTTTAGATTTTAGACTAATACCTTCTAGTATAAATGGTCGGCTTTTTAAATTAAAGCTTCCTTTTTCAATGCTACATTCCATGTCAAGATATGGATTAGATACTTTGCTAACTAACCCTTTAATATTTCCATTACAATTTACAATTCCATTTGCCTGAAATGAGCTGTAAATAGATTTAAGATGTTCAGGTGTATTTTGAATAATATTAGTTAATTCTTGATCTTCACAAGAAAAATCTAGGTCAATTATTTTCCCCATAATAATTTCTCCTGATAATTCAGTTTTTAAATTTTCAATATGTACTATTGATCCTTTTTGGATTAGAATACTGTCTTTTTTTATTTCGAGAACAGTAAGTAATATCATTTGTTTTTTATGAATATAATCTCTCGTATTTACAATTAATTTTTTAGAAAATAATTTAGCATTAATGATTACATTTTTTTCTTTAAAGTCAAGAAATCCCTCTTGTATTTCCCATTTAAGATTAACTTCTTTTTTAGTTAAGTTAATATGTGTGCCTAACAGTATTAAATTGTTAAGGGATAATTTATTTTTACTTTGTTTATTAGTTTTGAAAATAGCAAAATTAGGATTGTTATCATCATCATATTTTATATTGATTTTCCCGTTATCAACTACCACTTTTTTTATGTCAAATGAACTTTGTATAATATCAATGATACTAAGTTCAATATAAGTTGATTTTGCATAAAAGAGAGTGTCATTATTGAATCCCTCTTTTTCAAAAGCAAGCAAATTACTTATTTTTACTGATGCTGAAGGGAATTTTTCATATAAACTAAACGCAACATTTCCTAGTTTTAGGTCGGAAGTCATTTTCTCTTGGATTTTATTAATTACTGTTTTTTCAATCTTATCGCTAAAAAAATAGGTAATAAAAAATCCTGAAATCAGTAATAGTAAACTAATCCCTATGAGTGTTTGGACAATGCGTTTAATTAATTGTTTCATTAAGTCGATAAAAATACGATAATCAAAACAATAACGAAAGACTTTTAGTTCTGGTATAAATTAAAGCCTCCTTAAAATATTTATTTCATCTTGAGTAAGATGCCTGTAATGTTTTCTTGGTAAATCCTTCTTAGTTAATCCTCCAAGAAATACTCTATCTAATTTTATTATTTTATAGTTTATTTTTTCGAATAACTGCTTTACTAATTTTATTCCTCCATTGCTATTTTCAATACCAATCTCGTTTTTATCTTTTCCATTTATGTACGATATCAAATCTAGATTTATAGTTCTTCCATTCATAAAAATTCCTTCTCGGATATTTTCTAGATGTACTTGACTTAAGTTTTTATCCAAGGTGATTTGATAAATTTCTTTTATATTCTTTTTAGAAGCTCCTAGTTTTATTGATAAGTCAGTATCGTTTGTAAAAAGTAGTAGTCCAGTTTCTGTTTTATTTAGTTTATCTACAGGGAAAACTCTTTCCTTACAAGCTTGTTTTATTAGTTGCATTACTGAGGTAGTACTTGAAGTACTGTCGACTCTGCCAGAATAGTTTTTTGGCTTGTTTAAAAGTACATATCTTGGAGGGTCTGATTTTATTTTTTGTCCGTTGAATTTTATCTCATCAGTTTTACTTACTCGTAATCCCATTTCAGTAACACCAATACCATTTACTGTAACTACACCTGCTTCAATAAATTTATCAGCCTCTCTTCTACTGCAAATTCCTGAGTTAGCGATGAATTTATTCAATCTCATTTTTCCATCGTCCACAGATTTTTTTTTATTCTGCCTAGTGCGAAATGAAGATTTTGCTTTAGGATTTGGTTTTTCACTAAAGTCTCTTCTTGTTTTTCCTTCTCTTCTCATCTTGAAAATTTTGGCAAAGATACTTAAAAAGCATTTGGGATATGTTTTATTTCGGTTTCATCTTTTCCAATTGTAATATTAACTATATCAAACCTAATTTCTAATTTATCTTTGTCTGTATGTTGCACCAAATAATCTTTAGCAGCACCTTTATAGGTTGCTATTTTCTTTTTATCGATTGCATCTGATTGTTTCCCAAATCTCTTACTTTTTCTAGTTTTTACTTCAGTAAAAATAAGAAAACCATCTTTTTCAGCAATAATATCAACTTCATCTTTTTGAAAATGCCAATTTGTTTCTAGAATTGTAAACCCATCTCTTCGCAAAATCATAAAGGCAATAAGCTCCCCTTCCTTTCCTAATTTATTGTGTTTTGCCAATTAATTTAGTGTGATTCTCTTTTCTACACTACCATCATCATAGATGTAAAATAAAGTACTATTGCTTATTATACTAGTATTTCTCCCAAGCATATCTGTAATGCCAATAAGCTGCTTATTTCTTGCGTTTTCCTCTGAAATTGAGGTAGTATTATTACAGGGTAGTAAAGGAAATAAGAAAGCACTAGTAAAATCAAGTGCTTGCACAAATAATGGGCTATTATTTCCTGAACTACACCATTCATGCTCTTCTCCAGTAAACACTAAATAATCATTTGTTACTCCTTCAGCACTAGCCTTAGGATGTATCTCAGCAGCTCCACATAGAGTGAATACTGTTGGAATATTTAGTCCTGGACCACAGTTGTAATTAACTGTTTGATCCGCATCTCCTTGACAACTTACTATTGGTTCATCGCTAATGTCTATCCAGTTAATATCATTAATTCCACCAGCAAAACTAATAACACCACTTACTTCTGATGAAAATCCATAATTACCAGCATCCCCCTCTAAATTACCGCCAATTGTATTTACAAGATCTTGTGGATTAAAATCAACAGACTGTCCAGTTAGGATATCTATATATGTAATAGAAATAGGTAAATTAGAGATGGAATCAATATAGGCTGAATGAATTGCAGCAACAGCACCAGCAGAGTAGCCTCCAATAAAAATAGTATTTCCATCAATACCATAAGGATTTCCATTCACTAAACTTTTTCTAAAATATCTAATAGCACCTTTTATGTCAGAGACTACTTTCAATACTGTAGTATATTGTTCTTCCTGATATAATGCAAAAGATTGAACATCATTAGCTAGGCGATAATTAGCGCTAGCAGTTACATATCCTTTTTTAGCAAATTTTTCACAGAAATCGACGCAGTCTATTGCTGATTTATCTCCACCTATAAAAGACCCTCCATGCATATATATGATTACTGGTCTATTTATTTCGACATCACCATCTGGAATATAAATATCCATACTATGCGCATTATCACTATAAATATCCGAGTAATTAACTGTAGTTTTGGTAACTGAGCTGAAAATTTCTGTTTGGTATCTGCCATTACATTGAGCAAATGTTAAAGCACTAATAAAAGTTAGAATAAGGAGAGTAGTTAATTTTTTCATATGATATATTAAAGTTGCTGATTTAATGCCTATTAAGCACACATAAGAGTATTTATTGCTTTAGTTTTTCTAATTGCAGTTCAATTTTCTCATCTTCAATTTTATTAAATAAATGAGTTGCAGGATTTATTTTATGGTTATCATTAATAATCACACCTCCTGCGTCATTCCAAGTCACATTATTAAGGTTAAGTAAATCTTTTAACTTTTCTGATGAAAAGGGTATAAAAGGCTCAGACAATATAGCTAAAGATGCTGAAATTTGTATACAGATATTCATAATAGTTTCCGTTCTTTTCTCATCAGTCTTTTTTAATTTCCAGGGTTCAGTATCCGCTAAATACTTATTTCCTAGGCGAGCTAAATTCATTACTTCGCTTAGTGCCTCACGGAATCGATATTTCTCAATTGAAGTACTAATTTTATCAGGAAACTCTTTTAACTTATCTAATACTTCTCTATCATAATTTTCAAGCGTATTGCAGGCAGGTACTACTCCATTCCAATACTTATTTGTTAAAACTACCACGCGATTTATGAAGTTTCCAAATATAGCGACTAATTCATTGTTATTCCTTGATTGGAAGTCGACCCAAGTGAAGTCTGTATCTTTACTTTCAGGGGCTGTAGCGCAGAGTGCATATCGCAAAGAATCCTCTTGTCCTTTAAAATCCTCTAAGTATTCATGTAGCCAGATAGCCCAATTACGAGAAGTAGAGAGCTTATTTCCCTCCAAGTTCAAAAACTCATTTGCAGGAACATTTGTTGGTAAAATATACCCCTCATGCGCTTTTAAGATTATTGGAAAAATAATACAATGAAAAACAATATTATCTTTTCCAATAAAATGAACTAACTCTGTATTCTTATTTTTCCAGTAATCTTCCCAGTTTTTATTATTTTCGGAAGCCCATTTTTTAGTTGCTGAAATATAACCGATTGGAGCATCTAGCCAAACATAAAGGACTTTCCCATCCGCATCTTTTATAGGAACTTTTACTCCCCAATCTAAATCACGCGTCATAGCGCGAGATCGTAAGCCACCATCAATCCATGACTTACATTGCCCAATTACTTGACTTCTCCATGTTTTAGGATCATGATGACTTTCACCATCTAAATATCCATCTTCTATCCAATTCTTTAGCCATCCTTCATGCTTTTCCATTGGTAAATACCAGTGAGAAGTTTCTTTTTTTACAGGAATTTTCCCGCTTAAAGTAGAGGTGGGATTTATTAATTCCTCAGGGCTAAGTGCGGAACCACATTTTTCACATTGGTCGCCATAAGCTCCATCAGCATGACATTTAGGGCATTCACCAGTTATGTATCTATCTGCTAAAAATTGATTATTTTCTTCATCATAAAATTGTTCAGCTGATTTTTTAGTAAATACATTTTTTTTATCTAATATTTTGAAAAAATCCTGAGCAGTATCATGATGTAATTTATCAGAAGTTCTATGGTAAATACTGAAATCAATTCCAAAATCGGCAAATGATTTTTTATTTATATTGTGATATTTGTCTACAATTTCTTGTGGCAATACTCCATCATTTTTAGCTCGTAAAGTAATGGCAGCTCCATGTTCGTCTGAGCCGC
>TARA_B110000879_G_scaffold45246_1_pt1 | contig 18542 bp, 16 predicted proteins | sample TARA_B110000879 | Tara Oceans TARA_B110000879 (sample SAMEA4398094) | marine metagenome | biome: Polar Biome; feature: [SRF] surface water layer (ENVO:00010504); material: water (ENVO:00002006), including particulate matter (ENVO:01000060) such as... | depth 5 m
TTTTCGAGCAGATCTTTCGCGGCCTGATTTTTAACATTAAAGGCCTTATTACAATTATTATCATCGCAAAAACATCACATTGTTCTGCGATGATTTGTTAGCGATACGGAGACAATTTTTCCTTTCACCTAGGCGGGTTTAGTGCAGCCTGATATTATTGTTTTATGCCATCTTTAATTACTGAGGTCAGTTATGTCTTTTAGGCCACGTCGTTCGGTTCTGTACATGCCGGGATCCAATCAGCGAGCATTGGAAAAATCTAGAACTCTAAAAGCAGATACACTGATATTCGATCTCGAGGATGCCGTCAGTCCGGATAAAAAGCAGCTGGCGCGTGAGCAGGTTGTTGCTGCTATTCAATTGGGTGGTTATGGCAAGCGCGAAATTATTGTGCGAGTGAATGGGCTCGATAGTGAGTGGGGGGAGGATGACATCACCGCTGCCGCTGTTTCCGGTGCCGATGGTATTTGTCTGCCTAAGATCGAGAATGAAATTGAAGTAGAGGCAGCGGTAAAGCTATTAAATGATGCCGGTGCTCCGAGCACTATGCAAATTTGGGTAATGATCGAGACCCCCCTCGGAGTGCACAATGTTAACCATATTGCCGGTGCTGATGCCAGAATTTCAGTCATGGTTATGGGTACTACGGACCTTGCCTATGAGTTACATGTGCCACACACAGAGGATCGAATTGGTTTGCAGTATGCGCTCAGTCGATGCGTCGTTGCTGCACGGGTGCATGGAAAGGAGGTTCTTGACGGCGTTTATCTCAATATAAACGATCAGAGCGGTTTCATATCGGCGAGTGAGCAGGGCCGACAGCTGGGCTTTGATGGAAAAACACTCATCCATCCTTCTCAAATTGCCGCCGCTAATCGAATATTTGGATTAAGTGATAACGATGTAGTCCATGCCCACACAGTGATTAATGCATGGCGAGAAGCTGAGGCTGAAGGAAAGGCCGTGGTTTTAGTCGACGGCCGGCTAATAGAGGCAATGCACGTCGAAGAGGCTAGGCGGCAAATAGGCATTGCCGACATGATGTTGCAGCTTGAGCCTGACTAGGCAATGCTTCTGGCGGGCATGTCGACAGCTTGAGTGTTTCAATAAATGACGGGCAATTGTTTTAACCGATGCTTTAGAAAGTGCAGGGCAACATGTTGATGCTGGCAGAGAAAAATCAGGCCGGACGCAACAGGTTGGACAGCTTCGCATTGGGGTTTTTTGCTTTGCGGTAAATTAGTGCGACTTTTCCAATTTGCTGAACCAAAGTAGCCCTGTGCTTTTTACAAATTTCTGAGGCCAGGTTCTTGCGGTATTCTGGGTCGTTGATGTTGATCTTTATTTTGATGAGTTCATGATCATTCAGCGCACGCTCAAGCTCTGTATCAATTGCCTCAATCAGACCTTTTTCGGCGATCATAATAATTGGCTTTAAATGGTGGCCAATTGCGCGCATTTCTTTTTTGCTGTTATTGCTAAGTTCCATGATTGAAGAGGTGTCCGAGGGTGATTCCAGCTAAACAGCTATAGAAGTCGACTGTTATCTGGTAAAAAGGGCGGGTAGTGTAAAGGTGTCTGCTATAGGACGAAAGAAATAATCGCATGAAGAGAGTTTTATGGCAAAAAAAGGTAATACCAGCAAGGGTTGGCTGAAGGAGCATTTTGACGATAGTTATGTGCAGCGGGCCCAGCGTGAGGGGTATCGGTCTCGAGCTTGTTATAAATTGCTGGAATTGAATGAAAAAGACAAGCTTATCAAGGCGGGTATGACAGTGATTGACTTGGGGAGCGCGCCAGGTGGCTGGTCTCAGGTTGCGGCTGAATTGGTTGGCGATAAGGGGCGTGTCATCGCGTCGGATATCCTTAAAATGGATAATCTTGCTGGAGTAGACTTTATACAGGGTGATTTTACTGATCAACCAGTCTTCGATTCGATTATGGAAATGTTGGATGGTAAACAGGTTGACCTTGTAATTTCCGATATGGCCCCCAATATGTCGGGTATGGCCGCAATTGATCAGCCTCAATCGATGTATTTGGTTGAGTTGGCCCTCGATATGGCTAGGCAGGTGTTAAGACCCGGTGGGAATTTTGTTGCTAAGGTGTTTCAGGGTGAGGGATTTGATCAGTTATTGCAGGACATGCGTATAAACTTTACCAGTGTGCAGTCGCGGAAGCCGGCGGCATCTCGAGCACGGTCTCGGGAAGTCTACCAGCTTGGGCGAGGCTTCAAGCGATAGGTCGGGGCAGCGCCGAAAGCCTCGTGGTAATCGTGGTGGCGGGTGTAAAACTGTAGTAAAGTTGTCAAATTAGAGTGGGGTTTGACGGTAGTTGTTGGTTGTCTCCACTATTAATCGAAGATTAAATCCGCTGTCGGGCGGAAACTTAGAGGATTGTCTTTTGAACGACATGGCGAAAAATTTATTATTATGGGTGGTTATTGCAGCGGTTTTGCTGACGGTATTTAACAACTTTACCGTAAAGCCGACGACTGAGCAGTTGAATTACTCGCAATTTATTGAAGAGGTGCAGCAAGATCGCATTAGTGGGGTGATGATAGATGGCTTAATTATTACCGGTACCCGGTTTGACAATAGCACCTTTGAAGCGGTTCGCCCGATGTTGGATGATCCCAAGTTGATAGATGACTTGTTGGAACATGATGTTCAGGTGGAGGGCCGTAAGCCAGAGCAGCAGAGTATTTGGACGCAGCTGTTGGTAGCGTCTTTCCCTATCCTCATTATCATTGCTGTGTTCATGTTTTTTATGCGGCAGATGCAAGGCGGCGGCGGTGGTCGCGGTGGTCCTATGGCGTTTGGCAAAAGTAAAGCCAAGCTGCTGGGGGAAGATCAGATTAAAACAACTTTTGCCGATGTTGCAGGTGTTGACGAAGCCAAAGAAGATGTTCACGAGCTGGTAGAGTTTCTGCGCGATCCTGGCAAATTTCAGCGACTCGGTGGTCGCATACCCCGCGGAGTGCTGATGGTCGGTCAGCCAGGTACCGGTAAGACGCTGCTGGCGAAAGCGATCGCCGGGGAAGCAAAGGTGCCATTCTTTTCTATCTCAGGTTCTGATTTTGTCGAAATGTTTGTTGGGGTGGGTGCATCTCGAGTCCGCGACATGTTTGAACAAGCTAAAAAACAAGCTCCCTGTATTATTTTTATCGATGAGATAGATGCAGTGGGTCGCCATCGTGGAGCCGGCGTAGGGGGTGGTCACGATGAGCGAGAGCAGACGTTAAACCAGTTACTGGTTGAGATGGACGGTTTTGAAGGCAACGACGGGGTTATTGTGATTGCGGCGACTAACCGGCCCGATGTGTTGGATCCTGCGTTGTTGCGTCCCGGTCGATTTGACCGTCAAGTTGTTGTTGGTCTTCCTGATATTCGCGGTCGGGCGCAAATTTTAAAAGTACATATGCGTAAGGTACCTTTAGGCGATGCAGTTGATCCGACCGTCATCGCGAGAGGCACTCCCGGGTTCTCGGGTGCTGATTTGGCCAACCTGGTTAATGAGGCTGCATTGTTTGCTGCTCGGTCTAATAGGCGGACTGTGGGGATGGAACAGTTTGAGTTGGCCAAAGACAAAATCATGATGGGCGCAGAGCGCAAGTCGATGGTGATGTCAGATTCCGAAAAGTTAAACACCGCTTATCACGAGGCCGGCCATGCCATTGTTGGACGTGTTGTACCTGAGCATGATCCTGTTTATAAAGTGAGTATTATTCCTCGGGGGCGGGCGCTTGGTGTCACGATGTTTTTGCCCGAAGAGGACCGTTACAGCTTGAGTCGCCGTCATATTATTAGCCAGATTTGTTCTCTGTATGGAGGCAGGATAGCTGAAGAAATGACGCTGGGTGTGGATGGGGTCACAACTGGAGCGTCGAACGATATTCAGCGTGCCAGTGAGATTGCGCGGAATATGGTCACCAAGTGGGGGCTGTCAGAAAAAATGGGCCCATTGATGTACGATGAGGGCCCGGAGGAGGTTTTCTTAGGGCGCTCAGCGGGTGCTCAAACAAAAAGCCAGTCGGGCGTCACTGCCAGAGAAATTGACGAAGAGGTTCGCAACATCATCGACGGGTGCTACGCAACCGCGACGGAGATTCTCAAGGAAAATCGCGACAAGTTGGACATGATGGCCGACGCCTTGATGACCTATGAAACCATCGATGCTGCCCAAATCGATGAAATTATGGAAGGTCGCAAGCCCAGTGAGCCATCAAACTGGCGTGATGATGACAAGCCTGGTGGCGGTGAGTCGACCGATGAGGTCGATGATCAGCCGGCAGACGATAGTATCGGCGGTCCAGCTGGCGAGCATTAACGCTTGCCTGGAACGACGACCTTTCCCCCTCTAAATAACAACTGTGACTCCCTACAATGTGGGGAGTACGAGTTGTTGCTTGACTCTCCCGTGGTGATGGGAGTGCTCAATATAACCCCTGATTCTTTCTCTGATGGCGGCACTCTGCATCGCAATGGTCGCCCCGATCTGGATAAAATTCTACAGCGAGCCGAACAAATTCTGATTGAGGGTGCTGGAATTATCGATGTTGGTGGCGAGTCAACGCGGCCGGGCGCCAACGTAGTTTCTGTGGCAGAAGAGCTGGATCGAGTGTTGCCTGTCGTAGAGGCTATCACGCAGCGATTTAAAACCATTGTTTCCATTGATACCAGTAGTCCCGAACTAATCCGGGAGGCCGCTGCCTGCGGTGGTGCTATGATTAATGATGTTCGTGCTTTGGAGAGGCCTGGTGCGTTGGCGGCGGCCCGGCAATCGGGTTTACCTATTTGCTTGATGCATATGCAGGGTCAGCCAAAGACTATGCAGCATACCCCTGGTTATAATGACGTTGTTGGAGAGGTCATTGATTATTTGTCCGGTCGGGCCGCCGCCTGTGTTGCTGAAGGTATTGATCGCTCGCTATTACTTGTGGATCCCGGGTTTGGTTTTGGAAAAACGCTGCAGCATAACTTGGCGTTGCTTAACCGCCTGCAGACAATAGTAGCGCTAGGTTATCCTGTTCTGGTTGGTTTATCGCGAAAATCACTGATTGGTGAGGTGCTTGGGCGAGATGTTAGTCAACGGCTCGCCGGAAGTCTTGCGCTTGCTGTGCTTGCTGCTGAGCGAGGAGCGTCTATTATTCGTGTCCATGATGTTGCGGAAACTGTTGATGCGATAAAGCTGTGTGAAGCGGTTGCTAGGGCGCAGATGCCACAAGATTAAATGACAGTGCGTGATGCAGTAAAGGAAATAGGGTAGTAATTAATTAAAGTGGAGTTTGGTGACAATGTCGCGAAAATATTTTGGCACTGATGGGATTAGAGGGCGAGTAGGGACTGGGCCGATTACTCCGGAGTTTGTTCTCAAGTTGGGTTGGGCTGTTGGTAAGGTGTTTGCCGGAAGTGGTCGCAGCAAGGTGATTATCGGCAAGGACACTCGTATCTCGGGCTATATGTTTGAATCAGCCCTCGAAGCGGGATTGGTGGCTGCCGGTGTTGATGTGGCAATGTTAGGTCCAATGCCTACCCCCGCCGTTGCCTATCTCACTCGAACGTTTCATGCGCAGGCCGGTATCGTTATTAGTGCTTCTCACAACCCCTATCCTGACAATGGCATCAAGTTTTTTTCATCGGATGGAGCCAAGCTGGATGATGCAGTGGAGCTTGCTATAGAGGCCCAGATGGATCAGCCGATGACGATTGTTGAATCGGCAGACTTGGGTAAAGTGACTCGGGTTGATGATGCGGCCGGACGCTACATTGAGTTTTGTAAAAGCACTATCCCTAGTAGCTTTAGTTTGCGGGGTGTGAAAATGGTCATCGACTGTGCGCACGGCGCAACTTACCAAGTTGCGCCTGCCGTTATGGAAGAGCTGGGTGCGAGCGTTATCTTGATGGGGGCGCAGCCAAACGGTTTAAATATCAATGATCAGGTAGGCTCAACTGAGCCGGCTGCGCTGCAGGCTAGGGTGTTGCAAGAGAGCGCCGATTTGGGTATTGCCTTTGATGGCGACGGCGATCGACTGTTATTTGTTGACCGCAATGGAGGGGTCGTTGATGGTGATGAATTGTTGTTTATTATTGCGAAGGATCAACTTCGAAGCGCGGGAAGTTGCGGTGGTGTTGTCGGTACTTTAATGTCGAATCTCGGTTTCGAGTTGGCACTGAAAGAGTTAGAAATCCCTTTTGTGAGGTCTAAGGTGGGGGATCGCTATGTCGTTGAATTGATGACATCCCGGGGGTGGAAGCTAGGTGGAGAAAATTCGGGGCATATTATTTGTGCGGATGTCACCACCACTGGTGACGCGCTGGTTGCGGCATTGAAAGTGTTGTATGCATTGGTTGATGGAGGAGTGCCTTTACATGATGCTAAGCTGGGTATGAGTAAATTCCCCCAGACGATGATTAATGTTTCCCTGGCTGATAAGGGTCGGCTGCAGAATAACCCTGAGATTGATCGATCTATTGCCGCAGCTGAAAAAAGTTTGAATGGCAGGGGCCGTGTATTGTTGCGTCCCTCTGGGACTGAGCCAGTTGTTAGAGTTATGGTAGAGGGTGAAGACGAGGCTCTGGTGAATACCTTGGCCGCTGAAATTGCCGCCGTCGTAGAGCGGGCTGTTTTGTAATTAGGGTGCAAGTCAGGTCTTATTGTTTCGCTAAGTGGCAATCGCCTTGTATGTTAAAGTCAGTTTAGGTAAGATTGGCCGCCTTTTTTGGCAGGATACTCTAGCGTTGACATTGTGGCGTTGGCCTCGGTTGTATTGGGCCGGTAGGTCGTGCTGGAGAAGACGAGTAAACGAGGTTGAAGACTAGAATGCGTCGTAGTTTGGTGGTCGGTAACTGGAAAATGATGGGTTCCAGAGCGGGTGTTACTAAGCTGCTGGAAGAATTGAAAGGTTATCTTGTAGCAAGTGATCAAGCTTCCATAGCGATATGTCCGCCCTATGTTTTTCTCCCTCAGGTGTCGGAAGACTTGCGGGAGTCCGGTATTCGATGGGGATCGCAAAACCTCAGTCAGTACGATGAGGGGGCGTTCACTGGTGAAGTTTCGGCATCAATGCTGAGAGATTTTGGCTGCGATTTTACGATTGTTGGCCATTCAGAGCGCCGCTCATTATTCGGTGAAGGTGATGCTGATGTTGCGGCAAAATTCGTCGCGGCACAGTCTGCCGGACTGACCCCAATCCTTTGTGTTGGCGAGAGCTTACAGCAACGGGATTCGGGAGATGCTTTGGAGTGGGTTAAGCAGCAAATTATCGCGGTTGTTGACGTGGCCGGCGTTGAGGCATTTGCTGATGCCGTTGTCGCTTATGAGCCTATTTGGGCTATAGGGACAGGTAAAACAGCGACGCCAGAGCAGGCTCAGCAAGTGCATGCTCATATACGGGGGGTTATTGCGTCCCTTCACGCGGGGGTTGCTGATAGTTTGCGTATTTTGTATGGCGGTAGTGTCAAGGCCGATAACGCCAGCGAGCTCTTTGCTAATCCAGATATTGATGGGGCATTGGTTGGTGGAGCTTCGCTCATTGCTGCGGATTTCGCAGCAATATGCAGGGCGGCTGAGTAAAAATTTAGGTGGTTGGTAGTAGTGGCTAGGGTTTACATTCGGGTATTACTAGCAAGCACCGTTGGTATCACAGGCAGGTAAGAGATAATGGAACAGATCGTTTTAATAGTGCATGTGCTGGTGGCTTTGGCCATTATCGGACTGATCATGATTCAGCAGGGTAAGGGTGCAGATATGGGTGCCTCATTCGGCGCTGGTGCCTCGCAAACGCTGTTTGGTAGCGGTGGTGGAGGTAATGTTCTTACCAGTGCTACATCTTGGTTGGTAACGTTGTTTTTTGCGACTAGCTTTGGATTAGCTGTTATTGCAAAAGAAAATTCAATGGCTGCGGGTAATGTTGATTTACCGATGCCGGCGGTGATTGAAAGCTTCGAAATGCCTGCTGACGTGAGAGAGTCTGATATTCCTGGGATTGATGCGGCGGTTTTTGAAGAGATTCCGGGAGCCGGCGTTCCCGTTGAGGGGTCCGGCTCCGACATACCGGGATTATAGGTTGTAAAAATTAGCCGAAGTGGTGGAATTGGTAGACACGCCATCTTGAGGGGGTGGTGAGCTATGCTCGTGCGGGTTCAAGTCCCGCCTTCGGCACCATATTTATTCTGTAAAGTCAGTAAAAGCACCACTATCAAGTTGACCTTGGCGGTCCTTGTCTCTATAATTCGCCCACTAATTTTACCCTCCAAGGGGGTGAAATTGATTTATAATCAGCTGTTTATATGCTAAAGGGGCGTATAGCGTTGGTTCAGATGCGGTGCATTTGGCCGGCATAGTTTGATTGTATGTTGTTGCGGGGTGGAGCAGTCTGGTAGCTCGTCGGGCTCATAACCCGAAGGTCGTTGGTTCAAATCCAGCCCCCGCTACCAATTTATTGTCTGTTGTCAGTATTTCAGAAATATTGGCAACTGAAAAATTAGGCCCCTTTTATAGGGGCTTTTTATTAACTGCAGTATTATCGCCTGATGGTGATGGTGCCTGTTTGGAAAGTGGGCTTCGTGCCCATTTTTTGTTGGTGGGTCGGTTGAGCGACTGCCGGGAGTGATTGATGGCCGGTAAAGATATACTACTTGCTGATCTAGTAGCGCCAGTAGCAGAAGCGTTGGGCTACCAGTTGTGGGGGGTTGAATACCTATCTCATGGCAAGCAGTCGGTTGTACGGATTTACATAGATAGCCCCGACGGCATTGACGTAGATGATTGCGCAAAGGTCAGTCGCCAAGTTGGCAGTGTTTTTGATGTAGAAGATCCAATTATGGGCGAATATACTCTCGAGGTGTCTTCGCCGGGCATGGATCGTCCGTTATTTGCGCTGGAGCAATATCGTCCGTACGTTGGTGAGCAGGTAAAAATTAAATTGCGTACTGCATTTGATGGGCGTAGGAATTTTTCGGGTCGTATGACAGCTATCGAGGGCGATGACGTTGTTGTCGCAGTTGATGATGAAGAATATCTACTGCCCTTTGAATTGATTGATAAAGCGAATATTGTTCCGGGTTTTTAACGGAATACTAAGCGTCGTTGAGTTAAAACCATTTATTGCTGAGCTTGCTGGAAAGCTCCGTTGAATCGAGGCAAACAATGAACAAAGAAATATTGTTGGTAGCTGAGGCCGTTTCTAATGAGAAGGGAGTTCCTCGGGATATTATTTTTGAGGCGATTGAGCAGGCTTTGGCCACGGCGACAAAAAAACGTTATGACGAGGACGCCGATATTCATGTCATCATAGATCGTGAGTCTGGCGGCTATGAGACGTTTCGTCGTTGGGAAGTGGTTTCCGATGATGAAATGGCACTGCTTGGAACTCAATTTACGACGGAAGAGGCAGCGGAAAAAGATACGTCGCTGCAGATTGGTGATGTCCACGAAGAAAAAATTGAGAATGTTGGTTTTGGGCGTATTGCTGCGCAAACCGCAAAGCAGGTTATTGTACAAAAAGTTCGAGAGGCAGAGCGCGCTCAGGTTGTTGAAGAATATGAGGGTCGTGTCGGCGAATTGATAAGCGGTACGGTTAAGAAAGTTACCCGCGATAATATTATTGTTGATTTGGGTAATAATGCGGAAGGTTCTTTGCCGCGAGAAGAATTAGTAGGTCGTGAAGTATTTCGAATGGGAGATCGCGTTCGGGCGATCCTTCAAGATGTTCGTCCTGAAGCTCGCGGTCCGCAACTGTTTTTGAGTCGCGCCTGCTCCGAAATGCTAATTGAATTATTTAAAGTAGAAGTTCCGGAGATTTCGGAAGAAGTCATTGATATCCGCGCAGCTGCTCGTGACCCTGGTTCGCGGGCAAAAATAGCCGTTAAAACTAATGACGGTCGTATTGATCCTATTGGTGCTTGTGTTGGAATGCGCGGATCTCGAGTACAGGCAGTGTCGGGAGAGTTGGGTAATGAGCGAGTTGATATTATTTTGTGGGATGATAATCCTGCCCAGTTAGTTATAAACGCTATGGCACCTGCTGAAGTAGAGTCAATAGTTGTTGATGAAGATTCTCGTTCCATGGATGTCGCTGTCGCTGCCGATAATTTGGCGCAGGCAATCGGGCGAAGCGGTCAAAATGTCCGGTTGGCGAGCGATTTAACCGGCTGGACTATCAATGTGATGAGTCTCGAAGACGCTTCTGAAAAACATGAAAAAGAGTCTGGTGCAGTTATCGCAGAATTCATGGAGAGTTTGGATGTTGACGAAGATATTGCTGAAGTATTAGTCGACGAAGGTTTTACTTCGCTGGAAGAAGTGGCCTATGTGCCATTGGAAGAAATGGCAGGCATCGAGGGTTTTGATGAAGATATAGCCGAGGAGTTGAGGGCCCGAGCCAAAGATGCGCTGTTAACTCAAGCTATTGCTAGTGAAGAACAGCTAGGAGAAGTAGAACCAGCAGAAGATTTGTTGACCATGGACGGCATGGAACGTCATTTGGCTTTTGTTCTCGCGAGCAAAGGTATCATAACCATGGAGGACTTGGCTGAACAAGCCGTTGAAGACTTAATGGATATCGAAGGTTTGGAAGAAAAACAAGCCGGTGAATTAATCATGACAGCGCGTGCCCCTTGGTTCGCTGAAGCTGAAGAAACAGAGAATCAGCAGTAGCGGGCTGGTATCATATTGGTACTGAGATAGGTACGGGAGAGGACTGAATGGCAGAAGTTACTGTAAGCCAGCTTGCCGATGTAGTTGGTGCGCCAGCTGATCGACTGTTGGCACAGATGAAGCAAGCAGGCTTGAAACACACCTCTGTAGAAGAGGGTGTGTCTGATGAAGATAAGCAAATACTGTTGTCGTTTTTGAAATCCAGTCATGGAGAAACAACAGAAGCGCCAAAGAAAATAACGCTAAAAAGAAAAACCTTAAGTACACTGAAGACTAGCGGAAGCCAGGGTCGGAAGACGGTCAACGTAGAAGTTCGTAAGAAAAGAACTTACGTCAAGCGTGATCCTTCAGAGCTAGTGGCCGAGGCAGCAGAAGCTGAAAGATTGGCAGCGGGAGAAGGCATTTCCGACGCTGAAATGGATTCGTTAGTGACTTCTGAGGGCACTGCGGATACCAGTGTAGAGTCACTGCAGTCGGAACAGCAGTTAGAGTCAAAGCCGCAAATCAGATCTGAAGAAGAGATGGTGCTCGTTGTTGATGAGCCGCAGGACAGATCACAGATGGATCCAGAGGTACTGCGACAGCAGGCCGCTGTGAAGCGAAAAGACAGAGAAGCTCAAGATAAAGTGGCGCAAGAAGCCGCATTAGCCGCAAAGAAGGCTGACCAGGCTCGTGTTGAAAGTGTCAAAACAGCAGCGGCACCAGCACCATCCGCTGATGATAAGCCGGTTGTTCGCGGTCGACGGCATGATGCTCCTGCACCTGCTAAAGAAGAAGAGCGCCCCGAGAAGAAGAAAACACGCAGTAAATTAGCGCCTAAGACTCGCGGTAAAAATCGCACACATAATATTAAAAATGTGGATGCGTTTATTGATAGCGATGGTCTCGATTCTCGTGGTCGTCGTCGACAGAAAGTATTGAAACTGCCTGAGGGCGCAAAGACGCATGGTTTCGCGCGTCCTACGGATAAAGCCGTGCATGAAGTAGCAATTCCAGAAGCAATTCTAGTAACAGAATTAGCGCAACTAATGAATTTGAAAGGCGTCGTCGTTGTCAAAGAGCTGATGAAGCTTGGCATTATGGCAACCATCAACCAGAGTCTCGATCAGGAAACCGCGCAGCTAGTGGTGGAAGAACTTGGCCACAAGACGAAGCTGGTCAGTGGCGAAGAGGTCGAAGAGGCCTTGGTCGACACGTTAAGTGAGCATGAAGGTACCGCCTCACCACGCGCACCAGTAGTAACGGTAATGGGTCACGTCGATCATGGTAAGACATCGTTATTAGATTATATTCGTGAGTCACGTGTAGCCAGTGGTGAAGCCGGTGGTATTACTCAGCATATTGGCGCTTATCATGTAGAGACTGACAAAGGAATGATCACCTTCCTTGACACGCCTGGGCATGCAGCGTTCACTGCGATGAGAGCGCGAGGAGCGCAGAGTACTGATATCGTTATTCTTGTTGTAGCCGCAGATGACGGTGTTATGCCGCAAACAGAAGAAGCTATTCAGCATGCTAGAGCAGCTGGTGTGCCGATTGTTGTGGCCGTTAACAAGATGGATAAAGAAGGTGCTGATCCCGATCGTGTTCGCAATGAACTTGCTGCCAAAGATGTTATCCCCGAGGATTGGGGCGGTGATACACAGTTTGTTCATGTGTCTGCACACTCTGGTGACGGCATAGACAATTTGTTAGAAGCTTTGCTATTGCAAGCTGAGTTACTTGAGCTGGAAGCCGCCGCCGATATTCCGGCTAAAGGTATTGTTATAGAGTCCCGACTCGACAAGGGTCGAGGTTCAATATCTTCTGTTCTGATTCAGGCAGGTACCTTGAAAAAAGGCGATGTTGTTTTGGCCGGCCAGCACTATGGACGTGTTCGTGCCATGTTGGATGAAAACGGCAATCCTATTGAAAATGCTGGGCCATCAATTCCTGTAGAAATTCTTGGCCTTGATGGTACGCCTAATGCTGGAGATAGCTTCGCTGTCCTCGACAGTGAAAAGCATGCTCGTGACGTTGCTGAATTCAGACAGATCAAAGACCGTGAGGACAGACAGAAGCGTCAACAAGCGGCGAAACTGGAGAATATGTTTGCCAATATGGGCGAGGCAGAAAGTAAGTCTCTCAATGTTGTTGTCAAGGCAGATGTTCGCGGTTCCTTAGAAGCAATTCAGTCGTCATTGTTAGAGATGGGTAATGATGAAGTGCAAGTTAATATCATCAGTTCCGGTGTTGGCGGTATCAGTGAAACAGATATCACTTTAGCTGCAACATCTAACGCGGTGGTTTTTGGATTTAATGTTAGGGCTGATAATACAGCGCGTAAAATTGTCGAAATAGAAGGCGTGGACTTACGTTATTACAGTGTTATTTATGATCTCATCGATGATGTTAAGCAAGCGTTGTCGGGTATGTTGAGCCCAGAACTTCGCGAAGAGATTAATGGAACTGCTGAAGTTAGAGATGTCTTTAAGTCTCCGAAGTTCGGCGCGATTGCCGGTTGTATGGTTATCGATGGAACATTGCTCCGCAATAATCCTATACGCGTACTGCGTGATGATGTTGTTATCTATGAGGGTGAGCTGGAATCTCTTCGTCGCTTTAAAGATGATGTTAATGAAGTTCGCAGCGGTACTGAATGCGGTATCGGCGTTAAGAACTATAACGATGTCAAGCCAGGCGATAAAATTGAAGTGTACGAAGTCAGAGAGGTAGCACGCTCTCTGTAGGTTGTTAATACCAATCGAGAGTATAAACAATGGCTAGAGAATACAGTCGTACGCAACGAGTCGCCGATTTCCTAAAACAGGAATTGGCGACCTTGATTCAGAGTGAAATGCGAGACCCGCGGGTCGGTATGGTCAGTATCACCGACGTCGAAGTCAGTCGTGATATGTCTCATGCAAAAGTATTTACCACCGTATTGGGTAAAGAAAGCGAACAAGAGGCTGCCGAAGCTATCGCTGTGTTGAATAAGGCGGCAGGGTTTCTTCGATCGGAAATGGCGAAGATTAATAATGCTCGTACTACTCCGAAGTTACGTTTTTATTTCGATAGCAGCGTGGGGCGTGGTCAGTTTTTATCGAGTTTGATTGATAAAGCTGTTGGTACCGATCAAGCCCGAGTTGGCGATACCGACCCCATTGATGGCAAAGGTTAATAAGCTGTGGCAAAAAATCGTCGTGGTCGAGCAATTAGCGGCATCTTAATATTGGATAAGCCGGCAGGGCAGAGCTCGAACAGGTCGTTACAAATAGCTAAACGGTTGTTCGATGCCAGTAAGGCGGGGCATACCGGTAGTTTGGACCCACTTGCAACGGGCGTTTTGCCTCTTTGTTTTGGTGAAGCTACTAAGTTTTCACAGTTTTTACTGGATTCTGATAAGGCCTATCGCAGCACCTTTTTACTAGGTGTGATTACTGCTAGTGGCGATGCTGACGGTGATGTAGTGGAGTCGCGGGATGCGTCTCCGGTAACTGAGGCTGCTGTAATGGCAGGACTGGAACAATTTAGCGGTGAGATAGATCAGATCCCATCGATGTTTTCGGCGCTTAAGCATAATGGACAACCTCTTTATAAGCTTGCAAGGCAAGGTTTAGAGGTTGAAAGGAAAAGCCGTCGGGTGACGGTTTATGATATACAGCTCGAAGCTTTTCGAAGCGGCGAGCAAACCGGCGGTAACCCGGAAGTGGATGTTTATATTCGCTGCAGCAAAGGTACGTATGTGCGCTCAATAGCAGAGGATTTGGGTTTGGCGCTTGGTTGTGGTGCGCATGTTAAAATGTTGCATCGAGTTCAAGCTGGTCCGTTTTTGGAACAGCAAGCGGTATCTCTCGACGCATTGGAGGTGTTGAAACAAAAAGACGAGTTCTTGTCATTAGACAACTTGCTATTGCCAGCAGATTGCGCGGTTATGCATCTGGCCAAAGTCGAGATGGCAGCGTCTGAGCAGTTTTATATGCTTCAAGGTCAGCCGGTGCAAATATCCGGTTCACCCACTGATGGAGTGGTCAGGATGTACGGTGAAAGCGGCAGCTTTCTCGGTATTGGAGAGATATTAGACGATGGTCGTGTAGGCCCCAAACGTTTAATAGCGACGAATTAATTCAGTTATCTATGCCGAGACTGGAAATAGCGTTAAAAATTGGGTAATTTGCTATCAAAGCAGGTTATCTAAACGATTTGGAAGTAAGCTTCTGAATCAAATCTAGCCTTACTGTAAGTATGCGCGGTCAGGCTGCATAACGATGGCGCAAATAATGCGCTGTCTTCGCATATTATTATTAATGAGGAAATTGCAATGGCTCTATCAGCCTTAGAAAAAACAGAAGTAGTAAAAGAGTACCAAACTGCAGAAGGTGATACCGGCTCTCCAGAAGTGCAAGTTGCACTGTTGACCGCTAATATTCAAAAGCTGCAAGGTCACTTTGGTGACCACAAACACGACCACCATTCACGTCGTGGTTTGATTCGTATGGTTAATCAGCGTCGTAAATTGCTGGATTACTTGAAGGGCAAAAATGTAGATCGTTACACTAGCCTCATCAAGCGTCTTGGTCTGCGTCGCTAAGCACAAAAAAGTAAGAACAGTCGTGAAGCTCCGGTGATGTAGGTTTGGCCTAGAATATTTTTTTCACAATAGGCTCCGGAGCTTTTTTATACATCCCACAAGGGAGGGTTTCGTCAGTGAATCCAGTTAAAAAAACATTTCAATACGGTAGTCAATCCGTAACATTAGAGACAGGGCGTATAGCTCGACAAGCCACCGGTGCTGTTATGGTAACTGTTGGTGATGTACAGGTTTTGTGTACTGTTGTCGGTGCTAAATCAGCCAAAGAGGGTATGGACTTTTTCCCGCTAGGTGTTCATTACCAAGAAAAATCTTATGCTGTAGGGAAAATCCCGGGTGGTTTTTTCAAGCGTGAAGCTCGCCCATCAGAGAAGGAAACATTGACGTCGCGGTTAATCGACCGTCCAATGCGTCCTCTATTTCCAAAAGGCTTTAAAAATGAAGTTCAAGTTGTCTGTACAGTTATGTCAGCAGACCACGATACTGATCCCGATATTGCTGCGTTGATTGGTACGTCAGCGGCGCTGTCAATTTCAGGCCTTCCTTTCGGTGGACCTGTTGGTGCAGCGCGTGTCGGCTTTACCGCCGATAATGGTTATATCCTCAATCCTAGTTACAGTCAGTTGGCAGACAGTGCATTAGATATGGTTGTTGCAGGTACCTCCGACGCCGTATTGATGGTTGAATCAGAAGCGCAAGAATTGTCTGAAGACCAGATGTTAGGTGCGGTTCTATTCGCTCACCAAGAAATGCAAACTGTTATTAAGGTGATTGGAGAATTAGCCAGTGAAGCCGGTAAACCCAGCTGGAATTGGCAGCCTGAGGAAGAAAATACCGCGCTGTTGGCGGCCGTTGCCAATGGCTACAAGCAGGGTATAGGTGACGCTTATCGAATTACTGATAAAGCTGATCGTTACTCGAAGATTGGTGAACTGAAAAGTCAGGCAGTTGAACAATTGGCCAAAGGTGAAGGTGCTGAGTATGGTGCCGGAGACGTTAGTGGTGTATTCAGCAAGCTTGAAAAATCGACAGTTAGACAACGTATTTTGAATGGCGAGCCGCGTATTGATGGACGCGATAACAATACCGTTCGTCCGATTCAGGCGGAAGTGGGTGTATTAGCTAAAGCTCACGGCTCTGCTTTGTTTACTCGCGGTGAAACTCAAGCGATTGGTGTTACCACGTTAGGTACAACTCGAGATGCGCAGTTGATTGACGCCCTCGAAGGCAAGCGTGAAGATAATTTTATGCTGCACTATAACTTCCCTCCTTACTCGGTAGGTGAGTGCGGACGTATCGGTTTTACTAGTCGTCGCGAAGTTGGCCACGGTCGCTTGGCTCGCAGAGGTGTTGCTGCGGTATTGCCGAATCCCGAAGACTTTCCTTATACGATCCGTGTTGTCGCGGAAATTACTGAGTCAAACGGTTCAAGCTCTATGGCTAGTGCCTGTGTGGCCAGTATGTCGATGATGGAAGCTGGTGTTCCTTTGAAAGCACCCGTAGCTGGTATAGCAATGGGGCTGATTAAAGAAGGAGAGCGGTTCGCAGTTTTGACCGATATTCTAGGTGATGAAGATCATCTGGGCGATATGGACTTTAAAGTAGCCGGTACTGCTAATGGTGTTACTGCTTTACAGATGGATATCAAGATTGAAGGTATTAACGAGCAAATTATGAGTATTGCGCTTGAGCAGGCACTAACCGCTCGTTTGCACATCCTCGGTCAGATGAATGCAGTTATTAGTGAGTCCAGATCAGCTGTTTCTGATAACGCTCCGAGCATGGCCACTTTCAAAATTGATAGCGACAAAATCCGTGATGTTATTGGTAAAGGCGGGGCGACAATTCGTTCCATTACTGAGGAAACAGGCGCAACGGTTGATATTGATGATGATGGAACAATTCGCATCTATGGTTCGGATGCCGCTTCTCGTGATGCCGCCGTTGCTAAAGTAGAAGAAATTACTGCTGAAGCCGAAGTTGGTGCGATTTACGAAGGGACTGTTGCTCGCATCGTTGATTTTGGTGCCTTTGTTAATATTCTTCCTGGGAAGGATGGTTTGGTACATATCTCCCAGATTTCCAATGAAAGAGTCGAGAAAGTTACTGATTACTTAGCTGAAGGTCAGGTAATAAAGGTTAAGGTTCTTGACGTTGATCAGCGTGGACGTATTAAGCTGTCAATGAAGGAAATGGAAGAAGTTGTCGTTGAGACCAGTGGGGACGCGACTGGGGAATAAATATTCTTCGGTAGTAACGCAGATAGGCCCTCGTTTAAAGGTAAAATTTTAGGCGGGGGTTTTTTTTGTCCAAAATATGTCAGTTAGTGGCTAGCGTGCTTTGGTGCCGCGGCTTGACGGCAAGCGATTGTTGCGCTCTGTTCAATCGTTTAACAAGCTACGTCTTTTCTAATCCAGTGTGCTCAATATAGTGTTTGCTGCGCCCCGAGGACCTGTTAAAAAGTCTCTGCGCAATGGGGATGTCAAAATAGCGGGGAGGATGGAAGTGATGAAGCGATGGTTTTATCTTATTGTCTTTTGTTGCTGAAATTACGGAGTTAAAACTATACTCCCATCGATAATCTCAAACGATTGCGCTTCCAGTCGTTCTCCCATGCATGGTCCTGACACACATTCTCCATTCTCAATTAAAAATAGCGCGCCATGGGTGGAGCATTGTATGAGTGCCCCATCCATATTTAAAAACTGGTCCTCTTGCCAATTCAATTCGATTCCCAGGTGTGGGCATTTATTTCTATAGAGGTATATCTGCGCATTTTTTTTGACGGCGAAATAGCTATCGTCGCCAATTGAAAGCCCTTTTGAGGATTCATCCTCGATATCATCTATATGGGAAACCGGTATCATAATTTTATCATCACTGACGCGTGCAGAATTGTTAGGCAGAAAGCTGAATACTTATTTTGAAAACACGGTGTAGAGTCACTGATGTTTAATGGCTATCGCTGTCACATTGTCCATCTGCCTGTTCCAGCAAACTTTGTTTAGTATCATTATCAAGATCTTTCCAGTGTTGATCTATCATTGCGCCATGTAGCGCGTAAAGCAAGACTCTAGAAACACGTATGCCTCGACGCTTGATTTCATTATAAGCGGCCACGGCGCCCATCCTTTCAAGATCCTGTTGGCTTTGTACGCCAATAGACCGTAACCAGTTAATTGAAGTATTACCTAGGTTCTTCAGTTCCATTAAATCACTCGACATGTTGACTCTCTGATATGTTGTTATTATTAAGTAGAGTACCGTCGTTACTTATACTATATTCTTTTATAGATCTATCAACCATTAATTT
>TARA_B110000879_G_scaffold33556_1_pt1 | contig 18452 bp, 9 predicted proteins | sample TARA_B110000879 | Tara Oceans TARA_B110000879 (sample SAMEA4398094) | marine metagenome | biome: Polar Biome; feature: [SRF] surface water layer (ENVO:00010504); material: water (ENVO:00002006), including particulate matter (ENVO:01000060) such as... | depth 5 m
GGACTCTGTCGTCCCGCCGACTTACGCTCGGAACTGCGCGGATGAGCTCAAGCGCTCGAAGGTTTTCAAATACACCGAGTATCCCGATGAAGGGTCATGGCATCGCGGGGACCGTCAGCGATGACCCCGAGCTCCATCAGTGGCTCTTCGAGCAAGCGAAGAAGTAATTCTTTGAGGGAGGGCTAAATAAGGCCCTTCGAGCCCCCTTCGAAAGAGTGTGAGTTCGGCGAGTAGAGTGCTAGGACGCGAGGACAGCAGAAGAGAGCTCGGGCGCTGGCTAGTATATTCACGATCCCGTCGAAGCGCTTGTGAGGTGCCGCGCCTGATGAAATTACTTACTGGCCTGACAGGCTCTAAGCTGCTGGATCACTTCGGCGGTCTGCGGGGCAGACTCGAGGGTGGCGATTGCTCGGTCTCGCTGTCCTTGAAGGAGCTGAGCCTTGCTGAGCTGGAGAAGGAGCGCTGGATTGCGACCATCGTGTGTCAGCAGAGGCTGAAGATGGCGTTCGGCTTCGACTCCTCGCTTTGCCGCGAGGTAGAGGACGACAAGTTCCGCGTTCGCCTTGCGATCGTCTGGTGCGAGACGGAGGGTGCGATGGAAGGTCTGCGCGGCGTCGCCAAAACGTTCCTGATCGAGATAGAGAGCCGCCAGAAGATTCAGAAGAGGCGCGCTGGTTTGGGCGGGGTTTGCGGTGAGCTCGTCGATGTAGGCTTGGCCTTCGGTAAGGTAACCGCCTTCGAGAAACTTGATGGCGATGTTGAGCGGCGAGGATCCCCCCGGAGGGGTGTGCCAGCGACCCGGGAAGGGAGTGGCTGCGGAGAGGATGTCAGCTGGGGAGGCATCAATGAGGGCGACGTCGGCGAGGAGGCGCTCAGGAGAAACGGGACCCTTATAAACCGCGCGGAGCTGGCCGAGTGAATCGATGAGAAAGCTGCTCGGGACGGGGAGGGGGCGCTGCCTGCTGAGGAGGGAGCGCTGTAAGACATCAAATTTTTCAACCAAGGCAGGCGTGCCGAATTGGTAGGTGAAGGGCGCATCGATTTGATTCCAGACGGAGGGGTCTTCTTTTTCATCCACATTGACGGCAACGATCTCGATCCCTGATTTTTCGAAATCAGCAGCGTGCGATTTCCACTCGCGGAGTTCACCGAGGCAAGTCGGGCAGGTGGAAAGCCAGAGGGTGACGAGCCGAGCTTTGGTGATGTCTTCGGTGAGTCCATCGAGCGCAGGGAGTGGGAGCGGCTTGAGGAGGGAAAGGCGAGCGTGGTCGCTGTGGGTGGGGGCGATCAGTGGGCTGGCGGAGTAGGGGTTCAGCTTGGGCGGAGTCCAAGGAAGAGGATCGGGCTTTCCTTCAAAGAGGAGGTAGCGCTTTCCGGCGGGGAGGTCCTGGAATTCCTGGGTGCGGCCATTTGGCCATCGGACGGTGACGCGGGTGATTGTCTCGGCATCGCCAGTGCCGAAGTGCAGCCACTTGCTGTTTTGGGAAAGGTAGCCTTCACCCGCGCGGAGGGATTCGGTGAGGCGTCGACCGGTTGAGGTGAGGAGGCTGACGCGGGCGCCGATGGCATCGTGATTTCCTGAGCTTGAGCTGAGTCGGAAAAAGGTGGCGCGCTGGGCGGGGGACGGGGTGTCGTTTCTGAGGAAGCGGATCTGCGGGCCGGAGCGGTTCGCGATCCAGAAGTCGATGTCGCCATCGAAGTCCCAATCGCTGAGAGCGAGGACGCGTCCGTCGTCATCGAGATCAAGATTCAGAGCGCTGGAGGCATCGGCAAATCTTGTTTGTTCCTGACCGAGGTTGAGGAAGCAGGAATTGCGCTCGTGGGCGCTGAGCGAGCGACCTTTTCGGAGGAGATCGTTGATCGCTTTCCAGCCAAGATCGTAACGGAGGACTTCAGCGGAGCCGGCCGATTCGGTAGGAGATTGCGCCACGACCTGGCGCCACCAGAAACTTCACAAATCATCGTCTCTTTCATCCGCGGTGACGAAGCCATTGGTCACGTAGAGATCTCGCCAGCCGTCGTTATTGAGATCAACAAACTGCGAGCCCCAAGCCCAACGGGCCATGACGGTGCCGGATGACTCGGCTTCGTCTTGGAAGGTGCCGTCACCTTGATTAATGAAGAGGGAGTTGCCGCGGGCGTGGCGCTGGAAACCGGCGAGGTCGGATTGCTGAAATTGAGACTGGCGGGTGATGCGGCTTCCGGCGGAGGAGAACATGTTGCTCACGTAGAGGTCGATGAGGCCGTCGTTATTCGCGTCCCCCCAAGCGGCGGACATGCCCGGGCCAATGTCTTCGACTCCCGCTTGGGCGGCAACGTCGGTGAAGGTGCCGTTGTCATTTCGGAAGAGGTTGTTTCGGCCAAAATCGTTGGCGAGGTAGAGGTCGGGATCGCCATCGTTATCGTAGTCCTCCCAGACCGAAGCGAGGGTGAAGCGGAGGTTGTCGCCGCCCAGTCCGCTGGCTTTGGTGACATCGAAGAAAGTCCACGAGCCGGTGTTTTTGAGAAGGACGTTAGAGCCACCATTGTTGGCATCGTGGTAGGGCATGGGGCTGGCGAAAATGTCCTCGGGCCGGAGTTCTCCCGCTCCGGAATAGCCGGAGGCGAAAAGGTCGAGCCGGCCGTCGCCATCATAGTCCACTGCATTGATCGAGAAGAGGAGGCTAGGGCTCTCGTGGGTGTGACGAAGAGGGAAGGTGCCATTCCCGGCATTCTCGTGGAAGAGGATGCGGGTCGCTTGGGTGAGAATGAGGTCTTGGTCGCCGTCGTTGTCGAGATCGATGAAGAGGGCGGCGCGGGTGGCATCGAGCCAGTCCACTCCCGCGGAGGCGGAGATGTCGCGCAGTGATCCATCTGATTTGCGGAGGAGGAGTTTGTTCGGAAGGGCGGCGGGTTGGCAGAGGTAGAGATCTTCGAGCCCGTCGTTATTAATATCGCCGATGGTGATGCCATTGCCGCGGCCTTCGACTCCGATGGAACTCTCGAGGCTGCGATACCAGTGATTGCGCCCGTAGATGAGTTGGTCCTCGATGAGCGCTGGGATTCCGATGGCCGAACGGGTGCAATCGGCAAAGCCCACGGAGGAAGAGACTTCTTCGTGAGCAGTGGGAGTGATGGAAAGAAGGGTGGGTGGGTCGCTGGTCGACCAGAGGCAGTTCCACGTCGCGTTGATTTGGAGGCGGGCTCCTTTTTCGGTTCCAGAGATCTGGAGGAGCGCGGTGGTGCGTGCTTCGTTTTCGCTGAGATCGACCCGGATGATTTTGAATTTAAAATGATTGGTGTTCTTCAGAAAAGGCTCAGGCAGAGCTTGGGTTTGATCAGAGGAGAGCAGGGATTTTTTGACGGTGATGCTCGCAAGGGAAGTGCTCTCTTCAAAGTTGTCGGGCCGCAGATCTGGCGCGGAGAAGCTGGGGGCAAGGACTCCTTGGGGGAGGGTGGAAGACTGACCGGTGAGGTAAATTCCGAGGAGTTTGAGTTGCTTGCCGCTGGCGACTGAGAAGGCTTCGGATTGCCAGCCATCGACCGCGGGGTCTTCGCGAACAACGATGTCTTTGGTGGCATTGTTGAAGGGGTTCTTTGTGGCGGAAGGATGGAGGGTGAGCACAGCGGGGGCGCTCGGGGTTTCGGGTTTGGCCGCTGTCTCTTCTTTTTCTTTGGTGCAAGAGACAAGTGCCAGCGAGGCGAGGGTCAGGGTGAGTCGATTCATCGCGGGCTTATTCGTGATAAGGTGTTCCGGCCTGATACAATTTGATGCGTGTCGAAATGGCGTCGGCAGTGGCGGCGTCGCCATTTTTTGTGGCAAGGGCGATGGCTTCTTGAGCAGTGACGAGGGCTTCCTTGAAGAGGCCATTTGCAGCCTGCGCGACAGAGAGGGTGTCGAGGTGGGAGGCGGTGCGTTGTCCCTTTAAAGAGACCAAATTTTGGACAACTTTGAGGGCATGTTTTGGATCGCGCTCGGCGGGTGCGGGGTGGGCGGCGAGAAGCCACGCGAGGTTGTTTGCCGAGGGCGGGAAGTTGGGGTCGAGAGTGACGGCGGCGGCGAATTGGGCGATGGCCTCAGGGAGTTTTCCCGAGGCCAAGAAGGCGTTGCCGAGATTGTAGTGAGTGAGGGGAGCGGGGCGCAGGGAGAGGGATTCTCCGAGGCGCGAGATTCCTGGGGCGAGCTCTCCAGACTGGAGGTGGGCCATGCCGAGTTTGAAGAGGAGCTCGGGGTCGTCTTTGCGGCGCTCCAGTGCCTTGAGGTAGTGCGGGATCGCTTCCTTGGGGCGCTTGAGCTGCATCAGGATGCCCGCGAGTTCGATGGCGGCTTGTCGGTGATGAGGGTCAATCTTGAGGGTATTTCTAAAAGCGGTAGCGGCTTCTTCGAGTTGCTTTTGGTCAAGGAGGATCGCGCCGAGAAGGGTGAAGGCATTTCCGGCATTGAAGACAGGGTTATCGGTGCCCTCGCTGGTGAGTCGCTGGAGGTAATCTTTTGCTTCCTCACTGAAGCCGCCTTCGACAAAGCGGACGGCGAGATTATTCGGGGACGAGCCTGCGGGGATGCCGAGCCATTTGCCGGCGAAGGGGGAGCTGGCTGCAAGAATCCGGTCGAGGGGCGCGCCGATGAGTTTGGCGTCGGCGGCCACTTGCGCTGGAGAAACGGGCCCCTTGTAGATGATGCAGAGCTGGCCCTTGCCATCGATGAGGAAGCTGCTTGGCAGTGGGAGCGGGCGCTGTCGTGAGAGGATGGTGCGTTGGAGGACGTCGAACTGAGCGCCAATTTTTTTCGACCCAAACCCGAGTGAGAAGGGGAATTTATTTTCGGTGAAAACGGTATGGGCATTTTCCTGAAGGTCTTCGGGTTCGAGATTGATTGCGATGACATCGAGATCGGCTTGGACGAATGTTTGGTAGTGCTCTTTCCACTCTGCGAGCTCGCCCATGCAACAGGGGCAGGTGCTGGACCAGAGGGTGACGAGGCGGGGTTTGCCGTCTGAGCTAGTCACCGATTGATTCGAATTGTCCGCAGCTCGATATTTCATCGAGGGAATTGGGAGAGGCTGGATCAGGACGATGCGGGCGGAATCGCTGATCGGCGGTGGCGTGATCGTAGAGGGTGTCAGCTGAACGTCTCGTTTTGGGAGGTCTGCGAGCTGGATTTTTCCGCTTCCTTGCACGAGCAGATAGCGGTGGTCAGCAGTGGGAGCGGGGAAGGATTCGCGAGTGCCACCGGGCCAAGTGACGGTGATTGATTCTAGTTCGGGAGTGGCGGAGCCGAGGCCGAAGTGGAGCCATTTGCTATGCTGGGAGAGGTAGGCTTCGCCGGAGCGCACGGTGCGAGAGCGGATGCTGGGATCTCCTTTTAACCGGAGCGCAATGCGGGCACCGACGGCATCGCGATTGCAGGTAGTTCCCTGTAGTCGGAATTGGATGAAGTGGTTGGTCTGATCAGTGTTGTTTCTGAGAAAGCGGGTTTGGGGAGCGGTGCGGTTTGAGATCCAGAAGTCGAGGTCGCCGTCCTGATCCCAATCTACGGAGGCAACGGCGCGGCCATCGTCATCGAAGTCCAGTCCAGTGGCTTGCGAAATATCAGCAAAGCGGGAGCCGCCGGTGTTGAGAAAGGCGCAGTTTCGCTCGTTCCCGCTCAGGGAGCGTCCTGCTTTGAGCATGGTATTGAGGGCCTTCCAGCCGACGTCATAGCGGAGGACATCGCTATCCGCAGCATTCTTTCCCGGTGATTGCGCCACGACCTGGCGCCACATGAAACTTCACAAATCTCGGTCCTTGCCCTCGGCGGTCATGAAGCCGTTGGTGACATAAATGTCTTCCCAGCCATCGTTGTCCATATCGACTAAGGTCGAGCCCCAAGCCCAGCGTCCGAGGGTGACGCCGAGATCGACACTGACGTCGCTGAAGCTGCCATCACCATTGTTTTGATAAAGAGAGTTTCCACGGGCGTGACGACGAAAGTCACTCTTTTCATCCTCGCTGAGATTGGATTTAAATTGCGATTGAGTGGTGATGCGATTTCCGGCCGAGGAAAACATGTTGCTTACGTAGAGGTCGGGGAGTCCGTCGTTGTTATAGTCGCCCCAGGAGGCAGACATGCCGGGGCCGATGTCCTCGAGGTCTAGCTCTGCGGCGACGTCTTTAAAGATGCCCTTGTCGTTTCGGTAGAGATTATTTCGGCCAAAGTCATTGGCAATGTAGAGGTCGAGATCGCCATCGAGATCGAAGTCATCCCAAGATCCGGCGTAGCTGAAACGCATGTTGTTTTGGCCCAAGCCGACTTTATTGGTGACGTCAGTGAACTTCCAATTGCCATCGTTTCGAAGCATGACGTTTGGAGCGCCATTGTTGGCATCTTGGAAGGGCATGGGGTTGGCGAAAACGTCGTCGAGATTGATGCCGGTGCTGAGATTGTATCCGCAGACGAAGAGATCGAGATCCTGGTCGCCGTCGTAGTCTACGGCATTGATCGAGAAGAGGCTGCTGGCGGTATCGATGATGGTCTTGAGCTTAAATTTTCCTGTGCCATCGTTTTCTTGAACGACGAGCTTATTTCCAAGGACGGACACGAGGTCGAGGTCTCCATCGTTATCGAGATCGTTCAGGACGGCGGAGCGGCACCCTTCGTGCCAGTTGACTCCTGCTTCGAGAGCGGTATCTACGACGGTGCCATCGGTTTGCTGGATCAGAAGAAGATTGGGGAGACCGGGAAGTTGGCAGAGGTAGGCGTCTTCGAGTCCGTCTCCATTGACGTCGCCGATGGCCATGCCATGACCGGCGGCGGGGCGTGAGATGGCGCCATCAAAACGAGCGCTCCAGTGATCGATTCCCTGAATGAGCTGGCGCTGGAAGACATCGCTGTTTCGAAAGAGGGATTCGGTGCAATCGGAGAAGAGGGTCTTGCTCCCGTTGAGTTGATGGGTGAGTTCGTCGTAGCGGGCGATCTCGATTCCGGTGAGTAAAGGTGGATTTGAGCTCGTATCCCAAGTGCTGTTCCAAGTTGCATTGATCTGGAGAGTGTGGGAAGGGTGGCTTCCTCCGATCTGGACGTAGGTGACGGTGCTGGTCTGACCTTTTCTCAAGCTGACGCTGATGGTCTTAAATTTTGAGCGGATAGCCGTGTAGTCCTTGAGGAGGGAAGAGAGACTGGAGAGAGATTGCTCTAGGGTGTGCTCACCGCCGTCATCTGAATCTGAGGCGCGCAGGAGTTGAAAATGAGCATCCTTTTTTGCCGAGGTTAATGTGTTCGGTCGTAAAAGATGACCCTTAAAAGAAGAGTGACCCAAGGATGAGAGGTCGTTGGGCTTCTTTGATTCTAGGAGCGAGGCAAGCTTTTTGAATTGCTTGCCGGTGACCTCATTAATCTGTTCGGTCTGCCAGCCATCGATGAGAGGGTCGTCGAGGCGGGCAACATCGTGCACGGCGGAATCAAAGTTGTTTTCATCTAGTCCAGGAATTACGGAGAGCTTCGGAGTAGGCGTCTCTCCATAGGAAAATATGCCGAGGCCGAATGAGAGGAGAGAGAAGGTCCTTTTGATGGTGGGAGTATAGAGTAAAGGAATCATGGAGCCACGAAAAAGCCGCCGGATCTCTCCCGCGGCTTTTGAAATGTTATTTCTTGAACCGACCTCTATCGCTTGCGGCGAATGAGGAATCCAAGAGCACTCAACCCGAGAAGAGCGGTAGAAGGCTCGGGGATCGCAGTGATGGAGAAGTTGTCGAAGGTGACACCGTGCAGGCCCTCGGAGCCATCGCTAAGAGACAAGTCACCGTGGGAGCTGTATGCAAGACCGACATACCAGCCGTCAGCAGCATCAGTGTCGGCAACATCGGTGCGCTCTGCGGACCATGACCATGCTCCGGGAGCACCCGCTACATCTGGAGCAGAACCTGACGAAAATCCACTGGTAGTGGCGTCGTAGCGAAGCTGGAACCAAGTTTCAGTGACATCGCCACCGGCTTTGAAAAGATCGTTAGCGACATCGACACCACCACTTTGAATGGGATCTTCGAAGCCTCCCTGACCATCGTTCCCGGTCTTACCTGCGAGGCGAAAGGGCACTGGATTGGCTCCGAGGGCTTGTGAGCCACTTCCCGCAGCTGCTTGAACCATGGCGCTGGAAGAGAGTGGCGATAATGAGTCACGGGCTTGGATGCCTGATTTTCCCCATCGACCATTGGCAGCTTCAGTCTGGCCGACGATGCGAACAACAGCAGAGAAGCTTCCTGTTACACGATCAGTCTCGTGAAGATAAACTTGGGTATCGCCGCCATTCCACAGGTCACCGACAGCGGTGTCATCAGAAAGAGTGACTTGGCCGACGGCATTTGCGGTGTCGCCTGAGGTGGTTCCGGCTAGGCCAGTTCCATCCTGAGCGATGAAAGTAGTAATGAGAGCAGCATTGGCAGCTCCTAAGCCGAGGGCCGCTACTACAGCGAGTGTTAACGTAGATTTCATAGTGGTTTATTTAGATTCAGAGTAGTTATTTTCAACAATCAGGAGCGTCATTTAAATTTTTTCATAGAAGGTGTCAAACTGTTTTTTGCGAATTTGGTCCCTCCTTGACATAAGCGCCCTGTTCGATAACCCCCTAATTAACAAAGAGTAGAAGAAGGTTTCGTGGTAAACACTCACTCTGAATGGTTAATGCTTCATTTATTTGCAATCCAGATCGCTTTGAAAGCGAAGCGCCGGAGGTTTTTCTGCAGAAACAATGCCCTCTCTTACTGCTAGAAATTACCTTTAGCGGGAGGGCCTTGATTTCACCTTTGGACCGGACCGGAGAGGGGTTAATCGGCCTTTCTCATTTAATTAAATGAGATTTGGGTGGCCCAAAAAGGGCCGTCCCCTGACACTCATCAAGGAACGGCTCTAATTTTATGAATCCTTTAAAATCCCCCGTTTGATAGTAGCTGCGAGCTTTGGTGGCTATTGAGTTGATTTCATGATTTCTATTAATCGAGATCTGCTCGGCTTCACAAAAATCCGCTGCCCCTTGCGAGGTGACGGCTCTTAAACATACATAATGAGACGACCAAATCATACTCACCTTTTAGTTTGGTGCTACTGATCAGAATTCATGATCTTTCTTGCGCCGATGTCATCAGACCCCAGAGTTTGTATCGCTGGAAGCGAGATCTCTCGAACAATCGAGTTCATCAAAAACTCCGCTGCAGTTGCTTGTCCGTGGGATGTGAGATGAACGTAGTCCCACCAGATAAAACCTGAATCGTAAACCAACTCGCTTGCCAAATGGTTGTTCAGGTCCACGCAAATGACGCCATAGGTATCAGAGACGGACTGCATGATTTGATGGAACTCTCTCAAGGCAGTGATTTGCCGGGTGTCGGTCTCAGGGCTATTCGCTTCCAGAGAAAACAGGGTCTTGATTTTCCGGGTTTGATTGAACTCAACAAGTGATTTCAGGCTCGCTTTAAATTTCTCAGGGTCTTTGTAAGAATCGTTGTTCGATAGGTTGACGATGACGAGATGCGGTTGGAGAAGGTGGAGTCGATCAAGATAGCGCTGTATCAGAAAGCTGGCGTCACTTCCCCGAATTGCGGCATTGATGGTTATAAGTTCAACGTCGGCGGCAACTTTCTTCCGCATTCGATCGTGCAATCGGAAGGCAAATTGCTCGCCACGGGTCGCTGCACCTTCACCCCAAGTTTGCGATGTTCCTATAAACATAGTACGCAATGAGGAAGTTGGAAATGTTGAATGTCCTTTCAGCAAGGTTTGTTCATCGTCGGGAACTTCAAAGTGAGATTGGTCAGGGAGACTGCTTCTCTTGATTTGTAACGCGCCGTGCTGGTAGGGCGGACCCTTCTCCAGAAGGAGAAATCGCACGAGTAGGGTCACATCTTTCGATTCGTATTTGGAGTTGAACTGATCAAAGGTTTTAAAATTGTCAAAGAACCCAGATCTCCATGCTTCTGTTTTGGTCGACTTCTCGCTCCAATCGGAGTGAACCTCAAGTGGAACGAAGGTGTCGAAATGGTATTGGTGGGACCAATGAAAGAAGTCGAATATCAAAAAAATCGTCAACAGGATGAGAGTGACCCCTTGCGTCATGATTATCACAAACCCGGTGATGCGGATGGAGCGTTTCCAATGATATGCCGCGGCGAAAAGAAATCCAATCAACACTGCGATCGCGAAGAGCACGAAAAAGAATAGAGCAATTGATCGGAATGCATTGCGAAAACTCTCAGAGAGGATTTCACGGCCATCGGGATCATACAAGATGACATCATCAACAATGGTCGTTCCTGCTCCTGATCGAAATCCGACAATCTGTTGATCAACGATTCGGGATTTCCATTTACCAACGACATGATCGCCGATCTGTAGATGCAGTGTGCCATTCTTCTTTTTGAGTTTTATGGTATGCCAATCATCAGTGATTTGAACATCGCTGATTACAGTCTTGCTGGAGAATTGGCCTGTCGAGTCGGCATAGATGAGAGCGCTGGGATAATGTGGGTTACGGCTCAGTCGCAGTGCAGAGTAATTCTCGGCGGTCTTATCAAAGATGATGACGAGATAGGAGTCTTCCTCAATCCGAGTCCTGAATTGCATCTCCCCAAGCTTAAAGACCTTGGTTAGCAGGATTTCGTTGTGGCCGTGCCAGGCGTGCAAATTGAGTCGATCACGGGACACCATATTTCGAGACTGCATCGATTCCAGTGCTCCCATTGGAATGTTGGCGAGCAGTAGTTTTGAGTTGATCCAATTAGGGTGTTGGTTGGGAGAGTTTCGTGAATAGCGAACAATTTCCGTAGCCACAAAAGCGATCGCGATCGCGAGCAGGAATATGACGGAAAACAAGGTCCGCCAATTGCGAAAATCTCCTTTGGTGGGAGACGTCGTGATTTTGTTTTTTTGATCAATCTCCTTGTTCATTTTAGCGATGATGGACCGTGGATTTCAATCATTGCAACTGATTTTAAATAGCGGCGTAATCCGCTATCGCTTCTAATGGTGAATTGCTAACCTCTTTTCCGGAGATTTGACAGTGGTCGGGAAATATTAGCCATGAGGCGGGATGTGGTTACTGCTAGGAATTTGCTCTTAGCGGGAGGGCCTTGAAGCCGCCCTTGGACCGGAGCGGAGGGGGCGAAAGGGGTTTGGCTGATGGGTGTGGTGGGATTTTCAGTGGTTTGGTTGGCGAGTGTCTTGATGCCGATGAACTGATATTTCACTAGTTGGTGACTCGAAGTCGGCCGAACTGGCTGGAGTCATTGTTCAGAGGGAGGGGCGCGCGCCAGACTTCGGTGGCTGTGCCATCGCCATGGTCGGTCGTAGAAACCGGGACGGCTGTATTGTTATTCCACCCGGTAAGATCGTCGGCCAGCTCCACGGTAAAGGTGAGTTCGGAAGCGGCGAGATTGCGTCGGAACGTTAAGGTCAGATAGCGAGCGGTTACGCCATCGACCTCGATCAACTCGGTTGCTCCTGATGGAAGGCGATGGCTTGAGTCGTTCATTGGGTCGGAGTCCAAGGCATACTCGAGAAGGTTGTTCATACCATCGTTATCATTGTCGTCGATCATGGAGGCTTCGGCGCCTAGGCCAATGCTCTGAGCCCACAACTCGAAGTTTGAAGTGCCGGGCCCGGTAACACCAGGGGTGCCACCGGTCTGTTGACTGGCTTGCCAAGCTAGCGGGTTTGAATGATCCGCGGGGAGGGTTTCGGTGGGTAGGCTGAGAGTGAGGCTGGAGCCTCCTCCGTCGGGAGAAGTCGGCCAAGGGGCATTGTCATCATAGGTGAATTCGATGATGGCGGTGCCAGAGCCGAGCGAGAGTTTGATGTTCTCTCCTCCGTTGCTCAATTTATCGTTGAGATCCCATTCGCCGGCGATCGGAAGCCCAGCTCCGTAGCGTGAAGCGAATGCTGTCTGGTTTTTCACGATGAGAAGAAAAGCCCCTGGTTCGATTATGGTTCCCGGCGAAAAATCAAAATCGATTCCCTTGGTAAAGCGAGCATCGGTCATATCGATGGGAGTTGTTCCAATGTTTTGAAGCTCGAGGTATTCGAAATCTGAATCAGTCCATCCCATGGCTTGTTCCGTTGCACTGGCCGGGCCAGGATGGTAGTGGACTTCGGTGATGCGGAGATCGTCGACGAATGGACTGATGTCCGGAGATGAAACCATAAACTCGGCGGACTCGGACCAGTGGCTCCAGCGCCCGGCGGTGTCCTGATGTCGGACGCGAACACGATAGGTTTGGCCGGGTCTGGCTAAAACTGTCGGGAAGAGGTAGCCCGAATCGAAGGAGGTCAGTTCGCCCGATGTGTCAGGATTTTCGATCTCATAGAGGTAAGGATCTCCGGGAACATAGTTTGCTGTGGTGGGATCGTAGATCTCGGAAATTCGCCATTCCATCGCCGCAAACGGGGTGGCAGAGCTGTAGTTGCTGGAGGTGAAAAGCAGGCCATTACTGGGAAATCCAGCTGCGCCTGAGTATGTTAGGACTGGAGTGGTCGGGATACTATTGTTTTGGGTGAGGAGGCTCCTTTCCATCCAGCTTCCACGGGAGACAAGGTAGTTTTTAAGGACCTGAATCATTCCCCCGAAGTCCTTGTCTAAAGCCACGTCGTAATAGCGGTCAGGGTGATTGATCCGTGGGTTGTTGTCCCATTGTCGGCGGTCGGCGCTGACGAGGGAAGGGGATCCCGGAGTCCAAACATCTTTCACCATTTCATCGATCAATTTGTAGCCTTCATCCGAGTTATAAAGGAGGTCCATGATTTCACGGACGCGATTCTGGTAGCGGGTATTGAAGGCCGGATTCTGCGCGACCTTTGATTTAAAATCATGATTGCCATTACCATACATGTTGTTGGCCCAGGTAAGGTCGAGATCCCATGGGTGCACCTCAAATTTAGAAGTCTCCGGGTTGTGATAGTAGAAGTAGTTTTTACCACCGGCGATGTCGTAGTGATGGATGCCTTCGACGATGGTCCGGTAACTGAGATACTTTTCGATATCGAGGTTGTCTTCCCACCATTGGGCGCTTGGTGTTCTGTTTCGATAGGCACTGATGAAGCTGCTGACATCACTGCGGTTATCCACCTGGGTCGGGCCTTGGTTGTTGGAGCTGCCGCTGTTTCCTTCAATTTTGTATAGGTTACCATCGGGAAGGTCATGTTCATCAAGATACTGGCCGTCCAATTGTTCGATAGCGAGATAGAGGCCGTAGTAGTCGCTTTCATACTGATTGGCTCCGGTCGGGCTGGCTTGATCGATGACGTAGAATTGGGCATAGTGTGTGTTGCATGCCTCTACTCCGCTGAGCTCGAAGAGTTTGAACCCCACGCCTTCTAACAGTCCTTGTTCGCCGCGGTGGTTGAAGTTTACTTGCTGAACGAGGGAGGAGAAATTCAGTTTGTTCCAAGGCTGGGAATATTTTTCGCCATAGCGATCGCGTGCTTCAAATCGTTGGCCGCGACCGAAATCAAACTTCCAGAAATTTTTGCCATACTGGTAACGATGGACGCCGCCGCGGGGGCGGTATTGGATGTGGTCGTAAACTCGGCCGTCATAGACCATGGTGCCGGGCCAGAGGTATTCCGACCCTCCGTATCCCCCAAACTGGGAATCATCTACCCAAGAGTTTTTACTAAGCAGAAAGTAGGTTGCGATACTCGACATCAATGAACCTGGGTAGTTCACGGGCGTGTCACCAGGGCGGATAGAGCCACTCCAGTCGGGAGTGCCATCGTAAACGAAGTAGGCGAAGTTTGGTTGGGGATCATCCTTGTAGGGCGCCGTGATTTCGGCGCCGGGAGTGTCGCCGGCCAGGATCCGGTAACGAATCAGTCGACGATTTGTTTGCAGCGTGCCGGGCAGGGTAACCGTGAAGACGGAGTCGAATGCGAGGGCGTCCCGACCTGTGCCATCATCGGTCATGATTACGTCGGTCCATTCGCTAGGGTCTTCATAGCGCGGATCTTCATTAGAGGTCCCGTTGCTGTTGAACTTGAGATAGCGGGAGAAGTAGTCGCCGGGATTCACCACTTGATATTGCAAGGTCACGGAACCGACGCCATCGGGGTCGGTGACCTTGGCAGTCACGACGACGGGTTGACCTGAAGTTGGTTCCTTGGGGAGATGATTTACTTGGCGAATCTGAGGCGGCACCGCTGTCGTGTAAGATTGGTTGGCTGCGCCAGGGGTGGGGGAAAAACTACCTCCCGGAGTTCCGCCTGACGTTTCTCCGGTGAGGGAAAGGGCGAAGCTGATGTCACTGCTGCCACTGCTGGTTTGGTGGATTTCGACTGCGATAATATTGGTTCCTGCGACAAACGCACTTGCGGGGATAGTTAGGGTGTCGTTAGCATTATTGCCGACGTTATTGTTCGCGTATTCGTCGAAGGGAGCATTGTTGGTGAGGCCGGCATGACGAGCAACTTCTGTGCCGTTGACGTAAATGGCGTAGGCATCGTCGTAGGTGACCGAAATGGTGAAGTTCACGAATGTCGAAGGATCAGGAATGTTGGTTGAACCTCGGAAGTAGGTGGTGGCGTAGCGGCCTCCCCTAGGTCCGGAGTTCACGGTTGTGACTTCGTCGAAATCTCCGTAGCCAAGTTCAGCGGGACCACTGCTCCAACCCGAGTCGTCAAATCCGGTGGCGCGCCATGAGGTCCCCTGGTTGCTGCCGTCGTCGAGATATTTCCAGGTCGCGTTGGCGGCGATGTAGTTGACGGGGCCGCCTCCGCCTCCGCTGTTTGAGGTGGCGGCAGGAAATCCGGATGCCCGCCAGCTTCCTCCGAGATCGTTATCGAGGAGAGGATTGATCAATTCGATGGAAGGACTGACTCGCGGGGTTCCGATGCCATCTCCCACAGTGGGCCAGGGGAAGCCAAGTTGATAATCAACTTCATCGATGGTGGTTCCGGCGGGATTGCGAAGAGTGATTCGTTCGCCTGAATTTTTGAGAAAGGACCCGTTCGCGAAAGGTCCCAGCGCTCCCGAGTATCCAAAGCGGGAGAGCATGGTGGCTGGGTTTTCCGCGACGACCAAGTAACCTCCGGCAGCAAGGGTGGTTCCGGCGGGGAATTTGAAGTCAATTCCGCTGGAAAAATAATAGTCAGAGAGATCGAAGGGATTGTTGCTCGGGTTGAATATCTCGATGAATTCGGATCGAACAGTTTTGTTATCCTCGTCGTAATGGATCTCGTTAATGACGACTGAAGGTGTAGTAAAAACCGGCGTGGTGAAGGTCTGGGAGGTTGAGGCCCAATTGCTGCCCGCGGCGTTTTGCGCAAAGGCGCGGAAGTAGTATTTCGTTGTGGGTTGGAGGTTGGAAACGAGGCGGGAAAATGAACCGGTCCGGGTACCGCCAGGAACGGACAGTTGCCAGTTTTCCGGAGTGGATTCTCCGTCAATCATTCCATAGTAAATCGTGACTGTCGGGGGATCTCCACCGGCATCACTGACTTCTCCGTTTAGGGTGGCGGAGTTTCCGTTGATTCCGCCGGCAGGCGAGTTGGTAATCGTTGGTGAATTGACTGCGGTTGTTGAAAAACTGTCGGTCGACGAGGCCCATGAGGTCCCTGCGGAGTTGGTCGTGGCTGCGCGGAAAAAGTAGGTCGTCCCAGGAGTGAGGTCTGAAATATTTTCGCTGTCGGAGCTGGTCTGTAAACCGAGGTCGAGTTGCGAATCCCAATTACCTGTACCGCCATCATTGTCTCCGTAATGAATAACCAGGGTGGGGATTTCCCCGCCGGTCGAGTTGACGGTGGCCCCGATGGTGGCGCTGGTTCCCATGATGTTGCTTGCGGCGACGTTTTCCACGGTTGGTGGCGCGGAGGCGGTGGTGAAAGTTTCGCTCGAAGAAGCCCAATCCTCGCCTTGGGCGTTCGCGCCATAAGCGCGGTAAAAGTAGGTGGTGTTGGGCTGTAGGCCGATGAGGCTGGAGGAGAATTCTCCGGGGTTGGCTTGGGTTCCAAGATTCTGGGTATTGGCCCATGCCGCTGTGCTATTTCCTCCATCGGATGGTCCCCAATGAAGACTCATGGTGGGTGAACTTGTTCCCACCTTAATGAGGTTTCCCCGAATGGTCGCGCTTGAGGAAGTGATTGTAGTTGGAGTGAGCGTGACGACGGAAGGAGCTCCAGTGGGAATCCTCGTGGTAAAGGCGACCTCGGCAAATCCCACGCGAAAACCTCCGTGGTTACTGATGATTTGAAGGCCGATGTAGCGGGCCCCACCCGCCGCCGAAACGTCAAATGATTGCCCGTCATCGCCATCTCCGGTTCCCTGGGTGAGTGAAAAACTCCCGTTAATTTTGGACCACCCGCCGCTTGCAAAATCATAGGCGGTGACATTTCCGCTGGTTGTGGGAGGAGTTATTGTTGGGGAGGTGGCGTGAAAAATGTTGAAGCTATTGGTTCCCCGATCGCGAGCATTGTTTTCCTGGACATTCCAAAGATAGATTTGATCAAGATTGGGAGTTGGGGAACCGAGATCAAGAACGGCCCAAGTGGTATTGCCCGACGGAGTTGAAAACCCCTGCCAATCGTCCGCCCATGCAGTGGAGTTGATGGTCCAGGTCGATGGATCATTGGGGTCAGGTTTTGACATGCCACTTCCGTTGATGACCTGTAATGCCGCGCCATTTCCGGTTAGACTGTCGCCTTGGTGAAAGGCTTTGATGGAACTGGGAATGATCACATCGGCTGAGATGGATTGTAGTCCGATCAAAGTGAGGAGAGCTGCCGTGGAGGCGGTTGGAAAATCACGAAAAGATAGATGCATAATTTAGTAAGCTATGGAGGTGATAACAGATTGGCCGCCAACTGCTAGGAATTTGCTTTTAGCGGGAGGGCCTTGAAACCGCCCTTGGACCGGAGGGGCGGGGAGAGAGGGGGCGGGTGAGCTTTGTGATGAGGGCGCCAACCAGCTCAATTTTGAGCCCACCGCTAAGCACGAGCAGGTCTCTCTCGATCAACCCAAATTTGGGGGCGTCTTAACGATGAGCCCTTAAATTTGAGGGGTGACGCTTCAACGGGTCTTTAGCCAAGGCTCATTTGCGGCGGCCTCCGCCTTGGACTACAAGCGGGATGTCATGCCGATTTTTAAGGAGAAATGTTACGACTGCCATAGTGACAACGCGAAGAAGGTGAAGGGTGGACTTCGCTTTGATGATGAAGAGAATTTCTACAAGCGCTTCGCGAAAAATGATGTCGTTATCCCGGGCGATTGGGATGCCAGTTTTCTCTTCGTGACGATCGTGCGGCCCGAGCATGAGAAGGGGGCGATGCCTCCGAAGAATAAAGGGGAACGTCTCACCGAGAAGGAAGTCAGGACGGTGGCTCAGTGGATTCACGAAGGGGCCAAGATCGATGGCGAGAAGGGGAAGAAAGGTTCCGATGAATTGGACCCGGAAAAGATTCTCAAGTTTAAGGACGGCCGTATCGTTACCGAGCAATTCGGCCCGGCCCCCAAGGCCCTCGAGCCGGAGTGGGAAGAGTGGACCAATGCGAAAGGCATCACGATCACCGCGCGCTTCCGGGGACTTTCCAAAGGGAAGGTCAGCCTTGAGCTGAAGAAGACGGGGAAGAAAGTGGCCTACCCGCTGGAGCAACTTTCGAAAGAGAGTCAGGAGAAGGCCAAGAAGCTCGGGGGATCCTCGGAGATAAAGATGATGGAGAAGTGAGCTCTGTTTGAGTGAGCGATTTCCATTTCGCTATCATTGATGGGGCCAACGGCTACTGACTTCCTGCAGCCAATTGCGAGCGATGAGTTCATGTCCTTGCGGTAAGGGGTGGATGCCATCCCAAATCCAATGCTCCGGAGTGACCGCTTGAGCTGCCGCGTCAAAAACGTCCTGGGTTTTGATATGAACGGTCTCGTAGTCCTTTGCCAAGCGGGCGACGACAGCGCGAAGGCTGTCTGTCGCGGCACGGCGCTCGGCCCAGGATTTTTCGTCGGCCAATCGACCAACTCTCAAGACAAAGGGGTCGAGTAGCACCAGTCGTAATTCAGAATTCGCCTTCAGGCTGGCATCTAAGATGTAGCGATAGTCGGACTCAAATGCCTCGGGCGTTGCGCCTTGGTTCACATCATTCGTCCCAATTAAAATACTGAGTAGATCTGGCTTCATTTCGAGCGCGTCTTTCTGCCATCGCCCGCGGAGGTTTGCGACCGAATGGCCGCTCATTCCTCGATTGTAGAAGTCCAATTGGTCCCCGGGAATTTCGATTCCGAGTCGGGCGGCGATGAGATAGACGTAACTATGGCCCAGGTAATGATTGCGGTCTTTCTGGTTGCGCCCCCATTTCATGTCGGTGATAGAGTCGCCTTGGAAAAGCAGACGGGAGCCCTTTTTAAAGGAAGGTTTAAGATAGTGATAACCACTGACTCCGGAAGGATTTATTGGGGCCTCGGCTTGCGCAGATTGATTACTGATGCCAGCGGCACCCGCTGCCACGGCACAGCTTTTGAGAAAATTTC
>TARA_B110000879_G_scaffold63318_1_pt1 | contig 18330 bp, 13 predicted proteins | sample TARA_B110000879 | Tara Oceans TARA_B110000879 (sample SAMEA4398094) | marine metagenome | biome: Polar Biome; feature: [SRF] surface water layer (ENVO:00010504); material: water (ENVO:00002006), including particulate matter (ENVO:01000060) such as... | depth 5 m
TAATCGATATCACTCAAAAAGGGTCTGGATTCGTAATTGTTGAAGGAATAGAAAATGATATTTTTATTCCCTCTTCAGAGACTAATCGTGCATTAAACGGTGATACCGTGGAAGTTAAAGTAGTTCCTGAAAAGAAAGGAAAACTAAAAGGTCGCGTCACTAATGTGCTAGAACGCAAGAAAATTCAGTTTGTAGGTTCGCTTGAGGTTAGTGAAAAATTTGCATTTTTTACAGCTTCCAGTTCGAAAATGAATCAAGATATTTTTATTCCAAAAAACAAACTAAACAACGCAAAACATCGACAAAAAGTCGTTGTAAAAATGACCGAATGGCCCATTGGAGCAAATTCTCCGTTTGGAGAAGTGGTTGAAATTCTTGGGAACCCTGGAGAGAATGATGCTGAGATGAACAGTATTCTTGCAGACTATGGTTTCCCATTAAACTTTCCAGAGCGAGTTGAAGAAGCTGCGTCGAAAATTGACACAACTATTACGGACGAAGAGATTGCTAAACGTGAAGACTTTAGAAAGGTAGCTACCTTTACTATCGATCCGCACGATGCAAAAGACTTTGACGATGCGCTTTCCATAAGAGTTTTAGAAAATGATAAATTAGAAATTGGAGTTCATATTGCTGATGTAACGCACTATGTTCAACCAAAATCAATTATTGAAAAAGAAGCTGTTTCAAGAGCAACTTCAGTTTATTTGGTGGATAGGGTTATCCCAATGCTACCTGAGGTTTTATCAAATGGAGTTTGTAGTCTTCGTCCAAACGAGGACAAGCTTTGTTACAGTTGCATCTTTACTTTCGATAAGAATCATAAAATCATAAACCATAGAATTACGCGAAGTGTAATTCATTCTGACCGTCGATTTACTTACGAAGATGTTCAAGAAATTTTAGAAGGAAAAGCAGGTGACTTTGAAAAAGAACTCCATACACTGAACACTATTGCAAAAGAAAAGCGAGCAATTAGGCTTAAAGAAGGTTCAATTGCCTTTGATAAGGTGGAGGTCCGATTTAACTTAAGCGAAGAAAAAAAGCCGGTTGGAGTGCTCCTGAAAGTGCAAAAAGATGCGCATAAACTAATTGAGGAATTCATGTTGTTAGCTAATAAAACAGTTGCGTCTGATATTGGTAATCCAAAAAAGAAATTCCAAAAACCAAGAACTTTTGTATACCGGATACACGATACTCCTGATCCAGAAAAACTTAAAACGTTCTCTCATTTTATTAAACGTTTTGGATATGATTATGCTTTTGGGGAAGGCAATGTTGCTCAAAATCTAAATGCTTTATTACAAGAAGTTCAAGGAAAAGGCGAAGAAAATACAATTGAAAACCTAGCTATTCGAACCATGGCAAAGGCAGTATATACAACTGAAAATATCGGCCATTACGGATTAGGATTTTCTCATTACAGTCATTTTACATCTCCAATTAGGCGATACCCAGATATGATGGTTCACCGATTATTGACTCAATACTTAGCGGGTCAAAATGAAGTAGACCAAGAATGGTTGGAGGGTCTTTGTAAACATTCTAGCGAAATGGAGCAGTTAGCCACTAATGCTGAACGAGAATCAACAAAGTATTTCCAAGTTTTGTTTATGCAGGGTACCGAAGGACAGGAGTTCACTGGTATAGTTAGCGGAATGAGTGAGTGGGGCATGTACATTGAATTGGAGGAAAGTAAGTGTGAAGGAATGATTCGTCTTCGTGATATTAGCGGAGATTATTTCACTTATGATGAGGATAATTACCAAGTGATAGGCAACAACACAAAGACAACAATTAACTTAGGGCAAAAGCTGATTATTAAAGTAAAGGAAGCTGATTTGGTTCGAAAACGTCTAGATTTTGAGTTAGTTGATTTTGCGGAGGGGGAGGATTAGATCTCATCTATCCTACCAAACTCAAACCCTTTCTGTTTAATCGTTTCCAAAACTTTTGGCAATACAGCCAGAACATTTTTTTCTGCCTTTAGACTATCGTGCAATAGAATAATACTTCCATTCTGAAGATTACTAAGGATATTGTTTAAGCATTCTTCTTGGGAAACAGTCTTATCGTAATCTCTACTCAAAATATCCCAATAGATAATCTTATAACTCGCCTCTTTTAGCCCATTAAATTGCTTTGGGGTCATTCTCCCATAAGGAGGTCTGAAATAGTCGCTCTTGATTAGCTTATTAGCCTTCTCGACATTCTCTAAATACTCTTTCGATTTCGTTTTCCAACCACTCAAGTGGTTGAAGGTATGATTTGCCACCTGATGACCTTCTTTCAGAATTCTATCATGGACTTCAGGGTATTTAAACACATTTTCTCCTACCTCAAAAAAAGTGGCAATAGCTTTGTGCTCCTTAAGTAATTCAAGAATGGGAAGAGTAACCTCAGGAATAGGCCCGTCGTCAAAAGTTAGGTAAACTTTATTAATGGTTCTCTCTCCTGAAAAAACAACTCCTGGAAAAAGCTTTTGGGCGCTATCTGGTAATGAGACTATCAAATAAAAAAGGTCTCATCCCGAAAACTATTGGGACGAGACTTTAAAATTATGATTTAGCTGTGAACTCTCTTTCCAAGCGCTCAAACACTTCTTTAGAATAAGTATTCATTTCGCCATTTGGATTGTATCTATTAATCATTGTGTTGATTTGATAAATAATACTTATGTTTTGCTGTGGAGTTTGACCCAGTCTCTTATAGAAACCTGTTTTAAGGCCTAGGTAATAATCCAATTCCGATTCATATTTATCCAACATTACCTTAGCAATTGCTTCGCCTTTTTCTGAATTACCTGTTTTGTAATACAACTCAATTAATGGCAACATGAAATAATTAAATGGAACTTGATGGTCCGGCATTTCCAATACTGCCTTATCCAACAAGGCTACTGCTTTATCTATTTCATTTCTTCGTAACATTTCATCAGCACAGCGAGCAAAATTGTTTCTTAGGTTCATACACATTCTTAAAATGTTGTGATCCACATAAACATTGTCCTCTTTTACGTTTCCATAGCTAAACTTATTCATCAAGTTGTCATACATTTTATCTGCATTAACGTAACCTGTCTGACCATCAGGGCTAGAGCCTTTAAATGGCACTAAACGGTAAGTAAGACCCTCCAACTGAAAGTGCCCTTGCAAACCAATATAAGCATCCGCTCCTGTTGTAATCGCAAAATAAATTGGTCGATCCCAATTGAAATGAGCCAATAAATCCAGCATCATGATATCCTTTTTCAACAGATAGTTTTTACCAACTTTCCATTTGATTTCACTTAAAACTTCACCCGCTTTTTCAGGGGGAACAGTTCCATTAGCCAATACTTTAGCCGTATCAACTGGTAAACTGTAAAGTTTAGTAGGAGAATAGTTCATTTTACGATTATTACCCATAGACGCTTGGTTTTTATCATCAGAGAAAAACTCTACTATTTGCTTAACATCTAAATACTTTTCCGTTTTATTTCTATCAATAACGGGAATGTAATCTCTCGTTCCTTGACGATATTGATGAGGTTTCAAGGTGAATGGTGTTGGTTTACTGTCATAAGCGGCTCTACTCATTTGATCAATGTACCAATCCGTATTAAGTAAACTTAAGTTCACTACCCGAACATCAGTTCTGTAACCCTCAACTTCTTGCACATACCATAGTGGGAATGTATCGTTATCTCCGTTGGTAAACAATACTGCATCTGGATCACAAGAATCTAAATACATTTTAGCAAAATGTAATGCTGTGTATCTATTTGATCTGTTGTGATCGTCCCAGCCCTCTTTTGCCATAATTCCAGGAACTGCGGCAAGGCATATCAAAGTGGCCAAGCCTCCTGCTACTACTCGATTTATTTTTACTTTATTCGCCAACAAATCAATAATCCCGAGCACTCCCAGCCCTATCCAAATTGTAAAAGCATAAAAGGATCCTGCATAAGCATAATCTCGCTCACGCGGTTGGAAAGGATACTGATTTAAGTAAACAATAATTGCCAAACCGGTAAACACAAATAGCATGGTAACCAAGGCAAAGTCTCTTTTTGAAGAATTGAATTGAAAGAAGACCCCAATCAATCCCAATATTAAAGGAAGAAAGAAATATGTATTTCTTGCTTTATGATCCCCAATACTTGGCGGCAGATTGGACTGATCGCCTAAGCGCAAGTTATCAATTGCATCAATTCCACTTAACCAGTTTCCATCAACGATCCCATTATGTCCTTGAACATCATTTTGTCTTCCTGCAAAATTCCAAAGAAAATACCTCCAGTACATCCACATGACTTGATGTTTGACAAAGAACTGAATGTTTTCGCCAAAAGTTGGCTTATAAATAGTTTCCATTTTACCACCATATACCTTGTAACGCATTGGTTTTCCCTTAAAGTCTGACCATGTTTTATAAGCTTTAATATGTCGTGCTTCTTGACTCCACATACGTGGAAATACCGTCATAAATTCAGAAGCATAATTCGGTTGTGTTTTTTTATGATGTGTAGATTTTTTATACTCGCCTTTATCAAACTCTTGAAAATAAGTTGGAGAACCATCAGTATATGGGTTCTTATTGTCCAGAGGAGTGTTAAAATACTGTCCGTATGCAATAGGTTGAGAACCATATTGCTCACGATTCAAGTAACTTAGGAGTGAGAACATGTTTTCTGGATTATTCTCATCCATAGGAGGATTGGCGTTTGACCTAACCAAAACCAAGGTGTAAGAGGAGTATCCAATAAGAATAACAGAAATACACAGCAATCCAGTATTAACAGCACGATCTGAAACATTTGGAACCATAACAAAGATTCCAACTATAACTCCTGCTACAACTAATCCTAATGTAGAGAAGGAAGCAACAAGTAGAGCGATCACAACCAAAACTCCCATCAATTTCCATTTTCTATCACCTGACTGGTGTGTTAACAATATTCCATAAATAACTGCAGCTAATAATAATATTACGTGGATAAAAGCACCCGTATTAAATGGTAATCCAAAGCTATTGACAAACAATAATTCAAATTTCCCAGACATTGTAACAAGACCTGGAATAACTCCTTTTTGTACAAACCCTAAAATTAGAATAGACGCTGCAGCCGTTACTCCAATACCTTTTAGTGTTGGTTTGAATTTTTTAAAGTAGAAAACGAAAGCAATTGCTGGTATAGCAAGCAAGTTAAGAAGGTGAACCCCAATTGAAAGTCCCATCAAATAAGCGATAAAAATCAACCATCGGTCTGCACCCGGTTCCTCTGAAACTCTTTCCCAACGCAGTATCGCCCAAAAAACGATAGCTGTAAACAAAGAAGACATTGCATACACCTCAGCCTCTACAGCTGAAAACCAGAACGTATCACTGAATGTGTAAGCCAAAGCTCCTACCATGGAACTGCCCACTACGGCTATGGTTTTACCCATATTCCATTCAGAATTTGTTTTATTCAATATTTTTCTTGCCAAAGCAGAAATAGTCCAGAATAAAAATAAAATAGTAAAAGACGACGATAATGCTGAAATTAAATTCACCATGTATGCTGCTTGATCAGGTGCTGTCCACATAGAGAAAAAGCGACCAATCATTAAAAATAATGGCGCCCCAGGAGGATGGCCTACTTGAAGCTTGTATGCACAAGCAATAAATTCGCCACAATCCCAAAAACTAACAGTGGGTTCCATGGTTGAGACATAGGTAAACGTTGCGATAATAAAAGCTATCCAACCACCTGCGATATCTAAGGTTTTAAAATTCATGTTATTCATAATTTGCCGCGAATTTAAGTAAAGTGTACTACAAGAATAAAAATGTTTGTTTTACTTCATTTTTTTTTAGTTTTGCCGCGCCTTAAAAAAGGCATTTGTTCTTGTCCCATAGTGTAATTGGCAACACGTCTGTTTTTGGTACAGAAGAGTCTAGGTTCGAGCCCTAGTGGGACAACAAAACAATCTTATAAAACCCTTAATTCATAACGAGTTAAGGGTTTTTTATTTCTAGTAAATATTGATTTGATTCGGAGATTAATCTCGTTTAGTTCTAAGAAGTTCATTTTTATTTGTTTTCTTAAAATAAAACTGAACAAAATAAAAGTTCAATTCTAATACTCGGGCCAAAGAATTCAAAATAACAATCGATAACACAATTCAAAAAACAGTAAAATAAGAAGAAATAACCTTAAAAAAAACCATTATTAGTGCAATAATTAAATAGTCTAATCCAACTTATATTCTAGTGTATTTTCTAATACTGCATAATGCCGACTTACTAAAAAATCAGCACCTAATTCATTATAGTGTAATCAACTGCCAAGAAGTAATCTGTGAAACCAGTATACATATCTATAAGGATAATTTGAGATGTTAGCGTAGATTTATTTGCTACGATAATTGATACTTCACTCTGCAAGCTGTTAATATAGTCTGCAAGTGTTGCAGTCATAATATCAGATCGAGCAGGAGCCATTTGCTCTATTAAAATCTTCACATTTGGATTATTTGATTGAAGCACATCTATGACGGAATTAATATTTGAAATAGATAAAATCAGATTTTTGGGTAAAAAAAACCACTTCAAATGAAGTGGTTTTTTTTATAATTCTAAGACTATAATCCGAAAACTAATACTTTACTTCCAGTGACGGTAGACTCATTGCCAGCTTTGTCTTGAGCAACAATTTTAATTGCTCCTTTTTGACTTTGTGCTTCTGATCTAGGATAAGTAAACTTATGATCCGTTTTACTCCATGATTGTCCAGTAATTCCAGTTTCCACCAAACTATCTATAGCTACACTATTGTCTGTATCGTATAAGTATGCTTTGACCCAAGATAACTCTACGTAATCAGAAACTACAAGACTTACTTTAACGCCAGCAGTACCGCCAGTTCCACTGCTCATTGTTCCGCCGCTCGGAAAAGTAACATTCGGTTCAGTAATTTCTGGTTTTTCAGTGTCAGTAGGAGCAGCCGCATCAATAGTAAACCCTAATGTAGCAGCTGTACTTGCATTTCCAGCGGCATCAGTTGCTGCTATTGTTAGTATATAGCTCCCCGCAGCAGCAGTTGCAGCAATCACTGTACTTGCAGCTACATCTTGAATTAAACCACCACTGATATTAGCGACTGTTAACCCATATACAACTCCAGATTCGCCTTTGTAAGAAAACTCCCAAGACGTTGCTGCTGTATTGTCTGAAATAGTAGCCGTGATGTCAAGAGTTTCTCCTGCTATCACTGTAAATTCACTAGACATTGTTATAACCACAGTTGGTGCCTCCGTATCTACTGGAACTACTATCGCTGGATAAACACAAGAACCATCATTATCCTTTGCTTTATCATCATAATTAGTAGCGGCAGCATCAGTACAGCCTTCTTTTTTACAGCTTCCTAGCACCAATGAGCCTGCTAGGATTAGAAACATTACCTTTTTCATAATCAAGTTTTTTTTTAGTTAAGCCTAACTTCAGGGCCAATTTTTAAATTCAACAAACGAATATAGTGAATCTTATTCTTGAAACTTTAATTCTCAGGTTGGAATGATTACATACATTTCACAAAAGCGCCATTTGATGACGTAAATAGCCGTGACAAAACTGTGACAAAAACCTTACTTACAAGAAGCACTTTTGCAAAGTAAATTACTTTGATAAGTTAGAATTGGAATTACTACACGCTATAGCCTTAACTCACCACAACATTGGTGTTGACCAGTTGGGCGAATTCCATATTTCAGAAGAATTTCAAGCTTCAAGGCTTATTCCTCTAAAATCATTGGGTATCGATGAACTGATCTTTCTTACAACTTGCAACCGTGTTGAGCTGTTAATTCGTTCCAACAAAGAGCTTTCTAAAGATTTTCTGACTAAAATATTCCAGTGTATTTATCCAAAATTGGGTTACGATAAGTTAGACCTAGCCGTTAATAACGCAAGTACTTTTTCAAATATAGAAGCTGTCCTTCATTGGTTTAGAGTTTCAAGCTCTTTGGATTCACTTGTTATTGGTGAGCGTGAGATTTTGGGTCAAATGCGGAATGCTTATAACCTTTGCAAATCTTACAATCTTAATGGCGATTTTATGCGCATTTTGATGAAGAAGACCATCGAAACTGGGAAGCTGATTTATACTGAAACTGAAATTGCTAATAACCCTGTTTCGGTCGTTAACCTTGCCTATAAAAAATTAGAAGCATTAACTAACCTCAAAAAGAGCAAAATTCTAGTTATAGGGGCTGGAAAAACGAATACAGCCCTAATTAGAAAAATGAAGAAACACGGTGCAACGGACTTTACTATCTTTAATAGAACTCTGTCTAAGGCACAAACCCTCGCTGAAAATTTTGGCGGTAAGGCTTTCGATCTAAAAGACTTGGGAAGTAGTGAAATTGAATTTAATGTACTAATCACATGCACAGGTTCTGATAGTCACATTATTGACCACCTAACCTACGAAAAAATTAAAATCAATATTAAGGAGCCTACAGTAGTAGTAGATTTAGCCATTCCTAATGATGTTTCTAAAAAAACAAGAGAGAACTATCCGATTCGTTACATATCAGTAGATGGTCTGAGAGATGTAGCAGCAAAAAACATGGAAAAAAGACGTGCACATCTTTCTCAATGTGAAGAAATCATTGCCACGCAAGTGAGTAATTTTGCTGTTCTTTATAAAACTCGCCAGGTAGAGATTGCTATGCGAAAAGTCCCTGAGCAAGTAAAGGAAATAAGGCGGAAAGCTTTAGAAGAGATTTTTGCGAAAGACATAGAAGCTCTGGATAGCGATTCAAAGGAAGTCTTGGATAAGGTGTTGCAGTATCTAGAAAAAAAATATATCAGCACTCCCATGCTAATGGCAAAAGAAATTCTACTTAAAGAAAACATTCGATAACTGTTTATTAATGTCAATAATTAGAATCGGCTCACGTGGAAGTGACTTAGCATTGTGGCAAGCCAACTTTGTAAAAAATGAATTAGAGAAATTTGGTCATCAAGTTTCAATAACCATAATAACAACCAAGGGAGATGCAATTCAGCACTTGAGCTTTGACAAAATTGAAGGAAAAGGGTTTTTTACAAAAGAAATTGAAGAGCAACTTCTAAACAATGCTGTTGATTTAGCCGTTCACTCTCACAAAGATTTAGAAACCACACAACCTGAAGGACTCGCGATTGGAGCTGTTTCTCATCGAGCAAATCCTGCTGATGTAATATTAGTGCGCAAAGTAAGGGCTGATGCAAGTAAGAAATTTAAGTTGAGTCAGAATTCTATTGTAGGAACTAGCTCAGCTAGACGGCATGTGCAGCTAACGCATTTTAGACCCGACTTATCAATTAAGGATATACGTGGAAATATTACAACTCGAATTCAGAAATTACGAAATGGTGATTTTGATGCGATAATCCTAGCTTATGCTGGTATTTCAAGGTTGAAACTTGATGTATCTGACCTCGAGTTAGTAGAAATGGATATTAAAGAATTTATCCCTGCTCCAGCCCAAGGCGTTCTTGCTCTTCAAATTAGAGAAGGTGACCATGAGCTGAAAAATATTTTACATAAAATCAACCACCCGGAAGTTGCCAATGCAATTTCTATTGAACGAAATATCTTAAAAGGATGCAACGGTGGGTGCCAACTTCCTCTTGGTGCTTATGCCGAAAAAGGGGGAAAAGGGTTCAATGTTTGGGTCTCTTTCGCAAAAACTGTTAAGGAATCACCAAATCAATCTCATTTTTTTGATACAAACCCTGATAAATTAGTTCAAAAAGTTTTGAATCATTTAATTTAGCCGCTATGAAGAGTATACTTATAACACGAGAACCGATTGAATGTGGATGGCTAGTAAGAAGTTTATTAGCTGAAGGCTTTGATGTTGTTGCATCATCCCAAATTATGTTAGAGGCAATTGAGCCTTTACCAAGCATGCCAAAAACAGACTGGATCTTTTTCAATTCGCCTAAAAGCGCGAAATTGTTTTTTCAGACATACACAGATTTAAGTTTAGGCGACTATAAGTTCGCAGGTTTAAGCACTGGAACTTCGAAAGAAGTAAAAAAGTGGACTAATCGTGTTGACTACACTGGATCAAGTAGTCTTAAAACTGAAGACATCAGTATAGACTTTCTTTCAATTGTTGCTAACGGAGACAATGTGCTTATTCCTTGTGGAAGTCAAACACTTGGAACCCTTAAAAAGGCAGATGAAAAAAAGCAAGTAACTGAAGTTGAATTTTACAATACGCTTCCAAACAATTGGGTTGCTCCAACTGACTTTGATTTGATATTGTTTTCGAGTCCAAGTAATGTTGACTCTTATATTCAAACTCACGAAATTAGACCAGATACAATTTGTCTAGCCATTGGTGATAAAACTTCTGAGGCGATTGAAAAGCATGGTCTTACTGCAACAATTTCTAAAGGATATTTAGAAACTGATTTGTACAAAATGATTATGAGCTTAGCTCGCTAAATCATTTTCTATTACTTCTGTTTGAATACGAATCGATTCTGAATGAATCGTTTCGTATAATCTATGAATAAACTCTTTTCGAAGATGCAATCTATCTCCTGTTATTCCTCGAGTTTGAAGAATTTCGTTCCATCTTTCTAATTGAAAAACGGTTACGTTATTGTCCTTTTTATACGATCCAATTTCTTTGGTTAGCTCTAGCCTAGAAGAAATTGCTTGTAGAATATCTTCATCGATTTTATCTATCTGAGCTCTTAATTCTTCCAGTTGATCAAGAAATACTTGGCTTCCAGCAGAATTAGATTTTAAAACCAATTGCTCTATAATCAACTTTAGCTTCTGTGAAGTAACTTGTTGTTTTGCATCACTTAAAGCCTGATCGGGGTCTGGGTGTGTTTCAATCATTAAACCGGTAACACCTAAATCGATTGATTTTTGAGCAACCTCAGCAATTAGGTTACTGTCTCCTGCAATGTGACTCGCATCACACATAATAAATAATTCTGGAAAACGCCTTTTTAGTTCTAAAGGAATCTCCCATCTAGGAATGTTACGATACTTTGATGTTTGAAGCGACGAAAAACCACGGTGTATAGCACCGACTTTTTCACCACTAACTTTTTGAAATCGCTCAACGGCTCCTGTCCAAAGTTCTATATCTGGATGAATAGGGTTCTTGACTAAAACTGAAGCATTTGTGCCGACAAGAGCATCTGCAATTTCTTGCACATAAAATGGGTTTACGGTTGTCCTTGCTCCTATCCAAAAATTGGTAATATTGTTTTTTAGGGCCAACTCAACATGAGAAGAATTGGCTACTTCAATACAAACTGGAAGGCTTAACCTTGTTGAAATTACACTTAACCAAGGTAGGGCTTTTTCGCCTAAACCTTCAAAAGAGCCGGGTCTAGTTCTAGGTTTCCATATTCCGGCCCGAAACATATCCACTAGTTGATGTTCAACCAATTGATCGGCAATCGTATTCAGCTGTTCTTCGCTTTCTGCACTGCAGGGACCGGTAATTAAATACGGTCTATTTTTTTCTGTCTTCCACATGGTATCTTACAAAAGTAGACACTAATCGAAGCCTTTAGGTTTAGCGGAAAGAAATAATAAAACTTATTTCCATTTATTGCTTGACAATTTTTATCATCTCAATTCCAGCTTCTGATTTTACTTGAAGAAAGTAGATTCCATTAGATAGGTTTTCCATGGAAACCTCAGTATTATTTATAACTTCAGCTTGTATCTCCAACCTACCATTTATTGCAAAAAGTTGAATTTGAGCTGAATTATTATCACCTCTTATTCCATTAATCGTAAATGAATTATTTGTTGGGTTTGGATAAATCTGAATGTTTCCGTTCTCCTCTTTAATTATTTGAACTGATAACGTATCCTCTTTTTCCTTTGCGGGAGGCTGAACAATGATATTACCACCATCTTTCAGTAAAACAGACAATCCGCCTGTCTTATGCCCAAAGGTGAAGTCTAATTTAGCATCTCCAGTTAAATCTCCTCCAGCAATGCTAACATTTCTTGTATAAACGTAAAAACTGTCTATAATAGTTGAAGTGGTTCTAGTAGTTGAATCAATATCACTCAGAACATATATATAACCCGTTCCTGTTCCAACAAACAAATATTCCTTTCCGTTTGGATCAAACTTGCCATTGCTGTCCAATTTTGCCATATACGGTGATAAGTTTCCTCTTCCCCAAAGGTCTTTTGACGATATTCCACCATAATTGTAAAGAGCAGTAGAAGGTAAAAAATCTGGGGTTAAAATTGTTCCAACATTTTCGTAGTAGGTCAACTCAGCCGTTTGATCTCCGCAAACAACATCTAGCATTCCGTCTCTATTAACATCATACAAAGTTGGTTTAAGCGACTTTCCAAATATTAAATTGCTGAATGAAGTCGTTCGAATTACAAACTGACAAGAATCTGCAGACGTTGCCGCAATATTTTCATAAAAATACAAGTGCCCTTTTTCAGTTCCCATTAGCAAATCTAAATCACCATCATTATCCAAGTCACCAGCAGTGGGGTATAAACCTGTATCAACTGCATTAGGCAGGTTAAGAAAGTCTCTTGTAATTAATTTGAAAGAAGGGTTTGTTTTCGTTCCTACATTCTTGTAATAAGCTATTCGACTTTCATAAATTCCGATGGAAGAAAATACACCGCGATTACCTACAATAAGGTCTAAAAGTGTATCGCCATCAATATCTATCAAAAGCGGATGGGCATCTGAACCTAAATCAATCATATCATTTATAAGAAAATCATTGCCTTTAAAATCTAAAACAGGTGCGGTATTTTTATTTGAATTTTCATAATAATGAACCTGATCTATGTTGGAGAATAATTCTGTCGAATTGGGGGCAGCAACAAAATCTTTTTTTCCATCATTATTAAAATCGAAATAAAACGAAGCGGGAAACATTTGAACATCAACTGGCTTATTATAACGTGGGAAAGCGGTGTCTTGTGCCGTCATTCTTGCATCTGCTCTGGTTCCGTTGTTAAATGCCAACAACAAGCTATTGAATGAAACATCACCTAATACGAGATCTTTTAATCCATTATCGTCAAAATCATGAACTAAAATAGTGGACCCAGTGTGACGACTACCTCTTTGGAGGGTTAGCGGATTTGAAGCAGTTACTGAACTGCCGCTAGATTTACATGATCCAAAATACAAACGAAACGAGTTATTATCTTCTACAAAATGGCCCCAACAACCGTCCTCCCATCTGAAATCAAGACTATCTGGTCGCCCATAAGTTTCATGTGAAATGTTTCTGTACAAGGAAATACTATTAGCATTGTTTCCAAAAGCAAGAATATCCATATCGCCATCATCATCAATATCAACTAAACCCGGAATATCTGCATTTGTATTAAAAACGTTAGTATAAATATATCGATTGGCACTTAGATAATATTTATGCGAAAGGAAATCCACATATTTTGTAGAATCAAACGGGCTTTTATATTTCTGTAATTTAAATGCCTGATCTTCTGGTTTTGGCCCCGTCGAAATGTTTTTATAAACCATAAAATCACCATTAAATGAGGTGAAAACATCTGTTTTTCCATCGTTATCGTAATCATAACCTAGAGCATAGTCCTTCATAAGTGGGAAGGCGCTCTCGTATTCTGCATTATAGGTGTAATCAATTGTGTTTGGGGTTCCTTGGTTTAAAAAGGTTTTTACAACATAACCATCACGATCAAAAACAAAAAGATCTTTGATATTATCACCATTCAAATCTATTGTTGAGAATTGCGGTGTATTAAACCCTCCTACCCAGGGAAACTTATAATTTTTTCCAAATGCCTCAACTTGAATGGAATCATAACGGCCAAAAGACCTGGGATCTAGGTATTGGCCAAAGGTTGTGAGATAGCCTATTGTACAAATTAAGAAATATATTGTCTTCATGATAAAGTGATTACAGGTTACTCAAAAGTAACGTCTTATACTGAGGTTGTAACGTTTTAGATTAAGGAAAGGTTGCTTCCATTTACTAATTCAATCTTTCAATTCGTTAAGTCATTAAGACACATCATAAAAACGTTACTTTTGCGGCCTGATTATGACAAAAAGCTTAATTCTATCCTTGTTTTTTATTGGTTTTGTAAACTGTTTTCTTTTTTCTCAAGAAATAGATACTAAACTTTCTAAATCTAAAAATCGTCCAATAAAAAAAGACAATTTTTTGATGGATATTTCCTTTGACAATTTATCTAATGCACCGAATGGCGTGAACTTCAAATATGGGTATGGAAATAATATTCAATTATTCTACGATCATCAATTTAAAGCAAAGGTATTGAGTGGTGCTATAGGTTTGGGATATTCACATTCAAAATACTTTACTGACGGATTCATCACGCATATTGATACTGCATCTGGAGCCGATTACTCAACTTTCCAAACTATTAATTCAGTAAATGCAGATTCGTCTTTTAAAAGAAACTCCTACACCACTAATTATTTTGACATTCCTTTTGAATTGAGATTCAGATCAACACCAAATATAAAAGGACATAGCTGGAAGGCCTCTCTTGGATTTAAAGTTGGTTTTAGGATAGGATCTTATACTACTACAAGAACTGAAGCTGGACGTTTTAGTGATTTTATTCAACCCAACCTTACCGAGACTCGATACGGTATCACTGCTAGATTCGGCTATGGGCGATTGGGTCTAGTGGGTTATTGCGGATTAACTCAGTTATTCGAAGCGAATAAGGGTCATGAAATAATTCCTTACTCAATAGGATTCACAATTTCTCCTTTTTAAATCTGAGAGGAATTCACTCTTTCTGGAAGTGCTTCTAGAATTAAGTTTATCAATTCTGTATAATTTATTGGCTTTTTGAAGAATCGACCAAATCCTAATTCTTTAAAATACGGTTCATCTTTTGCAGATGCACCTCGGTATATGCCCAAATTTGGGCTGAATGGTAAATACAATCTTTTCTAAATTCCTCCATTACCTCGATTCCATCAGTATTATGGCTCAATCGAATCTCTATAAGCACCGCATCAAAAATTTTGCGCTTTGCAAGATGAAGTGCTTCAACTCCATTTCTTGCAACAGTTAAATGAAACTTCTTGCCTAAAATCTTCTCCATGACAAAAATGCTTACCTCATCACTTTCTACAAGTAAAACTCTTAAGTTGGGATACTCTGCCATCATACCTCTTTTTGAGCATTACTCACATTTAGCTTATAAATCACTTAAACTACTGCAGTTGAATAATATAATATTCACTGGGTAATGTTTATCGGGACTAAATTCTTCCCATTTGCCCTTTGAGCATTTTTATTTGGTCACTTAGCAGTTTAGCCTTGTCGAATTTCTTAGCTTGAGCCATGTAGTTCATTGCCTCTCGCTTACGTCTTCTTGCCATTGCTATTCCAGCCAAATTAAGGTTCGCCATTGCTTTGTCATGATCCATGCTTAGACCCGTATTTAAAGCTTTTTTGAAGTGTTTTTCAGATTTCGTCATTGAATTGTTTTGACTCTCAATCAATCCATTCAAAAAATAAAAATACGCTTGTTGCTTTATTGGCATTTGTTCTGGCTTTTTAACCCAACTCATTATTTTTCTTGCACTATCGAACTTACTTCTTCTAATCTGCAGAAATGCAAGCAAGTTTATTTCGTGTTTAAAAAGCAAAAGAACAATTATACCATCCAAAAGAAGGTACATAATTCCATTACCAATATTTACTTGAAAAAACTCGTAAACCATTGATGCAGAAACAATTGCAATAAGAGTAAATTTTATAATACGATTAAGCATTCTGTAAGTTTTTGTGGGCTGCAAAAATAGAAGGAATCAAAGCAACCACAAATGGAAAGCTACTTTTTATATTTTTCCAATTCTTGAGCAAATTGACGGTCATTAGCTAATCTCGGAATTTTATTCTGCCCGCCTAATTTTCCTTTTGACTTCATTGCATTCATAAATGCTTCTTTATTCAATTCATTTATCACTAATGGCCGAAGTACCTTTCCAGTAATTAAATCTTTGTAATAAACATTCTGATCTTGCAATGCATTATCTATTTCTTTAGAAAATTCAATTGGGTCTTTTGGTTGCTCTTCAAATTCAATAAACCACTCGTGATAGGGTAACCCGTCAAAAGGCTTAATTTGAGGCGATACATGAAACTCTTTGATCGATCCGCCTTGTTTTTGCATTGCCATCTTAAGGGCCTTTTCTACCTCTTCGCCAATTACATGTTCTCCAAATGCAGAAGTAAAATGTTTGATTCTTCCTGAAACAACAATTCGATAGGGCTTTTTTGAAACAAACTTGACGGTATCGCCAATTACATAGCCCCATAGTCCAGCATTGGTATTTAGTACAATAGCATAGTTTACACCTAATTTCACTTGCGCTAAACTTAGTCGAGTTGGATTTTCTGAGCCGTATTCACTTGTCGGGATAAACTCATAGAAAATACCGTCATTAACAACGAGCAATAATCCTTCTGAATTTTGCTCGTCCTGAAATGCAATAAACCCTTCTGAAGCAGGATAGGTTTCTACAGATGGGATACTTTTTCCAATTAATTTCTGGAATACCGGCCGATACGGTTCAAAGTTTACGCCTCCATAAACAAATAATGAAAAATTTGGAAAAATAGATTTGATATCTGGCTGGTCTGCACTCTTAATTAATCGCTCAAAATACATTTGAACCCATGAGGGAATTCCACTAATGAGTCTCAGGTCTTCCGCTTTTGTTTCCTTTACAATTTCATCAACTTTAGTTTCCCAATCTTCAATGCAATTAGTTTTCATACTTGGAAGTCGATTCTTTTGCAAGTATTTAGGTACGTGATTCGCTACAATTCCACTTAATCGACCAAGCTTAATTTTTCCTTTAATATCCAATAATGGACTACCCTGAAGAAAGATCATTTTTCCATCTACAAAATCAGATTTACCTGTACTGTGGATGTAATACAAAAGAGCCAATTTCGCTGAATTTATATGATTGCTGATGGACTCTTTTGAAATAGGAATAAACTTAGCACCAGAGGTTGTACCTGATGTTTTACAGATATAAATTGGAAACCCCGGCCAAAGCACGTTCTCCTCTTCATTCAACATTGCATCTATGTAAATTTTAAAATCTTCATATTCACGCAATGGAACGTTTTTCTTAAAAGATTCATAATCTGAAATCAAACTAAATTGGTGGTCTTTGCCAAATTTAGTATCATGAGCTCTTGAAATCAAATCTTTAAAGACCCTTCGCTGAGCATCAATAGGATGCAAAACAGTCTTCTTAGATTTATTAACCAAAAAGGCTGCATAATGTTTTGCTATATATGCTTTAATACCCATAAGGGACATCAAATGTAGTCCTAAAACTTCACGTTGATGCCAACACCTAAAACCTCTTTAAATTGAGTTCTTGGCCCCGATCTTTCCAATACGCCATCATTATTGTCATCTACCGCTATATCAATATCATGATCGTAAATTAAATTACAAATTAAGCTTGCACTTAACCACTCATTCACTTTCATGTTTAATAGCAAATCCCAGTTTACATCAATATTTCCCGGCTCCTCTAAGTAGTTTGAGAAAAGATTCAGCTTAGTATCCAACTCAACGTTTTTAACAATCTCTTTTTTAAATTGCATGCTGATGTGACCTCCTAACTCAAAACGAAAAGCCTCTCCATCACTGATTTTTTCACCTGTAACCTCATCATAGACAGCTGCAGTAACTCCAAAAGCACCAGCATTTGCTAAATTAGTGTTAGACACAAAAGTGAATTTCCCTGCAACTGGTGAAATATTTGCCGAGAAAAACTCGTTTGGTGAATAGTCCATACCTAGACCAAAAGTTAAGTACCCCGGAGCCATCCATGTTGATATAATATTAGAATCATTAGGAAGCTTAAATCCGTCCATAAACTGAGTTCTAAAGTTCAAAAAAGCTGAATAAGCCCAGTCACTTTCTTCAGCACTATTTCTAATGACTTTAGAATTAAGTTCTAATCTATCATCCGTTTTTTGCCACGGAATATCTCCTTGTGCCAATCCGCCATAACCCAACACGATGTCATTTTTCCATTTCCAAAGTCCTTTTTTATAGTTTGCCGAATACTTCAATAAAGCATTTCCAGAATATGAATTTTGTCCCCCAGCAGCCCAGTTGATTAATGCTGTTTGAGAGATAGAAATGTTAAATAACCCCTCTCTTGTCCAGGGACTTATTTCGTCAGCATTAGTGTCAGCTGCTAGTGCTGTTTCATCTTGAGCATTTAAAGTAAATACAAAAGAAAATGTAGCAATTACTAACAATAGTTTTTTCAT
>TARA_B110000879_G_scaffold132924_1_pt1 | contig 18327 bp, 21 predicted proteins | sample TARA_B110000879 | Tara Oceans TARA_B110000879 (sample SAMEA4398094) | marine metagenome | biome: Polar Biome; feature: [SRF] surface water layer (ENVO:00010504); material: water (ENVO:00002006), including particulate matter (ENVO:01000060) such as... | depth 5 m
GTTGAATTATGAACTTTTTTCACGCAAGCGGCGGCGATTTTAGCTGCATAGGCAGTCTTCTGGAGCCATCCTACCTGATCAACACTCCGCTCTTTATTAAAAAACATGTTATTGAAGTCCTCAAGATGGCGAGCTAGCGCGCTATGGTCAGGACGTCTAGTTATTAAAAGTGTAGATTTTGACGATTATTGCGAGACTCCCATTTCAGAATTTTTAGCGGCGGGATAGAATAGTCCACAGGTGGAACTTCGACGTAATGTGTGACGGTTGTTGGTTTCATGGGAACTCATAGCACGCTTAATAGAAGACTACGATTGTGGCAAAACAGTTGGAAACCCGAGTCAAAACCCCCTGTATCGGTGTCTGTTCGACGGGTATAGGTGATAGTGTTTGCCGTGGCTGCAAGCGCTTCACTCATGAAGTTATTCATTGGAATGGGTATACCGAACGTGAGAAGCTGATTATTGATCAGCGATTGGAAAATTTCCTGGCCCAAATCGTTGCAACTAAGTTACGTGTGGTCGATGTGGCATTGTTAAAGTACCAACTTGAAACCCAGCAAATTTCATTTCCGGTCAATAAAAGTCCATATATTTGGGCTTATGAATTGTTGCGGGCTGGGGCGAGTCAATTAACGGATTTAGCGAAGTACGGCCTTGAATTAGACGCTGAGTTTCGTTTTTCCGATCTGAAGCAGTTGCGTATCACCATTGATGGCGAATTTTTCGTTTTGTCTGACGCACATTACCAGCGTTATTTTCCTAAAGGCGCGAGACCAGAACAAGCAGAATAGCTGGAGATAGACTAAGACTTATGCATGATATATCCGCCATACAAGCACTACTGTTGTGCGAGACACCAGACCGGTGGATCGAGACCGCACTTCAAAACCAAGAGATTTTACTGGTCGACCATGCCAACTGTGAGAAGAAGGCCGCATCTACAGCCCTCAATATGATCTATCGCTATGTTGATAAATACGACCTTTTGACAAAAATGTCACGCTTGGCGCGTGAGGAACTGCGTCACTTTGAGCAAGTCATTGCTATTATGAAAAAGCGCAATGTCGAGTATGTCCAATTGAGTTCTGCTCGATATGCGGGAGGTATGAGAGAGGGCATACGCACTCATGAGCCCGAAAAACTGATCGATAGTTTAATTATCGGTGCGTTTATTGAAGCCCGATCCTGCGAGCGGTTTGCCAAGTTGGCGCCGTTTCTCGATGATGAGTTGCAGGCATTTTATTTGTCCCTATTAAAATCAGAGTCGCGGCATTTCGAGGATTACCTAAAACTTGCCGAAAAATATGCGGCTCAGCCTATTGATGATCGTATTATCTATTATGCCAATCTTGAACGATCGTTAATTGAGTCGCCAGATAATGAATTTCGATTCCATAGTGGTCCTGTTAGTTAGGCGGGCAAATATAGACTGGGATTACTTTTTATAACGAGTCAAAGCGGACAATGAAAAACGAATCAATACTTGTTTGGGATAGGCACACGCGCATTTTCCACTGGTTGCTTGTGCTGTCTTTTTCCTTTTCCCTGACTACTGGGTTGCTGGGCGATATCGATTTGATGGACTGGCACATGATCAGTGGCTATAGCATTCTTGGATTGCTGATTTTTCGGTCCTTAACCGGAGTTTTTGGAAAAGATTATGGTCGCTTTTCGCGCTTTTCGTTGAGCCCGAAGTCAGTGATTGCTTATCTTAAAGGAGATGGTAACTTTGTTGGCCATAACCCGTTGGGTTCATGGATGGTGATAGTGATGTTGGTGGCGTTGCTGTTGCAGGCACTGAGCGGCTTAATGACCAGCGATGATATTTTTGTCGAAGGACCTTGGGTGATGTGGGTTTCAGATGACTGGGTCAGTTGGGCGGGGCAGCTTCACGGAGTTATGTTTAGAGTGCTTATTGCCTTGGTCGCGTTGCATCTGCTGGCTATTTTGTTTTATCGAGTGGTGAAAAAACAGCCTTTAGTTGTCGCAATGATAAGCGGGCGTAAACTGAGTCATAATGACAGTGAGGCGGCCACGAATATCTCGATCAGCCGCCTGCTGGTACTAGTAGTCATTGCGATTACTGCTAGCTGGCTGTTAGTAGCAATATAGGCTATTTGTCTTTAAAGTCATCATGACAGCCTTTACAGGAGCCCCCAAGAGCTTTAGTTGCTGCACCGTAGCTCGCCATATCACCGGATTTTGATGCCGCTGAAAATTCGTCGGCCTTTACCAAAAACTCGTCCATTTTAGCTTTAAAATCCTCAGGATTGTCCCAAACAGCAGCATTAGCCTTTGTTTTTCCATCACCGCTGCCAGCGGGGAAAACATCGGCCGCTATTTTTGATAATCGAGCGACAGATTCTGCATGGTAAACCTGATTTTCGTTAAACTCCGGCATACCGCCCATAGACGAATAGGCTGCAGTAAAATGGCCGCCAATGGCTTCCATGATGCCTTGGCGATGTTTTATGATTGATTTGGTGTCAGCTGCATTTGACGCCGAGGCTATTAACAGTGCGCATAAGGCGACAGAAGTGAGGTTTTTTATTTTCATTATTCGAGCTCCATTAGAAAACTAAGGGCAAGACTGCCAGAATAAAATGGAGAGTTCAATTGCTTCAGCGAAATACCGGTGTCCGAGCGAAATACTACCTATGCTCTTTAATCGATTACAAACTCCTCGAGGGCGTAACTGCTATCAGGCTGGTAGCAAAGAACCCAGCCAGTTGCGTGCCAATCACCCAAAACAATTCTTGTCCCGAAGCTATCGCTATCGTCAGTCTTTAGCAAATTGAACTCGTGCACCGCGGGTCGATGAGTGTGGCCATGAATCATCCGGGTTACTTGGTTGGACTGCATGACACGCCGAACTTCGTGTTGGCTGACATCCATGATCGCGGATGCTTTGTTGCTATTAGCTTCTTTACTGTCGGCTCGCATTTGTGTAGCTAAGCGCCGACGTTCGGCCAACGGCCTTGACAGTAGATCGGATTGCCATGATTCGCTGCGACACTCGGCGCGAAATTCGATATAGGCGAGATCGTCTGTACACAAGGTGTCTCCATGCATTAGTAATATAGTTTGTCCATACAGATCAATCACCGTGGGATCTTCCAGCAGTTGGCAGCCAGATTGCTCGAGAAACTGGGTGCCAATCAGAAAGTCACGGTTGCCGTGCATAAGAAAAATAGGGATGCCTGATGCGGTGAGATCTCGGAGTGATGAAATAACCGACTGAACGAGTTCAGAGTCGTCGTCGTCTCCAATCCACACTTCAAAAAAATCACCGAGTATGTAAAGTGCATCGGCATTGATGACTTCGGACTTGAGGAATTGAAAAAACGCCCGGCTGACGGCTGGGCGCGATGGGTCTAAGTGTAAATCAGAAATAAACAGTGTCGTCATGAAAAGCTCTAGGGTAGGGTGATGTTCCCAAAACGAACCTTTAGTCGGTCAATACCGCTGACTCAATAACAATGTCATCGACAGGCACGTCCTGATGGCCATCTTTCATTGTTGTCGCTTGATTTTTTATCTTGTCGACGACATCCATTCCCTCAACTACCTTACCAAATACGGCATAACCCCAGCCTTGGCTGGTTTTTGCGGTATGATTGAGAAAGTCATTGTCTTTAATATTAATAAAAAATTGAGCGCTGGCTGAATTTGGATCCATTGTTCTGGCCATGGCGAGGGTGCCAAAATCATTGGCGAGGCCATTGTCGGCCTCATTCTCGATTGTTTCTCGAGTTTCTTTTTGTGCCATTCCGGGCTCAAAGCCGCCGCCTTGAATCATGAAGTTTTCGATGACACGATGAAAGATAGTGCCATCGTAAAAGCCATCCTTGACGTATTGGGCAAAATTTTCAGCGGTTTTAGGGGCTTTGTCGTAATTTAGCTCGACAGTGATGTCACCATAGTTTGTTTTAAAAATGACCATAAAAATCTCTATCTTTAAAGTTAAAAGGCAAAGACGCTATAATACGACCTTTGCGTCGCTGGCGGAACCATCATTCGGCAAAACTTGCGATGTGTCGACACTAAAAGTGGTAGTTTACACACAACTGATCTTTCTGGAATCCTGATTTTAATGAGTAATAAACCTGCTGTAACAGATACAACTCCCGATAACTTTATTGAGGCTATTATTAGTAAAGACCTCTCAGAGGGGAATATTCCAAAAGTCATTACGCGATTTCCACCAGAGCCTAATGGTTACCTCCATATTGGACATGCTAAGGCTATTTGTCTTAACTTTGGTTTGGCTGAGTCGTTTAACGGCGAGTGTAATTTACGCTTCGACGATACTAATCCCGCTAAGGAAAATCAGGATTATATCGACGCGATTCAGGAAGATGTTCGCTGGCTAGGCTTCACTTGGGCAGGCAAGGTACGGTATGCATCTGATTACTTCGACCAGTTTTATGCTTGGGCGTTGCACCTTATCAATAACGGTGACGCTTATGTTTGTCATTTAAGCCCCTCAGAATCTAGTGAATATCGGGGCTGGGCTACAACACCAGGCAAAGATAGTCCCTATCGATCTCGGTCGGTCGCAGAGAATCTCGAATTAATTGAGAGCATGCGGGCGGGGGAGTTTGATGAAGGCGCGTGTGTTTTGCGGGCGAAAATAGACATGGCTTCATCAAATATGAATCTGCGTGATCCCATTTTGTATCGAATCCGCAAAGAGATTCATCATCAGACCGGCGACAAATGGTGTATATACCCGTCATATGACTTTGCTCATGGCCAGGAAGATGCCATCGAAGGGGTGACACACTCAATATGCACTTTGGAATTTGCTGATCATCGGCCGCTCTATAACTGGTTTATCGAACATTTGCCGGTACCGGCAACGCCGCATCAATATGAATTTGGCCGCTTACATCTCAACTACACCATTACGAGTAAACGAAAACTGAAACTGCTGGTAGATGAAGAGCATGTCGACGGTTGGGATGACCCGAGGATGCCAACAATCGCGGGAATGCGCCGCAGAGGCTACAGCGCCAAAGCGTTAAGAAATTTTTGTCAAAGCCTTGCTGTCGCGAAAACCGATGGGATCGTTGATGTTGCACAGCTTGAATTCTTTATCCGAGAAGATCTTAATGAAAACGGCCCTCGGGCCATGTGCGTATTGGATCCTGTTAAAATTGTGATCAATAACTTTGAGCAGTATATCAGTGATTCTGTACAGTCGATGACCGCAGCTTGCCACCCGAACAACGCAGCAATGGGTGATCGAACATTACCTTTTACCCGTGAGTTGTATATAGATCGCGCCGATTTTAGTGAAGATACCAGTTTAAGTCGAAAGAAATTCAAACGTTTAGTATTGGGCGAGTATGTTCGTTTACGCAGTGCATATGTGATAAAAGCAGAGGCGGTGACAAAAAATAGCGATGGCTCAATCGACTTTATCTCTGCCTCGCTGGTGCCGAACACTGTTGGTGATAACCCTCCCGAGGGTATCAAACCTCGCGGAGTTATTCACTGGGTGTCTGCCAGCGAGGGAGAAAAAGCAGAGATCAGACTTTATAAGCGACTGTTTAATCATGAGTCACCTGACGGCGGTGATGGCGAGGTGACGGACCATTTAACTCCAGATTCGATGACTGTGCTAAACGATTGCTGGATAGAGCCCGGGCTGGCTCATGCAAGTCCCGAGACGACGTTTCAGTTTGAGCGAGAGGGTTATTTTGTTGCCGATCGCTGGGAGCATTCTTTGACTCGGCCTGTGTTCAATCTAACTATAGGGCTAAGGGATAGTAAATAAGTAGAAGATAATCGCCGAACAAAAACCGTTAAGCAGGATGTCCCAGGATGGCAGTGCCGGGACCTTTCTTTTGTTCATGCATTTGCCCGGATAAACCATTAACTTTGATGGTGATCACCTCACCGGAGGCTTTCAACAATTGCACCTGGTAGTGGTTATCGTCAACTGCCTGCTGCACGGACAGTACCATTCCGTCAAACAGCGTTTCTGCTTGCTTGATAATTTCATTAGTGGTGAGTGGACGGGTTAGCTCAGCAATGGCTGTGGGTGTCTGCAATATCAATACGCCGCAGGCGAGTACCATAACTGCAGATTGCCCAATGATGGTTTTAGCGCGCTGTCGATACATAGATTCTCTCCTGTTTAGGGGTGGGTAAACAGCGTGTAAACGAACCAGTTTGGCGTCAAATAGTTGAGTGACACCCTACCGTTAGGTTTGCAGGTCATTGACCACTAACTAAAACGGTAAACGTTATTCACAATGATTGCTATGCTATTCTGCATTGAGGCAATTTTCGGTCATTTAACCTGTATATGCATACAATCTTCGTAAGTCATTGAAATATATCGTTATTTTAATATGATTAAAAAATAGCCAGTTGAATGAAAGCCTCGTATTTAAGGGGTGTGAATACCTATCTACCCAACTTATCCCCTAACTTATCCACAGATTCTGTGGATAACAAGAGCGCTTCTTTCTTTCCGATTCCTGATATGAAACTTAGCCCCTGATTTACAACGATTTTTAAGACTTACCGTGATTTCGAGATGAACGCTGTTGGATAAATCGGTAACGCTAGGCGGGTAAATTATGGGGAGAAATAGAGTAGGAAGCGGTACTATTCCTGTTTATACTTAGAGGCTCGGTTTTCGCTTAGTAATCATACTCATAAAACTGTAGACAGATCTAATTGCCCAGAGGCCTCCAATGAAGCAAGCGTTTATTACTATGTTAGAAATGCAAGACAGGATGAATCAAAAAGTACACCCTGACTGGATTGCCCAGCAATTTGATTGGTATCGTGCCATTTGGATCGAGTGTGGAGAACTGGTAGAGCACTACGGCTATAAATGGTGGAAAAAGCAGACGCCCGACATGGATCAGGTAAAGTTGGAGGCGATTGATATATGGCATTTTGGTATGAGTGCATTGTTCGCTGATGGTAAAACTTTAGAAGATATTGCCGAGTTGATGGAGAGCCAATTGATAGGCTACCAAGCTGTCGATCAAGATGTGCGTGAAGCGACAGAATTATTAGCGCAGCACAGTCTTGCGACGAAGGGTTTTTCAGTACGTTTGTTCTGGGACTTGTTGAGTGCGACGGGGATGACTTTTGACGACTTGTATCAACAATATGTCGGTAAAAATGTGCTCAACTTCTTCCGTCAGGACAATGGCTACAAAGACGGGAGCTATATTAAGCAATGGCAGGGACGGGAAGATAATGAACACTTGGTCGAAATTTTAGCCGCACTCGATAGCCAGCAGCCAACCTATAGTGACGAAGTATATCAGTCGCTGCAGCAACGTTATTCGGCCGCAAAAAATGCTATCTAATTACTAAACGCAGCACTTACTAAGACTCTAACCATGATCGACCCCAACCTACAAAAAGTGTCAACGAGTGCACTGGCCAAAACACTGGAAGTGCCATCACAACAGTTATTTTCCACGCTAAAGGATTATGGCTGGATTAGGAAGTTAGAAGAAGGCTGGGGGCTGACTTCAAAAGGTGAGTTTGAAGGCGGTGAGTACGTGCATAGTAAGCGCTATGGCCGGTATATCGTTTGGCCTGAAGTTCTTGCCGATCATCCCTTGCTACAAGCACTTGAAGATAACCGATATATTGCGGCAACGGCGATCGGCAAATCTGTCGGTATTAATCCACGCGAAGTTAACCGAATACTCGCCGAGTTAGGTTGGTTAAAACATGGCTTTCAGGGATGGGAGTTAACCGCTTTGGGTGAAGAGCGAGGCGGCATTCAGTTGGAGAATGAAAGTAGCGGTACCTTCTATGTTGTATGGCCTCAAAATGTGCAGGGTGATCGGGTGCTGGAAGCCCAGCTAGGTTTTGCTGCGGAGATTACGTCGGAACGTAGTGTCGAGTGCGGTGATTTGTTCGCAGAACAATCCGATTATCAAGGTGTTGACGGACACTTGCATCAGAACAAGGTGCATTTGCAAATTTGTCATTGGCTTTATATGGCGGGACAAGTGCACGCGTGCAAACGGAGACTGCCGGTTGACGAAGACCTCTTTGCTGATTTTTATCTGCCTTCGCATCATTTGTATATTGAAGTCTGGAATGATGACACTAGTGCGGCGCTATCCAAGCGGATGCGGCGCCGCGAAATCTACAAGAAATGGTCATTTGCTGTTATTGATATTGAAAAAACCGATGTTGGACACTTGGATGATGTTTTAACAAGACAGTTTCGAAAGCATGGCATCCGAGTCTATTGAAACGGCTAATGCTGTGTCTGGTAGTGCTGTCGGGTATAGCTTATTCAATGATGTGGTGGTCCGGACGCCCTGCAATGTACAAATTGACGATCATCAATGCCAGTAACATTGTCGTGGACTCTGTTGCTTTTGTCGGCAGCGGCGTTTCTAGTCCTGCAGGGATTGCACTACTGCGGCCTGGTGACACCGACTATCTGGAAGCAGAAGTCCAGCGGCAGGGAGAGTTGAGAATTCAAATATCGCAGTCAGGTTATCAAATAGATTCGCTAATAAAAAAGACCTCAGCGCCATTAGACGCTGAGCAACAACGCTTAACTATCCACGCGGGAAATCGCTATATTTTCAGCCAAGACAGTCAGCAGCGCTGACAATTTACGGCTGGCCAATTAGCTGTTCTATTTTTGCCAAAAGCTCAAAGTCTTTCTCGGAAACACCACCTGCATCATGGGTTGTTAGATAAATATCAACGGTGCGGTAAACGTTTGCCCACTCTGGGTGGTGATTGATCTTTTCAGCGACCATTGCAATCTGTGCCATAAACCCAAAAGCATGAACGAAATCTTCAAACATCAAACGCCGGTACAATTTGTTATCTTTAAGTTCCCATTGGCTGTTCACACCGAGCCTATTGGCGATATCGTCATTGCTAAGTACAGCAGGAGTAGCCATATTCAAATTCCCATGAGGTCACGTTTTTTTAGCATGATGCCGCATTCGATGTGATCTGTGTAGGGAAACTGATCGAAAATGGCAATTTTAGTAATGCGGTGGGTCTTATTCAGATCAGCCACATTTTGGTATAAAGTTTCCGGGTTGCACGAGATATATAGAATATTGTCAAAGCGGCTTATCAATTGCGTGGTTGCGGTATCGAGACCTGCACGGGGTGGATCAACGAGTACTGTTGAAAATGTGTAACTGCTGAGATCGACGTCTTTGAGTCGTCGAAACGCTCGCTCTCCAGCAAGAGCACTGGAAAATTCTTCGGCTGACATTCGTGCGACATGGACATTGTTTATGTCATTCATTTCAAAATTATGCTGAGCGGACTTGACCGAAGTCTTGGATATTTCAGTCGCCAATACTTTATCAAAATTGGTGGCCAATACAGCGGTAAAATTACCATTGCCACAATAGAGTTCAACCAAGTCGCCGCCTAAGCCGGCTGAGCTTGTCAGTGCCCATGACAGCATTTTTTGGTTCACTTGCGCGTTGGGCTGAGTGAAGCTGTTTTCAACCTGCTGATAGTGATATTGCCGGCCATTAACCGTTAGCGTTTCGGTTACACAATCCTGACTCAACACCATGCGCTGCTTTTTGCTGCGGCCTATTATTCGAGTATCCAATTTTTGTTGAAGGATTTCTGCCAAGCTTCGCCAGTCATCATTGAGTGGTTTGTGATAAATCATGGTGATCAAAGATTCACCACTCAGCGTCGTAAGGAATTCGACTTGAAATAACTTCAACCTCAGCATGCTGTCATTTCTGATCTCGATCATGAGCTTCACCATCAAGCTGTTTATCAGTTCTGAGCCAATGGGAAAGGTGTCTATTCGCACAGGCTGCTTAGGCTCGGCCCTGTTGAACATGGCATAGAATGAGTCGTCACCCTCGTGCCATATCTTGAACTCAGCCCGAACCCGGTAATGCAATGCCGGAGAATTAAATATTGTCAGCGCGGGCGCATCGAAGTCGGCAAAGCGTCTGGTTATTAGATCGGCCTTTGTCTGAAGCTGTTGAGAATAAAAAACGGGGTTAACTTTGCTTAAGGGCATGATATATAGTCGGGCTACTGCGCAGAAATAGAAGGGCATGATTATAGTGAATTTGTACGGCTATTGCCTGATGATATTGCTAAAGTATTTCGTTAAACTTAGGCCAATGGTTTATCTGGCCATCGATAAAAAGGGATGATGATGGACGTTTTAGTGACGGGCGGGGCAGGTTACATAGGTAGCCACACGTGTATTGAGCTGTTAGGCGCAGGCCATAATGTCATTGTGGTCGACAATTTATCTAATAGTAGTTACGAGGCGCTGCGCCGTGTCGAAGAAATTACCGGCCAGCGTGTTAAATTTCATCAGATTGATATTTGCGACAGAGAGGCTTTAGAGACAGTCTTTCGCGGCAATCCTATCGATGCGGTGATTCATTTTGCTGGACTGAAAGCGGTTGGTGAATCCGTCGAAAAACCCTATATGTACTACCACAACAATGTCCATGGGACTTTGGTGTTGTGCGATGTCATGAGTCGACATGAGGTTTTCAACTTGGTGTTCAGTTCGTCGGCGACGGTTTACGGTGACCCGGCATCGGTGCCTATCAATGAAAGCTTTCCTTTGTCAGCTACCAATCCCTATGGTCGGTCCAAATTAATGATAGAAGAGATTCTCCGTGACTTTTACGTGTCTGATCAGCGCTGGAATGCGATTCTATTGCGCTATTTTAACCCAGCAGGTGCGCATATTAGCGGCCGAATAGGTGAAGATCCTAATGGTATTCCCAATAATCTAATGCCTTATATTTCTCAGGTTGCCGTAGGGAAGTTAAAAAAGCTATCCGTATTCGGGTCCGACTATCAAACCATTGATGGTACCGGTGTGCGTGACTACATTCACGTGGTTGATTTAGCGCTAGGCCACGTCAAAGCGCTAGACAAACTGGCAGATGCTCCCGGCGCAGTAGCCTACAACCTTGGAACAGGCCGGGGCTATTCAGTCTTGGAAATGATTACAGCGTTTGAGCAGGCCTCCGGTAAAACTGTTCCTTATCAACTTGTTGACAGGCGCCCAGGTGATGTTGCTAGTTGTTTTGCTGATCCAGATATGGCCTCTAGGGACCTGAATTGGCGTGCTGAACGAGGTGTTGATCAGATGGCGGCGGATAGCTGGCGTTGGCAGAGCGATAATCCTAACGGGTATCCGTAAGCCCTAGGCCTTAGAGGCGTGAGCGGTCCCTGTTTTGCCACCAATGCTGTGCCAGAGTGAGCGCCTGCTGCTGAGTTGGGGCTTTTTTCAATAACATGATCGCGATAGCGGCGGTGCCGATAATGGCATTTTCTGCGTAAAAATTAGGGTCAAGTCCTCTCCAAACATCTACCAGTTGCTGTGGGTCCAGGTTGTCGGGTTGCGGCTGCCTGCCTTCCAGCATTTTCGGCCACTGCTGTTCTATCTCACAATGGTCAACAATCATTTTAACTGCGCAGCTGGCTTCGGGTTTTCGTTCAATTTCGCCACCTTCGCCCTTAAATACGGCGGCATTGGGTTGGCGTAATAGTTTTGCGGCCTGTTGATGACTCGCACCGTAGGCGGGGTGAAAAACGCTTTGTATAGAGTGGGGCGCTGCCAATGGGTTTATCAATCTTGACAAGGTGTGTACGGGTGATCGCAACCCAAGGTACTGTCTATAGCCAATAATTTGGTGCAATTCTGGGCAGAAAGACTCCAGCGACATATAGGAAAAAAGGGAGCCATCGAGCTGCGTGCTGACCTCTTGCCACGATTTTGCCGATATTACTCCCAGTTCATGCAGCACCTGTTCGGTATACATTCGACCCGCCGTATGTCCACTGGTGCCATGCATAAATATGCGATAGCCGTTTTCTGCGAGTAAAAAACTGCTCAAAAGAAACCAGGGAAGTACGCGTTTTTTCCCGGCATAACTGGACCAATCAAGATCAACTGCGATAGCCTGTGCGGGTTTGGCAATATGGTCTCTTACCGCTTCGGTAAAGCCCGCCAGTTCCTCCGCAGTCTCTTCATTGACTCGCAGCAACATCAGAAAGGCGCCGAGTTGAATATCTTCGACTTCGCCTCTCAAGACCATCCCCATTGAGTGATAGGCTTCTTCGCGGCTAAGAGAGCGGGCACCAGATTTCCCCTTGCCAAGTATTCGAACATATTGGGCAAAGAGATGTTCGTCCTGTCGTTGTTGCTTGAGGTTATTTCGATAGGAATCTGACATAAATGACAAGCTTATCTAATGGGTAGGTTTATAGGCAGTTATCGGGCTTTGGCAAGCCGGCAATCTTAGCCATATTTTTGGCGGGACTGCCTGGGAAAAGCTGTAAAAAATAGAGGCTGTTACCTTTTGTTTTACCCAAATGCAGACCCGCATACTTAATTAGGGGGCGCATGGCGGGTGATAGTTCAAATTCCTGATAAAAGCGCCTTATGAGGGTGATTAGCTCCCAGTGATTATCAGTTAATTGAATTCCCTCTGTCGTTGCAATGACAATAGCAATGTCAGTATTCCAGTCGTCAAGATTTTTGAGAAAACCTTCGTTGTCAAAGGTTGCGTCTACATCTTTACCTCTCGTCGCCATAACTAGAACCAGCTCTGTACTGATTGATGCCGAGCGGCTAGTTCAACAAATTCTAAATCATCAACCAGCGTAATACGCTCTATTAAATTGTCGTTCAAGCCTCGGGCGTCTGTATCGGCGGCCAATGCATAGCAGCGGATGGCAGGCCCCAGCTGATCTAGCATGAGACTGAAGCGGGTATCACTGTGCGCGGCATAAACCCCGTCTTCTATCAGTAAGATCGATGCCTGCTGATCAATAAAGCGAAGGCATTCGATAAAGCTATTATCTCGATAGGGTGATTTATTGACGGTATGTAAGATCATATTGGCTAAAAATTCAATAATACATCGGCGGATTCAAAGAGTTGGGTAATCTCAGCGTCTGAAACTATGTGGGCTCTCAAAGACAGTTGATTTGGGCCTATTTGCCTGTCGGTGATCGCCGCTTGGTCGACATAGATATCAGTAATGTCATATAACGATAATGCGGACAGTAACTTCTGGTGATTTTTAAAACCGATTGTCCGACTGTCTTGGCGATCAAGAAGCTGCCAGACACCATCGCCGATGAAAACCATACCGACATCTTGATCGAATACGCCTGCCGCTAGTGCAAAGTCGATGGCTTCTCGCGAGAGCGAATTTCCATAAGGAGCCTGACGAAATACCCATAAGATACGTTTGGCTTTGTTGTCACTCATTTGTCATGGCCCGAAAGTGATAACGCGATCAGAGTGAATGGTTGCATCAACCATTTGGCCTAATCCTGAAATAATGAACTCATCAGCAAGATTGCTACTATCTTTTTCATAACGCTCAGCCTCCGTTTTATCAAGAACGCCGCGTTTCAGTGCGCTGGCGATGCAAACGATCAGCTCAGTAGTATTTGTTTCACTTATCTGCTGCCACTCAGCGGGAATATCAACATCGCCTTGGGGTGGCGTGACAAGAGCATTGCCGCACTGAACGGCATCATGGTAAAAAAACACCCGATATAGCGAGTGGTCAGATGCAACCACCGCTTTGGCAAATCGCAAGGCTGTGTTTACCGATTGATTTGAGTAGGGCGACCCTAGTACCAATATGGAAAATTTCATGTTGATTATTGTGTAATTAGTAGGCGTTGAGAAAATCGAGTGTGCCCAAAAACAAAAAGCCCCGACAATGATCGAGGCTTTAGTATTATCAGGGCACGGTTTTAATCGTCACTCATAAAGCCTAACAAGTGAAGTAAGCTGGTGAAGAGATTGTAAATGTTCAAATATAATGACACTGTCGCCATTAAATAATTGGTTTCTCCACCGTTAATAATACGACTGGTATCAAAAAGTATAAAGCCCGACATCAGGAGCACAATTCCCGCACTCAGTGCGACTTGAGCGGCCGGCACGTGAAAGCCGAAAAACGATCCAAGCATTAAGGCACAGGCGATCATCACGATGACAACTAAGCCCGTCATCAGGAACCCGCCCATGAAGCTGAAGTCTTTGCGAGTGGTCAACACATAGCCTGAGAGTGTGAAAAAAACCAAGGCGGTACCTCCCAGCGCTTGCATGACAATTTCACTGCCGTTAGACATCGCCAAATAACGATTGAGTGTTGGCCCCAAAGCCGCTCCCATTAGTGCAGTAAAGGCAAAAACAACATAAATGCCCGTGGAGCTATTGGCTGTTTTTGGTAGTACAAACCAAATGAGCACGATGGCGGCGATCATCATTACCAAACCTGCGCCATAGCTGAGGTCAACGGCCATTGCTATGCCGGCGGTCGTGGCACTCACGACCAGCGTCATTGCCAGTAGCATATAGGTATTACGCAGTACTTTGTTCGTTTCCAGAGCTGAAGCAGCTGGGCTGGTGGCTGATCCAAATATTGGATTGTCACGCATGTTGTATCTCCATAGGTCTATCAAAGTTGTTAGCAGCTCACATGATAACGATCCTCGTTATAAAAGCAAGGCTTTGTAGGCAACCCTAAGCTTATGATTTTGCTGCTAAATAGAAACTATATAGTTGAGACAGTAAAACCCTCATATCGTTCAGTGAGATCGGCGCCTTTTGATAGAGGGATGCGAGACGATAGACTAAGGTCGGTTCTCCGTAATACCTATTGGTAATAGGTAAAACACACGGTTCAAAGGTAGTTGCACGAAGATCAAAAAATATTATCTTGATGTAAGGGCTGCAGAGAGAATTAACAGTGTGAAGGTATTGATACGCTCCGCTATATTAATCTTGTTGAATAAATAGCAGCCGCGAAAGATGGGCTGATTTGGAATCGAGAAAATGGCGGTGGGGCAGGGATTCGAACCCTGGGTACTCACGTACGCTGGTTTTCAAGACCAGTTCTTTCGGCCACTCAGACACCCCACCAGAAGGATCGGGATTATACAGTGCTTTTCTTTCGAGACAAGTGAATTTTGTTAATATAAGCGTTTGATAAACATCTGTTTATCGATTGCTTGCGATTTTTTATAACGCCTTATAATTACGATCATTTTATGATCGGCCAGGCAAAAAAAAGCCTGATAGAAAATCAGGCTTTTTTTGTTTATAGATTTAGCGTTTATGACGAGGGTCATTAGGCGCTCGGGTTGGTGCTGCTTTCTCGGAGTCTGGCTCAGCTGCTACTGCCGGTGCGTTTGGGATAGTATCCAGATGTTCAGTTTCTATCTCTACAGCGGCGATTGTTTTCGGTGTCAGTCGAGGATCGTTAGACGCTCGGCCAACCGGCGCTTCAGCGCTAATAGGAGAGACCTCAGCTGTGGCGGCTTCTGTCGGCGCTATCGGGGCTTCCGAGAGTACGGTATTGACAACGCTGTCAGTCACAACCGGTTCTTCCTCGACTGGAGGTTCAGCGATCGCAATGCTGTCAGTGTTATCGATAGCGGCTTCCAATGGCTCTGGTACAGTTCCAACAACCGCATTATCAACAGACGGCGCCTCGACAGTTGTATCAGGCTCAAGGATCTCTTCGCTCGCGAGGATTTCTTGCTGATCTACAATTACTGTTTCAGCCGTTGATTCGACAATTAATTCTACCTCAGTAACTGGAGCGACAATTACTTCTACTTCAGAAACTTCAGAAACTTCAGAAACTTCAGAAACGGACGCAATCGGAGCGACTACAGTGTGATCGATTGCCGGTTCTAACTGCTGTAGATCCTGCCCGTTATCAACGGATTCAGGCGTTTTTGGCAGCTCATTGGTCGTGTTCTCTATCTCGTTATTTTCCGAATTCGGGACGCGGTTCCGACGACGCTGAGAGCTGCGAGGACGCCTATTCGAGGGTCTGCGTTGCGGTTTGTCTTCGTGACTTTCATCCGCCGCAGGTGCCTCTCTAGTCTCAACCTTGTCATGAGTCTTTTTCTGTTGCGGTGCGGCGTCGCGGTTGCCGTCTTTAGTGCCGCGATCATTAACTTCATTACGATCGTTACTTTCATTGCGGCTTTTATTGCGATTACGGTTGCGGTTGCGGTTATTGTTTTGTTGTCCGCCCCGATTTTGTGGCCTTCGATTAGTGCTCTCACGCTTTTCGGGCTTTTTCTGTTCGTCTTTTTTCTCGACCTCCGTATCACCGCCAGTGAAGAAGCCGATTATTTTTGATAACAGGCCCGGCGACTTAGTTGCCGTGTCCGACGCGATGTCCGCTTTGGCGGCAACTGCAGGTGCCGGGGCAGGAGGCGTGATACTTTGAACGGCAGCCTGTTGAGGAACTGCTGCTTTTTGCTGTTCTTGGGTGCTAGTTTCGTCCGCTATTTCGGTTTGCATTTTATAGCTGATTTCAACATCTTTGCCGATCTCGTCATCTCGCAGGCGCTGTAATTCGAAATGAGGCGTTTCAAGTTGAGGGATTGGCGCTATAACAACGCGAACACCGGTGCGTAACTCGATATCATGGATTGGCTGGCGTTTTTCGTTCAGCAGGTAGGAGGCGACATTGACTGGAACCAGCGCTCGAATTTCAGCACTGCGCTCTTTGCTTGCCGACTCTTCCACTAAACGAAGGATAGAAAGTGATAGTGACTTAGTGTCGCGAATTGTGCCCTGGCCGGTGCAGCGAGGACAAACTTTTGCGCTGGTTTCGCCGAGCGAAGGGCGCAGCCGCTGGCGCGACATTTCTAAAAGACCGAAGCGAGATATTCTGCCTACCTGTACTCGTGCGCGATCAATGTTAAGTGCATCCCGCATTCTGTTTTCAACAGCTCTTTGGTTTTTTGCTGCAGACATATCGATAAAATCGATAACTATCAGTCCACCCATATCGCGTAATCGCAACTGGCGAGCTATTTCATCAGCCGCCTCCAAATTCGTCTGCAACGCTGTTTCTTCAATATTGCCGCCTTTGGTTGCGCGGGCTGAGTTAATATCAATGGAGACCAAAGCCTCGGTCGGATCAATGACAATAGACCCTCCAGATGGTAAATCAACATCGCGCTGAAAGGCAGTCTCTATCTGGCTTTCTATTTGATACCGGTTGAAAAGTGGCACTGGATCTTGGTAAAGACGAATACGGCTTTCGTAATGAGGCATGATCCGAGTAACAAAGTTCATCGCGTCAGTATAGGCTTCCTCGGCGTCGATCAGTACTTGGTCAATATCCTCGCGCAGGTAATCTCGAATAGCGCGAATAATAACATTGCTGTCTTGCAGCAATAGAAGCGGTGCGGGCTGGGCCTCTGCCGCTTTCTTTATCGCGTCCCAAATTTGGGCTTGATAATCTAAGTCCCATTGAAGCTCTTCGGCAGACCGGCCAACGGCAGCCGTTCGAACGATAGCTCCCATTCCTTTTGGAATCGCCATGCTATTAAGGGCATCTTTGAGATCGCTCCGCTCTTCACCTTCGATGCTGCGAGAGATTCCGCCAGCTCGTGGATTATTTGGCATTAACACCAAATAACGACCAGCGAGACTGATAAATGTAGTCAGCGCCGCCCCCTTATTGCCACGCTCTTCTTTGTCTACCTGAACAATGACCTCAGTGCCTTCTTTGACAACGTCTCTTATTTTGAAGCGGCCCTGAACGTCTGACGGCTGACGGTAGAAATAGTCACGTGAAATTTCTTTGAGAGGAAGAAAGCCGTGGCGGTCTGCACCGAAATCGATAAATGCGGCTTCCAGGCTAGGTTCAACACGAGTGATAGTACCTTTATAGATATTATCTTTCATTTGAACCCGGGTGCGGTTTTCTATATCCAGATCGTAGAGGCGCTGGCCATCGACCAGTCCGACTCGCAACTCTTCTGGTTGAGTTGCATTGATAAGCATTCTTTTCATGTTGGAGACAAACCCTAAATAGGCAGAGGATTTGCGCGTGACCGAGAAATCGGTTTAGTATTTGACGTCTTGCTGCTGCTAAGCGTGGTTACAACTGTGTAAAAACCACATAAAAAACGTAATTTAAGCGAACAATGCACTTTACCTATTGGGATAGGGCATCTATGACGCTATAATCACCTCGCTTCAAGGTATGTTTTTACCGAAAAGATAAGGCTGTCGTTATTAGCGTGTCACGCTAGCAATAGCACTGATGAAGTAAAAATGGTTTAGCCTCGAACATATATTGTTAACTTCTCGGGCTTTTGGCGGTGTTAGACTTTGTCCGCGAACCAGTAATCACTTTAGTGACTACCTTTATTCTTCATCTGCGTCTTAATACAAAAACTTTTTCAACGATGCTTGCGACATTTCGTCTGCATTGTTAATTGCATCACTTACTTGTGTGATAGAGCAACAGTAAGTAACGGAGTAATAGTTAATTTTCATTCCATTCCA